>Ga0163212_1001065_pt1 | contig 12127 bp, 13 predicted proteins | sample Malawi_45m_30L_FD_113532 | JGI IMG/M metagenome (GOLD analysis project Ga0163212, IMG submission 113532) | Freshwater microbial communities from Lake Malawi, Central Region, Malawi to study Microbial Dark Matter (Phase II) - Malawi_45m_30L | ecosystem: Environmental > Aquatic > Freshwater > Lake...
ACGTCCGCTACAAACTTATCCCGCAGACGGTCTATACGCCGACTTACGCGCAGACCGTCCTCGGCATCACGCCCGATCCGCGCTGGCGCCTGGAGACGGTGGTCGTGCGCGGGGGCTACGGCCTGAATGCCTCCACCGTTTACGTCAAAGTTCCCGTCGGCACGATCAACGTGAGCTTCCTCAACGGCATCGTCGAATCGATCGAGGAATCCGAAGGCACGCTGGTCGGCGCGAATGCCTCCATCGTTGTGCCGCCGGTCGAGGTTGCTTGGTAGCGTCGCTTGGGCTTTACAAATCCGCTCCCGAGGCTCATGCAATTGGCATGGACGCGGGACCCGATTTCCTGCACGCGCGCTACGAGCTGCGAGGCGCGGACGGAACCGTTTTCGGTCCGGTCAGCGCTTGGACGCTGGCCGAGTGGCGCGAAAACAAGCGGGTGGCTGACACCGACGAGATCCGGCGCGTCAATGGGCCAACCGATGCCGACTGGGTGGCGCTTCGCGATTCGGAGTTCGTGCGCAACCTACCCGACGAACCCCTGTCCTGGGATCCCGAGGTCTGATTTTCACCTTGCGGGGCAGGCCACGGCGGACAAAATCACGAAATCCTTCGCGGGTGTAGTTCAATGGTAGAACGGCAGCTTCCCAAGCTGCATACGAGGGTTCGATTCCCTTCACCCGCTGTGTTTTTCCGGCCCGGAACGGATGAACGCGCGGGCCATCTCCGGAGTCTCACTTCGACGATGATCCGCATTCTGCTCCTCGCTCTTGTCTCCGCAACATCCCTCGCCGTGGCCGAAGAATCCGCAAAAAACGACGCGCCCCCGCTTATCCCGATGCGGGATTTTTTCCGCAACCCGGTGGCCGCGGCGTATCAGGTCAGTCCGGGTGGTGATTACATTTCTTGGATGGCGCCGTGGAAAAGCCGGCTGAATGTTTTTGTCCAACCGGTTGACGGCAGCGCGGAACCTCGCCGCCTCACCTCGGCGACCAAGCGCGATATCGGCGGTTACTTTTGGTCGGCCAAGGACCAGATCGTTTACCTGCAGGACGACGGCGGGGATGAAAACTTCCATCTCTACGCGGTCAATGCCGACGGAACCGGTGAAAAAGACCTCACGCCATTCCCGGAAGTGCGCGTCGGGGTGGTCGACGACCTGCGCGACGACGAAGATCATCTTCTCATCAGTATGAACAAGCGCGACGCGCGCGTCTTCGATGTTTTCCGTCTCAACACGCGCACCGGCGAGATGGAGTTGGTCGCGGAAAATCCCGGCAGCGTGACGTCATGGGTCACGGACCACGATGGCAAGGTCCGCGTTGCGGTGCAGACCGATGGCGTGAACTCCGAACTGCTTTACCGTGCGAAGGAAGACGAGCCGTTCACGAAAGTGCTGGTCACCGATTTCCGCGAAAGCGTCGATCCCGCCTTCTTCACCTTCGACAACAAGGAACTTTACGCCACCTCGAATCTCGGACGCGACAAAGCGGCCATCGTGCGGATCGATCCGGAAACAGGCAAAGAGCTCGAGGTGCTCTTCGAACATCCCGAGGTCGATGCGGGCGGACTGCTCGCCTCCGATAAACGCAAGGTCCTTACCGCCGCGACCTTCACCCGCGACAAGACGGAATACCATTTCTTCGACGACTGGCGCCGCGATCTGCAGGAAAAGCTGGAAAAGAAATTTCCCGGCGACGAAGTGGCGCTCGTTTCGCTCAACCGCGACGAGGACAAATTCATCGTGCGCACGAGCAGCGACCGATCGCGCGGCGCGTTCTGGTTCTACGACGACAAAAGCGGCGACTTGCGCAAACTGGCCGACGTTACCCCTTGGCTTGCGGAAAAGGATCTCGCGCCGATGAAACCGGTGCGCATCGCCGCGCGCGACGGACTCGAATTGCCGGCCTACCTCACCCTGCCTCCGGGCAAAGAGGCGAAAAACCTACCGGCGGTTCTTGTTGTCCACGGCGGACCCTGGGCTCGCGACGCATGGGGATTCGACAGCGAGGCGCAGTTTCTGGCCAACCGGGGCTACGCGGTTCTCCAAGTCAATTTCCGCGGTTCAACCGGATACGGCCGCGCGTTTTGGGAGAAAAGCTTCAAGCAGTGGGGTAAAACGATGCAGGACGACCTGACCGACTCGGCCAAATGGCTGGTCGACCAAGGTATCGCCGATCCGAAACGCATCGCCATCTACGGCGGAAGCTACGGCGGATATGCCGCGCTGGCCGGACTGGCCTTCACGCCGGATGTCTACGCGGCTGGTGTGAGTTTTGTCGGTCCGTCGAATATTTTCACCCTTCTTGCCACCGTTCCGCCCTACTGGGAGCCCATGCGGAAGATGCAGTATGAGATGATCGGCGATCCCGATAAGGAGAGGGATCTGCTCACCGCAGCTTCTCCGCTTTTTTCGGCGGACAAAATCAAATCCCCGCTTCTCATCGCGCAGGGGGCCAATGATCCGCGCGTGAAAAAAGCGGAGAGCGACCAGATCGTCGAGGCGCTCAAGAAACGCGGCGTCGATGTGCCTTACATTGTCAAAGACAACGAAGGTCACGGGTTCGGCAACGAAGAGAACCGGCTTTATTTCTTCCGCGCCATCGAGCGATTCCTCGCCAAGCATCTGGGCGGCCGTGCCGAGGACAGCGACGAGAAGATTCCGGAGCTGGCTGGGGCGAAGGGCTGAGCCTGTAGCATCGCCGTCACCGGCGACGGATCCATCAAACGACCGGCGGGCGTAAATCGCCGCTACATCATTAGCACGCGAAACACGCCAGCCGCCGCGGCGATTCCCACCACGGACGGAACCGACCAACCGCGTCCGACGAGCAGCCAGAGCGAAACGCCGGCCATGACCGCCGAGAGAGCGCGGTCGTGTTCGGGTGCAAAAACCCCCGCGGCGAACCACGCGGCGAGATTGGTGATCACGCCGACCACCGCGGCGCCGACGGTGGACAGTGCGGCGCTCGCACGCGGACTTTGCGCCAAGCGATCGACATGTGGCGCGCCGAGCAAAATGAAGAGCAAGCTCGGCAAGAACGTGACCCATGTGGTGAGCGCGGCCCCGAGCGTGGCCATGGCCAAGGGGGACAGCGGGGCGGGATTGTTCCATCCGGCAAAGAATCCGGCGAATTGCAGAACGATGATGAGCGGGCCCGGCGTGGTCTCGGCCAAAGCTAGTCCGTCTTTCATGGCGGTCGGAGAAATCCAACCCGCGGCAATCGAATGATCGGCCACGTAGGGCAACACGGCATAGGCACCGCCGAAGGTTACTAGGGAAGCCTTGCTGAAAAAGAGTCCGAGCGAGGCGAGAATGCTGTTCGCGCCGAAGACAAGGATCGCCAGCACGATGGGCGCCATCCACAGCAAAAAAATCACGCCAACGGAGCGCCACGGGGTGCGCACGATTTCCGTCCGTGCCTCGAGTTGATTTGCAGCGGCTGTTTTTCGGGTGAGCAAGCCCAGTGCGAGCGCGAAAACGACAACCCAGGGGAAGGGGACCAAGAAAAAGAACATGGCAACGAAAGCCGCCACGGCCACGAACCAGGCGCGTCCGTCGCCGAGATGGTGCCGCGCCATCCGAACCAAAGCGGCGATGATGATGGCGAGCACGGCCGGACGGACCAAAGAGAACACGCTCTGCACCGCCTCGATTTGTCCGTAAAACGCGTAGAGCACGGAGAGAACCCAGAGCAGCAGCGCGGCGGGCAAAACAAAAAGAACCGCCGCGGCGATGGCCCCGCGCACCCCCTGCATTTTCCATCCCGAATAGATGGCCAACTGGTGCGCCTCGGGTCCGGGTAGCATGAGACAGAAATTGAGTCCGCTGGAAAATTCATCCGCCCCGAGCCACTTCCGCCGCCCGACCAGTTCCTCCCGCAGCATGGCGATCTGTCCGGCCGGGCCGCCGAAACTGACCAGACCGAGCCGGGCAAAGAAGCGGATCACCTCTTTCAGGCCGGCTTTTTCTTGGCAGGGCTCGTGCATCTTTTTATCTTGGCGGGTCGAACCTGACTAAAGCCATGGCCGAACTCGAAAACAAATATTCTGAAAACGTCCCCGGCAAATTCTACGTGGACGATCAGTGCATCGATTGCGATCTCTGCCGCGAGACCGCGCCCGCCAATTTCACCCGCAGCGACGACGGCGGGTATTCCTACGTCTACAAGCAGCCCGACAACCCCGAGGAGGAAGCAAAATGCGTCGAGGCGATGGAAGGCTGCCCGGTCGAGGCGATCGGAAACAACGGTTGAGGGGTTCGCGGGCGGCGGGCTTTTCCCATCCCTCAACTCTCAACCTTCAACGCTCAACTTGAAATGAGCCGCTGGGCCGAAACGGTGCTGGCCGAGTGGCGGCGCTACCGCGAACCGCGCGATCTGGCCGCGCGAACTTCGGGAATCACCGATGCTCTGCGCGGACTCCTGCCCAAGATCGGTCTCGGCAACGCGGTCGACGAACAGGCTGTCCGCCGTTCCTGGTCGTCCATCGTCGGGGACTTCATCGCTTCGCAATCCGAGCCGGACAAAATCCGCGGCGGCATCCTTTATGTGCGCGTGCACCAATCGAGCGTGCGCTTCGAGCTCGAACGCCAATGGAAAGCGGAAATCGCCCGCAAGCTGGCCGCGGAGTTCGGGGCGGACAAAATCCGCGGCGTGAAATTTTTCTCCTGAAATGTTGCGCAACCTTCTCCTCGATTGGTCCGGCACGTTGGTCGACGATTTGCCGCCGGTTATCGGCGCGACCAATTTCGTCCTCGAAAAGCACGGACGCCCGCCGCTCAGCCGCGAGGAATTCCGCCAGAAGTTCCGTCTGCCTTTCACCGAATTCTATGACGAGCATTTGCCCGATATTCCGCTGCCCGATCTCGAGGCGGCTTTCCATGGACGTTTCGTGGAGATTCAGGATGATGTCACGCCGCTGCCCGGCCTCTACGAGTTTCTTGATTTCTGCCGGGAGAGCGGACGCCGTCTTTTTCTGCTCAGCTCGATGAAACGGGAGCACTACGAAGTGCAATCGGCCAAGCTCGGCCTTTCCCATTACTTCGAGCATCCTTACGTGGGCGTCTTGGACAAGCGGGCCAAGATCGGCGAGATCCTCGACGCGCACGGGCTCGACCGCGACGAGACCGCCTTTGTCGGCGATATGATCCACGACGTGGAAACGGCGCGCCACGGCGGGGTGATGAGCATCGCCGTTCTCACCGGCTACGATTCGATCGAAAAGCTGACCCCGTCCAAGCCCGATGTCGTCGTGGCCTCGCTGCACGAACTGCGCCGCTTGCTCCAATATCCGGGCGATGGTCCCGTGCCGGATGCCATCCGCATCAACGGACTCGAAGTGCAGGCGCGCATCGGAGTGCCCGACGAGGAACGTGCGCAGCCGCAGAAACTTGTGCTCGATGTCGTTCTGGAAAGCGATTTCCGCGGACTGAACGACGACATTGCGCGTGCCACGGACTATGCCGCGGTCGCCGAGTGGCTGCGCTCCCAATGCGCCAGCCGCGAAGTGCGGCTCATCGAGACCTTGGCCCAAGAATTGACCGCCGGACTGCTGGAGAACTTCCCCCAGATCAGCGCCGCCAGCGTGGAAATCCGCAAATTTATCCTCCCCGGGACAAAGGATGTGTCCGTGCGCATCCGCCGCGAACGGGATTGACGGCGGCGACGCCTTGTTTTAGTTGTATGGGCCTGTAAAGCGGGTGTAGCTCAGTTGGTAGAGCACTTCCTTGCCAAGGAAGATGTCGCGAGTTCGAGTCTCGTCACCCGCTCTCTTTTACTCAGCGGATTGGCGTGGGCGAGGGGATGGGGGGCGCCGCTGGGTAATCGCGAAGCACGGCGTCGCGCTGGAAGTAAAGCGTGATGGGTATGCTGGCCAAGGCGGCGAGAATAATGACGCCGAAGACGGCCAAAGCCAACCAAAGGAGCTTCCGCCCCGGCAACGGATCGTTGCTGCCGCAATTCGAGCAGTATCCTTGGATGGCATGGGGGAAGCCGCAGTGAGCGCACTTGGCCATGCCTCATGTTGTCTTCCTCATGGTCCCGCGGCAACTCCGCGATAAGGGCTCTTGACTTGAAGCGTTCGTGCGGCGAATCGTTGGGGGCTATGCAACACAACAACATCGTCCGTTTCACCCTCGCAACAATTTGCGCCGCGGCCATGGCCGCCAGCGCGCAGGCCGGCGCCAAGCGTCCGCCCGAGTCCGCCGCTTCACCGGCGCCCACTCCGAAAACCACAGCCGAAGCTGCCAAGCAGACCGGCCAGACGGCGGTTGATTCAACCAAGCAAACGGCCAAAGACATCGGCACCACGGTGAAAGATGCGGCCGAAGGCACCGTGGCCACCGGCGCGCAGGCGGTAAGCACCGCGGTCGACACAACCAAAGCAGCGGGATCGACCGTGGTCGACACGACTAAGGCTCTGATCAATCCGAACCCGGTGAAAGGCGTGACAGGCGCGGTCGAGGCTGCAGCTGGCGGCGCGGCAGCCACGGCAGGGACCGCGGTTGGCGGAACGGTGAAGACTGCGGGCGGTGCCACAGGCACGGCCCTGCGCACCACGGCCGATGCGGTCGATGCCGGGGCCTCGGCGGTCGAAGGCACGGTGAAAACAACAACTGGCTCGGCGGAAACGGTCGGCACCGGTGTGCGCGAAGGCGCCGAAAAGGCGGTCGACGCCGTCAAGCCGAGCGGGCAATAACGCGCGGCAAGAAAAGTTTTGCACGACGCCCGGGCTGCGCGCCCGGGCGTTTTGTTTCTGCCGCGGTTGACGCCTGGCGGGCGCGGGCCTACAAACGAAATGATGAGTGAGCCCCATTGCTGCGCGAATTCACCGAAAGTCGAAGAGATGGAGCCCGGAACGTATTGGTGGTGCTCTTGCGGATACTCGTCGACGCAGCCGTTCTGCGACGGCGCGCACAAGGGCAAAGGTTTCGCGCCGGTGAAGGTGGAGATCACCGAGAAAAAGAAAGTTGCGTGGTGCATGTGCAAGCACACGGCGAATCCGCCGTTCTGCGACGGATCGCACGCCAAGCTGGCATGACGACGGCGCGTCATTTCCTTGCTGCATTGTGCGTTCTCATAATGCCGCTGGCCGCGCGCGCGCAGGATCCCGCGCCGGAAACCTTTCCCGACCGGGCCAAGGCATTCGGCGGCGTTTTCTTCGGTGCAACGATCGATGAAGCAAAGAAATCGTGGCAGCTGGAGCAGATCGAAGGGGCTTCGGTGCCCGGCGACCCGGTGTCGATTTATCTGCGCGAGGAAGAATCGCTCGTGGTCGGCGGGTTGGTCGCGCGCGAGGTGATTTATTATTTTCTCAACGGGAAGTTCTATGCGGTCAGTTTTTCCACGCCCGACAACCGCCAGACGACGATCCTGCGCGAGGCGTTGGCCGCGGGCTATGGCGCGACGCCGCACGAAGACGCCGCGGGCAAATCGCTCGTCTGGCCGGGCAACGTGGTGAGCGCGCAATTGCTGGTCAATCCCTCGACCGGCGAGGGACGCGTGGTGCTTTTCAGCAACGAACTCCAACCCGAGTATGAGAAGACTTTGCGCGAGGCGGCCTCGAAGACCGCGGCGCAACTCGGGGCTAAGCCGGGGGCCTGAGGCGGATTATTCGCCGACGAACTTGCCCTCGCACGAAGGGCAGTGGTTCCGCCCCTTGACCACTTTCTCGAGAGGAATGCTTTTTCCGCAGATCGGGCAGGCAATGGAGCGGCCTTCGTCCGCGACGACCGCGGGTTTGGCGGCTGCCTTCGTTGGCAGGGTCACAACCGGTGCGGTTGCCGCGACTTTCACCGGAGACGCCGACACGCTGTTGCGGCGTGAGCGTAGCAAGGCCAGTGTGGCAAAGACGCCGTAAGCAGCGAGAACTCCGCAGATCGCCGGCAGGACCCACGACGGCAATGCGGTGGCGCTTGTGATCTCTTCGGGCGACGGCGCCGATTCGGTCGCAGATGGCTTCGCTTCTTCCGGGGTGCTCGCCGGCGATGGCTCGGGGAGCGCCGGCGTAGTCGTAGAGATGGGCGATGGAGTTGCTGCAGGTTCCGGGATGACGGAACTTTGCGCCGCAGTCGGCTGCACATCCGCCAAATCGACGGTGGCGCCGAACGGGCCCTGCCAAACTTTCACCTTGTCGCCCTGCACCTCGAAATTGGTCAGGGCCGTGCCGGATGCGATCTGCACCGAGGCATCGCCGAGCGGCGTCTTGGTGACCAAAGTGATGGCTTCGTTGGCAACGAGGCTGAGCGGCGTCGGCGACGGGGACGGCGCGGGTTGCGCGATGGACGTGGCCACCGCAGCGGCAAATGAAAGAACGCGGGGCAATTGGCGAAACATCTCGAACAAGCTTCTGAACCACGACGACTTAAAAGTAAAATCTTAGATTTTTTTCTGGATCGTCAGCCGGCTTCAAGGTAGGGGATCTCTGCATTGCGCAAACCTTCGGCCAATGACGCAGTGCTTTGGCCGCGCCGCCGTTTTATCAAGCTGCTCGGCGCGGTTGCTCTCGCGCCGTCTCTCGGCGCCACGCGACTCTTCGCCTCCGCGCGGACCTCTCCCGAATCCGTCCTGATCATCGGCGACTCGATGGCGCTGTGCGGATTCGGGGAGCACCTGGACAGACTCTTCCGCGACGCGCGGGTGCCGACGGTGAATACCTACATGGCCTGCGGAACGCACCCGCTCTCATGGACGCAGCTCAAGAGCTACGTCAAGGCGCAGTCGCGCTGCGGATTTTGGAAGATCGAATCCGGGCCGGATGGGCCCGTCCAAATGAAGGACGTCTACGGTATGGAGCGCGGCCACAAGCCCTCGCGCTACCCCGTGCCGAAAATCGAGGAACTCCTCCCGGCCACGCGGCCCGACGTGATGATCGTGCAATTGGGCAACAATCTCTTCGATCTGCTCAAGGGGAAGGAGAAGAAGCGCAACGGCGAGGTGCTCGAGCCTTTTGTCGCGCCATTTCTCAATCTAGTCGGCCAAGCCAACCCGCCCGTGCGGCGTCTTTATTGGGTCACTCCGCCGATCTGCGGCACGACGCCGGTGGCCGCGCAGGACATCCTGGTCGAGCGGCTTTACGGTTTCGCCGGGCCGGCCATGACCGTGATCGATAGCCGCGACCTGATCAAGTATCCCTACCGTCACCTGCAACCCGACAAGCAGCACTTTTTCGGCGAGGACATGCAGGTCTGGGCGGAGCGCGTCTACGAAATGGTGCAGAAAGACCTCGGGGAGCGTCCGCTCGACGGGCAGGGGGCTTTGCTTGTCGCCGGTCAGGGTGGCGCCTCCGAAATTCCGGACGAAGTGGCGAGCAAGCTGGTCGTGGAGTGTTCGCTCGAAAAGATCAATCCGCCCTTCCGCCACGAAGAAATCGCGCCCTACAACGATTCGCTGGTGGCTTTCGTTTACCGCGTGCACCAAGTGCTCAAAGGAAAATTCAACGGGTCGCATATCGTCGTGCTGCATGCCGCGCACATCGCGGGCAAACGGCAGTCGATGCACCGCTTCAGCCTCGGGCAAAAACGGATCCTGCGTTTGCGTCCGGTCGACGAGACCCCGTGGGCCACGCTCAAGGCGAAGGACGATCCGCGTTTTCTCATGCTCGATCGTTTCATCCCCGAAGAGGATCACTCCAAGCTGGCCCTTCACCTGTGAGGGCGCTGCTCCTCGCCATGGCGGTGACGGTGCCACTACTCGAGCCTCTGGCTGCCGTTGCGGCCGGCCCCTTGCCCGTGAAAGTGATGCTGATCGGAGATTCGCTTTCGGTCGGCGGATTCGGCGACGGCATGCAGGCCTCGCTCCTCCGCCGATACGGCACGAACAATGTGGCGATCTTCGCCTCCTGCGGTTCTTCGCCCGAGGATTGGCTGAGCGGAACCTTTGTGACGAACTGCGGCTACCGGCAGACCACGCCGACGGGAGCGATGCTTTATGAGTATCATGACGGCAGGCGTCCGCGTCCGGTGAAAACGCCGAAATTGCGCGAACTCCTCCGTCATTACCGGCCGGAGATTGTCATCGTGCAGCAGGGAACGAATTGGATGGATGCGCTGGCCGCGACAACCAAACCCGACGCCGCGCATTACCGGCGGATTATCCTGGATTTCGCGCGCGAGATCCGGCGCGGCAATCCGTCCGCGCAAATCTTCTGGGTCCTCCCGCCTTCCTCGTCCAAATATCCGGCCCGCGTGCACGAGGACGTGGAAAGTTGGATCAACGAGGTCTCGCGCCAGCAGGGGTTTTTCACCATCAACTCGCGCAATATCACCGGGCCCTACCGTGACGGCCGGACCGGCGGCGACGGCGTCCACTACACCGATGCGGCCGGTCGCGCCTGGGCCCGCGGCGCCAACACCAAGTTTCTCGCCGGCCTTAAGTCCTTGGCCCTTGCCCCGGCCGCTTCCTCGCGCTAAGGTTGTCAGCGAAAGGCAAGCCGATATGAAAATGAGAAACATTCTTTTTCTGGCGTTGGCAGCCGTTCTTCTCGCCTCCGCCGGGTGCACCGCAGTTCAGGAAGTTGGGGACGATGTGGCGACCAAGTTCGACGAGGGCATTACCGGACAAGGCCGCATCGTTTCACCGAACCAAACCGGCGATTCGTTCGGGTCTTACTACGACTGAGCGTGAGCCGCCGCACCGCCTCCGCCGGCGGGCCGCAGACGTCGAAGATCGCCATCCTCGACTTCGGCTCGCAATACACCCAAGTCATCGCGCGGCGGGTGAGGGAATGCCGCGTCTACTCGGAGATTCTCCCGCATAACACAAGGGCCGAAGAGCTGCGCAAAAGCGGCGTGCAGGGAATTATTTTTTCCGGCGGTCCGGCCAGCGTTTATGCCAAAGGCGCGCCGCGCGTCGACCGCGACATTTACAAACTCGGTCTGCCCATCCTCGGAATTTGCTACGGGATGCAACTGCTGGCGCGCGATCTCGGCGGTGCGGTCGAACCCTCCAAGCGGCGCGAATTCGGTCCGGGCAAACTTTCCGTGACCCGCGCCGGACGGCTCTTTGCCGGAATGCCGCGCAAGCTCGAGGTCTGGAACAGCCACGGCGACAAGGTGACCAAGTTGCCGCGCGGCTTCGTCGCGATCGGAACGACGGAAAACTCGCAAGCCGCGGCGGTGGCCGATTTGAAACGCGGCTTCTACGGGCTGCAGTTCCATCCCGAGGTTTCGCACACCCCGCGGGGCTCCGAAGTGATCGAGAATTTCTTGCTCGGCGTCTGCGGGTGCCGTCCGGATTGGACTCCGGGCGTGTTCATCGAGCAGGCCTGCGCGCAAATCCGCGAACAGGTCGGTGAGGACCGCGTTGTTCTCGGGCTGAGCGGCGGGGTCGATTCTTCCGTGGCGGCCGCCCTGCTGCACAAGGCGATCGGCAAGCAACTTACCTGCATCTTCGCGGACAACGGACTCCTCCGCGCCGGAGAGCGCGAGTGGGTGCGCGAGATTTTCGGCCGTCACTTCCGCATGGATGTGCGCATCATCGACGCCTCGGCCAAATTTCTTGGTTTGCTCCGCGGCGTGACCGATCCGGAGCGCAAGCGCAAGATCATCGGCAACGAATTTGTCCGCGTCTTCGAGCGCGCCGCCAAATCACTGGCCCGCGAGCGCAAGGGCAAGCCCTACCGTTTTCTCGCGCAAGGAACACTCTATCCCGACGTTATTGAAAGTGTCCCCATCGCCGGCAACCCCGCCTCGCTGATCAAGAGCCACCACAATGTTGGCGGATTGCCCAAGCGGATGAAGCTGAAGCTGGTCGAACCGCTGCGCCAACTTTTCAAAGACGAAGTGCGCGAGGTCGGACTGCAACTCGGTCTGCCGCGCGAGATCGTCCACCGCCAGCCGTTCCCCGGTCCGGGTCTCGCCGTGCGCATCCTAGGTGCGGTGACACGCGAGCGCGTGCGCGTGTTGCAGGAGGCCGACGCCATCGTGCAGGACGAAATGGTCTCCTCGGGTTGGTATGGCCGCGTCTGGCAATCCTTCGCCGTGCTCCTGCCTGTGCGTTCGGTCGGCGTGATGGGCGACGAGCGGACTTTCGAGAACACAGTCGCCCTGCGCGCGGTGGAAAGCCGCGACGGCATGACCGCCGACTGGGTGCGGTTACCGTACGAGTTGCTGGCCCGCCTTTCCGGCCGC
>Ga0163212_1001068_pt1 | contig 12102 bp, 12 predicted proteins | sample Malawi_45m_30L_FD_113532 | JGI IMG/M metagenome (GOLD analysis project Ga0163212, IMG submission 113532) | Freshwater microbial communities from Lake Malawi, Central Region, Malawi to study Microbial Dark Matter (Phase II) - Malawi_45m_30L | ecosystem: Environmental > Aquatic > Freshwater > Lake...
TCGTTATGGTATCAAGCCTAGAATCTGTTGTCGCTTGCAAACCAATAAGCGGCCCCATCGATGCCCCATAAACCTCAACAGATGTTGTCCTAGACGAGGTAGTGGTAGAGGAGCTCGGCGCACCCTGTACCGCGTTATCTTGAGTCTCCCCCATGCTTACAGAGGTTGAAATCGTATTAGTCTTAGTTACCGAAGCGCCAAGATTTGCAAGATAATCTGCGGCCGATTCTGGAGAAACCTGATTCAGGCGGTAAATCTTTGACAGCCTAGGGCCAAAAGACTTTCCATGAATTCTCTTGCCAGCAAGAATCATGCTACCCTCAAGCCGAGCCGAGAGACCAGAAGAAAGAAGCACAGCATTAACCGCACGCGAATAATCTTCATTAACGAATGAGATATTAACCTTTGTCGACGAATCAGAAACTGGAGGAGCCGCAGCAGTCGGCGGTTGATTTGTAGACCTAGAATTAACAGCACCAGAAGACAACGACTCGTCTACAAAGACAAATCCATAATTCCCTATACGAGCCAAGCTCATCAACACATCCTTGGCAGATGCGTTGCGAAGTGTCATTGTGATGCGAGGACCGCGAAGATTGATAAAGCTAGAGTTTCGAAGCATCATCGTCCCAATCGCCATATCGCCCAGAGGCGGCGCCACAGCCCGAGGCTGCAGCGGCGGTGCATAGGTGGCCTGGGGCACGGCCCCAGGCTGATTGAGGTTGGGTCGTAGCGTCTGCAGGGAGGGCTGCGAAGCCGCCGTAAAGGTCACAATCAGATTCTTGCCATCGGCACTGATTACAGGTCGTGCAAGAGGTAGACCTTGAGCTGGCAATACATCGAGCTGAAAGCTGTTACCACCGCCAGTCAAGGTGACCTGAGACAATCCGAATTCAGGCAAGCTCAACCGTTGCGGGCCCTGCTGCAGGGCCATGGCAGCTGCCGTGGTCAACTGTGCCTGCCAACCATTGCTAGAGGACGACTGCACCAGCTGTGGTGAGGGACCCGTGCCCTCGATGATGAGCGCCACACCACTGGACTGACGGCTCACCTTCAGAACAAGACCGCCACTGTTCTGTGTCGAAGAAGATGAAGCGGCCGCCGATGGAGATGTAACAGAGCCTGGCGTTGATCCGAAACCTTCCCGGGGCGCAGCAAGACCAACTGACGCGGGCAGGAGTTGACCCGCAGCTGTGGTTGCTGCCGCTAAAGCGGCCAATCGCCTGCCTACGCCCTTCGCCACGCCTGACCCAGCCGATGCGAACCGATGGTATCGGCTGCGAGCCATGAAAACCAGGGCAAGATCTAGGTTTTTGCGTTATACAACGCAACCGCCAGCTTCAACTCAACAGGAGTGACCAGCTGCGATGACTCAGCGGCTTTTGCTGATCCAGCAGAACCGGCAGGCCATCCCTGATTGAGAGCCAGATTGCTCTGCACCACCAGCAAGCTGAGGGACTCGAGCGAGCGCATGAAGGCCAGCAAATTGGGATAGCGCCCCTTGGCGCTGAGCAACAGCTTGGTGCTGACAAGACCTGCCTTGAGCAAGGGATCGCGCTGCTGGGTGGCTTCGGTCTGTTTACGGGCGGCAGCGTCTTTGTTCAGCTTCTTCTTGGTGCCCTTTTTCTGCGCTTTGAGGGCATCAACCTCTTCGCCATCGCCAACGGCCAAGGCAGCAGTTGGTTCAAACAACTGCAACTGCACCCCATGGCGGCGCGCCTCGCGGTCCGCCTGGGCCATGAAGGTGACCAGCTCGCCGCTGCCGGCGATCAAGCTGATCAGCTGTTGCTGCTGGCGCTCGGCGAGCAGCTGTTGCTGAGCCGTTCGCGCCAGATCGGCACGCAGTTGCGGCAACTGCTGCTCTTGGGCGAGCTTCTCCTCAACCTGCCGCCCCTGCAGCTGCACCTGGGCGATCAACGGGAATGAACCCACCGCCAGCACCGCCAGGGCCAGCAAGGCGCCGACCCCCGCCGGCGCCCAGACCAACAGACGGGGGATGAGCGGGTTCGGCGCTGATGCCTGCAGAGAGCTCATCGCAGCAACCCCGCAGCCTGCAGCTGCTGCAAGCGGCGCACCATACCACCTGCGCCCAGCTCTTGCAGCAGCCGCAGTTCAGCCGCGGGGGCGAGCTGGGGGCGAAATTTGGCGCTGAACTCAAAACCCACCAACACTGGTGGCAACGCCACCGTGCCTGGGGTCGACTTTTTCTCGCCGCCGCGGGCTGCCTTGCGCAAGGTGATGCTGCTGGGATCGAGCAAGGGCGAGCGGCCCAGCTCGATCTGCAGAGCATTGATGCGCTCAAAGGCGAGCGGATCGGCAGCAGAGCCGACCAGCCGCAGGCTGGTGCCACCGGGGGCCACCTCAACGGAGCTGAGCTGGACGCCCTGCGGCACCCGGCGCTGCACATCACGCATCAGCGCTGAGCCAGAGCGGGCGTTGACCAGGCCCTCAACAAGGGCCTGATTGGCCTGCTTGACCGTTTTCAGATTGCTGCGTGCGCTGTTGAGGCGGCCCTGAGCCGCCTCAACCTGTGCCTCAACCAGCGCCAGCCGATCAAGCTCGGTGGTGAGCATCTGCTGCCGAACAAACAGCAGCGCTGTGATCACCACAGCGCCGCCCAGCAGTGCCGCGCCGATCAGCGAGCCCTTGAGCACCAGCAGGCGCCAGGCCTGACGTTCATCAGCTGGATCAGGCAGCCCCTGGGCGCGGCGCAGCTCGCGCAACAGATCCAGAGGTGCGGTGGTCATTGCGCCTGCACCAGCCCCTGCATCACCAGCGAAACGTAAGGAGAAGACTCGAGTTGCTCAAGGCAGGCGCCCAAGGCTCCAGCCAGCGGCTGAAGCTGGGGTAGCTCTGCGCTCGTCCAGAGCTCACGCAGGCAAAACGCAGGATCAGAGCTGCGGTAAAAGGCCACAACCTGCTCCAGCTTGAGACCCAGATCAGGATCCTGCGCCTCGAACAGACGCTCATACAGCGGCACGCCCTGACGCCAGAGGCTGGCCGTCAGCGACGCGCCGCACTGGTCAAGCAGCAGCACCCCAGAGCGGGGTTCGCAGGCGTGCAGGCGGGGCAACAAGGCCTGGCGCACGCAGACCTGACTCGCCAGCACACGCTCGAGTGGTGAGCCGACGATCGCAAAGACCTCAGACCAGGCCGCCACCAGGGCCTTCGGGGCTGCCACCAGCAACGAGCGCAGCGGCTGACCCGGCAACGGCTGCAGGTCAATGGCCGCATCGCTCAAGGCAAACGGCAGTCCAAGATCGGGATCAATCGTGCGCAGCGCTTCAATCGGATCGTCGGGCCAGTCGCTCAAGGGCCAGCTAATGACGCGCCAGTGGGCGGCCTGGGGCGGCAATGCCAGCCGCACGCTCTGGCCGATCAACCCCTGGCTGAGCAGCAGATCACCGAGAAAATCGCCCAGCACCTCAACCAGCTCGGGCATGCCCTGCACCAGGGCCTGCCCGGGCAGGAGCGTTTCCCAAGCCGGTGTGCTGATGCTGCCGCGGCGCAGCGCCAGACCGCGCACCACACGGTCCTCAACGCTCAGCAGAACGGCCTCACCCAACCACTGGGAGCGCAATGGCCGCCATGCCTCGCGAACCGCAGTCAGCACCCTTGATGGATCAGGCAGCTAGCTGCAAGGTACCGAACTTTTTTGCGGCGGTCAGCCCGTCTGGTGTCGTACTCAGTCGAGCCAGGGCAGACCGCTGCCCACAGCGGCGCCGATGTGCGGCAAGCCGTGGCGATCGAGCTGTTGGCGCAGACCATCGAGGATGGCCGGCACCAGCTCAGGCCCCTCATAAATCCAACCGGTGTAGACCTGCACCAGCGACGCGCCGGCACTGATGCGCTCCCACGCGGCAGCGGGTGAATCGATGCCACCGACCCCCACCAACGGCAGAGCCGGCCCGGCAATCGCCCGCAAGCGCCTGAGCACCTCAACAGCCCGCGCGCGCAGCGGCGCGCCGCTGAGGCCACCGGCCTCGTCGGCCAGGGTGCGGCCCGTCTGGCTCAGGCGGCGCTGCTCGAGGCCCAGCCTGTTGAGGCTGGTGTTGACGGCAATGACACCGGCCAGCCCCTCTTCGTAGGCCATGCGGGCGATCGCATCGATCGCGTCATCTTCCAGATCAGGCGCAATCTTGACCAGCAGGGGCGGGCAGGCGGGCAGGCGCCGCAGGCGCTCGACCAGGCGGCGCAGCTGGCTTTCCTGCTGCAGATCGCGCAACCCCGGCGTGTTGGGCGAGCTGACGTTGATGACGGCGTAATCGGCCTGGGCGGCCAGCAGCTGCAGCGAGCTGGCGTAATCGTCAGGCGCCTGCTCCAGCGGCGTCAGCTTGGACTTGCCCAGGTTGATGCCCAGCACAGCAGGCCGCTGGCCCGGGGCAGGCAGCTGCTGGCGCTGCAGGGTGCGCAGCACCGCTTCAGCACCGGCATTGTTGAACCCCATGCGGTTCAGCGCCGCCCGCTCGGCCGCCAGGCGAAACAGCCGCGGCTTGGGGTTGCCGCTCTGGGCATGCCAGGTGACCGTGCCCAGCTCGGCAAAGCCAAAGCCAAAGCAATGCCAGATGCCTGCAGCAACGGCGTTTTTGTCAAAGCCCGCGGCCAAGCCCACCGGATTGGCAAATCGGCAACCAAACAGGGTTTGCTCGAGCCGCGCATCGCTGCGCTGCAACTCAGCGGCCAGCCCTGCCAGCACCCCGCTAACCACAGGCCAGTTGCGGCGCAAGGAGGCCTGCGCCAAGGCAGCCAGCGAGAGCTGGGCGAGCTGCTCGGCGTCCGAGCCCTCGTCGCTGCTCAGCAGCGGCCCCACAAAACGGCGGTACAGCGCCCCGGTGCCCGTGCCTGTGCTGGCCATGCCCCGCCCCTGTGCCTCAGTCATTCCCATGCTGCGCCGCGTGCTGCTCGGCCACAAGTCGCCAGCGGCCCTCGGCGATCGGCTCAACAGACCAGTCGCGCCAGCGCCAGCAGCCCTGACGCTCAGCCAGTTGGGCGGCGGGCTGCTCCACCAGCTGGGCCAGCTCCACCAACGTGAGGCCATAGCCCCCCTTGGCGAGGCGATCAGCCAGTTCGAGGCGGCTCAGCAGCTGCTGAAACGACGCCGGCGCCTGATCCACGGCCGCTGCAACGGCGGTGGGCGCAGCCGGGGCCTGGCCTCGGGCATGGGCCACGGCAATGGCATCGCAGCGCTCGTTATCGGGATCGCCGCTGTGCCCGCGCACATGTTCAAAGGGCACATCAGCGAGGCGAGCAGCATCCAGCTGCTCCCACAGATCGCGGTTGAGCACCGCCGAACCCGACGCCGTGCGCCAGCCGCGCCGCTTCCAGCCGTGAATCCACGACTGCAGCCCATCGATCAGATATTTGCTGTCGGTGCGAATCGTCAGACCGTGAGCGCGCTCGAGCGCCCGCAGCTCCTGCAGCAAAGCCAGCGCGGCGGTGAGCTCCATGCGGTTGTTGGTGGTCGCCGCTTCAAAGCCACCCAGTTCACGCACGCTGCCATCGGCAAAACGAAGCAACGCACCCCAACCGCCCGGACCGGGATTACCGCTGCAGGCCCCATCACAAGCTGCAGCCACCACCAGATTCGGCTCACCGGGCACTCGACAACTCGCAAAAATCCGCTATCAATCTTCAGCCTCTCGCAAGGCCCATGCAGCGAACTTACCTGGCCCCGTTGGCCCTGGCCGCAGCCGCAGCCCTTGGGGCAGCGCTGGGCTCACCGCTGCTGGCCAACACCGTGCCCAGCCGCGCACCCCTGGGCCAAGGCCAACCCAGCGGCAGCGCCGAGCTTGGCGGCCCCGAAGCCGAACGGCTGCTCAACCTGGCCTTCGGCGCACTGCAGGTGCCACCACCGCCGCCGCCAGCAGGGCCTGCGGCAAGCGAACCGGCCGGCATCGTGGCCCTCGAGGTCGTGCCCTACCAGCCGAGCCCAAGTGACAGTTGAGCCAGTGGCCCCCGGCCCCTACCGCAACCGCCGGCCAAGCCGTTATAGTCTTGAAGTGTGAGGAGTGCGGAACGCTCTTCCGAGGTCGAAACGAGGACAGACTCTCAGAATCGTTCCCACAAAAAGCCCTGCCTTCGGCGGGGCTTTTTTATTGGCGCAATTGCGCCAATAAAAAAGCCGGCCCCAATTGGGGCCGGCCAAAGAAAAAGACGTCATTGGCAAAGGGCACTCCACAGGGGAGCGCCCCTGGCGATCACTTGATGGTGACCTTGCCGCCGGCTTCTTCGATGGCCTTCTTCAGGGCCTCGGCGTCGGCTTTGGAAACGCCTTCCTTGACCGCCTTGGGAGCGGCTTCGACCAGGGCCTTGGCATCGCCGAGGCCAAGGCCAGTGGCCTCGCGCACGGCTTTGAGGACCTTGATCTTGGCCGAATCGTCGAAGCCATCGAGGATGACGTCGAATTCGGTCTTCTCTTCGGCAGCTTCGCCGCCACCGCCACCGGCGGCAGGGGCAGCCATCACGACGCCGGCAGATGCGGCGGCGGACACACCGAAGGCCTCTTCGATCTGCTTGACGAGCTCGGAAGCTTCAAGCAGCGAAAGGGTTTTCAGCTGTTCGAGGATTTTGTCGGTAGTAGCAGACATGGTTGGGAATCAGCAACAGAAAGGGGAAGTCGCTTGAGCTCAGCTGCCGCTTTGCGCGTGCTGGTTGAGCGCCCGGGCAAGACCGCTCGGAACCTCGTTGATGCCCACAGCCACCTTGGTGGCCACGGCGTTGATCGCACCGGCGATCTGCGCCATGAGCACCTCCTTGGAGGGCAGATCCCCGATGGCCTTGATCTCAGATTGCGAGAGGAGTTTGCCTTCGAAAAGGCCACCCTTCGTTTCTGATTTCTTGGTGTCCTTCTGGAAGGACTGCACGGCCTTCACCGCACCGCCCACATCCCCTTTGACGAGGATGAAGGCATTGGTGCCGGTGAGCAGGGAATCGAGTTCCGACCAGGCGCTGTTGCCATCAATGGCACGGCGCATCAAGGTGTTTTTGGTCACCTTGCACACGCCGTTGGCAGCCTGCAGACGGGTCCGCAGATCGCTCATTTCCTTGATGGTCAGGCCCTTGTAATCAAGGACCAGCGCCATTTCGGCTTCACCGAGGAGCCCCTTGAGCTCTTCGACGATCTGTTGCTTGTTCTCCAGCGTGCGGCCCATAGGATTTGGAACGGATCGGGGGAACAAGCCGGGTCCGCGGCCCAGAGGCAACCGCTGGAAGCGGCAGCCACACCTCGAGGCCGCTGGAAGCCGGTTGAACCTGGCCGCCCGGAATCCGGAGCCGTGTCAAACCAAAGCTGTCGCGTTCACCTCGGCAGGATTTATGAATCGTCTGCTTCAACCGAAGCTGAAGCGGTGCGGCTCACCTGCTGTCTGGGGTCGGGCGCGGAGCCCCTCTGGCAAAAGCCAGCTTTTGATCATAAACCACAGCACATCGCTGCTGTTCAAGCGGCTGGAGCGACGGCTGTGGCTGCCGGCCTGATCAGCCTTCCTGCTTGAGGTCCTGCAGAGCCGAGAAGTCAACCTGCACCGACGGCCCCATGGTGGAGGTCACGTAGAGGCTGCGCCAGTAGCGGCCCTTGGCGCCGCTGGGCTTGTTGCGATCGATGGTCTCCTGCAGCGCCTTGAGGTTTTCGAGCAGCTTGGCGACATCAAAGCTGGCCTTGCCGAAGCGCACGTGCACGATGCCGCTGCGGTCGGCGCGGAACTCGAGTTTGCCGGCCTTGAACTCGTTGATGGCGCCGGCCAGGTCGGTGGTCACGGTGCCCGCCTTGGGATTGGGCATCAGGCCGCGGGGACCGAGCACCCGGCCGAGCTTGGCCACCTTGGGCATCATGTCGGGGGTGGCGATCAGCAGATCGAACTCCATCTCGCCCTTGGCGATGGTGTCGACCAGATCGTCATCACCGGCGAGATCGGCGCCGGCGGCCTTGGCGGCTGCCACAGCCTCACCGCGGGCGATCACAGCGATGCGCACGCTCTGACCGGTGCCGTTGGGCAGCGCCACGGTGGTGCGCAACTGCTGGTCGGTGTACTTGGGGTCGATGCCAAGACGCACGTGCGCCTCGATCGTTTCATCGAACTTGGCGTTGGCGTTGGCCTTGACCAGCTCGAGGGCCTCGAGCGGGGCATAGGCGCGCTCTTCAACCTTGGCGGCAGCAGCTTTGAATCGCTTGGAGATGTGGGGCATGGCAGGGATGGGGTGCGGACGACCGGTTGTGCGGTCTCCCCCGGATAAGGGGCAAATGGGGTGAAGACTCGGTTCAGGCCGCGATGGCGGCAGCGAACTCAGTCCTTGACGGCCACGCCCATGTTGCGGGCGGTGCCTTCAATGATGCGCATGGCCGAATCAACGCTGGTGCAGTTGAGATCGGGCAGCTTGGTTTTGGCGATTTCCTCGAGCTGGGCGCGGCTGATCGCCCCGACCGAACCCTTGGAGGAGGTGGCGGCACCCTTGTCGATGCCGGCCGCCTTCGTAATCAGCACCGAGGCGGGCGGAGTCTTGAGGATGAAGGTGAAGCTGCGGTCTTCGAAGACCGAGATCTCCACCGGAATCACAAAACCGGCCTTGTCCTGGGTGCGGGCGTTGTACTCCTTGCAGAACGCCATGATGTTGACGCCGTGCTGACCCAGTGCAGGACCGACCGGGGGAGCAGGGTTGGCTTTGCCGGCATCGAGGGCCAGCTTGATCACGGCTACGACTTTCTTGGCCATCGTCTAAGGCGCTACGGGTTGGACAGGAGAACTGCGAACTGCTGAGCCTACGGCCCAGGGGTCCACGGGGTCGGCAGGCAGGGTTCAGCCCTGCTTGCTGATCTGGGAGAACTCCAGCTCGACCGGAGTTTCCCGGCCGAAGATGGAGAGCAGGGCCTTGAGCTTGCTGCGCTCACCCGAGACCTCGATGACCTCGCCCTGGAAGTCCTTGAACGGACCAGCGGTGACAAGGATCTGATCGCCCTCGGCCAGATCGACCTTGACCACGGGCTTCTTCTCAGCAGCCCGCTTGAAGATGCGATCGACCTCCTGGCGGCTCAGGGGGCGGGGCTTGATGTGACCGCGGGCCTTGCCGGTGGCGCGGCGCTCCTCCTGGCCCACGAAATTGATGACGTTGGGGGTGCTGCGCACCGCCATCATCGTGTCTTCATCGAGGATCATGCGCACCAGCACATAACCGGGAAACACTTTTTCCTCGATCGACTGACGGGTGCCGTCCTTCTTGAGCTTGACCCCGGGGGTCTGGGGAATCTCAATCTCGATGATGCGGTTGTCGACCCCGAGGGTGACGGCCCGCTGCTCGAGGGTGGCCTTGACCTTTTTTTCGCAGCTGGAGGCCACCTGCACGGCGTACCAGCGCGCCACCTGCGAACTGGTGTCGCCCGGCTGCTGCTCGGCGCCCTGTTGATCAGCCGTGACCAGAGCCAGCTCGCCGCTGAGGGCCTCTTCAGAGGCGCTGCTTGGATCGTCGCTCTGCGGCGAAAAATCAGTGGTGGACTCAGTCACAGGGTCGCTCAGGCTCTAAGAACAAAAACACAACGCTGAAAGCCGCTTGGACGAATGATTCAGCGGAACACTTGAACAGCGCTCCAGCCGTAGAAGCGGTCAACGGCGGCAATCGCCGCGGCCGACAGACCCACCATCAGGATCACGGCCACCGATTCGCTGAACAACTGCTGGCGGGTCGGCCAGACCACCTTGCGCAACTCGGCCACGGTGGCGGGAATCAAGCCTGAAGGCTCGTCGGCCGCAGTAGGTGGCTGATTGGTCGAAGGGGTGGTGTCAGTGTCCACAGGCGCTCGCGCACCGGCGCTTACGCGCAAACCGGCAATTCATCACCCTACCGGATGATCCCCATTGGCCGGTACTGGCAGCAGCCCCAGCGGCTCGCCTGGACCGGCAGCAGCCACCACCTGCACACCGCGAGCCTGGGCAAAGCGCTCTTCGAGCAGAGCCGTGGCCAGTGGATTTTCAACCGCCCTGCGCAGCACCCGGCGCAACGGCCGGGCCCCGTATTCCGGTTCATAGCCCTGTTCGGCCAAGGCCTGCACCACCGCATCATCGACCTCAAGGACCAGCTGCTGCTCGGCCAGCAGCGCCGCCAGCTCGGCCAGCTGCAGGCGCACGATGCGCTGCAGATCGGCTGGTGCCAGCGGCCGAAAGCGAATCACCTCATCGATGCGGTTGAGAAATTCAGGACGAAACTGCCTTGCCAGAGCCGCCTCGATGGCGGCGTCAAGGGCGGCCGCGTCACCACCGCTGCGGGTGTGCTCGAGAGTCGCCCCGCTGGCCAGGTTGCTGGTCATGATCACCACCGTGTTGCGGAAATCGACCGTGCGGCCCTGCGAGTCGGTGAGGCGACCATCGTCGAGCACCTGCAACAGCAGGTTGAACACCTCGGGATGGGCCTTTTCGACCTCATCGAGCAGCAGCACCGCGTAGGGCCGGCGCCGCACTGCTTCGGTGAGCTGCCCGCCCTCTTCGTAGCCGACATAGCCAGGCGGGGCCCCCACCAGACGGGCCACGGCGTTGCGCTCCATGAACTCACTCATGTCCAAGCGCACCAGGGCCTCCTCTTCATCGAAGAGGGAGGCCGCCAGAGCCTTGGCGAGCTCGGTTTTGCCGACACCGGTAGGGCCCAGAAACAAAAACGAACCCACGGGTCGCCGCGGCGACTGCATGCCGGCCCGCGCCCGGCGAATCGCGGCGGCCACCGCTGTGACGGCGTCGCCTTGACCGACGACCCGCTCGCCGAGCAACTGCTCGAGCTCCAGCAGCTTGGCCCGCTCACCCGCCAGCAGCCGCTGCACGGGGATGCCGGTGGTGCGTGCCACCACATCGGCAATGTCGCCGGCCTCGACCTGCTCGCGCAGCAGCGGATCGTCCTGCAGCTGCTGCTCGAGCGCCTCGCGCTGCTGCTGCAGGGCCTGCAACTGATCGTGCTGCAGACGGGCGGCCTCTTCATACAAGCCATCGCGCTCAGCCTCGGCGATGGCATGGCGCAACTCCTCTTCACGCACCAGCAACGCGCGCCAGTCGAGCTGGCGGTCGCGCTCCTGGTGCCAGCGGTCCTGCAGCGCCTCAAGGCGCTCGGTGGCCTGTCGGCGCAGCTGCTGCAGACCCACCCGCTCGGACTCGGGTGAGGCTTCAGCAGCGAGCAGCGCCAGTTCAATGCGCCGCAGGTCAGCCTGGGCCTGCTCGATGGCCTGGGGCTTGGAGGTCGCCTCCATGCGCAGCTGCGCCGCTGCCTCGTCGACCAGATCAATGGCCGAATCGGGCAAGCAGCGATCGCTGATGTAACGCGAGGCCAGCCGCGCCGCCGCCAGCAGGGCGCTGTCGGTGATCGTGACGCCGTGATGCAGCTCGTAGCGCTCCTTGAGACCGCGCAGGATCTCGACACTGGTGTCGACAGCCGGCTCGCGGATCAGCACCTGCTGGAACCGTCGCTCCAAGGCAGGGTCTTTTTCGATGCTGCGGCGATAGTCCTCAGGCGTTGTGGCGCCGATGCAGCGCAGCTCACCGCTCGCCAGAGCGGGTTTGAGGATGCTGCCGGCATCGGCGGTGGCGCGATCACTGGACACAACGTTGTGCAGCTCGTCGATGAACAGCACCACGCCCTGGGGGTCGGAGCGCACCTCATCAAGCACATGGCGCAGGCGCTCTTCGAACTGGCCGCGAAACTTGGCACCGGCGATCAGGGCCCCCAGATCGAGCCCGACCAGCCGCAACCCCTGCAGCGATTCGGGCACATCGCCGCTGGCCATCCGCTGGGCCAGCAACTCGACCACAGCGGTCTTGCCGACTCCGGGTTCACCCAGAAGCACCGGGTTGTTCTTGCTGCGGCGCGAGAGCACCTGGATCAGCCTGCGGATCTCGGCCTCACGGCCGATCACCGGATCGAGCTGACCGGCCTTGGCCGCAGCCGTGAGGTCACGGCCATAACGCTCGAGGGCCGTGGGCTCCTGCAGCTCTGGTGCAGGCTCAGCCCCAACAGCAGCCGCCGGCCGATCGCCGTATCGGTGCTGCGGTGTTCGCTGCCCGTACGGCCGCAGCGGCCGTTGCGCCGGTCCCCGACGTGCCTCGGCCGGCGGCTGCTGTTGGGGCTGAGCCTGCACCA
>Ga0163212_1001073_pt1 | contig 12081 bp, 9 predicted proteins | sample Malawi_45m_30L_FD_113532 | JGI IMG/M metagenome (GOLD analysis project Ga0163212, IMG submission 113532) | Freshwater microbial communities from Lake Malawi, Central Region, Malawi to study Microbial Dark Matter (Phase II) - Malawi_45m_30L | ecosystem: Environmental > Aquatic > Freshwater > Lake ...
ACCCGAAACAGTTTCCGTTTTTTCAGCAGCAGCAGCAGCCGGCTCAGCCGGAACCTCCAGCACCCGCTCACGCAGCGTTCCACCCAAAACCAGCTTCCAAATCCCCGCCGGATCCTTCAACAGCACGTGACGCGCTGTAATCTCAGTAATTTCTGCAGCGATCTCAGACATCCGGACGACTTCGCCAGCCTTCAGTTTCAGCGTTACGCCCGTCGCACGATTTCGCAGCCACGCAAACCAGATACCGTCACGCGAAACCGTGCCGGTCAAGGTCGTCATTGCCGCAAAATCGTCCTGCACATCCAGCGCCACCTTCGCTGACGCTGACTTCGGATCGCGACCGCCGTCCGTCACATTGACTGTGACATCATACTTGCCCGGAGTAAACGAACGCGCCGGCAACCACTTCAATAACCCCGTTTTTGCGTCAATCCCCAGTCCCTCAGGAGCTCCGCCCCCCAGACTGTACTTCAAGGACTCCGCCGGACCGTCATCAGTCGCTGCCGCCTGCAAAGAAAACTCACGCCCCAGCACCACCGTTGCTGTTGACTGCAGTGTTATTTTCGGAGCGATATTCTGCTCCTGTATCGTAATCGTCACCTTGGTGCTGATCTTCTGATCCGGCTTGCCCGACTGCACTGCCGCTACAACCGCAGAATACTTTCCTGGCTGCAGCGATTCCTCAGGGGACCACGTGAACTGCCCGTTCGTCGCATCAATAGACATCCCCTCCGCTGCGTCCTCCAGCGCAAAAGCAGCCGTACCCAGCTCGGGATCCGCATTGTCCAGTTTCGCCGTCAGACTCACCGGTTCACCAGGACGTATTGTCTTGTCTGACACACCAGCCACACGCGGACTCCAGCTCTTCGCCGCCGCTGGCAATACAAATGGAGATGCTGCAACCAGTGCCTGATAGTCCTCCAGCCGCTTCTCACGACGATCCCACAGCACCGGAAACAGTTCGACAGTCGAAAGGTCTGCATGCGAGACAGACTTCGTACCTGCATAGCCTCGAACAACCTTCCAGCCCGCCTCACTCACCTCAGTAACCTGCAGCAGCTCACGATCAAGCCGCACCAAAAATGGCTCAAACCCCTCAGACTGAACCGGGAACAACTCGTTCGGTACGGCTATCAGCAGCAACGCCTTGTCATCAATCGCTCCTGCCAAACGCGTCCGCGGCAATAATTCAGCCCGGTTCTCTGTGCCCGTAACACTCATCCCTTCAACCGTCAGCGTCACTGCCAGACGCGGATTGCCCTGCGCACCCGGGCTGTCCACCTTCATGCCGCTGATCCGATGCAGCAATGCAGACTGATCAAACAGATACAGAAAACGCGCCAGCCCCTGCAGATCAACCTCCGCCTTCTTAATCTCAACCGCCACTGTGTTGAACTCTTTTTGCGCCGATCGAGCACCAGGAATGACTTCAAACCCTGAGCCGGAAAAACCACACTGCCGAGCCAGATCAAAAACCCACTCGCGATACAGCCGCTGAGCACTGTCCAGATCCCCAGGCAGACTGATCGCCTTCCAGTCCTTCAGATTGCGCTGAGCCACATTCAACTGGATCTCCTGATCCGCCAGCTTCTCAGCCTGAGCTTCCGCTGTGGCCACCTTCCGCTCCAGATCGCGAATCGGCCCCATTACCCAGTTAGTCACAACCGAACGGCCAAAATAAACCGCTACGACTGCCCCCAGCCCGGCTGCCAGCAACTTTGTGCGTTTCTGATCGTCCATCGCCCCAGACTTTCCCGCTTAACTCAGAAATTCAGAACAACTCTGACACCCGTACAATCATCAGCTTCAGGATGCACTTTCCGCCGAATCACGCCCCTCAGGCAGAACAAGCTCCATCGTTACCTTGATCTGATACTCCTGAGATGCAGCCGCTGGACGAACGTCCGTCTCATACGGCTTCACGCGATAACCGGCCTCCGCAAGTCGACGACTGAAATCATTGATCTCAGACTCAGTCTTCGCCCAGGCGTCAAGTCGCACCAGTCCCACACCACCCTGCTGTACTGTCGCAAAGGTCATGTTATCCACAAACAAACGATCGGTCCCCGGCATCAGCCGCCGCAAACGCTCCACTTCGTCCAGCCACTCCACATCACGATCCACCCAGCGACCAATCTTCTCAGCCCACTCAAGATCCTTGCCACCAGCATCTACCAGCTCCCGAATCTCAGCGTTCTCAGCATCCAAACGCCCCTTCTTACCCGTTAAATCCGTAATCCGCCCCTGACGATACGACCAGATACCGGCAAACAACACCACCGCTGCCAGCGAACCACCCAGAATCTTCACGCGCCGCAAATCACGCTTCGCAGGCGCTTTCCGCGGATTCGCAAAGTCAATCGACTGTACACTGCTGCCCGCCCCTGACAACAATGCACCAGCGGCCGCCACAACGTCCACAGCCAGCCCAGCCCCCTCAACACTGACCAGCAAAGCCGGATCCACCCGCTCAATCACGGCCCCGTCAAATCGAGCTGATAACTGATCCGTAACTGTTGATGTGATTTCATGAGCCCCCAGGAGCACAATGCGGCCGATTTTCAGGTCACCCACCACATCTGCAGCCGACATCCGCGCCCGCGAAAGCTCAGCACGAAGCGTTTTCTCAATCGCATCGGCAGCAGACCACGAAGCCCCACTGTGCGAAAACAAGACCGTCCGACCACGCAAAAATGTCAGTTCCAGAAAATCACGCCGCATCACCGCCACAACATCCACACCACCGACATCCGCACCATCACGCAATAACCCGGCTGACTCAAGTAACTGAGCGACGCAGTAGCCACTCACTCGAGCCTCTGACAGGTCCAGCCCGGCATCACCCAAAGTACGACGCACCAATGACAACTGCTCGTTCGGAACCGTGACCAGCAACACGTCCCTCGTGGCTGCTCCCGCCTGCAGGGGCAGCGGTGTAAAGTCCAGCGAGACCGCTTCGACAGGTACCGTCAGCTTTAATGCCGCCTGCATCCGCAGCAAATCCGGCACCTCCGAATCCTGCACAGGAGGCAACTGGACCCGATGAACTGTTACCTGCTGCCGAGGAAACACGATCGTTGCTGCCAGGCGACGCTTCTCATTGCCACCCGGAAACAACTGCCGCAAACGCTGCACGATGTCCAGAGTATCCTCGGCGTTCTCACCACGCGGCAAGGCCTCAGCCAGACTCAACTCGACTCGCTGACCTGCGCTCCGGCCACGCACTACCAGCAGACGCTCACGATCCCACTCAATGACGATCTCTGCCATGGTTGCCACACTCTGGTCCAAATCACTCAAATGAAAACACCACCCAATTCAACACCACCAAACAACAGTCGGTGCCGATCACCCGCAAAATCGGTTCTTCACCCCAAAACCGCGTGTACACCTGATCGCCTGTAGCAAATTTGCGGATTAAAGCACCATCAGTCATCCGGCCTGCCGTCCAGCAAAGCCGGCGGAAAACCACGTCCCAAACCCGTCAAATCCCGCTGAAACACAATACGCGGCGGCTTCTTCGTACCATCCACCATCGCTTCCAGTCGAGTCGTCGGACCACCCTGATCAAAATGCCCCAGTACCTGAAATGAATACACATCCCCCGTCGTCGTCAGCCATGGCCCCAGTCGCTTAAATGCCGGCACATCCACCAGCCCCTCCGTCAATAACCACACAGGGGACCGCCGCATCGACATCACCTGAGCCGCCTGAGCAGAATCCTCACCAGCCGGTGGCCTTGCCCCAAGAATCGCATCCGCAACCGCCTCAGTCATGTCCGGAATCGCCAGCAGTACCTCCCGCGGAGCAATATTCACGTTGATCCGACCGTCCACAAATTCGTCATTCAGCCACGTCAGCTTCTCCTCCAGCACCAGCATCTGCTCCATCAAACCCGCCGGGTCCGTCGATGTCCACGGACTGTTCAGCGTCTGGTCCGCACCATTGACAGTCACTGCCACCTGAGCATCAATCAGGTCGTAAATCGATCGAAAGGATGCCTGCGGCGGATTCGAAAGATCCATGCCCCCGCGAGTCACTTTGCCCAGTTCACCATTCGCCAGATTCTTCGCAATCCAGTCCACCAACTGCTGCTGCTCGATCGTCAGCTTCCCCTGTGCCTGCGAATCCGCCAGCTGATCACCCGTCAGCCGATAACCCGTCACAAAAGTCGCCGTTTCCGTATCAAATGACTCCTCCAGAAAATCGAACATCTCCGCCACAATGCCGTTGTTCAGATTGATCTTTTTTTCACCCGTCGTCTGCACGTTTCGCTCCTGACTGGAAACTGTCAGGTAATCACGCAGACCAAAATCCAGCACCCCGTCCTGATCGTCCGCCGGAGGACTCTCACCACCGTCATCCTCATTCGGATCCAGACGCCCGTTACGATTGGCGTCCTCACCGTAAAACAGCTGCGGCGTCACACCCTGCACCTGCAGCAATTCATCAATCGACTGCATCGGCGCATTCCTTGCCGAATAAGGAACAGCCAGCGTCTCATACGTTGGAGACTCCGCTCCCCCCGCACGCGTCTCCTCGTCGGAATCAATCCAGTCCAGAATCGCGTTGCAGATGTCCCCGCTCATGTTCGGAATGAAACTGACAGCCGTATACGGATCTGTCGTCTCATCCGTATCGTTCTCCAGCTCCAGCAATTTGTTCACGTTGAATTTGGCTGTTTCCGTCGTCAGGCCCGCCCGCGGCAATGCATCCAGTGACCCCACCATCCCCGGACTCAGCACCGAAAATCGCACCTGCCCCCGCGCTTCACCACCACCCATCGGCTGCCGGCTAAACGTTGCAGAATCATCGTAGAAATCCAGCGAACTAGCGGATTCTGCCCAGGTGGCGTCCATCTGCCGCAATGCAATCTGCGCAGCCACATACTCAACACCAGACTCAGCCGCCATGCGAGCCTCAACATCACGGCCAAACATGGAAGCCGCACGGTTCTCTGTATCCATCTCACTAAGGTAACTATACGCCGCCAGTGACAACAGAATCACCACCACCGTCACCACCAGCAGCACAAAACCACGCCGACGAACCCGCTGCTGAGGCTGACCATTCGCATGGATTGCAGATGTCGTTCTCACAGGACCTGCTCCGCTACAATCGGTTCCGCTACCGGCAATGGGACCACGACACGATGAGTCGTTGCTGGCAATGCATAAGGATCCGGCTCATCCAAAAATGACGCATCCGACGCCTCAGAATCATCCCGTACCGTCAACACAATCTCAATCGCCTTCGGCAATGCATTTAATGCCGTACTGTCCCACTCCTCCTGCCACGCTATTCCGTCGAAATATCGAAACTGCACACCAGACACCTCCCGCGCCAGTAACCTGGCTGCCGCCAGCTGCGGACTGTCCTCCGAATTCTCCATCGCTGCACTCAAGCCATATAAATCACCCGCCATGCGAGCCAATCCAACTGGACCGTCGTCCCGCCCTGGAGCCTCACGATCCGCTATCTCCGAACCCAGACCAGCACCGTTCTTGTCCGCCATCAAATAACGAATAATCACCAGATCACCCGTCCGCTGATCAAGAGTCGATAACTCCTGAGACGACACATAGGACAAACTTGGATCCGGACGACTGACAAATAACTGTAAATCCGCCGCCGTACCGACCAGTCCACTGGTATACGCCGTGGACACAGTCTCCGGATCAATCATCGATTCGCCATAAGCGTTGCCGTCCAGTTCACCTGCCGTTCCCGATCCCCCAGATGTCGCACTGCCCGTCGAACCACCAGACAGACCGCTGGTACCCGCACCGCTCAATCCAGAACTGCCCGCAGCCCCCTCCTCGTCCTCAGCCAATACCTCCTGCTTCGCAAATACCACCGACTGTATGTCCCTCGTCATCTGACGCAACACCGCCCGAGCAACCTGCTGGCGACCAATCTCTTCATGACTGTCCAGCTGCAGCCGAAAATAAGTGCTCATCGCCGAATACAGCGCTGCCATCAGCAAGGATGTCAACCCTACTGCGATCAGCAGCTCAAACAACGTAAATCCGGCGGCCGGATTGCTGCGCAAGGAGCAGGGGAGGGCTTTCACTGACTGCCTCCTTCAATCGCAGCGTCCAGAAACAACTGCGGATCCCGCATGTAACGCACCAAACTAAAAGCCGCATTCGGCTCACCATCCACATCAGCACGATGCTCAACAACAACAGTCACCTGCAACAAATCACTGGAACGACCACTGGTAATATTCACCGACCAGTACCACGTGCCCGTCTCATCATCAAAAAACGGATTGTCAGCCGACGACACCGCTTCCGAGACCCCCGAGACAATCTCGCCCATCACAGTTTCACAGCGCAACACCGCCTCCGACTGCAGCCTCGCAGAAACCTCGGCACGCTGACCAACATTCAAGGCAAACATGATCGCCGTCATCGCGCCCATGAACACCGCCACCGAGATCAATACCTCCAGCAGCGACAATCCACGACGCCCGGGATCCACACCAGAAAAAACCTCCCCGCCGCCACCATGGACAAGCCTCATCACTCGTCCTCCAGCTCAAAAACCTGCGATACCCGAATCGCACCCGTCAGACCGCGAACAGTGATCTCCGCAGTTCGCCCCACCTCGTCCACAACTCGGATCACACGGTCCTCAGCTGTCCCGTCAAACCGAAACAAAATCGGCTTTGACCACGTCTTCCCGGCCAACTCCCCCGCGTTCGGCAGATCATTAAAAGCCAGTGGCTCAAGCGACTCCCCGCCAGCATCCGCATCATTCGCCGGACGCAAATACAGATTTTCGTCAAGCTCGCCTGCTTCCAGCACCACTCGCATGTCGTCGTCTTCACCCGAGTAACTGTTGGCGAGCGTCGGTTCGGGCTCAGCCGGAATCGCAACAAACGACGGACCGTTCAGCTCAAATCGGAAGTGATAGTCCACACCGCCGTCGATCGCATACCGCCGCGCATTACCCATCACTTCCCTGACAGACTCAGCGGCGTCCTGCACACGACCGGACTGCAAACGATCCATCAGCGGAGGAACCGCGATCGCCGACACAGCCACCAAAACAGCCAGCGCCAACAACAGCTCAAGCAGCGAAAAACCCGCTGCGGAACACTGTTGTTGCTGCTGCTGACGCTGAATCATGACTCGCTCTGCCAACCTGCACTAAAACGCAAAAAACCAGCCCGGATCAGCACTCACGGGTGCTGCAGACCGCCTGAAACCGGCTCTTCGAGCCGGTAATTCAGACAACCACAGCACCCGCAGCACTCACACCCGCTATTCAGGCAACAGGGTCATTCCGTTGCTGCCAGCGTCTTCCAACTGGGAATGTCGTCACCTTCCCCACCCTCGTCGTTGCCGTTCGCACCCATTGACCAGATAGCCGGCTTCAAAGCATTCTGCTTCTTGCTGTGGCTGTCACCGTTCCACTCATACTGTAAAGGCCGCCCCCAGGCATCCAGCGGTGCTTCCTCAATGTACGGACGCAGCTTGCGGCCTTTGTAAGCCGGAGGATTCATCATTTGAGTCCAGGCCTCCTGGCCACTGCTGGCCTTCAGATAAGCCCCATCATGATCAGCCGCCCACGTACCAACCGGGTTCTTCTCAATACTTTTGATCGTGGCCAGCGTGACATCCTCGTTGGCCTTCTGCTGACTGCCAATCAGGTTGGGCACCACCATCGCCGCAATCACCACAATAATCGCCAGCACGATCAGCAGCTCAAGCAGAGTAAACCCCGCCCGACGCAAACCACGGTCTCCACAACTGCCACTGCCTGCACTATTCTGTATTCTCATAATTTCACACTTCCACCGTTTCAACAGACTCAAAAACCAGACTTCAGCAACACCAGATCATTCGCTGCCAACAGGAAATTCCTGGAGGCTTTTTCCACTTCACCTGTTAGACGACATATTCAGCACCGGCAACAGCAAAGCCGCAATCACAAATGTCACCACAGCAGCCATCACCAACAACAACATCGGTTCCAGCAGACGCACCACCATGTCAATCCGACGACTGGTCCGCTTCTCCAGATTATCCGCCACATTAATCAGTACATTCTCCAGATTATTCGCCTCCTCGCCAACTGCAATCATCTCGATCAAATCGCGAGAAAACTGGCCGCTGGCACGCAAAGGCACAGCCAGAGACTGACCGCTGCTCACGTTCTCTGCCGCATTCGCTATCGCCTCCGACAAAATCACATTCCCACTGGCATCCTTGGCAATTCGCAGCGACTGCAGAATCGGAACACCATTCTTCAGCAAAGTCCCCAGCATGCGACAAAAACGAGCCACCGCCAGACTCTGCAAAATCCCGCCAAGCCCAGGCAAACCTAGCTTCAGCCGGTCCAGATTGCGAGAACCCTCAGGAGTCCCGATATAGTAGATGATCCCAAATATCGCCGCCCCCACCGCGGCCAGCAACAACACTCCGCGAGTCTGAATCAAATCACTGATCGCAAGCAAAGTCGTAGTCGCCCACGGCAGCCTTCCCTGATCCTGCATCCGATCAAACATCGAAGCAAATTCAGGCACAAACCAGATCATCATAACCGTGACAATGCCCAGCCCCACCGTCATCAGAAACATCGGATACACCATCGCACCCGTCACTCGGCCACGCAACTCTTCCTGATGCTCGTTAAACACCGCAATCCGACTCAAAACCTCCTCCAGAAATCCACCCTCCTCACCAGCCTTCACCATACTGATGGACAGGAAATTGAAAGTCTTCGGGTGACGCCGCATAGCATCGTTCAGTCGAGTCCCGTCGGCCACCTGCTCACGCACGTCCTGAACAACCGACCGCAGCACCGGGTTCGACGTCTGATCTTCCAGCAATTGCAACGACCGCAATAAAGGCACGCCGGACTTCAGCAGATCCGCCAATTGATTGTAAAAAACTGTCAGGAACCTCGTGGGTACCCGCTTCGATCCCGTGGCCGCCTGCTGCTTCGACTGCTCAGTCAAAGCCACATTCATCGGAAACAGACTGCGCGATGCCAAAATCGACAGGGCGTCCTTTTCACTGGTCGCCGTCAAAACCCCGGATACCTGCTGCCCGGAAAGCTCTCTTGCCTGATACCTGAAATCCGGCATGCCGTCACTGTCACCCGAAAAATTAACTCACCTGTCAACCCACTATGTCACCGCGAGTCAGCCGGACAACCTCATCGATGCTGGTGACACCAGCCGCAACCTGCTCCCAGCCACTGCTTCGCAATGTCGTCATCCCAGCCTTTAGGGCATAATCGCGGATCTCAGTGCTGCTCTTCTGCTCCACACACATCCGCTGCACTATCGGATCCGTACGCAGCAACTCAAACACGCCAATTCGCCCAGCAAATCCCGTATCCCGACACTCACGACAACCCCTCGGCTCATACACCACATCACACAAATCCCGCGGGAAATCTGCAGGCAGATCCGCACGGGAAATCGGTACCGCCACCTTGCAGTGCTGACAGAGACGCCGCACTAGTCGCTGCGCCAAAATCCCCTCCACCGTACTGGCCACAAGGTAAGGCTCGACACCCATGTCTACCAGTCGAGTAAACGCGCTGGGAGCATCGTTGGTGTGCAATGTGCTGAAGACGAGGTGACCCGTCAAAGACGCCTGGATGGCCGCCTGTGCTGTCTCGCCGTCTCGAATTTCCCCAATCAACACCACGTCCGGGTCATGTCGCAATATGCTTCGCAGACCTGCCGCAAACGTCAGTCCAATCCGACTGTGAACCTGAATCTGACTGATCCCGTCCATCTGATACTCAACCGGATCCTCCACAGTGATGATCTTCACCGACGGATCCTTGATCTCATTGAGTCCACTATACAACGTCGTTGACTTACCGCTGCCCGTCGGACCAGTTACCAGAATAATCCCATGCGGCAGGTCAATCAACTGACGAAAGATCTTCATGACCGTCGGAGGCATCCCGACGTTCCGCAGGTCAAACGTCATTCGCGCCTTGTCCAGCAGACGCATCACCACGCCCTCACCGTGCAGCATCGGAATGATCGACACACGCACGTCCACCTCACGCCCCGAAACACGCAGCTTGATACGGCCGTCCTGCGGCAAACGCTTCTCGGCAATGTTCAAATGCGACATGATCTTCAGACGAGTCACAATCGCGTTGTAGAACTGAGCAATTTCGGGAGGCGTCGGCTGTATGCGGAGCATCCCGTCCAGACGGAAACGCACACGCATGCCGTTCTCCTGCGGCTCAATGTGCACGTCACTGGTCTGCAGCTTCACAGCCTCCATCAACAGCTCGTTCACCAGTTTGATGACGGATGGCGCCTGAGCCCCCTCGGCGAGTTCACCAAAGTCTTCATTGATCTCCTCCAGAAGCTCAATGCCCTCGTCCGCCTTGCGACGCACAAGTTCATTGATCGTGTCACCACCCACCCCCAGCAGCTCGTGAATCCGACTGCCAAGTTCGCCACTGCGAGTCAACACGGGAGAAAGGCGGAAACCACTCACCGTGCTGAGTTCGTCCAGACCCTCCAGATTCAAAGGATCCGCAGTCGCCACCACCACATGACCGTTCTGACGGTACAGCGGCAACAGCGAATGTCGGTAAATCGATGACGTGGGAAACTTCGCCAGCAAATCTGTGTCAACCTGAACATCCTTCAGGTCCACATACGGCATCCCAAACTCGTCCGAAAGCGTCTGCAGCAGACGGTCTTCCGTCACCACACCCATCCGAATCAGCGCCTGATCGATGCGGGAGCCGGAATGGGCCTCGTGAGCCGCCGTAATCTGCTCTCGAGTCGCCAGACCTTCACTGATAAGCAACTGTCCGAGTTCCATCGCAGTTCACTAACCCCATATTGCCTGATAAATCCGGAAGGGAATCAACGACCACCACCGCCACGACCGCCAAACGGACTGCCACGACCGCCAAACGGACTGCCACCACCGCCAAACGGGCTGCCACCACCGCCAAACGGGCTGCCACCACCGCCAAACGGACTGCCACCACCGCCAAACGGACTAAAGCCGCCACGACCACCACCAGTGTCCCCGCCACGCTGACGCATCCGATCCATCATCATCTGCTGGATCGGGTCCGGAGCCTGCTGGCCGGGACTGCCTGGAGCATTCGAACCGGAACCACCCGAGTCACCTCGCGATGACGATGATGACGACGATGACGATGTCGAAGGGCGAGTCGAACTGGTAGTGACACGCGGAAACATACTGGTCAGAGAACGCTGCACCGTCGCCGCATCCGAATGCTGCAACTGCACCACTCGCACCGTTCGATTGGCCTGCTGAGCCGTCTGATCAACTTCTTCCACCAGTGACTTCACCTTTTGAAACAACGCCTCACTGCTGGAAATAATCAATGTACTGTTTTGACGATCCACGGCCACTGTCATCTGAACTCCCGTGGGTTCATTACGAGCACCCCGGCCACCGCCACCGCCACCGAACATCGCCGCCAAAGGATTGTTCTGCTGACCACGACCACCAGCCGCCTCCATGTATGGCTTGAATGCGTCGCTCACAATCGTCACGACCTCATCCACATCCGCATGCTGCACCGCCAGACGACGCGGCTGCAATTCTCTTAAGGACTCAGGCATCTCGTTCGAATCCAGCACACGCAACAAAGATTCCGCTTCATCCACAGCAGCCTGAGGACCTGTAATGTACAGGCAGTTCGCTCGAGGATCCGGGATAATTCGCAGCGTCTGCGGATTCGCACCCAGACCAGACAATCCCGTCATGCTGGAAACCGACTGAGTAATCGGACTGAACATTGAACTCAGACTGAATGACGAATCCGCCGCCGTACTGGTGACACTGCTGCTGGGAATCAACTGCTCCAGCAATCCGGCAGTCTCTGTCGCATCAGAAGCCTGCAGATAAAACACCGTCCAGCGAGTCCTGAAGGGGATCGACTCCTGCAGAAAATCCATCATTTCTTCCAGACGGTCCAGTGCCTCCTCGTCCTTCGAAAGCAACAGCAGGTCGTCCCCGTCCACCACAATCTGAATGTCCGGAACTCCCACAGAAGACTCATCCTGAGCCGCCTGACGCGGTGGCAACGGCGGTGCCGCTGAAG
>Ga0163212_1001078_pt1 | contig 12059 bp, 13 predicted proteins | sample Malawi_45m_30L_FD_113532 | JGI IMG/M metagenome (GOLD analysis project Ga0163212, IMG submission 113532) | Freshwater microbial communities from Lake Malawi, Central Region, Malawi to study Microbial Dark Matter (Phase II) - Malawi_45m_30L | ecosystem: Environmental > Aquatic > Freshwater > Lake...
GCAGATCCCCAATCCAGGGGGGCGGGATCGTCAGCAACTGCATCACGGTTCATATTGCCGGATAAGCAATTTTCTCCGGCGGGCATATTTCATGCCTCTGATCAGGCCGTCATGATTGAAGAATCCCACCGCCGTTCGGCTTCGTTTGGCCTCGCGCCGGAATCCCGGCCGGACTATTCGCCCCTGCAGAAAGCCGATCTCGTCTGCAAGGTGGACGAGAATCGCGGGCTCTACAGCCACGCGCTGCCGGTGATGGAGTCACTGTACGAGCAGATCATCAACACGCACAGCATGGTCATTCTGACCGATGCGCAGGGCACCATCCTCCACACCATGGGCGACGATGACTTTCTGGAGAAGGCGGACCGAGTTGCCCTGTGCGCGGGCGTAGCCTGGTCAGAAGAGAGCAAGGGTACGAACGCGATTGGTACCGCCATCGCCGAGCAGGCACCCACACTCGTGCATGCGGACCAGCATTATCTGACTGCCAATCATTTTCTGACCTGCTCGGCTGCGCCGATCATTGATCATCAGGGACGCCTGATCGGTGTGCTTGATGTCACTGGTGACCAGCGCAGTTTTCACAAGCATACGATGGCACTGGTTCGAATGTCGGCTCAGATGATAGAGAACCAATTGTTCTCAGCCGCCTTCGATGACTCGATCACCTTGCATTTTCATAGCCGTCCCGAATTTATCGGCACGCTGATGGAGGGCATCGCCTCATTTTCCATGTCGGGCCGCTTTCTGTCCGCCAACCGCAGTGGTCTGTTTCAGTTGGGCCTGCCGTTATCGGCACTGCAGACGCATACCTTCAGCTCTCTGTTAGGCATGCCGGTGTCGGCGCTCTTCGATCACTACCGCACCAGCATGCCCACGCTGCTCGACCTCTGCCTGCATACGGGTGTGCGGGTTTCAGCTCGGGCTGAGTTGAGGCCGGCAAGCTTGTTCTTTCAGGCCGAGAGCAAGCTCGATGATCCCGTACCGCGCAAGACTGAGCGATCCGATAGTCGGCGAGATAATGCCAGTGATGAAGCAGCCCGTCAGCGCCGCCTGTCAAGCTTGCATTATCTCGATACTGGCGATGAAAAAGTTGCTGCGATCATTCGCAAAGTTAATCTCGTCATGGGGCGGGACATTCCCATCCTCATCACCGGCGAGACTGGCACGGGCAAGGAATTGCTTGCGCAGGCCGTACACAATGATTCTCCGCGCGCCGATGGCCCCTTTGTTGCCGTCAACTGCGCGTCCATTCCCGAAAGTTTGATTGAATCGGAATTGTTTGGCTATGAGGACGGCGCATTCACCGGAGCGCGCAAAAAAGGTATTACCGGCAAGATCCTTCAGGCCAATGGTGGTTCGCTCTTTCTTTATGAAATCGGCGACATGCCACTCGGCTTGCAAGCGCGCCTGTTGCGCGTGCTGCAGGAGCGGCTCGTCATGCCGTTGGGCAGCAACAAATCCATCCCGGTGAATGTGGCACTGATTTGTGCGACCAATCGCAATTTACGCGACATGATTGCCAAGGGACAGTTTCGGGAAGATTTGTACTACCGATTGAATGGCTTGGTCGTGCGCCTTCCACCCTTGCGCGAGCGCAGCGATCTTGATGTTGTCATCCATCGTCTGTTGGCTGCAGAGGCGAGTGGCGAACCGCCAACGGTGTCTCCCGAGGTGATGGCCTTGTTCAAGCGACACAATTGGCCGGGTAATTTCCGCCAACTGACCAATTTGCTGCGCACGGCGATTGTCATGGCGGGATCCGAGCGTGAAGTCAAAATTGAGCACCTGCCGGAGGATTTTCTCGATGATGTCGGTCAGCTGCCGATTACCACAGGCCCCGCATCGCAAAGCCAGGTGACGACGGTTCTTGCCGGCGGCAATGTCCGTCTCGAAGATGTGGAACTGCTCACGATACAAAAATCGCTTGATGAGCATCGCGGCAATGTCTCGGCGGCGGCACGTGCATTAGGTGTGTCACGCAACACTATTTATCGCAAGCTGCAAAAATAAACGCAGCCCAAGAGCGAGACCGGCACGAGTGTTTGGTCGTTGCCGGTTTTTTATTTCAATGCGCTGGATGTAATTCCATCACGGCCCCGCGCAGCGCAGCCGCAATCAAGGGATCGGCTGCAGTATGTCCACCGCGAGGTACCCAGTGCAATCGCGCATGAGGCATGAGTTTGGCAAGGCGCGCTGCATTGTCTGGAGGGCAGACCAGATCATGGCTGCCGTGCACGATCACGGTTGGTGTTTCGGCGAGTGCTCGTGCAGCCGCGAGCAAATCGGCTTCGCTGGTGAAGCATGCATTCAAAAGATAGTGTGCTTGCAGACGGTATTTGCCTATGGCGCGCGCTGACGCTTTTGACGACGAGCTTGGCAGTATCAGCTCGCCCGACATCGCTTGCATGATGGCTTCTTCGTAAGCACCCCAGCGGGTGGCGGCATCTTCAGCTTCTTGTTCAGACCCGGACAGCAATTGCTTGCCGAGTGTAGAGAGCACCTGCTTTTTCTGTTCGTCATGCCAACCCTGCGTCAATTGTTCCCAGGCATGCGGCACCATCGCGCGCAACGAATGAAAAAACCAGTTCAGCTCGCGCTGGCTGGCAAGAAAGCTTCCTCGTAAAACCAACGCGCGCATGCGGCTAGCGTGTTGACCGGCATAGAGCAGTGCCAGCGTCGCACCCCAAGAGCCGCCGACTACCATCCATCGTTCAATGCGCAGTCGTTCGCGAATCATCTCGATATCAGCGACCAGCTTTGCACTGTCATTGTTGAGGATCTCGCCGTGCGGTCGGGATTGTCCTGCGCCGCGCTGATCAAACAGCACCACGCGCTGTCGGGTGAGGTCAAACCACTCCAGTACGGATGGCTGCGTGCCGCTGCCGGGGCCACCGTGCAGCACCACTGCCGCTGGTGCGCCCGGCTGGCCATACTGGGCCACAAAAAGGGTGTGGCCATCGCCAGTGGGCAGGTTTTGCTGGTCGAAGGGTGTCGCGGACATAGATTTTTTCGGGCGTGCTTTGGGTTAAAATGAGACCAATAAATAACACAAGAGACCAGTTTCGCCCCAATGCATTTTCATTAAAAATCAGGCGCTTTGATTGTAAAGTGCTGTTTTCAAAGGGGCGAGAGGAGATGATGATGCCTACCTGTTTGTCTGGCCTGATGGTTTCAGGCGGTTTTTCATTTCTTTTTTTTGTGACCGCGATGAGTGATCTTTGCATCCATCGTGCCGTTTGCGTGCTCAATGATGCATTGCCGGCTAAGCACAACAATTAACTCCACCTCCTGAAAATCATGAAAATTCTTGTTTTGGGTTCTGCTGCGGGCGGTGGTTTCCCGCAATGGAATTGCAATTGCACCAACTGCGCTGGCGTGCGCAAAGGCAGTATCAATGCCAAAGCGCGTACGCAATCATCGATCGCTGTCTCGCAGAATGGCACGGACTGGGTGCTGATCAATGCATCGCCCGACATTCTTTTTCAGTTGCGCTCCAATCCCGCGTTGCAGCCTGCGCGCGCCATACGTGACTCAGGCATCGCTGGGGTGATGGTGATGGATGCACAAATCGATCACATCACGGGGCTGCTCATGCTGCGCGAAGGTAAAAAGAAACTCAATCTGTATTGCACGGACTCGGTCTGGGATGATCTCAATCATGGGCTGCCGCTCGCCAAAGTGTTGTCACACTATTGTGGCGTCGAGCATCATGAAATCACGGGCCTGTCCGCAGACAAGACCCGGTTCGCACCGATAGAGGTGCCTGGCATTGCGGGCATTCGTTTTCATCCGCTGCCATTAAAAAGCAAGGCGCCGCCGTACTCACCGCATCGTGCCAACCCTCAGCCCGGCGACAACAATGGTTTGTTGATCGAAAATCTCGAGACGGGCAAGACCCTGTTCTATGCGCCAGGCCTTGGCGAGATCGAGTCGCACGTACTCGACGCAATGCAAAAAGCCGACTGCGTACTGGTCGATGGCACTGTCTGGACTGGCGATGAAATGATCACACTGGGCCTGACCCAAAAGACAGCGGCGGACATGGGGCATCTGCAGCTATCAGGCCCCGGCGGCATGATCGAGGTGCTCGACAGCGTGGGTCAGCGCCGCAAGGTACTCATTCACATCAATAACACCAATCCAATTTTGAACGAAGACTCGGCCGAGCACGCAGCGCTTGCGAAGCACGGCATTGAAGTCGCATTTGATGGTATGGAGATTAATGTATGAACGCACCCACCAAGATGACGGAACAGATGCCCTGGAGTCGCGAAGAGTTCGAGGCCAATCTGCGCGCCAGAGGCAAGAGCTATCACATCAATCATCCGTTCAATATTCGGATGAACAACGGTGAACTCACGCCTGATCAGATTCGTGGTTGGGTCATCAATCGTTTCTACTATCAGGTCATGATCCCGGTGAAAGATGCCGCCATCATATCCAACTGCCCCGACCGCGAAACGCGTCGCAAGTGGATAGATCGTATTCATGATCATGATGGCTACGGCGACAAGCCCGGCGGTATCGAAGCATGGACACGTCTGGGGGAAGCCACCGGTATCTCCCGCGAAGATTTATGGTCACTCAAGAAAGTCGAGCCTGGCGTGCGCTTCGCCGTTGATGCTTATGTCAACTTCGCGCGCAGCCGCCCGTGGCAAGAGGCGGTTTGCTCATCATTGACCGAGATGTTTGCACCGAAGATTCACAAAGATCGCCTCGCCAACTGGCCGACACACTATCCCTGGGTGAAGGAAGAAGGTCTTACCTACTTTCGCACCCGCGTCACGCTCGCCGAGCGTGATGTCGAACATGGTCTGGCCGTCACGCTCGAACACTTCACCACGCGTGAGCAGCAAGAGCGCGCGCTTGAAATCCTGCAATTCAAGCTGGATGTGCTGTGGGCGATTTCGGATGCCATCGAAAAAGCCTACCCCTGAAAGCGCACGATGAGTGAATTAACCGCGAAGCCGAAACTTGCCCGCCTGTTCCGCATGCAATGGGAAGAAGCGCAGGGTGCCTATGTGTTGTTGTACCCGGAGGGTATGGTCAAGCTGAATCAGAGTGCTGGCGAAATCCTCAAGCGCTGCAACGGCGAGCGCGATGTGCAGGCCATCATCGACGACATTGAGCAAACGTTCAATGCCACTGGCCTTGAAAAAGATGTGACGGGATTTCTTGAAATTGCAACCGAGCGAGGCTGGATTGTCTGAGACCACACCCACCACAACAACGACGCAGGTGCCGCCACCGCTGTGGCTGCTGGCTGAAATCACTTACAAATGTCCGCTGCATTGCGTGTTTTGCTACAACCCGCTGAACTATGCAGCTGATCGTACAGAGCTGACCACAGAGGAATGGAAGGACGTACTGCGTCAGGCACGCGCGCTGGGTGCGGCTCAGCTCGGTTTCTCCGGCGGCGAGCCACTCGTGCGCGATGATCTTGAAGAGCTTATTGGTGAAGCCCATCAGCTGGGTTTCTATACCAATCTCATTACCTCGGGCATTGGTCTGACCGAGGAGCGCATCTCGCGCATGAAAGAGCTGGGGCTCGATCATATTCAGCTTTCGTTTCAGGATTCTTCCAAGGAGATGAATGACTTCCTCCCCAGCACCAAGACCTTTGATCTGAAGAACCGCGTCGCCAAGCTGATCAAAAAATACGATTATCCGATGGTGCTCAACGTCGTTCTGCATCGCTACAACCTTGATCATGTCGGTCGTATCATCGAGATGGCCGTGGAGATGGGCGTTGAATATCTCGAGCTTGCCAATACTCAGTACTACGGCTGGGGTATGGTCAATCGCGAACAGCTTATGCCAACGCGCGAGCAGCTTGAGCGTGCCGAAGCGGTGGTGAATGAGTATCGCGCCAAACTTGGCAACTCAATCAAGCTGCTGTTTGTCGTTCCCGATTATTTCGAAGAACGTCCCAAGGCGTGCATGAATGGTTGGGGCTCGGTGTTCCTCGCGGTGGCGGCTGATGGTTCAGCGCTGCCGTGTCATGCGGCGAAAAGCCTGCCGGGTCTGAAATTCCCCAATGTCACAGAGACGACGCTGAAAGATATCTGGTATAACAGCGATGCATTCAACCGCTATCGCGGCTATGGCTGGATGAAAGAACCCTGCCGTACTTGCCCCGACAAGGAAAAGGATTTTGGTGGTTGCCGCTGTCAGGCCTATGCGCTCACCGGTGACGCTGAAAACGCGGATCCTGTGTGCAGCAAGTCGGTGCAGCACGGCGACATAAAGAAAATCGTATTGCAGGCGCAGGCGCCCAGGACAGAAGAAAAGCCGCTGATCTATCGTAACGATGCCAATTCCATGCGTTACGCTGCGATACCGATAAAAGAAGAACGAGACAAGGTTACCTGAGATGACTGACGTGGCACGCCGGCTTTTTCCGCTCTCTCGACTTTTCAAGCCTCGTGCCACGATCTCCCCGATTTCCGTCGCAGACCAACTCTTTTTTCAGTGGTTGTCTTTCGTCGGTCTGCTGATCTTCGCTTCTTTTCTGATGTGGCGAGCCAATATCTGGGGCGTGTTGGTTGCCGCCGATCCTACCGGCATCACGCTAATGATCATTGCAGTGTTTGCCGGTTCTACCTTCTGGGTGGGCATGCGTGCCTGGTCTCTGTTGAACGAGCGTCAGTCGCTGGATGCCTGGAAGCTCGCCGCGATCAGTTACGCGCCCTCGGCGTTACCCGACAACGGCGACACCGCAGTCCACGCCTATTTAACCGCACTACTCGATAAAAGCCGCCGTCGTGATTACGACAATGCGCAGCTCACTGAAGTACTGGCCGAGCGCCTGCATGGCCCCAGCGAATCCGCATGGTGGGTGAATGGGATTCAGATCAAGCTTGGCCTGTTGGGTAAAGTGATCGGGTTTTCCATTCTGGCGATTGAAATTTCGCAGATACAAAATTTTGACGCCTCACAGTCGCAGACCCTGCTCAAAACGTTGACGGGTGGTCTGGGTATTGCGCTCCTGACCACAGCCGTTGGTCTGGTGGCGAACATGCTGCTGGGCGTGCAGCTGGTCAGGCTCGATCGTTGCGGTGACGGCATACTCGCGGACTCGCTGGAGCTGGCAGAGACAAAGCTGGTCACGCGGACCCATCAGGATCGATAGTGGCGTTGCGAAAGAAGCGGCGGGAAGGGGAGGTCGATCCCTTTTATGACATGCTGTTTAATATCCTGATCGCTTTCGTTTTTTGTTTCATCATTGCGCTGCTGGCGATGAATCCAAAAGCGAAAAAAGAAGGCGATATTCCGGCCAAGGCTGAGTTCATCATCACCGTCTCCTGGCCCGACATGAACCCCAATGATCTGGACACCTATATACAGGATCCCGCGGGTGCGGTCGTGTGGTTTCGTTCTCGAGAGGCTGGACTGATGCATCTTGATCGCGACGACCGTGGTCTGGCGGGGGACTCTATCAAGGTCAACGGTCGGGATGTAGTCAATCCGCTCAACCAGGAGGTAGTGACAATACGCGGTTTTTCGGCGGGCGAATACACCGTGAATGTGCAGTACTATGAAACCAAAAACAGTGAAGCTGTCGAGACCACGATTTCTGTCGTTAAGGTCAATCCCCGTGCCGAGATCGTCTACTACGGCACCATCAGGCTGGACCGCAAAGGTGACGAGGCCACCGCAGTACGATTTACCGTCGATCCCGATGGCAGTGTCAGAGACATCAATACCCTACCTAAACAGATCGTTCCACAGATATGACCCATATTTCAATTCTTCTGACCTTCCTCTATCTCACCGTTGCGATACTGCTGCTGGTACTGTGTCTGGCCACCGCATGGAAACGCTGGATCAAACTGGCGATGATTCTGGTGGTGACGGCAAGTTTTTTCGTCGCCAATTACACCTTTGAAGACATACTGGGTTGGCCAACGCCGCGCATGCTGCCCGAAAAATTCATCATCATTTCTGCGGTGATTGAAGAGCCAAATCCATCGAAAGGTAACGAAGGCGCGATCTACTTATGGATATCGCCGCTGGATACCCAGCGTCCCGGTACCGTGCCGCGTGGCTACAAGCTGCCCTACCTGAAAGAAAATCATTCCGAGCTGTCAGAGTCGCAGCGCAGAAGCCGTCAGGGCATACGTCAGGTGGCGGTGATCGAAGGTGGTGGTGGCGGCAGCGGTGGTTCGTGGCTGAAGATGAACACCGAAAAGAAAGTCAAACTCAAGATCAGCGATGCGCCTGCGGCACGCATGCCGGAGAAGTGATCATGAAGCGCATGAGCCTGATTCCGGCAGTATTTGTTTTGGCCGGTTGTTCCCAGTCACTGCCGGTGGGCGATTCGTTTTTTCCGCTGCCGGTTGGTGCAACCTGGGAATACGATGTCGCCTCTGACATCAATAACATTCTTACGCATGAGACCTATGTGCTTAGCGTCGATCGGATTGTTGATACGAATGCGGGCGAGGTTATTGTGCGCCGGGTCGATGTGCCCGGCTCGATCGGTATCGAGTACTGGCTTCGTCAGGAAAAAGATCGTATTACCCGAATTGCGCAGCGCACAGATTCAGATGAACAGGCAAAACTCGACAGTAATCCTCGTGTCGTGCTCAAGCTCCCTGTCACCGTCGGTGCGACCTGGATGGTGCCCACGGATGCCTTTATCATTGCGCCCAAAGTCGAGATGGGTATGGGCACCACCAAAATGGCCAAGGTGCTGATGACTTACACCGTCGATGCAGTAGATGAAGCCGTGACAGTGCCGGCAGGTACATTCAAGTCGTGCGCACGTGTGACTGGCAACGGCAACATGGCACTGTATGTCGATGCGGTGCAGGGTTTTCGGGATATCCCGGTGGTCAATCGCGAGTGGTACTGCAAGGGCGTTGGCTTGGTCAAAGTGGAGCGCACCGAGCTCCTGCAGTCGGCCTACTACTCATCGGGCAAGATCACAATGGCATTGACTGAATTCAAATTTCCCTAGACGAAAGATCTGCAGCGATTACGATCGCACACGCTTCATTTTTCGCCCATCCACAAGCTCGTGCTGAATCACAGCGACCAATAAAAAAGCCGACGGCATACGCCGTCGGCCAAGACTGCACGGGATGTACTGCCGAATTCCGTATCCCAGTGCAGGCGGGAGTAAAACGTAAAACGGATTACTTCAGCAGCTTGAAGACCCAGACAGAGCCGCCCTGCTCGAGGGTGTTGACCTTCTTGGCCACTTCGCCACCCCACAGAGGCACAGCACCGCCCCAACCGGATACAACAGCAACGTACTGCACGCCGCCTTCTTCCCAGCTGATCGGAGGTGCAACAACGCCCGAGCCAGTCTGGAACTTCCACAGTTCCTTACCGTTCTTGGCATCGACTGCCTTGAGGAAGCCTTCAGGCGTACCGTAGAACACCAGATCGCCACCGGTGGTCATCACACCACCCCACAGAGGCGCCGAGTTCTTGTTTTCCCAGACGATCTTGCCGGTCTTGGGATCGATCGCGCGCATTGCGCCGATGTAGTCATCGTGCAGCGGTTTGATGGTGAAGCCAGCGCCCAAGTAAGCTGCGCCCTTCTTGTAGGTCACAGGCTCATTCCAGATTTCCATGCCCCACTCGTTGGCTGGCACATAGAACAGACCCGTCTTGGGGCTGTAGGCCATAGGCTGCTGGTTTTTACCACCGAGGAAAGACGGCGCGGAGAACACGACGTTACCTTTCTTGCCATCCGGACCTTTGGTAGGGTCGCCAGGACGGTTCGCAGGATCGTAGTTAGGACGACCGGTTTTCAGGTCGATGCCGGTAGCCCAGGTGATCTTGGAGACGAAAGGATAGGCACCATCAAGCTTGCCGTTTTTTGCATCGATCACATAGAAGAAACCGTTACGGTCAGCAGAAGCACCCATGCGCTTGCCGTTCATGTCGAACGTGACGAATTCATTCACGCCGTCATAGTCCCAGCCATCGTTCGGCGTCTTCTGATAGTGCCAGGAGATCTTGCCGGTAGCGACATCGATAGCCACCGTCGAGGTGGAGAACAGATTGTCGCCAGGGCGCAGGTGGCTGTTCCATGGTGCTGGGTTGCCGGTACCAAAGTAAGCCAGACCGGTTGATGGATCGTAGGTGCCGCCGAGCCAGGTCGTGGCACCGCCCGATTTCCACAGATCACCAGGCCAGGTTTTGTTGGTGGTGCCGGAAATGCCATTTTCGGTGGCCTTGCCGCCTTCGTATTTGTAGCCCATGTGACCTTCGACCACCGGACGCATCCAGACCATTTTGCCGGTCTTCGGATCGCGCGCTTCAACGCGGCCGATGACACCGAACTCACCACCCGAAACGCCGGTCAGCAGCAGGCCTTTGGCGATTAGCGGAGCAGCCGAGGCGGAGTAGTCATCGATTTTCTCTTTCCAGACAACGTCGCCGGTGTTCTGATCCAGAGCGACCAGTTGCGCATCCAGCGTCGCAAAGATAACCAGATTGTCGAACAGCGCAGCGCCACGGTTGATCACGTCGCAGCAAGGCATAATGCCCTCAGGCAGACGGTGCTCGTATTTCCAGAGCTTCTTGCCGCTCTTGGCATCCAGCGCATAGATACGCGAGTAGGAGCCCGTCACGAACATTTTGCCGTTGTGCACCAATGGCTGCGATTCTTGACCGCGCTGCTTCTCGCCACCGAACGAGAATGACCATGCCGGGACCAGCTTGGAGACGTTGCCCTTGTTGATCTGGCTGAGCGGCGTGTAGCGCTGGCCCTGCTGACCCATACCCCAGGACAGGACGTCTCCGACGCTTTGGGCATCTTTTTCAATCATTGCGTCCATTACGCCCGCGGCAAATGCCGACGAACCGGTGATCAGCGCCATGCCGATCAGAGACGCCAATAGTTTTCTTTTCATTAATTTCTCCCCCTTGGTTATGCCAATGTTGGCTATTCGGTTGCAAGCGTTGTGCGTGGCACGCAGCCACAGACGAGAAGCAACGGTGTTAACTAGGCAAAGCCCGCGCCATGAAAATTTCTCAAGCAAGAGGGCAAGAAGTCGCAAAAACACGCAAAAACACGCAAGTTCGGCGCTCTGTTCTGGTACAGAAAGACGAGAGTGTCACAAAATTCAACAGGTGTCAGTTGTGACACTCGGAGCGAAGCCAGGCAGAGTCAGCCTGGCTTGGGTGGCATGAATCCTTCATAGGGAGCAGTTGGCTATAAAACACTGACTGTATGAAGGTTATTCAATGACGCTCACCGCAGAACTAATGGCACGTTTTCTCGCAGCGGCCGTTCGCTTTTCGGGCCTGCCGGCGGTCGATCCGGCAGACCTGCCTGCGATCGAGCAAGTGAGTGCTCAGGTTCTCGCACAAAAAGTCTGTCCGGATGCCCCGGGAACCTGTAACAGTGTCGCCGCATTGTTTGATACTGAAAGTTGCCGAATTTACTTGCGCGACACACTGAATCCCGCTAACCCGATGGACAATTCATTCATTGTTCATGAGCTTGTACACGTGCTGCAGTTCAAAAAATTTGGTCATGATTACTTCACCAGCTGCCGCAAGGTGCTCGACAGCGAGCAGCAGGCCTACTACGTGCAGAGCAATTATCTGGGCGAAGAGGGTATCGACTGGCGCGAGGGATTTTTGCTGCGGTTTATGAAATGTCCGCCGGAAGAGGCGGTGAAGGATGAGCTGGGGCGAGATGATGACTGAAGATGATAGTCTGTGTTCGTGAAATTCAATATGCGTCGGGTGATTGTGATTTTTCGAAATTTACCAGTGTAGTTGCCGCTGCGGAGATTGCCCGAAAATGCTCGTCGTTGAGCGCGTTAGATAGTTTCGATTTAGTATCAGAATTTGCGCATAATTTTTCCCATCGATGAGCAAAACTGACAGCTTTTTCTACATGATCCGGAGTTGTTATGGTGTTCCCGTCTATTTGAGCCTGTACGAAATCAATAAATCTTGCAGCTTCAGCAATGAAAGTGATGGCAACACCATCAATTTTCTGAAGTTTCTTTGAAAGTTCCGAACAAAATGAATCGTCCTGATATTCAAATGCACAAAGTGCTTCCAAGTCGGCAAATATAGCGGGC
>Ga0163212_1001081_pt1 | contig 12037 bp, 9 predicted proteins | sample Malawi_45m_30L_FD_113532 | JGI IMG/M metagenome (GOLD analysis project Ga0163212, IMG submission 113532) | Freshwater microbial communities from Lake Malawi, Central Region, Malawi to study Microbial Dark Matter (Phase II) - Malawi_45m_30L | ecosystem: Environmental > Aquatic > Freshwater > Lake ...
AGCAAGGTGTCCCAGAACCAGTCGGCACCGTGGCGCCAGTGCTGCCGAAGGTGCTTGACGAGGAATGAGCTCACCACCATGCGGATGCGGTTGTGCATGGTGCCAGTCGACCAGAGTTCGCGCATGCCCGCATCGACGATCGGATAGCCCGTCTGCCCGCGCTGCCAGCGCTTCAGCGCCGCCGGATCGTCGTTCCAGGGGAACGCCTCGAATCCGGGTTGCAGAGGCCGCTCCGCGGTGTGCGGGAAGTTGGCCATGACATGGTGGGCGAAGTCCCTCCAGAGCAGTTCAGCCTGGAACTTGTCGATCGCCGCACGCCAGCCTGGCTGGATTTGTGCGGCGCGCTCGGCTTCGTGCCAGATCCGGCGCGGGGACAGTTCGCCTGCATGAACATGCGGGCTCAGGCGACTCGCTGCGGGTCGCCCGGGGAAGTCCCTGCCATCGGCATACCCCGACACCGGTCCTGCGAGGAAAGCCTTCAGTCGATCCTTCGCACCGGCCTCACCCGGGGTCCAGAGCGCGTGGAATGCACCGTCCCACGCCTTGACCGGTTCGAGCTTGAGCGACTCGATCGATGCACTGGCGAGCGCGCCCTTGAACCATGGCACCGCACGAGGAGCACCGCGTGCTGCATCGAGCTGGCAACGGGTACGCCACGCCTTGGCGAAGGGTGAATACACCTTGTAGGGAACGCCCGTCCCCGTGCGCACCGACCATGGGTCGTGGAGCAGCGAACCATTCGCCCAGACGATGCCGATGCCAGAGGCGGCGAGTTCTCGCTGTGCAGCGGCGTTGGACTCGCGCGCTCCGAGCTCAAAGCGCTCGTTCGCATAGATCGTGTCGGCACCGGTCTCTGCGGCAACCGCCAGCAGTACCGCAGCGCGAGGTCCGGACCGGATCACCAGCCGCCCCCCAAGAGAGCGCAGCGAGGCATCGAGCGCACTGAGCGAGCGATGCAGCCACCAGCGGCTCGCACCGCCGGGAGCCCAGGCTCCCTCACCGTCGGGATCCCAGATGTACAGCGCCACGACCGGCTCGCCGCGCTCGCACGCAGCCCGCCACGACGGTTGGTCATCCAGCCGAAGATCGTTCGAGAACCAGCAGATCGATGGTGCCATCACGCGCGTCCCAGTTCGAAGTCAAGGGCATCCTGCAAGAGCGGGAAATCCCAGCGGAATCCAAGCTCAGCGGCGCGGGTGGGCTGTGCGAACTGCCCGCGCAGGAGCAGCGACTCACCCATCTCGCCAAAGAGCATGCGCACGACCGCAGCCGGCATCGGCGCGAACGCCGGTCGACGCAGGCTGCGCCCGAGCGCCTTGGCGAACTGACGCTGCTCCACTGACTCGGGAGCCACGGCATTCACCGGCCCTGCCCAGCGAGCATCCACGATCGCCGTGGCGATCATGCCCAGAAGGTCATCGGACGCAATCCACGAGATGCCCTGCTTGCCGGAACCGATCGGTCCGCCGGCTCCGAAGAGAAACGGCGTTCGCATCTTGGCGACGGCTCCGCCTGCGGCCGTGACCACCATGCCCGCACGAAGGAAGACCACGCGAATGCCAGCATCGATTGCAGGCTGCGCCGCAGCCTCCCAATCCCGGGCAAGCTGGGCGATGAAATCGCTGCCGGCAGCATCGCGCTCGTCCACCGTGCGCTCGTGCTCGGTGCCGTAGATCCCGATGCCGCTCATGCACACAAGGACCTTCGGCTTGCGCTCAAGCCCCGCCAGCAGCGTGCACAGGTGTCGCGTGGCCGCGATCCGGCTCTCGCGCAGGACTTCCTTGCGGGCGGGCGTCCATCGTTCATCCGCCAGGTTCGCACCGGCCAGGTGAACGATCGCGTCCAGCGACTCGAAGGGCGCCGTGGCGACACGCTCACCGCCTGGATTCCATTGGATCTCGCCGCGGCTGGCGCTGGCCGAGCCTCGGGTGAGTCGCTTCACGCTCGTGCCGCCAGTCGTCAGGAATGCCTGCAACTGCCGACCGACCATGCCACTTGCGCCGGTGATGCCCACGCACAGTTCCGAGAGTGCAGCGCACTCCCGGTGGCGGTGCAGGTCATTCGCCAGACGCCGATGGCGGAACCTGAAGGCGCGCTCAAGATCACTGCGCACCAGCCAACCGCCCAGCATCGAGCCCACCGGCGGCACGGGGAGCTCATACTGGATGTCATCAGTGATCGCGCTTGATGCACCGCGCTCCTCGAACCGGTGCTGGTGACGCCACCGGCGGAACGGCCCGCGCACTTGGATGTCGACAAAGCCCGTCGCCGGATCGACCTGCTCGTGGCGCGCCACCCAGCGGATCGGCAGCAGTCCCTTCTGCAAGATGAACTCGGCGATTGCGCCATCGACCATGGGGACCGGAGCCTTGACCACATCGACCTCTTCCCACGGCGGGAGCATGCGCTGCAGCGCGCCCTCGCGCATGTGCCAGTGGGCCAGATCGCCGCGCGAGGCGGGCATCGGGCTTGAACGCGTGAAGCGGCTCATCGCAAGGACTCCACGGTGACAGGCTTGCCGTGGACCAACAGTTCACAGACGATCGAGGCCACGCGCTGGTCGTCGCGACGCTGATCGGCCGAACGCTTCCGCACGCTGCCCATGACGAGGCTCATGCGGGGATTGTCCCTCAAGGACGCCTCGTGGCGACCCAAGAAAGCCCAGTACATCGGGGTGATCGGGCAGGTCGTGCCCGGCGTGAAGCGGCACCCATCGCAGAAGTCACCCATCTTGCGGATGTAGGCGCTGCCGCAGACATACGGCTTGGTCGTCATCACCTCGCCCGCGCTGTAGGTGGCCATGCCAAGCACATTGGGCTCGACGACCCAGTCCCATGCATCCATGTAGGCAACCCAGAACCAATCGGTGAGTTCACGGGGATCCACATCGAGCAGCGTCGCGAGGTTGCCTAGCACCATGAGCCGGGTGATGTGGTGGCTCCATGCTTCGGCCCACACGCCCTCGACGACCTGATCCAGACATCGAAGCCCGCTCGGGGCGCCCCAGAAGGCCGGCGGAAGCGGTGTCGCTCCGCCGCCTGCCCGAGCGGCCCACGACGGACGCGCGCCACCATCGACGCCAGCGGGTGCGCTGCCCGCAGTGGTCCAGCCCTTGCCCGACCAGCGCGCGAAGCCGCCATCGCCCGGGGCCTTCGCCACCGTGCCCGTGGCCGCGCCCAAGCCGGTCCGGAACCCTTGGGTCGCATCATGGACATGGCGCACGAATTCGCGCCAACCGATCACCTGACGGATGAATCCCTCCCGGCATGCCAGCGGGATGTCGAGTGACAGCACATCATCGACCAGGCGGCGAGGCAGGATCCGCATCACATTGAGCAGCGGCGAGATGCGCGAATGGAACAGCCCCCTGCTCCGCGTGCTCATGGCATCCTCGAACGGCCCAAAGTGCGGCAGACAGGCCCTCAACGCCCACGACCACAGTTGGTGCGTCTCGCGCAGGGTCGCGGGGAGCACTCGGACATCCACCCTGCCCGGATGGTGCGAGAAGCGCTCGTTCACCTCGCGCTCGACTTCGGTCCGGCGGGCGGTCATGGCGAAGACCGGCGGCTCAGGCGCCGCCGGCACGCCATCCCACCGTTCCCGGTTCTCTGCATCGAAGGACCATGCACCACCCTCCGGGCGCCCAGCGTCGTCGACCATGATGTCGAGCCGCTTGCGGACGCGTCGGTAGAAGGCATCCATCCGCCATCCGCCCTTGGGCATCGGCCCAAGGTCATCGGCGGTCGTCATCCATCCCTCATGCGCCACGAACGAGAGGACACCCTCGTTGACCAAGGGCGCAAGCTCGGCGCGCATCTCATGCTCGGCCGGCTGCATGCACACGATCGGGCCCTCTGCACCAAGCTCACGGTGAGCACTGCGGACGAGGTCGACGATCGAGGCGCGGCCTTGCGCGCAGTGCACCGCTCGACCGGCGACCCGGCACTCTTCGGCGAACTCACGGGCGTTCAGGAGCAGCAGCGCCAGGCGCTGTCGGTGATACGGCCGACGGGACATCCATTCATCGCTCTCGACCAGAATCACCCCTGCGTGCCGATCCCGCACCAGAGGGCCGATGTCCTGCGTGAGCTGGTCAGGCAGCGCGAGCACCCACGCCGAAGCCCGGGCCTGCCCAGCGGCTCGCGCGCCTCGCGCAGCGACGCTCTTGGCGGGCGATGCCCTCCGGTCCTTGGGCCGTGCGTCGGCTGCCTTTGGTTGCTTGCGCGACATGGCCGTGGCTTCGCGGCCGACGCTCCGTGGATGCATCGTGGCCGCCGCCCATCGCTAGCATCGACTTCGTGCAGCGTGCGCTCGCTCCTCTGCTCATCCTGGTCGCAACCATGGTCGCGGCCGCCGACGACGGGCTGTCCCGGATGCGGGAATCGGGCATCATGCGGTGGGGCTGCGACATCAGCGGCGCTGCGCCCTTCACCTTCCCGGATCCGGCCAATCCGGACAGGATCATCGGCTTCGAAGTCGAGATTGCGGAGGAACTCGCGCGCCGGCTCGGTGTGCGGGCCGAACGCTTCAGCGCCGACTGGCTCGCCCTCATCGATGCCCTCGATGCCGACCGGTGCGACCTGCTCATCAATGGCTTCGAGGTGACGGCTGACCGTGAACGGGTGGTGGCCTTTTCGAGACCGTACTTCCGCTACACCCAGCAACTCGTGGTGCGCGCGGAGGACCGTGAACGCTTCGCGTCGCTTGAGGATCTCAAGGGACGCCCCATCGCCGTCCTCAATGGTTCGGCCAGCATCGACAGCCTGCGATCGGCTGGTGTGCCTGCATCGCTGATCATTCAATACGACGACTCGCTCGCACCCTTCACGGAGACCGTGCTGGAGCGCGTCGATGCCTGCCTCCAGGAGTCGTTGATCGCACGCTTCTATGCCGGCCACGATCCACGACTCGCCCTCGTCGATGCGACATTCGATCCGGGCGTCTACGCGGTCATCGTGCGCAAGCATGATGAGGCGCTTCTGGCCAGCGTCAACGGGGCACTGAAGACCATGCAGGCCGATGGCACGCTGGGCCGGATCCTCCAGCGCTGGGGACTCTGGAGCGATGCGCAACGCGACCTGGGCACCGATCGTGGTCCCATCGTCGCCACGATTCCAGAGGCCATCGGCACACCACCGGAGGATGGCCTGCCGTGGTCGTTGGTGCTGTGGTCGCTCGCGCGCGCCGCCGCGATGACGGCGCTGCTCACGGTCGTGAGCATGCCGATCGCCACATTCCTTGGCCTGCTGCTGGCCATCGCGATCCTGCATGGACCGAAGCCCATCAGCCGCCTCTGCCGTGGCTATGTGCTGGTCATGCGCGGTACGCCGCTCTTGGTCCAGATCTTCCTTCTCTACTACTCGCTGCCTGCGTTGGGTGCATGGCTTGGCATTCCCGAACTCCTGACCTGGAACAAGATCATCGTTGGGATCGTGTGCCTGGCGGCCAACTACGCCGCCTATGAAGCCGAGATCCATCGCGCGGCACTGCACGCGATCCCTCGCTCGCAGTGGGACGCGGCGTGTGCACTGGGCTTCACGCGCTGGCAGACGCTGCGATTCATCGTCGTGCCGCAAAGCTGGCGACTCTCGCTGCCGGCGATCATCAACGACCTCAACAGCCTCATCAAGGACTCGAGCCTGGTCAGCATGATCGGCGTGCAGGAACTGCTCGCCGTGGCGCTGGGCATCGGCAAGGCCAGTTTCGCGGTGCCCAGCATGCTCGTGGCGGCAGCGGCGTTCTACCTCGCGCTCAGCCTGCTGTCGGACTGGTTCGGACAAGCCCTGGAGCGCCGAGCCCGAGCCGTTCGTTCCCTGCCGGAGCCCCTCCACCAATGACGACGCCGGCCCTCGAAGCCCATGGCATCTGCAAGCGCTGGCCGCGCACCGGTGCTGTGCTGACGGACTGCTCGCTGCGTGTCGAGCGCCGCACAGTGCACGCGCTGATCGGTGCAAGCGGCAGCGGCAAGAGCACGCTCTTGCGGTGCCTTGGTCTGCTTGAGCCGCCTGATGCCGGATCGATCCTCGTCGATGGCGTGCTTGCCGTCGATCGAGGCATCGTGGCCGCCGACCGGACCATCCGGCGGTCGGTCGGCATGGTCTTCCAGGAACCGAGCCTCTTTGCCCACCTCTCGGCGCTCGCCAACGTCGCGCTCGCGCCCCATCGAGTGTTGGGCCTGGATCCTGAAGTGGCCCAGGAGCGCAGCCGCGCCGCGCTGGAGCGCGTGCACGCACTTCACTTGGCCGATCGACGCCCTGATGAACTTTCCGGCGGGGAGCGCCAGCGCGTGGCCATCGCGCGAGCGCTCGTCATGGAGCCCACGGTGCTGCTCTGCGACGAACCCACCTCGGCGCTCGATCCCATGCTCACCCGCGAGGTGATGGCCGTCCTGCGCGAGCTGGCGCTCGACGCCGGGACCACGATGGTGATCGTCACCCACGACCTCGACTTCGTCGCCGCCGCCGCGGACTCGGTCGACTTCCTGCATGCCGGTCGCATCCGGATCTCTGGGACTGCCGACCTGCTCGGCACTCGTGGGCTCGATGACGAGCTCGACCGCTTCCTGCAGCGCTCCTGAATCGAACGCAACGCCACAGGCTGCGTAGACTCCGCATCATGGCCTCCATAACGGACTCCACATCGGGCAGTACGACCGCGTGTACTCCCTGCTCACGATTGGGCTTCGTCATCACGCGCCTGGCTGTGCCGGCATGGATCACCGCGGGTGCGCTCACCAAGCTCGTGGAAAACGATCCGCGCAACCTTCCCAAGCCCATCTTCGATCTGGTGCTCTCGCTCGATGGCACCTTCGGCCTGCAGGGCGTGGCATGGATGGACTTCGCCTTGCGCTCGATCTGCGGCACCGAGTTCGTCATCGCCGGCATGATCCTCTGCATGCCGCGGATCGCCCGCCCGCTGGCTGCCGCCGTGCTTGCGCTGTTCTGCGTGATCCTGCTCTGGCTGATCGGCACGGGCTGGGCGAAGGATGGGTTCGAGGCCGTGCTCAAGGGTTCGTGCGGATGCTTCGGCAAGTCCGGCATGAATCCCCTGTACATGCTGCTCATCGACGGCACGCTGCTCGGCGGCGTGATGCTCACGCGCAAGGCGGGCGGTTGCAGCCAAAGCTCATTGACCGTGGGTGGCGGCCGCGCCGCGATCGTCGCCGCGATCGGCATCGCCGTGGCCTTCGGCATGCCTGCCCGATCGGTGCAACTTGAGGATCCCGCGTCGACCACGCCGCCCGTCGCGCCGCCAGTGAATCCTCCAGCCGACCCTCCGGCCAATCCTCCGGTCAATCCTCCGGTCAATCCACCAGCGGTCGCGCCAAGCGTGCCGACGTCGTCATGGCCCGCGCGCCCGAGCCAAGTGCAGCCCTACTACCTGCCTGACTTCGCCACCTGGGTCGGCAAGCCGCTTGCCTCGCAGCCTGAGATGGCCCTGCTCGATGCTCCCCCGCCGGCCACGATCGCCAGCGGCACATGGATCGTGATGCTCTACCGAGCTGACTGCGAGCACTGCCACGAGGTCCTCGAAACGCACTTCGTGGGATCGCTCAAGCGCCCGGCGCTCCTGATCGGCATTCCTGATCACGATCCCGCGAACGAGCAGCCCATGCCCTGCACGGAGTGCACAATCCGCACGTTCCTCAAGGGCCCGAACTACGTCGTGCAGACGCCGGTCCTGATGCGCGTCAAGGACGGCGTCGTCGAGGCCGTCTGCACCGACCATGAGGACGGAGCCAGCCTGACCGAGGTCTTGGAGGGTGGATCGTGAGCGACGAGGCCTCCAATGAGCGTGCCGTCAACTTGGATTACCGCGAGTCTCACATGCGCGTGGCGGTCGCCTGCCTGCTCTTCGCTGCGGCGATGTTCCAGTGGAACGGCGGCACGTCGTGGCTGCCCACGTGGCTTGCGAACGTGGGCCTTCGATTCGGACTCGACAGCGTGGACAGCTTGCGTGTGCTCATCGGGCTCGAACTCACGGGTGCAGGCCTGTGCCTGGGGCTTCGGCGCATCGGCGCCAAGGTTGCCTGGGCCTGTGCGCTGGCTGCGGCCTTCGTATCGCTCGCCGAGCTCGCGGCGCTGAATGCACCTGGAGCTGTCGCCACCGGTGCCGGCGCTTCAGCCATGCTCATGCCGGCGATCGTGCTCGCGGCCGCCATCCTCTTCCTGGTGGCCAAGCCGTCGCCCTCGGCGGCGGCACCCCAGTCGGCGCTCTCGGTCGTGGTCACGTCGATCATCGCCTTCACGTTCATGATGGGCGTGGCCACGCGACTTCCCATCGAGAACACCGTCAAGACCGAGGCGTTCGCGAATCAAGGTGTCAAGGCCGTCGATCTCGCCTTCGAATCCTGGAAGGGGCGCACGTTCGCCGACGCGGGTGTCGCGAAGCACCTACCGCGCCTGACCGCCGAAACGCTCGAGGGCCAGGCGATCGTCGTCTTCTACAACCCCAAGTGCGGACAGTGCCACGAAGTCTTCGACCGCTGGCTCGCCTCGGGCCGCAGCGAAAAGATCATCGCCGTCATGGTCCCGGCGGCCGAGGGCGCGATCGAAGCAGCGGGCGATGGAGACATCGGCGACATCAACTGCCCGGACTGCATCCGACTTGAGCTTCCTACGGGCCCGACCTGGCTCATCACCACCCCGAGCGTGGCCGTGCTGTCGGAGGGTGTGATCCGCTGCACTGCGGACAAGGACTTCACGTCCTGCCTGGGCGCCCCGCCCGCTCCGTGAACTGCGCCTCGCCGCCCTGGATCCTCAGCTCCCAATCGGGCCCAGCGTCGTAGACCCGCGGCTCAGGATCGTTGCGCAGAAGCTCCTCCGCCCAGTACCGGCCGTCCCCCTGCGCACTCGGCGGCTGCATCAGCTGGATCAGGTACGGCAGCACCTCGGGAATCGCGCGCTCCATCCCGCCGAGCTCGAATCTGTAGTCCTTGTTCTCGGGATCCGCGCGTTGCGACATGCGCAGTGCGTTGCCCATGCCGTCGATCGCCTCAGCCGTGTGGGCCACATGCACCGCGGCCTTCGGCCAGCGTTCAAGCAGATGCGGCAGCACCTTCGTGCGCAGCATGCCACGCGCCGAGTCCGGATCCTCGTTGGAGGCATCCTGATGCCACGGCACGCCGAGTTCCTCGGCGAACGCGACCAGCCGAGCCTTCGGAATGTCGAGGAGCGGTCGCATGAGCACCACCTCCTCGCTGAGCCGACGGCTCCACCGCATGCCGCCAACGCCGAAGCTCGCTCCGCCCCGGCACAGTGCCATCAGCACGGTCTCGAGCTGGTCATCGGCGTGGTGGGCCGTGAGGATGGCACCCATCCGCTCCTGGGTCACGCACTCCGTCAGTGCCTCGTAGCGCAGGCGCCGCGCCGCAGCCGCGAGGTTGCCGGGCTCCTCGGCCGGGTGAACATCCCGGCGGAAGAACGGCACCTTCAGCAGCTCGCAATGCGCACGCACCGTCTCGAGCTCGCGCTCAGCTTCAGGTCGCAGGTGATGATGCACGCAGCATGCCGCGATCCGTGCCGGACCGCTCCCCCGTTCCTGCAGCGCTGCCATGATGGTGAGCAAGGCCATGCTGTCCGCACCGCCGCTGACGGCGACGACCGCATCCGGCATCACGGTGGGGTGACGCGTGCACCACAGACGCAGGTTCCGCTCGACCTCGTGCGCGAGGGGATGACGTCCGGCTCGAAGCACAAGCGCGCCGCGGGGATCCACGGCGCGCATCGTAGTGCTCTGGTCCGGTCGCGGTCAGGCGACCGCGCGAACGCGACGCACCGCGCGTGCGCCGGGCGCCGTCGCCTTCTTCGCACCGGCAGGCGCGAAGAGCGATTCCATGCTCTCGACGAGTTCGCGCGGCGTCCGGGCCACGACGTTGGCACCGATCTCCTCGGCCAGGCCGGGCACCCGGTTGAAGATGCCGCCGCCGCAGACGATCTGCATGCCGGCATGGCCACCGTTGTTGCGGAACATGTCGATCAGCATGCGGAAGCCGGGCGTGTCCTTGCCGCTCGCTGCCCAGAGCAGCAGCACATTCGGCTTGCGATTGGTGCACTCGAGGTAGATCTCGTCGTTCGCCACGCCGCCGCCGGCGAAGAAGACATCGAAGCCTGCGGCCTCGAGCATGTCGGCTGCCATCTGGCTGGCCAAGTCCATGCTCTCGTCCACGCCGCCGAAGATGCAGACGCGCACGTTGCGGCGCGCGCGTCGGGTGTAGTTCGCGGCAACCTGGTCCACGACCTGGCGCAGCGTGCGGATGGCGTAGTTGTGGGCCAGCGTGGTGAGCTGGTCGTTGCGGTAGTGCGCGAAGATCATCTCGAGCACGGGCCACGCCACGTCGTTCATCGCGCCCTCGGGCGACAGGTCCGAGCAGAGTTCGTCGGCGAGCGTGCGGGCCGCAGTGCGGTCACCGGTGAGGAGCGTGTTGAAGAGGTTCTCGATGGCGGTGTCAGTGTGCATGGTCAGGTTTCCTTCTTGGGTTCGTGGCAGGCTTCGTCCTGCGCACCGTGTTCATCGGGAGGAACCCTCGACGCTTCACAGATGACCGTTCACGCGGCTCCATGTGCGATATTGGACGCCCAAAACCCCGTTCCCGGCGCAGCAGTGCGCCTAGACTGGCCGTTATGCGTCAGCACGAGACGGTCGACCCCGCCTGGACCGCCAACGACCTGGAGCGGAATCCCCATGCCGCGAGCGACAAGGCACTTCGCGTCCAGCGCATGTTCACGTCGATCGCCCATGCCTACGACCTGAACAATCGCCTGCACAGCTTCTGGCGCGACCAGGCGTGGCGGCGCGCCGCAGTTCGCTTGACCGAACCTGTCCGTGGCGCCCGCGTGCTCGACTGCGCCTGCGGCACCGGCGACCTGACCGAAGCCTTCGCCAATGCGGGTGCGAGTTCGGTCATCGGCCTGGACTACACCGCGGCGATGCTCGATCTCGCCCGGGTCAAGGCCATCGACGGCCGTCGTCTGGCCGTCCAGCCCACCTATGTGCAGGGCGATGCCCAGTCCCTGCCGTGGCCGGATGCCAGCTTCGACATCGTCTCGATTGCCTTTGGCATCCGGAATGTCGACGACACGCTGAAGGCGCTCAAGGAGTTCCACCGCGTCCTTGCCCCGGGCGGACGACTCGTGGTGCTGGAGTTCGGCGAACCGGGCTTCGCCCCCATGCGCTGGTTCAATCGCCTGTACACCCACCACATCATGCCGCTTACGGCAGGCTTGATTGCGCGTGACCGCAGCGGCGCCTATCGGTACCTGCCTCGAAGCGTCGAGACCTACCTGAGCCCCGAGCGCCTTCGTTCCCAGGTCGAAGAGGCGGGTTTCGTCGACATCCACCAGCAGCGCATGACCTTTGGCGTCTGCGTCGGAACCGTCGGCTCGAAGCGCTGAGCTCGACGAATCCAGTCGCCCATCGGCCGGTATGGCCACCGTGACGCGTACGATGCCCCCTTCGGAGGATTACCCATGTCTCAGTACCCAGGACAGTCGTACCCACCGCCGCCGGCGATCACTGGCGGCCAACAATCCATCATCGTGAAGAGTTCCTTCACCCGGGGCGCGCTGGGGGTCATGACCGGCGTGGTGGCTGTGTGCGCCATCTTCGGCTTTGGGCTCGTGATCGGCTTCGGCGGCGGCGCGGCGGCCGTCTCGGGCGGTGTTCAGCTCGAGCGCAGCGAACTCCGCGCCGGATTCGGCGGAGAGATCCTGGTGGTGCCCGTCGAAGGTGGCATCGATGACGGCATGGCCGGCTTCATCGCCGAGTGTGCGAGGGAGATCGACGCCGGCAACGCGCCCGATGCCATCATTCTCCGCGTCGATTCAGGCGGCGGCGGCGTCTCGGCCAGTGACCGCATCTGGAAGATCGTGCAAGATTGGCAGGCCAAGGGGATCACGGTCGTCGCCAGCTTCGGCGGGACCGCCGCCAGCGGTGGCTATTACGTCGCGTGCAGTTGCGATCAGATCGTGGCCGAGCCCACCTGCATCACCGGCTCGATCGGCGTGATCGCGCAGATGTTCACCCTGCAAGGCCTGAC
>Ga0163212_1001087_pt1 | contig 12010 bp, 10 predicted proteins | sample Malawi_45m_30L_FD_113532 | JGI IMG/M metagenome (GOLD analysis project Ga0163212, IMG submission 113532) | Freshwater microbial communities from Lake Malawi, Central Region, Malawi to study Microbial Dark Matter (Phase II) - Malawi_45m_30L | ecosystem: Environmental > Aquatic > Freshwater > Lake...
CACCTGCTGCTGCGCCAGATCAAGTTCGGTTTTTACCCGTTCAGCCTGAGGCCCCAGGGTTTGGCGCAACAGATCTAGGTTGCCCTGTATCACCGCAATCGGGTTGTTGATCTCGTGGGCCATACCAGCGGTCAGCTGGCCGATGGCGGCCAATTTTTCAGATCGCATCAGCTGGTCCTGGGCCTCTTGCAAGGATGCGGTTCGCTCTGAAACGCGTGCATCGAGCACCGCGTTCCAATCTTGCAGGGCGCGGGTCTTTTCGGTGATGGCATCCAACAGGTCGTCCAAACCCTTGGCCAGGTGCCCCAGTTCATCTTGGCTGCTCAAGGTGCCCACCCGGGCTTGCGCGTCGCCGGCCTGAAAGGTGCGCATCGCCAGTTCCATGCGCTCCACTGGCCCGAAGATGCCGCGCGCTGCGCGCAGGCTCCACCACGACGCACCGATCATCACGCTCGAAAAAAGGGCGCCGATGGCAGCCAGAACCGCGTACTTCAGCACGGTGAACGGGCGTTCCAGAAAACCCACATACAACATGCCCACACGTTGGCCAAAGTGGTCTTGCAGCGGCGTGTACGCCGACACATACCACTCCTTGACGACGAAGGCGCGGTCTAGCCAGGTGCGCCCGTCAACCAAGACGGCCCCTTGCACGCGGTCAGACACCCGGGTGCCGATGGCGCGCGTGTATGCACCCACGCCAGCCGAAGCATCGGGCTCGAACAGTCGCACGTTGGTACTGATGCGCACATCGTCCAAAAACAAGGTGGCTGTGCCCCGGCTGCCAAAGGGCAGGGCGCCCTCGGGGTAAACAATGTCGTTGATGCGGTCGATGAGCTCCAGGTTGCGGTTGAGCAGCACTCCAGCTTGAATGTGGCCCATCAGTTCACCCTTGTCACCGCGCACCGGTGCGGCTGCGGTGATCACCATGGCGCGGTCTTCCACCGTGCGTGCACTGGGCTGCGCGCCCTCGGTGGCCAGGACGGGCACGGTCACAAGGTCGCGCGCTTGGGGGGCCAGCCGGCCGAACTCGGCGCCTTCGATTACCGCCAAATGGGGCCGTCCATCGCGCTGGCCCGACAGTTCGACTGGCGGGCCCTCGGCCGCGCCCCAATGGGCCACCGATAGGCGTCCATCTGGTGAACGCCAGTTGAGATAGGTCAGTTCGCTGCGGTTACGGTAGGCCAGCAGCAGCGACTGCACCGCGGCGGGGTCCCGGCTTTGCAGCGCGCGTTGCAGGCCATGAGACTCGGCCACGGTGGTCGCAGCCGTGGCAACGTCGCCCATCACCTTGTCAAAGTAGCCTTGCGCCACGGCCAGGTCGCTGCGGACCTTGGTGCGCAGCACCTCGTCGATGGCCTCGTCGCCCCACCACAGCAGGATCAGGCCAAGCAGGGGTAATACCCCCAGCAGGGGCAGCAGTACCAAGGCCAACAGCTTGCGCCGAATCGAGCCACCCGACAACAGCATGGCTAATTCCGCTTACCGCAGCGGCTGCGCCGCCCAGTCGGCCACGCGCCGTTCTAGTGTGCGCCGCGAGATGCCCAGCAGCTGCGCTGCGCGGGTTTTGTCGCCGCCCACCGATGCCAGGGTGGACTCGATGTGTTGGCGCTCTAGCGTGGACAGGTCGGTGACCACAGGCTGCGCGGGCCAGAGGGGGCTTTGTGTGGCGTTGGCCAAGGCCTGCTGCGGCGCAGGGGGGCCTGGCGTTGGTGGGCCTGGCCGCAAAGTGTCGACGACCTCAGCTTTGGGCATCGGTGGGTAGAGGGCCGATATGTTCAAAGATCCCAAGATGATCGAGCGTTCGATGAAGTTGCGCAGCTCGCGCACATTGCCCGGCCAATCATAGGTTTGCAGATAGCCCAATTCCTCAGCGGTGACCTCAATGGGCGGTAGACCCAGGCGCGCGCACAGGGCTTCGATGAAATGCGGCACCAGATCGGCGATGTCTTCCTTGTGCGAGCGCAAGGGCGCTAAGCGCAGCTCCACCACCTGCAGCCGATAGAACAAGTCAGCCCTGAACCGGCCAGCGGCCACCTCGCCAGCCAGTGGCCGGTTGGTGGCGGCCACGATGCGCACATCCACCGGAATCTCTTGACGGCGGCCGATCGGCCGGATGCGGCGCTCTTCGAGCGCCCGCAGCAAGCTGGCCTGCTGGGCCAGCGGCAGCTCGGCCACTTCGTCCAGGAACAGGGTGCCCCCTTGTGCATACACGAACAGCCCGTCGCGACCGGGGCTGCCAAAGAGCTCCTCTTCGGCCTGATCACCGGACACGCTGGCGCAGTCCACCGGCACGAAGGGCCCATCCGCGCGCGGGCTGTTGTGGTGCAGGGCCAAGGCCACCAGCTCTTTGCCGGTGCCGCTTTCGCCAGTAAGCAGCACCGTGCTGTCCACGATGGCCGTGCGGCGGATAGCCTCTCGCAGGCCTGCAATCACCAGGGACGAACCGATCAGTGCACCCGGGGTCGGCACGCGTTGCGCCAGGTTGCGCCGCAGCAGGAAGTTTTCTCGCTTAAGTTGAGCGCGCTCCAAACACTGGCGCACCGAGTTGAGAACCTGGGGTAGGCGAAATGGCTTGAGGATGAAATCGCTTGCACCTGCGCGCAGCGCTGTGATGGCCGAATCCACATCGGCAAAAGCCGTGATCAGCACCACTTCGAATGTATGCCCGCTGGCGCGCAGGGCCTGCAGCCAGTCCAGCCCGCTTTGGCCCGGCATGGAAATGTCCAGAATCACCAGATCGAAGCGGTGCTTGTCCACCAGGGCCGCAGCCTGTTCGGCGCTGGATGCAGTGTGCAGGTGGCCCACCAGGGGCTCTAGGGTCTTGGCAATGAAGTGCACCATCCCGGGCTCATCGTCGACCACCAAGGCCGAGGCCCACGACCAAATGCCGGCCTTCAAGTGGTCCAAGGGGGCGGCAGATTGCCTCATACTGCTGAGATTGTATGAACCGGGCCCATCGCACCCGGTGCTTGTGGCCGCATTCCCTTGCCGGCATCTCGGATGGTGGCGCCCACCGCATGGCCGGGCGCAGAAGTCGGGGTTTACCAGTAGATCGACGGATCCGCCCTTCCCGCGACAACTTGTCGCGGGCGCTGGCCAAAGCGGCCAATTCCCATCAGGGCAGTCCCGGATTGCTGATCGACGGCGACTTCGCGCCAATACATGGTTAGGCACGGAGGTGTACACGTGTGCGGTGCCCAGCTTGTGCTAGTTTGAATGGAGGTTTCATGAAACCAGCTTCTGATCAAGTGCTTTCCCGCCGTAAGGCCCTGGCTGGCGCCGGGGCTGTGGGCGCCGTAGCTGCTGTGGCGGCTGTGGCTTCCACGGGCTTGACCCCCGCATCCCAGCAGACGGCTGCGGCAGCCACCGGTGCGGCTGACGCCGACCAGGCCGGCTACCGCCTCACCGAGCACATCAAGCGTTACTACAGCACCGCCCGCGTCTAGGCGCGGCGCGCGGCTGTATCCCCTTTTATCAACCGGTTGTCCAACAGGAGGTTTTCATGTTGTTGACACGCAGGTCGAACGAGACTGGACCGGCGTCGCCGTCCCGGGGACTCGTCGACAGTCTGGCGCGGGGCATCTCCCGTGCCATGCCGACCATGGACCGGCGCGCCTTCCTGCGCCGTTCAGGGCTCGGTGTGGGCGCGGGGCTTGCTGCCTCGCAGCTCACTTTGGTGAAGAAGGCCGATGCCAATACGGCAGCAGCTTCTTCAGACGGCAAGAAGAAGATCGAGGTCAAGCGCACCGTGTGCACCCACTGCTCGGTGGGTTGCGCAATTGATGCGGTGGTCGAGAACGGCGTCTGGGTTCGCCAGGAGCCGGTGTTCGATTCCCCGATCAACCTGGGCGCGCATTGCGCCAAGGGCGCTGCAGTGCGCGACAACGCACATGGCGAATACCGTCTCAAGTACCCCATGAAGCTTGTCAACGGCAAGTACCAGCGCATCAGCTGGGATACGGCCCTAGACGAGATCAGCGCCAAGCTGCTCAAGCTTCGCGAGGAAAGCGGTCCGGATTCGCTGTTCGTCGTAGGCTCTTGCAAGAGCAACAACGAGCAGGGTTATCTGATGCGCAAGTGGATGTCGTTCTGGGGGTCGAACAACACCGACCACCAGGCACGAATATGCCACTCCACTACTGTCGCCGGTGTGGCGAATACGTGGGGATACGGTGCGATGACCAACTCGTACAACGACATGCGCAACAGCAAGGCTGCGATGTACATCGGCTCGAATGCAGCCGAAGCACATCCGGTGAGCGTGTTGCACACTTTGCATGCCAAGGAAAAGGGCTGCAAGGTGATCGTGGTGGATCCGCGCTTCACGCGCACCGCCGCCAAGGCCGACCAATATGTGCGTATGCGCTCGGGCGCTGACATCCCGTTCCTGTACGGGGTGATGTGGCACATCTTCAAGAACGGCTGGGAAGACAAGAAATTCATCAACGACCGCGTCTGGGGCATGGACAAGGTCAAGGAAGAGGTGCTGGCCAACTGGGCGCCCGACAAGGTCTTGGAGGCCTCTGGTGTAACCGAGCAGGAATGCTTCGAGGTTGCCAAGACCATGGCTGAGAACCGCCCAAGCACACTGGTGTGGTGCGTGGGTCACACACAGTCCACCATCGGTAACGCCAAGGTGCGCGTTTCTTGCCTGCTACAGCTGGCGCTGGGCAACATCGGAGTCAGCGGCGGCGGTGCCAACATCTTCCGTGGCCACTGCAATGTGCAAGGCATCACCGACGTTGGCATGAACCCCGATTCGCTGCCCGGCTACTACGGCATCGCCGACGGTGCCTTCAAGCACTACGCTGGTGTTTGGGGCGTTGACTTCGATTGGATCAAGGGCCGTTACGCCGCAGGCATGATGAACAAGCCTGGCTTGACCATTTCGCGTTGGTTCGACGGTGTGCTGGAGAAGAACGAAGTCATCGACCAGCCGAGCAACTTGCGAGCGATGTTCTATTGGGGTCACGCGCCCAATTCCCAGACCCGTGGTCTGGAACTCAAGCGCGCCCTGGACAAGCTCGACATGCTGGTGGTGGTCGACCCCTTCCCTTCAGCAACGGCTGCTATGGCGGCCATGCCGGGCAAGGCCGAAGATCAAAACCCCAACCGTTCGGTGTATTTGCTGCCCGCGTGCACGCAATTCGAAACCAGCGGCTCCGTCACCGCTTCCAACCGCTCTATCCAGTGGCGCGAGAAGGTGATGGACCCTCTGTACGAGTCGCGCAGCGACCACATGATCTTGTATCAATTGGCCAAGAAGCTGGGCTTTGCCGAGCAACTCACCAAGAACTACAAGATGCAGACGGTTAAGGGTCAGGAAGAACCCGTGCCGGAGGACATCCTGCGCGAGATCAACCGCGGTGTGTGGACCATTGGCTACACCGGCCAAAGTCCCGAGCGCATCAAGGCGCACATGCGCAATATGCATGTGTTTGACCCGACCACGCTGAAGGCCAAGGGCGGCATCGACAAGGAAACCGGATACAAGCTTGACGGTGAACACTTCGGTCTGCCCTGGCCCTGCTGGGGAACGCCCGAAATGAAGCACCCCGGCACACATGTGTTGTACGACAACTCCAAACATGTGTGGGAGGGCGGTGGTTGCTTCCGCGCCAACTTCGGCGTAGACCGCGACGGCAAGTCCCTGCTGGCGGCTGACGGTTCGCACTCCAAGGGTTCTGACATCACCACCGGCTACCCCGAGTTTGATCATCTGTTGATGAAAAAACTGGGCTGGTGGGATGAGTTGACTGAGGCTGAAAAGAAGGCTGCAGAAGGCAAGAACTGGAAGACCGACTTGTCGGGCGGCATCGTCCGCGTGGCGATGATGAACCACGGTGTGCACGTATTTGGCAATGCCAAGGCACGTGCGATCGTGTGGAACTTCCCCGATCCGATTCCGAAGCACCGCGAGCCGCTGTACTCGACGAGGCCGGAACTGGTGGAGAAGTACCCCACCCACACCGACCAGGCTCACCGGTGGCGCTTGCCCATCCTGTACAAGAGCGTTCAGGATAAAAACAAGGACATCGGCAAGACCTTCCCCCTTATCCTCACCTCGGGCCGTTTGGTCGAGTACGAGGGTGGGGGCGACGAGACGCGCTCAAACCGCTACCTCGCCGAACTGCAGCAGGACATGTTCATCGAAATCAACCCGGTGGCAGCGCACGATCGTGGCATCCGCAACGGCGAGTGGGTGTGGGTGACCATGCCGACTGGCGCCAAGTTGAAAGTGCGTGCGATGTTGACTGAGCGGGTCGACAAGACAACCACCTTTATGCCGTACCACTTTGCGGGTTCATGGCAGGGTGTGGACATGAAGAACTATTACCCGGCTGGCGCTGCGCCAATCGTGCGGGGTGAGGCCGTCAACACCGGCACCACCTATGGTTACGACATCATCACGATGATGCAGGAAACCAAGACCACGGTCTGCCAGGTTGAGAAGGTCGCCTAAGGAGTTCATGAATGGCACGAATGAAGTTCATATGCGATGCCGACCGCTGCATCGAGTGCAACGGTTGTGTCACCGCCTGCAAAGCTGAGCATGATGTTCCCTGGGGTGTGAATCGCCGTCGGGTGGTCACCCTCAACGACGGTATCGTCGGCCAGGAGCGCAGCATCTCGGTGGCCTGCATGCACTGCAGTGATGCGCCCTGCATGGCTGTGTGTCCGGTGGACTGCTTCTATCGCACCGACGACGGTGTGGTGCTGCACGACAAGGACGTGTGCATCGGCTGCGGTTACTGCAGCTATGCATGCCCCTTCGGTGCACCGCAGTTCCCCACCAACGGCACCTTCGGCCTGCGCGGCAAGATGGATAAGTGCACCTTCTGCGCCGGTGGCCCTGAAGCCAACGGTTCTGCAGCCGAAAACGAAAAGTACGGCCGCAACCGCCTTGCAGAAGGCAAGCTTCCTGTCTGCGCTGAGATGTGCTCAACCAAGGCCTTGTTGGGTGGCGACGGCGACGTCGTGGCCGACATCTTCCGTACCCGAGTGCTGCAGCGCGGCAAGGGCTCGGAGGTGTGGGGCTGGGGCACGGCCTATGGCAAGCCTAGTGGTGGCAAGCCCGCCGAAGGTAGCAAGGCATGAAGGCCGGCGCTGTCCTCGCGGTAGCCGTGGGCGTGGGCGCGGCGCTGTGTGTGTCGGGCTGTGGTGAACAGCCGCAGACCGCCACCCAGCGCAAGGTCGACGCCACTGCCTACAGCGGCTCTACCGTCAGCGGCTTTACTGAGCCGGGCTGGAAAGCTGGTGACAAGATCAGCTGGGAAAGCCAGATGCGCGAGCGCAACAAGGGTCAAAACGAGTACGGCCGTTGAAGACCTGAACCAGGGCTCGCCGCAGCTTCATTGCCTGGCGTGATGAGGCAGCATGCGGGCCCTGACCAATTTGTGATGGAGTGGTGATGACACGCTTGTCTTCCTCCTTGGCCGGCCTTCGGGTTTGGCTGGCGGGTTTCGCGCTGTGCGCGCTTAGCGCAGCACCGGCCTGGGCACAGGCACCGGCTGCACCGGCTGCGGCCGACAAGAACGGCCCGCCGGCCGGCTTCGTAGCCCCGGCTGCCCCTAAGGCTGATGAAAACACGGCGCAGCGCGCCCAAAGCCAGCCTGGCAACAATGCGCCCTTCTGGCGCGGGGTGCACGATTCCGGTACCGAGCCGGGCATCACCTCCTTGCCAGGCAAGGAAATGGGCGTGCTGGTTCAGAAGTTCACCCAGTATCCCGGGTCGGACTACACCAACGCGGGCGAAGCCTGGCGTCAGGTGCGCAACAAGATCATCATTCCCTATGGGGGCTCGCTCCTGTTCATTGTGGCCCTGGCCATTGCGCTGTTCTATTGGCGAGTGGGCAAGCTCGGAGGGCACAGCACTGACACCGGCCGTGTGATCGAGCGCTTTACTCCCCTGGAGCGGGCTGCTCACTGGACCAATGCGATTACCTTCGTCACCTTGGCGGTATCCGGTATTGTCATTGCGTGGGGCAAGTATTTCTTGCTGCCCATCATCGGCAGCACCCTGTTTGGCTGGTTGACCTATTTGCTCAAGAACGTACACAACTTCGCCGGGCCTTTGTTTGCCGTGTCTGTGGTGATCGTGTTCTTCACCTTCGTGAAGGACAACTGGCCGGCCAAGGGTGACCTGAATTGGTTGGTCAAGGGCGGCGGTCTGCTCAGCGGCAAAGAAGTGCCATCCCACCGGTTCAACGCCGCTGAGAAGGTGGTGTTCTGGGCTGGCGTGCTCTTCCTTGGCGCCATTGTGGTGGTCTCGGGTCTGTGGTTGGACATGGTGATTCCTGGGTTGCAATATCTGCGTTCCGACATGCAGATTGCGCACATGGTGCACGGTGTGGCAGCCGTTCTGATGATGGCTATGTTTGCAGGCCACATCTACATTGGCACTCTGGGTATGGACGGCGCTTTCAAGGCCATGCGCACGGGGTATGTTGATGAAGCTTGGGCCAAAGAACACCACGAGCTTTGGTACGACGACATCAAGGCCGGCAAGATCCCCGCGCATCGCAGCCCGCCCGAGGCTGGCGGCCAAGCGGCAGCCAAGCCCGTTGCCTGATTGAATTGAGCACCTATTAAGGAGCAACGCGAGATGAAGACCTCGACAACCCTTCGGACACTCTTGGCCTTGGGAGTAGCAGCTTTGGCCTCTGCAGCAGCCGCTAAGCTGCCGCCCCCCAGCGACGAAGCCAAGGCCAAGGCCGCCGAGGCGGCTGCCAAGACGGCTCATGGCAACAAAGTGGCCGATTACAAGTTGTGCCTTTCCATGAATGATGTGGCCGCCAAGTACGCCGCTGCACAGAAGAAGGCGGGCAAGCCGGTGACCCCCACGCCTACGCCGCCCTGCGCAGACCCAGGCGCCTTCGTGTACACGCCGCCTGTGGCTGCAGCCCCTGCTGCTGCCCCCGCCCCGGCGGCTGCCCCGCCGGCAGCCGCAGCGGCGGCGCCCAAGAAGTCTTGAGCGACTGCAGCACACCATCGGGGGTTGCAGACAGCGCCCCCGGCACCGAACGGCCACGCATCGACGTGGCCGTTGTGTTGGAGCGCACCGCGCAGCCTAACGCCTGGCAAGATTGGACGTTTCGGGTGCTCGAAGTGGTGCCCCACGAGGGGGCTTTCGGACAAACCCAGCGCAAGGTGTTTGACGACGGGCGCATCTCCCGTTGGCTGTATCCAGGCTTTACGCTGGAGCTCTTTGCCGACGAGTGCAAGGGCTACTTCCTCAACCTCACCTCGGGCAACCCCTGTTGGTTTGTATCCTACCGGCCAGTGGATGGCGACGAGTCGATGGTAGAAATTACCGCGGCCAGCGTGTCTTACATCGAAGCCGATCGCCGGCTGTTTGCGGGCGAACAGGTGGAAAGCGTGCCGCTGGCGCCCGAGTTGTGCCAATGGCTGCAGGCCTACACCAACGATCACTTTGTGCCGGAAGAAACGCGCAAGGTGCGCGCCATGTCCTTCCTCACGCCCGAAGAGCGGGAACGCCACGGCCGCCGCGCCCTCGCCCAATGGAACACTGGCGATGAGGCCTGACTGCTTATGACAGGTAGGCCTTGGCAATGAACACGCCCGACGACGACGCAGCCGGCTTTTTTTCGCGCTGGTCGCGCCGCAAAGCGCAGGTGCACCAGGGCGGCCAGCCGCTGCCGGCTGTACCCGCTGCACTGGAGGCAGCAGATGCGCGCGCAGCATCAGCCGCAACGGATGAAGCGCGCGCAGCATCACCCGCACCGGCCACACCCCCCGCAGGCCCGGCTGAAGCGGCACCCGCACCCAAGCCCACCCTCCAAGACGTGGAGCAACTCGACGCGAAGTCGGACTATCGATCCTTCGTGGCGCAGGATGTCGACCCCGAGGTGCGCAACGCGGCCTTCAAGAAGCTCTTCCACTCCGACCCGCACTTCAATGTGATGGACGGGCTAGACGTTTACATCGACGACTACAACACGCCCAATCCCCTGCCCGTGGCCATCATGAAGACGCTGGTACAGGCGCGTGCCATGGGCCTGATTGACGACGAACTCAAGGAGCAAGACCCGCCCCGAGCTGCCGAGGCTCCCGGCGCGGGGGAGGCCGTTGGCGAAGGCGCAGGCCAAGCCGAAGGCGCGGTTACGGCTGACGGTGCCAGCAAGGGTGCGGCTGAACCTGCAGGCGAAGGTGCAAGCGCAGCCACCGCTGAGCCCGGCGCCGACGCGGTCACCGCCGCAGCTGAAAGCCCCGCGCAGCCGGTGCTGGTGGAACTCAAGCTGGTGCCCGATCAGGCCAGCAACGACGAGCCGCTCAGCGCGGCATCTTCAGCCGCACCAACTGCTGCAGGAAGCGTTGTTCCATTTCCGCGCCGTCCAGGCAGCGCAAATCCAGCCTGACTTCGCCGTCTTCGATGCGGCCGATCACCGGGATCGGCAACTCGCGCAGCGCGCGTGCCACCTTCTCGGGGAAGGCCCCCGACCGTTTGGCCCCGCTGGCCGAGGCCACGGCCAAGCCCGCGCTGTCCAGGCGGTCCACCGGCAGGGAGCCGCTGCCAATTTGGCTGCGGCACTCCACCGCCCGCACCAGGGCGCGGTCGCCAAAAGCTGCCTGCACCGCGGGCAGTAGCCGTTGTGCCTGCTCGGTGAGCTCGGCCTGTGAACGGGTGAGCAGCCGCAGCGCCGGCAGGCGCTGGGCCAGGCGGTCGGGGTCGCGATACAGGCGCAGCGTGGCTTCCAGCGCGGCAATCGTCATCTTGTCCAGGCGCAGTGAGCGTTTGAGCGGACACTTCTTGATGCGGGCAATTAAGTCTTTGCGGCCCACGATCAGGCCCGCTTGCGGCCCACCCAGCAGCTTATCGCCGCTGAAGGTGACGACATCCACGCCGTTGGCGACGGACTCGGCCGGTGTGGGTTCATGCGGCAGGCCCCACCGGCTCAGGTTCACCAAGGTGCCGGCGCCCAGGTCTTCAGAAAAAGGGATGCCGTGCCGGTGGCACAGCGCGGCCAGTTCGGCCGGCGGCGCCGCCGCGGTGAAGCCCTGCACCTGGTAGTTGCTGGTGTGCACCTTCATCACCATGCCCGTCTTTGGGCCGAAGGCTTCTTCGAAATCATGCAGGTGGGTGCGGTTGGTGGTGCCCACTTCAACCAGCTTACAGCCTGCCCGGCGCATGATGTCGGGGATGCGGAAGGCTCCGCCGATCTCCACCAGTTCGCCCCGTGACACCGGCACTTCCTTCTTTTCAGCCAGGGCGCTGAGCACCAGCATCACGGCTGCGGCGTTGTTGTTGACAGCGGTGGCGGCCTCGGCCCCGGTGTATTCGCGCAGCAGGCCTTCGATGTGGTCGTCGCGGTCGCCGCGCGCGCCGCGGCCCAGGTCGAACTCCAGGTTGCTGAAGCCCTGCATCACCGACATCACTGCTTCGATGGCCTCCGGGGCCATTACCGCGCGGCCCAAGTTCGTATGCAACACCGTACCGGTGAGGTTGAACACCGGGCGCAATGCCGCTTGGGCCTGGGCCTGAAGGGCGCTGTCTACGGCGGCTTCAAAGGCGGTCAGATCAAAGGGCAGGCCGCTGGTGCGCCATGTCTCCAGGGCCGCGCGTGCAGCCCCTAGTACGCTTTGGCGGCCATGGGTGGCCTGCAGGGCGCGCATGGCTGCGTTTTCCAGCAAGCGGTCCATGGCGGGTGGGCGGTGAGCCGCCACCGGTGAATTGTTCATGCTCGCACTCAAGTTGGCGGAGGTGGGTGGGAGTCGAACCCACCTGGGACCGCTGAGCGACCCCACCCGGTTTTGCAGACCGGACGCCCCACCGGGGGACGATCCGCCTCCTGCGGCAATCGCATCAGCCGCCGAACATCTTGCGGGGGTCGCGTTTGAAGTGCCGCCCCACCGCATCACGTTCGGTCAAACCTATTTCATCAAAGTACTCTACCAAAGGCACCGACAGGTGGCGGCTTACCCCCACCGATTCCCTCAGGTCGCGCACGTTCAATCGGTGGTTGGGGTCGGCATCGGCCAGGGCCCTGGC
>Ga0163212_1001089_pt1 | contig 12003 bp, 10 predicted proteins | sample Malawi_45m_30L_FD_113532 | JGI IMG/M metagenome (GOLD analysis project Ga0163212, IMG submission 113532) | Freshwater microbial communities from Lake Malawi, Central Region, Malawi to study Microbial Dark Matter (Phase II) - Malawi_45m_30L | ecosystem: Environmental > Aquatic > Freshwater > Lake...
ACAGCGGTCATGACACATGGGGGTATGGGCTATGCGAAGGAATATCATGTTGAGCGTTACTTTCGCGAGAGTTTGATTCCGCGGATTGCGCCGGTAAGCCGCGAGCTAATCCTAAGCTTTATTGCCGAGAAAGTTCTCGGCTTGCCCAAGTCCTATTGAGGATCCAATCAAGCTCCACTGACGACAGCATTGTTGAAATGCTAACGAGTCCTGGCGCAGTATCGCAAGTTGGAATCGCTGTAAAGATTTTTTTGCGAGGCGGAGTAACTGACGATCTTTACTGACGAGGTATGAGGCCTTTTGTTCTATTGCGAGATCAAGAAAGATTTGATCGTCTTGATCGGCGCAGGCTAATTGCAATCGTTGCGTTGCTGGGATCGATCGCATCGTGCCCAAGCGATCGAAGTCAATCATGACCGCATCTGCGTCGCGATCCCTGCAGATCCACGGACGGCTTAGGACTTGACACATTTCTTGTCGCATTGGCTCGCAAACCAGCGCGATGACGGCTTTAGACTCAATCGCGTGGCGAAGTAAGTTTACAGCGGGATCATAGAAAACAAGCAAATCGAGCCAACAATTACTGTCGAGTACGAGGTTCGGTTTAGTATTTATCATGATGTGTTTGAGAATACTTGCTCAGCCTCGTATGAGACTAAGCTTCTGAGCGGCAGGCTGCATGGTCAATAGCTTGTTGAAATTCACTCCTCGATCTTTTAGATGAAACTCGATCTTTTGCTCAAACTCGATCTTTCTGCTCAAACTCGATCTTGTCGATGAAACTCGATCCTCGCGCTCAAACAAGGGTTTGGCTAGGACTCACCCAGGCTGATGAAGCGCGAATTAGGGGGATTTGTCCCTAAGCTAAGTGGCGGCCCATTATGATCAAGATGGTTGCGATATCAAAAAGGTCTTCGTTTGAACGAGGTGATTTAGGATGTTGATGTTGCTTTCTCCTGCAAAGACCCTGGATTACGAGTCGGCAGCCCCAGCGGTTAAGTCAAGTAGGCCGCGCTGGATGGCAGAGTCGACCAAACTTGTTGATCAGTTGCGATCAATGCAACCACAAGCGCTGTCGAAGCTTATGGACATCAGTGAATCGCTTGCCCTACTGAATCATGAGCGCTACAAATCATGGACAGAAAAGCCAAGTGCAAAACAAGTGCGAGCAGCCATGTTTGCCTTTGACGGCGATGTCTATGATGGGCTTCGAGCTCGCGAATTCGATCAGGAGCAGATCGCTTGGGCAAACAAGCACTTGCGGATTTTGTCGGGGCTTTATGGTGTTTTGCGCCCGCTTGATCAGCTGCAACCCTACCGATTGGAGATGGGGACGCGTCTTTCGAACGAACGCGGTAAGGACCTTTATGCTTTTTGGGGGGCCAGCATTGCCGCTTCGCTCGATCAAGATTTGAAAGGGCACAGTAACAAAATCCTCGTGAACTTAGCTTCCGAAGAATATTTCAGTGCTGTGCGGGAAAATCAATTAAAGGCTAAGGTATTGCATATTGTTTTTCAGGAGTCCAAAGGAGATGCTTTCAAAGTCGTGAGCTTTTCAGCGAAACGTGCACGGGGGACGATGTGTCGTTGGGCAATCGAGCATAGGCTTGAAACAATCGAACCGCTCAAATCCTTTGATCGTGATGGTTATCAGTACTGTCCAGAGGCGTCTGAACCGATGCGCTGGGTATTTCGGCGACGACTTTAGCGCTGATAATCGAACCCGGGACGATGCTTACAAGCTGCGGTTCAGGAGACTTGACACTTAAGTCTCGTGCCAAGCAAGCATTCACGGGTTGAAAGATTTACTGAGTCTAGGCTAGCAAAACCCGAGGTTCAATGGTTAGCTCTAGTCCGAATCGGGCTTGGACAAGGTCAATAATGCCTTGAGCAAAGGCAATGAGCATGTCGCCGCTAGCTTTCCCGTAGTTCACCAGTACCAGAGCATGCTTGGCTGACACACCAACATCGCCCTCCCTTTGCCCTTTTAAGCCACATTGATCAATCATCCAGGCAGCAGACAGCTTGTGATGATGCGCGCCATCAGGATAAATCGGCATTCTTGGAAATCGCGCTTTCAGCGCGAGCGCAGCTTCGTTATGCAGCCTGGGGTTATGAAAAAAACTTCCTGCATTAGGCTCAATCTCAGGATCAGGCAACTTGCTGCTGCGAATCTGGCGAATAACTCGCGCAAGCTCGAGTGCAGTTTGAGGGCGGGAATCACGAAAATGCGCTTGCAAATCTGGGTAGCGGAAATTCAACATGCTCGTCGGTGACGAACGCCCTTGATCAGAAGGCCCATGTACATAGGCTTCAGCATCTGATGCCAGATGCTCGGATTGCAGATGTTTGGATGTTAGATGCTCGGATGTTAGACGCTCCGATGCCTGATACTCGGATCGTAAGTGCCCTGCTGGCAAGTGATCGGATGCCAACTGGCCGCTTAGCAAGTGTGCTGATGTCGCCTGCCGATTCAACTGGAGCTCAATATGACTGATGATCCAGTGCTGATGGCTTGGCGCCTTGAAGACGCTTGACCGATACGAGAATTGACAATCTTCGAGGCTAAAACGCTTGCGAGTCATGCTCTCCCAGTGAATGGCCTCCAGTGCTACAAAGCATTGAGAAAGTTCGACCCCATAAGCACCAATATTTTGGATCGGTGCGGCACCGACAGAACCAGGGATCATGCTCAGGTTTTCAAGTCCTTGTAGGCCCTGGCATAAGCTCCATTGGACTAGCTCGTCCCAGCGCTCGCCAGCTTGAGCAAGAATGCGATCATGCCCAATACGCTCATAGCCACGCCATGCAATTTGTAGCAGTGTCCCCTGAATATGCGCACCGAAGACGCTGTTGCTTCCTTCGCCGAGCAAGCCGCGAAAGCTTCCACGCAAGGCGTGCTTGACGTCGGCGAGTTCTGCAGGGTGGTGAACCCGAATCAGCCTGTCGACACGGCCTTGTAGCCGCAGACTTGTACGCGTCGACAAGTCCGCGTTGTCGATAATCTCAAGCAAGCCTAGCTCGGTGTGAAGCTAAGCCGAACATAAATGGGCGCATAACATTCGGCTTGTGTTAATTCAACAAGCGATTCTTTGGTCAGTTCGAGTAACGCTACAAAAGTAACCACGGCATGAGGGAGGCCCTTTAAGGGGTCAAACAAATCCTGGAACTCGGCAAATCGGCGCTGTTGAAGTTGTCGCAAGACAACGGTCATGATTTCTCGAACCGATAATTCTTCGCGGGTGATTTTGTGGTGCTGAATCAGCTTGGCCCTGCGCACAATATCGGCCCAGGCAGCCCGCAAGTCAGCGGCATTGACTTCAGGCCGACGCTCAACCACATCCTGATCAAGAAAGACTTGTGATACGAAGAACTCCCGACCTAGTTGGGGTAGTTGATCGAGGTGCTGTGCGCCTTGCTTTATCGATTCGTACTCGAGAAGCCGTCTTGCCAGTTCTGCCCGAGGATCCTCGGGCTCAGACTCACCTTCACGTTTTTGTACCGGCAGTAACATTCTTGATTTAATATCGATTAGCATCGCTGCCATGAGCAGATACTCAGCGGCTAATTCAAGGTGGTGACTACGGATCTCCTCAACGTAGGCGAGGTATTGTCGCGTGAGTTCGGCCATCGGGATATCGAGAATGTTGAAGTTCTGCCGCCGAATTAAATAGAGCAGCAGGTCCAATGGCCCTTCAAAGGCCTCTAAAAACACCTCAAGCGCATCGGGCGGGATGTACAAATCCTGCGGAAGCTTAAGCAAGGGTTCACCATAAAGCCTTGCTATGCCTTTTAATTCGAGCTGTTCACCGCCAGGGATGAGGCCCTGCTCGGCCGAAGCCGTCATACTCAGCAAGCCACCTGACGTCGACATCAGGCTGATTTAAGCGTTATGGTAGACATATGGTTTTTGAGCGACCTTTGCCGATTGACGCTCCTTGGCCGTTTCAAGATCCTGCGGTTTATCCCACCAGATGCTTCGGCCCTGCTGCTGCTGCTGTTCCAAGTGAGGACGTTGTGTTTTGAGCTGTTCGATAAATAGCGTGGCTTCAGAACGATAACTGCGCTGTTTCATGCAAGAACTCCTGATAAAGACGGTCTTTGACTGCCAGCCCCAAGTGTAATTCCTCGCGCTATAACTGGCATGCTTATCCTCTTAAGGATATGGCTCGCTTCGCGCTTCGTGTTGCTCAAAGCCTAGCCTTGCCGCGGCCAGATCGCTGTAAATTCTTCGACCGACCAAATCATCCAAGAGCCCGCTACGCGCGATCAATGAGGCAACATTCTCAGGAGCACCATAAATTGCCAAGCTGCCACCCAGCGAATCCAAGAGGTCCTTGTATTGGGTTAATACCTCAAGCGCACTTGTGTCGAGGTAGCTGACCGCTTGCATATCCAGAATGATGTGCTGTGCTGGCGGCTGATTGACGTCAAGACCTGCTTCGATACGGTCAACTGATCCGAAAAAGAGCGGACCTTTGAGCTGGCATATCGCGATTGTCTCGCGACTTTCTCCGCGTAAAGGTTCAAGCCAATGCAAGCTTGTAAGACTTGCCATACGATGCAAAAAGAGCAGGCAGGCCAAACCAACGCCGACCTGCACCGCGATCGTAAGATCAAATACGACCGTGAGTATAAAACTCCCGACCATCAGGGCGCGATGGGGCACGCTAAACGCCCTTAAGCGCGCAAATGCTCGCCAGTCACCCATATGGAAAGCCACAAAAAGCAAGATCGCAGCAAGAACCGCAAGCGGAATGTTGGCCGCCAAAGGCGCGGCCACCAAAACGATCAAAATGAGCGTGAGCGAGTGGACCAATCCTGAAATCGGCGATCGAGCGCCACTGCGTACATTGGTCACTGTTCTGGCGATCGTACCCGTGGCAGCAATGCCACCAAACAAAGGAACTAGCAAGTTCGCCACGCCCTGAGCGATAAGCTCCTGGTTAGCGTTGTGACGCTCACGAATAAGGCTGTCGGCCATTCTTGCGCAGAGCAAGGATTCGATGCCGCACAAGAGCGCAATCGAGATTGCAGGCACGAGAATCTCCCGAATCTTGCTCCAGTCGATGTCAGGCGCAGTCGGATAGGGGAAGCTTGCCGGGATACCACCGAATCGACTGCCAATAGTCGGTACTTCAAGCAAATCGCTGCTGATAATCAAGACTCCGACGAGCAAAACAATCACGGTTCCAGGGACCTGTTTGGCAACTTCTTTCCAACGAGATCCATACTGTCGGAAGGATTTGGGCCAAAGATGCAGGATCACTAAACTCAATAATCCCAGTGAAACTGCAGCAGCATCAGCTTGCTGAGCATGACGTGCAAGGATTTCAATTTGGGCAAAAAAATCTGCCGGCATTTTCTCGACGGGCTGACCGAAAAAATCGCGTAACTGTTGTAACCCGATAATGACTGCAATACCGTTGGTAAATCCTGTCACGATAGCCACTGGAACATAGCGAATAATTCGGCCCAAGCGAAAGGCGCCTGCGATCACCAATAAGCCTCCTGCAAGCATCGTTGCCAAAAGTAGATTGCCCGCGCCGATCCGTTCCCCAAGCGTGTAGAGAAGACCAACAAATGCTCCTGCAGGACCTGCGATCTGGACTTTTGACCCTCCCAGCAAAGAGACTACAAAGCCTGCCAGAATGGCGGTCACCAGTCCTTGTGCGGGACTCACGCCTGAGGCGATTCCAAAGGCCATCGCAAGCGGTAGCGCCACCACACCCACAGTGACGCCAGCAGCAAGATCCGCTCGAAAATCGCCTGCCCGGTAGCCGCGCAGCGAATCGATAATCGCTGGCCGAAAACGGATCATCGCGAATCGATAATCGCAGGTCGAAAGCGGATCATCGCGAATAAGGTTCGAATGACAGCATGGTTAGCGGATTTTCATGCCCGGCACTGCCCCGGGCTCAGCCTCTAGCAAAAACATGCCCGACACCTGGCCACTTTCATCGGCAGCGCTCAATAACATGCCCTCGGAAACACCGAACTTCATTTTTCGCGGTGCCAAATTGGCAACGACAGCCGTTAGCTTGCCAATGAGTCGCTCGGGGCTTATCGAAGCTTTAATCCCTGAAAAGATCGTCCTTGGTTTCGCCTCACCCAAGTCAATGACAAGTTTGAGTAATTTGTCTGATCCATCAACGGCTTGCGCCTCAAGAATCCGACCCAAGCGCAAATCGATTTTCGCAAACTCATCAATACCTATAAAGGGGGGCAAATTTGCATTTCCGTCAGATTGTGCTGACTCGTTCGGTTGGCTGACCCCAGTCCGGGTGGTGGAAGCATTCGAGGGCTTTAGGGATTCAGGGCTTGCAGCCTTTTGCTCACTACGGTTTGCTTCGAGCAACGCATCGATTTGCTTTCGCTCAACCCTTGTGACAAGGTGTTGAAAGGCAGCGATTTGATGACCTTCAGGCAAATCAGCGTCTGAGCTGAAATCGATCGAATCCCAGCCACGTTGCCCAACAGCGAGCCTGTCAAGCGCAAGTTGCGCGGTATTTGGCAAGACAGGTTGTAACATCCGCATGAGGTGCGCAAAAGCACGAATTGCAGTACTGCATACAACTTGCAATCGATCCTGTTGATCAGCTTGCTTGGCAAGCTCCCAGGGTTTGTTCTGATCAATATACTGATTTACTGCGTCGCAAAGCGACATCACTTCACGCATAGCACGGCTGAATTCGCGGTGCTCATAATGCTGCGCCAGTGTTTCGGTACCGCACCATGCCCTGCCAAATTCGGCCATGGCCTCGGTGTCGCTCACGGCCAACTTGCCTTCAAATTTCTTGATCAAAAATCCAGAACAGCGTGCGGCAATATTAACTAACTTACCGACTAAGTCTGCATTGACTCTTGCGATAAAGTCATCAAGATTCAGATCGATATCTTCCATTGATGCGTTGAGTTTGGCTGCGAAATAGTAGCGCAACCACTCAGGGTTGAGACCCTGATCAATATAACTTTTTGCATTAATGAATGTGCCCCGCGATTTGCTCATTTTCTGACCGTCAACGGTTAGAAATCCATGAGCAAACACATTGGTCGGTGCTCTAAATCCTGAAAAATGGAGCATCGCTGGCCAGAATAAGGTATGGAAATACAAAATATCTTTGCCAATGAAATGATATTGCTCCCAGGGACTGTCTGCCTTAGTGAACGCGTCGAAATCAAGCTCGCGATCATCCGCATAACGTTTAAAACTTGCGTAGTATCCGATAGGTGCATCGAGCCAAACATAGAAATACTTACCCGGTGCTTCAGGGATCTCAAAGCCAAAGTAGGGAGCGTCGCGGGATATGTCCCAGTCGGCGAGCTTGCTTGCGTTTGCATCCACATCCACATCCACATCCACATCCACATCCACATCAACGATAGCTTGACCGTCGCTGGATGAAGCTTGACTGTTGTCGGCGGAAGCATCACTGTCGCCGAGCCATTCCTTGAGCTTATTGCGAGCCTCGGTTTGAAGCCTGCCGTCCATCAGCGCCCATTGCCTTAAAAAAGCGCCGCAACGCGGGTCGGACAGCTTGAAAAAATAGTGATCAGAAACTTTTCGAATGGGTTTAGCCCCAGACACGACCGAACGAGCATCGATCAAGTCTGTTGGGCTGTAGGTTGCGCCACAGGCTTCACAAGAGTCACCGTACTGATCCGCTGCTTTGCATCTCGGACAGGTGCCCTTAATAAACCGATCGGGCAAAAACATGGAGCGTTCCGGATCGTACATCTGTTCGATTGAACGCTTCTCAATAAATCCTCCGTCCCTAAGCGCAAGATAAATATGGTTGGCGAGCGCCTGGTTCTCTGGGCTGTGCGTGCTGTAGTAATGATCGAAAGCGACACCAAAGGCGGCAAAATCTTTTGTGTGTTCCTGCCAGACTCGATCAATTAATGCCTCTGGCGTAATTCCCAAGGACTCTGCCCTTAGCATGACTGGGGTGCCATGGGTATCGTCGGCGCAGACATAGTGCACCTCATGGCCCCGCATTTTTTGAAAGCGCACCCAAATGTCAGTTTGGAGATATTCGACCAAATGACCGAGGTGTATATCACCGTTTGCGTAGGGCAGCGCTGAGGTCACCAGCATTTTGCGCTTTAGCGCGACCCCTTGGTGTTGCGGTGGCGTGAACTTGTCTTGCCCGAGAGTCGTCATGGCTTCATGGATAAAACGCTGAGTGTAACAAGGTGATCGATTAGACTGATTTGCAGAAGCGTTAAGCGCGACGCATCCATCATAACTTTAAGCGAAAGCTCCATCATGAATCCGAGTGAAGATACCCTGAGGGCAGTCCTGCGATCGGTCATCGATCCCAATACCGAGAAAGATTTGCTTAGCAGCAAAGCGCTGAAGAAGCTTCGGATTGACCAAGGAGAAGTTAGTCTTGATATCGAGTTAGGTTACCCAGCCCGTACGCAAATCGAGTCGATAAGAACCGCGGTCGAGCAGGCACTCAAATCTCAGGATGGCGTGCGGCGAGTAAGCGCCAATGTTTATCAACGTATTGTTGCGCACGCTTTTTCGCCCTCAGCCAAGCCGCTCGAGGGCGTGCGCAATGTGATCGCTGTCGCGTCGGGTAAGGGTGGGGTTGGCAAAAGCACCACGGCAGTCAACCTTGCGCTCGCCTTAGCCTCCGAAGGAGCTAGGGTGGGACTGCTTGATGCCGATATCTACGGACCCTCGCAGCCCACCATGCTCGGCTTGTCGGGTAAGCCGCAAAGTCGTGACGGCAAGACCATGGAACCTCACATCGGTCATGGATTGCAGGTCAACTCGATCGGCTTTCTGATCGGCGAGGACACGCCGATGATTTGGCGTGGGCCAATGGCAACTCAGGCTCTCGAGCAACTTATTCGGGACACGCGTTGGCATGATCTTGACTACTTGGTCATCGATATGCCGCCCGGAACAGGAGATATTCACCTCACCTTAGCGCAACGTATGCCGGTGACTGGCGCGATGATCGTGACAACGCCTCAAGACATTGCCCTGCTTGATGCGCGCAAAGGCTTGAAAATGTTTGAGAAAGTGGGTATCCCAGTCCTGGGTATCGTCGAAAATATGGCCATGCACCAGTGCAGCGCCTGCGGAAAGATTGAGCATATTTTTGGAGAAGGTGGCGGCAAGCGGATGGCTGAACAGTACGAGGTCGCTTATTTAGGCGCTTTGCCCTTGGAGCTTAAGATCCGACAGCAAACTGATGAAGGCTGCCCCACGGTGGCTGCCGAGCCTGATTCGCCGATCAGCGATCTCTACAGGGGCATTGCTCGAAAACTCGCTGTTGCCCTGGCAGCCCGTGCGGTCAGCCATGCATCAAAGTTTCCGAGCATTGTTGTGCAAAACACTTAAGATAGCTCCAAGCGCACCGTAGTCTGTCAGCCAGCGCCTGTAGACCTTTTAGCGAGCAATCCTGCAAATCGGAATCGGCGAGCGGGGAATCGGCGAGCGCAGCTTTTTTTGCCAAGGGGCATGTATGAGTGTGAAATCGGATCACTGGATCAGGCGAATGGCCAAAGAACATCGCATGATTGAGCCCTTTAGCGCTTCGCAAGTGAGAGAAGGCGAGGGCGGGCAGCGGATTGTGTCTTACGGTACATCGAGCTATGGCTACGATGTCCGTTGCGCCGACGAATTTAAAATCTTCACCAATATTAATGCCTCGATTGTTGATCCCAAGGCCTTCGATCAAGGCTCTTTCGTGGACTTCAAAGGTCCTGTTTGCATCATTCCGCCCAATTCCTTCGCGCTGGCGCGGACCATGGAGTACTTCCGAATTCCAAGATCAGTACTCACGATTTGCCTCGGGAAGAGTACTTATGCGCGCTGCGGCATTATTGTGAATGTGACCCCGCTCGAGCCCGAATGGGAGGGCCACGTCACCCTCGAATTTTCCAATACCACGCCCTTACCCGCGAGGATTTACGCAGGCGAGGGCTGCGCACAAATGGTCTTTCTCGAATCAGATGAGGTTTGCGGCACCAGTTATGCGGATCGAGGCGGCAAATATCAAGGGCAGCAAGGCGTAACCCTACCTCGCACTTGATTTGACCCTGCCTTTAGGGCCTGGTAATGACCGAGCAAAGTGAGGCATCGAAGGGCTTGGCTATTTGGTTCGCACTGTTAACCGGCGTGGCGGTGGTTTCAACCGCAGCCCTTTTGATACGCTGGGCACTTCAAGCTGGTGCAGCGCCGATGGAGATCGCTGCAGCAAGGCTTTGTCTTGCAGCGCTTGTGATGTGGCCAATAGCGATCTGGACGATAGGCTTTGCTGCGGTCAAAGCCTTGATCGATCAGGTCGATCGCTCACTCGTTAAGTGGACGATGATTGCAGGCGTGTCGCTTGCCGCGCATTTTTCGCTTTGGATCAGTTCACTTGATTACACAAGTGTGGCCTCGAGCGTTGCCCTTGTAACAACCAATCCGATTTGGGTGGCACTTGCTGCCTGGCTTTGGCTTGGTGAAAAGCCCCGCCCCAAGGTCTGGATGGCTATCGCTTTATCGATTATTGCAAGTCTCCTCATCTCTTGGAAGGATTTGCAAAGTGGCGCAGAGGGTGGTGACCTCGCTAGGAGCTCGGCCTTATGGGGCAACCTGCTCGCATTGCTCGGCGCGATGGCCATGTCGGGCTATATGCTTGCTGCCAAAGCAGTGCAACAGCACAGGCCAAACTGGCCATTGTTGCCCTATGTCGCAACCGTTTATAGCGTCGCGGCACTGGTATTGAGTCTTGTTGTCGGCTATGTGACAGGACCCTGGTGGCAACTTAGCCTTGCTGCCTGGCCCGCGCTTTTGCTACTCGCTCTCGGTCCCCAGGTGATTGGCCACACCCTCATCAACCACGCCTTGCGCAATCTCTCGCCGACCGTCGTCGCTATTGCAATTCTTGGCGAACCCGTCGGCGCCGCCTTACTTGCCTGGTTCATGCTTGGCGAATCGCTTGCGCCAAGCCAGCTTGCTGGATTTGGACTGGTCGTTGTTGCGATTTTGCTTGCTCGGTGAGACTTTGCTTGCTCGGTGAGACCCAAGGATCTTCGCTTGAGCATGAGCCTGTGTTATCGTCAAGTTATGTGTAATCAACAACATATAACGGTGTTGAGCATGTCAGCGCAGTCGCCGCAAGCCGAAGTGGGCTTGCTTGAACACGATCGTTCGGCCCCCTTGAGTGTGTCGAGAGCGTTTGTTTTGCTTTCAGGCGCGGGTGGCCTGCTGCGACTGCGCCGAGCGCGCTAAGCAAATACAACTACCTGCGCCAGACTTGGCGCTGAGGCCGACCTCGGTCTCCATGCTGAACTAAGACCCAACGCTAGTTATCTTCAGAGAGATTCCCATGAGTGATCGTTTAATCATTTTTGATACCACCTTGCGCGACGGTGAGCAAAGTCCTGGCGCATCCATGACGCGAGACGAAAAACTTCGTATTGCCAAGCAACTCGAACGCCTGAAGGTTGATGTCATTGAGGCGGGATTTGCAGCCTCATCCAATGGCGATTTTGATGCGGTTAGAGCCATTGCCCAGCATGTAAAGGACTCGGTGGTTTGTTCGCTTGCGAGGGCAAACGACCGAGATATTGCGAGGGCTGCAGAGGCACTTGAGCCAGCACGTGCCAAGCGTATTCACACCTTTATCGCAACCAGCGCCTTACATATGGAAAAAAAGCTACGCCTGAGTGCTGATCAGGTTTATGAGCAGGCGCGCTTGGCTGTTCGCTTTGCCCGAAAGTTCACCGATGATGTTGAATTCTCGCCAGAAGACGGCAGCCGGTCTGACCCAGATTTTCTCTGCCGTGTTCTTGAAGCGGTTATTGATGAAGGTGCTCGGACGATCAATATTCCCGATACGGTTGGATATGCGGTTCCAGAGCTTTTTGCCGAGATGATTATCGACTTACGTCGTCGGGTGCCTAATTCAGACAAAGCGATTTGGTCGGTACATTGCCACAATGATTTGGGCATGGCTGTCGCCAATTCCTTAGCAGCGGTAAGGCAGGCGGGCG
>Ga0163212_1001092_pt1 | contig 11993 bp, 15 predicted proteins | sample Malawi_45m_30L_FD_113532 | JGI IMG/M metagenome (GOLD analysis project Ga0163212, IMG submission 113532) | Freshwater microbial communities from Lake Malawi, Central Region, Malawi to study Microbial Dark Matter (Phase II) - Malawi_45m_30L | ecosystem: Environmental > Aquatic > Freshwater > Lake...
AGCGAAGCGTGTGTTCGCCAACCACAAACTCATCCAAAAGATCTATTGTTTTACCTTGAAGAATCAGGTGTTCAGGACGCACGCGAGTATCTTTTCGTGTTACCCATGTCTTTGTAAGTCCACCAACCTGCTTGCCCGCAAAGTATGTTCCAGCATTAAATGCAGTCTGCGACTCGTGTTCAGCAATAATTCTGCGCCTCTTCATCAACAGATTAATAAAAATAGCACCCAGTGCAGCTTTAAGCATTCCAGATCTATCCTCATCTTCAGATAAGGCTAAGGCAATCAAAATGGCTGCTGCTATTTCCTCTTTAGTTGTGGAGTTAATATTTTGCATTCTCTTGATTTGTTCATCAAGATATTCACTAACTTCTTCTTGATCTAGCTCTGCTGGCATATTTGACTTCTGTGATGCCAAATTCGCCGCATCAGAAATTATCCCCTGCAGCACTGGGCGCATATCATCAGATAGCTGTTTATTCCACACCTCTGTATCAAATATTGCATTTATATCTAGCGATCCAGACTGGAGGCCCTTTTTAGCTTTTGCTCCGCCGGCTTTCTCAGCAACCACTCGTTGCTGTCTTTCAATAAAGCGCTCAAGGCCACGATCAATAATTTCCGCCCACCTATCTGAGCTTTCGTCAGCTTTGACTTCCCATTCGTCGTCGGCCTTATTCTCTGTTTTGAATTGCATGCGGTTATCAAATGCGGAGAGCATTCCCTCTGGCGCTGGTGGCATTGCGGTTTCAACCGGTGGAGCGCCAGCTTCAGCCGCCAAGGCTGCCGTCATGCCCTCCTGTGGCACGGGTGGAGCACTGGGTAGACCAGCCAATGGTTGCTGCTGAGTCATCATCTGCTCAGCACCAGCCATTACTCCTGGGTCAACTCCAGTCATTCCCATCATGTCAATTGGTTGCTGTTGCTGAGAGTCAAACTTTTTATTTGTATATCCGATTGGAGTCAGGTTCGGGTTAGCCAACATGGCATCCATCAAATCTGAATCAATTGTTTTTTTGCCAGTTCCTTTTCTATATTCGTTACCACTGATCAGGCCATTTTGAAACTCATCCAGCAAGTAGCGCTCACGCTCTTGCTTGTAGAGAATCAGAACAGGAACATCGGATGTGTCAAAATCAATATAATATTCTTCATCTAGCTCGTCTAGAGCTCGAGCCAGCGAATCAAGGTGAGGCAACATTGTTTCGTTCCAGAACACGCGCAATTCTTCGTTTGCGTTACTGAATGTTCTCCCAGCTGCGTTTCCAATTACTGACTCTGGAACGCCGAAAGCTGAAAGTATTTCCTCTTTTGTAACTTGACGCATCTGTATATAATTGGCGTCTCGAGGGGACGCTCCAGTGTCAACAAAGTCAACACCTTCGTCCGACGAAACAACAGTTACTGCGCCAGCTCTGTTGATATTTCCACGGAAACGATTTCTAATTTCGTCTTTGTCGTCGTCGCCAACTTCACCGCGGAGAACAATGAGTCCACCAGGACGCCCATCGTTTAGAAGAAAATTGCGATTATAGACCTTTGCCAAGTTTTCAATTTCAATTGCTATTCCAGCGGCCTCCATTGGCGTAAGCGATAAGTATGGATCTATCGGATGCGGACGACGTATCCAGATGACATCTTCTGGACGAAGAATTACCTTTGTTCCGTTGCGCATATCAACTTCAAATCCAGACACGAAACGACGTGGATCTGGGATTGGAGCAGTATGTTGTGGTGGAAGTAGCTGAAGCGCAATTATCTTGCCGTTGCGCCCGCGCACCTTTTCAATGAATGCACCGCGTGAGGACATTAGAAGCTGAGACGACAGTCTGTATCTAAATATGAACGAGTTTTCGCCCATATTTGCCTTGGTGTTCAGGATTTTTAGTAGCTCATTATCGCTACTGCGGAGGATCTGTCCGTCAGGGGAGTTATTTTTCCGCAGAATCGCTGGGAGGCGAGCCTGATTTCCAGAGATTGCATCAATGCAACGATTGACCCAAGTTACTTTCTGAAAGCCTTCTCTATAGGCGCGCTCGATATCCCATGAGTCCCTGTATGGCTTACCAGCAAGGCCCGGATTAAACGCAACAGGAGCACCTGGGGTCAGTATTGACTTGGCCTCTGGCGAATAGAAAGACTTATTTTCAGATGAGTTCCAAGCCATCTTTACTCATTTTTACTCTAGTCCTAAAAGGAAGCCGAAAAGACCGCATGTAGCACCGGCGATGAAAAAACCCACCGCTGGAGAAATTATAAAACCACCAATTGATGTCATAATTATAAATGAAACCATCAGCGTATTGGCGGTTGAGCGTCTGTTTAGACGGCTTGCCAGCCGAAGCACGAATGACTTGCGTCTATTTTGTTCATCGTTTGTAGCCATATTTTCCTATACAACCATAGCCGATGAGGGCATAGTAGTGTATGAGCATACGAAACGAGTGGTTTTATGACTGACTGGAACAAGGTTCTTGAATATTTGCAACCAAAGCTTCCACGATATTGCCCAGAAGAGCCTTCAATAACACAAAAAGTCTTTCTTCGCACCTACTCCCTTGAGGCACTATTCGGAGGAGCGGCTGGCGGTGGCAAATCATCTGCACTACTCATGTCAGCCCTTCAGTATGTTGATGTTCCTGGTTATTCCGCAATTCTGTTCCGTCGTACATATGCAGACTTGTCACTTCCCGGAGCCCTGATGGATCGCTTTAGAGAGTGGATGAAGAATTATGACGAAGTTAGTTGGAATAATAATAGTTATACAGCTACTTTTCCATCCGGTGCAAGAATTTCTTTTGGATATTTGAATAATACAAACGATTACCTAAGATATAAGGGCTCTGAATTCCAGTTTATTGGCATGGATGAGGTAACTGAAATACGCGAACAGGACTACCGCTACCTATTTTCTCGCTTGCGTCGTCCTGCCAATGGTGAGCTGGCAACCGTTCCCCTAAGAATGAGGTGCGCCTCGAACCCAGCGCCAAACTGGGTAAGGCAACGATTTATTGTTGAAGGGCTTGAATCTAACCGTATTTTTGTTCCCTCACTTTTGACCGACAACCCAGGAATTGATGCCGACTCGTATCGTCAAGCACTGGCTGCGCTTAATCCAGTTGAGCGCCGGCGCCTTGAGGAAGGTGACTGGTGGAGTACAACTCTTGGCACAATGTTTGACAGAACATCTTTTGTCCTTATTGATCCAGCCGAAGTTCCCCAGGTTACTGGGTCGGCCAGGGCTGTCAGATTTTGGGACTTGGCCGCCACGGAGCCGTCGCCTACAAACCCAGATCCTGACTGGACTGTTGGAACCTTGGTTTTATTTGATCAAGGAATTGCCTATGTTCTTGATGTTAGAAAGGCGCGAGTAAAGGGTGACAGGGTTGAACAGCTGATTTCACAGACCGCAGCTGAAGACGGCCACGCCGTAGCGATCAGGATGGAACAAGAACCAGGATCCTCGGGCAAGGCCCTAGTTGACCAATATGCTAGGTATATTCTTCCTGGCTACGATTTTCAAGGAATACGGTCAACTGGCGACAAGCTAACTCGAGCACGCCCGTTTGCCGCAGCCGTAGCCAATGGGAATGTGCGTGTAGTTCGAGGAACATGGCTTACTGATTGGCTAGATGAGTTCTCATCATTTCCAGAAGCATGCAATCACGATGATCAAGTTGACTCAGCGGTTGGAGCATTTACACATTTAGCTGGATTGGGCTTGCCACAACGCAGACCCCTTGCTATTTTAGTGTGACATAACCACCTACTGTTGGGAGTTAAATTGAGCGATCAATCTTGGGCTGACCTCATTGAGGCGGTTACTAAGGCAATGAAAAACCTTGATACTGCGATTATGCAGATTGCCAAATCTGACGACCCAGAGACAGCCTGCACAAAGCTTGTTGATGTTCACCGCCTAAAGGGCGATATGTCAATGATCTATGACTCAGCAACAAATGTTGTCTCTGACATAATGCGTGATTTGGCTGAGGTCTCTCTCCCCAATGGGATGAAAATTGAGAAAAAGACAGGTTCCTCACGCAAGACATGGAATCATAAGGATCTTGCAAATGTCGTAGCAAAACGCATTGTTGAATCATCTGTTGATATGAATACTGGAGAAGTTGTTCTTTCTTCTGAGCAAATGATTGAAAACATGCTGGTATATGTCCAGCCATCGTATTGGCGTGTAAAAGAACTGTCCGCTATTGGCATCAACGCAGATAGGTTCTGCGAAGTTGACGAACCAAAAACAAGCATCATTGTTAGAAAGGGAACAAGTAATGGCTAGGGCACAAGAGTCCGCCGAAATGAAAGCTCTCTACGAACCATTTCCACCAGAAATGGAGCGCACGCTTACGAAGAATGGCATAGCGCTTACATATATCCCAGTTAGCGAGGTAATCAATCGCCTCAATAAGGTTATCGGGCTGGATAAATGGAGCTTTGTTGTCAATTACTGTGAACGCGACAAGACTGACCTTGATTTCATCGTTGCTCATGTGACATTGACCGTCATGTTTGGTGAGGGTGATGACGCAAAAAGGGTTAACCGTGATGGCCTTGGTGGTCAGAAAATTAAGCGCAACAAGCAAGGTCAGATTGTTGATCTTGGCGACGAGATGAAGGGTGCTGTTTCTGACGCACTCAAGAAAGCTGCACAGACTCTTGGTATCGGACTGTACCTTGCTAGGTCTGAGGAGGCGATGGATGTGGAGATTGCGAGTGAGATTTCACAAATTAGCCCGGAGATTGAAAAGCTCTGGAACAACTTTGTTGGGCTTTCAAAGAGTCTTGACAATGACGCAAAAGCAACCCTCAATGGTTACTGGGTTGAGTTTTCTGGCGGTCGTCCAAAGCCGACAAAAACAACAGCAACAACAGAGGATCTTGAGGCCCTGATCGCAAAGTGTGTTGAACTTAAGTTCACTGATAGCGCTTCAAATGAATGAGCTAACGCCACCTGAATATTTGTCCCCATCGTCAATCTCAACATTCCAGCAGTGTCCGCTTCGCTTTAAACTTAGTCGTATTGACAAAATTGAAGAGTTGCCTACAGAGGCAACATTGCTTGGTAACTTTGTGCATGATGTATTAGAATTGTTTTATAAAGTCCCAGCTGAAGATAGGTCAATGGGCGTTGCGCGCAGTCTCAGCACAACCGTATGGAATGAATTCGGATGGGGAGAAAAAGTTAAACCCTTCCTTAACGGTTATACGCTAAATACATTTAGATGGAATGCATGGTGGTGTATTGAAAATCTTTTTGGAATGGAAAATCCAAAAGAGCTTGAACCATCTGGAGTAGAGCACGAGCTCAATGGTGAAATAGCTGGAGTCAACATGCGTGGGTTTATTGACCGGTGGTCAATAAATGAGCATGATGAAATAATTATTTCTGACTACAAAACAGGAAAATCTCCAGCTAAGCGTTTTGCGGACTCTAAGTTTTTCCAGCTCACTGTTTATGCGCATTTGCTGCGCCAAGAGAAACAAATGCCAGTTGGATATTTGGAGTTGCTTTTTCTCAAAGAAGGCGTAAGATTGGAGAAGCATCCAGCTCCTGCGGATTTTTCTGAGGTTGAAGATGTGATTGTCAATGTCAAAACTAAGATTGACAGGCTTTGTGATGGCGGCGAATGGGAGGCCGTCCCAACAAGGCTTTGTGATTGGTGTTCGTATAAAAAAACTATTTGCACATACTGGAGTAATAAATGAATGACGATCTTTTTGCCCGCCTCGTAGCTGAGGATGTTAAGAATAAGATTTCCACAACACAGCGGAAACTTCTTCGTCAGCCCCAGAATTTTGATAGATGGCAACGCGCCCTTTTGGCACTCCTGCGTTATGTTGATGATCAGATTGATTACATCCAAGATGACATGAAAGCCGACATTGATCGTTATAAGGCTCTTGGTCGTGATGGACAAAATCTCTTGGCGCAAGCTACCGCAGACTACGAATCTCGCCTGAAGAAGATTGAGCGCTTCAAGTTTCATGTTTCCAAGCGTCTTGACGAAGTCGCTCTGATGATTGAGAAAAGCGATGGAACTGAGTCAATCGGTCTTGACGCCGAGATCTTGGCCTCAGCAATTCGCAAGCACAAGGCAATGATGATTGAAATGGACATGGAAGCAACGCCAATTGACGAAGCCCTGTGGTCTGTTCTCGAGAACCAGTGGCTTTTTGATTCAATCAATAAAGACGAACTATCCTCCTATCAGTGAGGCATAGATCCAAAAAGAAAGAGGCCGAGTATCGGCTACGCCGGCCATTAGTTAAAAAACTGCTTGACGAAAGACCTTGGTGCGAAGCGTGTCCCATTTTTGCCGCGCACGATTGTCTTGTGACATATAGGCGTAATCCGTCTTGCGATGTCCATGAGATAATCCGCCGATCTCAAGGAGGGTCAATTTTAGATGAGTTTAATCTTCTATGCGTATGTAGAAAATGTCATACAAGAATAGGTAACTACCCTGCATTAGCATTTGAGCTAGGTCTTACAAAACATGGGTGGGAGGGCTCGTCAAATGAAAACAATGGGGATTGATCCATCTTTGACATCAACTGGTATATCCATCAACGGCAAAACATCAACAATTAAAACAAAGTTGTATGGAGTTCCACGGTTGGATTTTATCTCTGGCTCAATATTGCAATTAACTCAACTTAATAAAATTGACTGTGTTGCCATTGAGGGATATTCATTTGCTTCCAAAAACTCACAAGCTCACAGCATCGGAGAGCTGGGTGGAGTCATACGGTTTCGGCTATGGCAACTTGGAATATCAATAATTGAAATACCACCCACTAGTAGGGCAAAATTCGCAACTGGCCGTGGCAATGCAAGTAAGGGTGAGGTCATCTCTGCAATATCTGCAAAAACAGGAATTATTTTTGCTGGAGCTGGCGGAAATGATGAGTGTGATGCGTGGATAATAGAGGAAATGTTGCGTTACAAAATCGGGCAAAGCACGACTGATTGGCCAAAAATATCAACAGAGGCTCTAGACAGGATTGACTGGGCTCAACTAGAAAGGATTATTGATGAATGTAAATAGAACTCAACCGATCAGTCAAGTTGATGTTGAAAATGAAATGATGCGACTGCTGTCTCTTCTTGAGGAAGAGACCGAAGCATACGAATCGCTTGCAGAAGATGCTGCAAAAAAAGAAGCTCTGTATAAATCAAATTGGGCGAAAGAGTATTTGGCGGCCAAGGGTTCAATTAAAGAACGTGAGGCTTGGGCTGACTACAAACTTTCCGAGGAGATTTTTGATCATAAGATTTCAGAAGCAATGGTCAAGTCAAAACGGGAGTTACTCACATCGCTCCGGACGAGTATTGATGCACTGAGAACTCTTAATGCAAATATTAGGTTCCAAGTAGGGATGCCATGAACATACATCCAAGCCTTCAAGAATTTGCGATAGACATAGATCTTCTTGTTCCCTTGCCAGGCAATCCACGTGTTGGCAATGTTGAGGCAATTATGGCTTCGTACTCTGAGTTTGGACAAGTAAAGCCAATAGTCATAAAAGACAATAATGACGGATCATTCACTGTCATAGCTGGGAATCACCAATTAGAAGCGGCGCGTCGCTTGGGGTGGAATTCAATTGCCGCAGTGGCGCTTGAAGCTGATGATTCACGCGCAATTGCTTTTGCTCTTGCGGACAATAGAACCATGGAGCTTGGTCATACGGAACCAGAATTGCTCAATAACATGATTTCGCAGGTTACTGATGTTTATCCAGAGCTCATGGAAAATCTAGGCTGGGACGACTTTGAAATGGCCGCTATGACTGAGCAAATAAAACGCCTGTCTTCAACGGATATTTTGTCTGATGGCTATCTTCCACCCCAGATCGTGAATCCGTTTATGCCAGATGATCTTGATGAATCAACGGATTTACAACCAAGGCAGGCTATGTCAATTGATGCAGCCACCAGAGGTGTGTCGGCTGCTGGTATAGCCCCTGGGGCAAAAGCAGTAGTTCAGTACACATTAATGTTTGATGATGCTGACCAACAACGACGCTGGTATGACTTCATTCGCTACTTGAAAAGTTCAACAGTCTATGGGGGAGACACAACTGCGCAGCGGTTGATGATGTTTATAGATGCACATACCGAAATCTAATTCACGAATCATATGACTCGCCAAAGAATGTTCTTAGATATGTCCTGCGTAGATGCAGCTCGTGAAAGAATGCGTCACATCTACGACACATTTGACACAGTATGCGTGCAGTTTTCTGGGGGCAAGGACAGCACGGCAATTCTATATCTCGCTAAGGAAATACATGAAGAGCGCAACCTCGGTCCAGTAAAAGTTATTTTCCGAGACGAGGAGATGGTTAGTCCACTGGTCATTAAATTCGTAGAAGAGGTCAAGAACTATGACTGGGTTGACATGGAGTGGTATTGCTTGCCACAGGGGCAGGAAATCTGGGTTCTTGGACGGCGAGAGTATTGTTTGCTTTGGTCTGAGAAGCGACGCAAGCAAAAAAGACTTGTGCGAGAAATTCCCAAGTGGGCAATAAGGGCAGAGCACTTTGGTCTTGATCCAGATAACACAATTCCTCAGTCAATTGACTATTACACGATGCAGGGCAAGAAGGGAAAAGTTGCTTTCATCACTGGCGTGCGCGCCAATGAGTCAATGATCCGCTATAGATCTTGTGTGCAGAAACTCCACGAAAACTACATAGTTGTCCCATATAAAATGAAATCTAATATACCTTTGCGTTTTGCAAAAGTTATTTATGATTGGACAACTGACGATGTGCTCAAATTTATTACAGAAGAGCATAAGGCGACTTATTGCGAATACTACGACTTGGCCAGTCTTACGGGAAGTAATACTCGTGTTGGTATTCCACTCCATGCTGTTGCGGTTAGGCGAATCGGTGACGTCGTGGTCACGGAGCCAGAATTCTACGACCGACTCGTAGAATGTTTTCCTCAGGTTGACGCTCAGCGCCGGTGGTGGCCAGACTTTGATATTGAAAAAGTGATCATGACATACGCAAAAGAAGAGTGGAATGGCGTAAAACGGTGCATTGAAGAAAACATACTTACACCTGGTCTTCGGCAGAGGGCAATGTCATTCGCATCAGAGTTCCGTAAAAAACACAGGAAAGATCCTCGCTCCTACCCAATTCACTGGCTTATTAGGAATGTTTTATTGAATGAGTTCAATATGACATCAGTAAGCCCAATAGGGCCCGGAACTAGGGCTTACAACATTGAAGCACAACAGATCCAAGAAATGGCCGAATTAGATTCTCTCGATTATCAGGATGACTCACGATGAAAATTGAATATGTCCAATGGAATTCAATAAAGCCAGCGCCATGGAGGGCAACTCACTGCCTAAAAGTTGATCTCCAAGTTATAGCTGACTCGCTGAATGATTACGGTTGGTTTGCACCGATAATCGTTAAAAAAGATACATCAGAAATCATTGATGGCTTCCATCGGTGGGTGTGCGCGCAGTCTGATAAGCGAATACTAAAGCGAGATAAAAAACTTGTACCAGTCATCTACGAGGATGTTGACACTTTTGATGCAATGCTCATGCATTTACGCCTAAATCGAGGTAGGGGTATAATCCTTGCTCAATATATGTCGCAAATTGTTCGTGAGTTATTTCACTCAAGAAAGTACTCTCCAGACGAGATTAAAGAAATGCTTAATATGAGTTACGCAGAAATAACCCTTATGATGGATGGCTCTGTTTTAAAGACACGGAATGTCAGGGAGCATAAGTACTCGCGCGCTTGGGTGCCAGTAGAGGCACCACCGGGAGCAATTGAGCAACCAGAAGTAACAATAATTGAGCGACCATCAAATAAGGATAGATAAATATAGACAGCGTTCAGAGATGCTAATCTGATTATGTTTAAATTCGCATCTGGAGGGTGCAATGGTCATCCCTAATGACATTGAAGATACAGAGCTTGATGGTGAGCAAAAGCCTTCTTGGTGGCGTAGAGCCGTTGCCTACACGCTTAGGCGTATTGCTGACAGGCTTCAGTATGGCCGTGGGCAACGCGTTCGCACACAGCGTGGCCAAGGCCGCGCTTTGGCCAGAGAGGGTCGCGAACTTCTTACGCGCCGTAGTTAAGTGGGGTGAATAATGCTAGTAAGCATTGCAGAGCTTAAAACCTATATGGATATTAGCCTCACTAATAAACAAGAAGATGCGGCTGAGCTCGTATTGGAAGGTCTACAGAGTGAGCTCGAGATATTCCTAGGTCGTCCAGTTGAAGTGCAAACATTCACCGAAGAGCATGTGATTACTGCTGAATTTCAGGGTGTTCCTGCTGCTTCATTTTTTTATGACTACAGCCTTGATTCGAGTGGAGATGTTGTTCCTTACATTCAACCGCCAGCAGCCATATATCTAAGAAATACCCCAGTTGTTTCAGTTGATTCTGTAACGATTAGAAATCCTGAAGGATCTGCAGTTTTGCAGGTTGCTGAGCGCGACTACATAGTTCGTCGTTATGGGCTCGAGCTTTACAGAGCTTTTCCGAATGACATTGTTACCGTTGAGTATGACGGCGGTTTAGATGGTTCCTCAATAAAGGCGTTGAAGCTAATGATCCTTCGAGCCGCAACGAGAGAGATGCAAAACATGCATGACGATGTTGTTGGCGTGAAAGATCTCAATCCACGCAATGTTGCGCCATTGGAGACAGGATTCATTGAAAAGGAATTGATGGCCGTCAAGGCGTACAAACGCAGAAGGGTCGCATAGTGCCAATAAGAATAACTGCCTCAATGAGGGCTGAGCAGGCGTATGCGAAACTAACCTCAATGGAGACTAGAAGTAAAAACTTCATGCCTGTATTTGAGAAAGCTAGACTTGCGTTACAGCTAGCTAACGCTGAAAACTTTGCTCTTGGCGGATTGCCATCTGGCGGATGGAAGCCACTCGATCCGCAATATGCTGCATGGAAGTCAATCAACTTCCCAGGCAGGCCACCGATGGTTAGGACTGGACGACTCTTTGCTAGCTTGGCAGACCTTCGAGGTTCACCTAATAGCATCCGGCCAACTAGCGCAACATTCGGAACAGATGTTGAATACGCAAAATTCCATCAATACGGAACAACAAAGATGGCAAAACGTAAAGTTATTTTTGAACCAATAGGGTTTGCAAAGAAAACATCTGAAGATCTTGCCTCCTGGATAGCTCATGGGGAGGTTATTTGATGTCAACCGATCTAATGTATGGGTCACATTTTGCAAAGCAGTATGTCAATGATTACTTAAAGCTTGATATTCCAGCTCGTCTTATTCGTTATAGAAATGGCTGGAATCTTGACGATTATAAACTTCCGAACCCTGAAGAATACTTGACTTACGAGCCCTTAGCGCTAGATCACTGGCCGACATTAATAACAGTCGTTATCTCAACAAAAACATTTAATAGGCTTGGTTTTATAGGAACTGACCCAGTTTATGATGTCGTATATGCCATGAGGACATATATTTGGGTCAGGACAGAAGGCTCAGAAGATGTAACTATCATGCGAGATAGATTGTCAACGGTTGTTAGATCTGCGCTTATGGATAAGCCGTGTCTAAATAGGCATTCAGAGGGCCGTTCATCATATATTGACGAAGCTACTATTTCGGAAGAGTATTCTGATTTAACTCTTCTTAAAGGCGACCGTGTCCTGGCTGGCTCGTACATAGCGTATGATTTAAGACTACAAGAGGTAATCACTAGGGAAGATTTTGGCACCGTTTCTGAGATAGGTGCTGAAGTCATGACAATGAATGAATTGGCATCGGAGTAGTTATGGAAATGTTCATCTCAATAGGAACACGTGATCCTCAGACTGGATCTGAGTATGCAGGAATGACTCAGGTTGTCAATGTTTCAAACAAAACTGTTTTAGTTTCTGAAAACAATAAATATATGCGCCCGCAGGATGTGGCAATGATTCTCACGAGCAGCCTGATTCTTCAG
>Ga0163212_1001096_pt1 | contig 11964 bp, 10 predicted proteins | sample Malawi_45m_30L_FD_113532 | JGI IMG/M metagenome (GOLD analysis project Ga0163212, IMG submission 113532) | Freshwater microbial communities from Lake Malawi, Central Region, Malawi to study Microbial Dark Matter (Phase II) - Malawi_45m_30L | ecosystem: Environmental > Aquatic > Freshwater > Lake...
CCCCAGCACCAATGGTAAGCAAGACCCCCTTCTCAACGTCTCGCAAGTCATTCAATAAATCGCCGGTATTTACCGTTTTTTTGTTCGGCAACTTTACTTTTGACAATAGCCAGGTACTATTTACACCTAGAATAGGCTCTTCCCTCGCTGGATAAATCGGGAGAAGTAATAACTGATCTAACTTCGCCAACTCTTCTGCAAATCCATCAGCAAAATCTCGGGTTCTCGAGAAAAGGTGCGGCTGAAATACCCCGATTATTGTTTTTCCCGGATACATCGCCCTCACGGAGGATATAAGTCTGCGGATTTCTGTAGGATGGTGCGCGTAATCGTCTATGTAAACCAAATTATCGGTTTTGTATACAACCTCAAACCTTCGCTTTATTCCTTGAAAATTGGCAAAAGAGGGTGCCAACGCGGTAAGATCAAAGCCTAATTCAGCACAAAGCGCCAATGCGGCAACAGCATTTTCTGCGTTGTGCTGTCCGTTAATCCCAATTCGAATGTTTTTAAGCGTGCATTTTGGTGTTTTCAAATCAAACGAAATTCCCCCATCGCTTTCGGATAAATTGAACCCTACGTAATCTGCGCTAGAGGACTCGAGCGCATAATTTACGCGGCGGCACAACGAGGCCAATTCAATGCCCTCCTTGACCACAAGGACCCCACGGGGATCAATCTTCATGGCATATTGGCGGAATCCTTCGTGGAACTTTTCTGAATTTCCATAAATGTCCAAGTGATCCGGGTCTACCGAAGTAATGATGCTAGCCAATGGGGAAAGAAATAAGAACGAACGATCAAACTCGTCGGCCTCCATAATCGTATATTCTGCCTTTTCTGAAAAAACGTAGTTATTGTTGAAATTGGTGGCAATTGCGCCTAAAAACGCATTACATCCCTGGCTGGTATTGCTGATTAAATAAGCCAACATAGCTGAGGTAGTTGACTTTCCATGAGTACCTGCAACACCTAACGACTTTTCCGCTCGGGTGATTTGGCCCAAGATTTCAGCCCTCTTGTGGGGAAAAAAACCGCGCTGCTTAAAAGTGGTTAACAGCCTGCTGTTTTCGGGAATGGCTGGGGTAATGATAAGCAAACAATTGTTTAAATCAAGGTGGTCAAATTCTGGAAACCAATAATCTTCGTAAACCACCGTAGCTCCCTCGTCATTTAGACATTCCGTCAAGGCCGTTCGTGTCCTGTCATATCCTAAAACCACAGTTCCTTTGCGTAAAAAATAGCGAGCTATGGCCGACATACCTATGCCGCCAATGCCCATGAAGAACACACTTGGATAGTTGATGTTATTCATCCGATACAATTTTGTGACAAATATCAACGATTTCCTCGGTCGCGTTCGGTAAGGCAAAAGTTCTCAGTGCTTCCGACATGTTGTTAGCTAAAACAACATCATCCAATAAAGTGTATATCTCCTGCCAAAGTCTTTTCGGAGCATCTGCATCCGGACACAATATCGCCGCCCCTTGCTGAGAAAGTGCTTGAGCATTTTTAGTTTGGTGGTCTTCCGAAACATTTGGGGATGGAACTAAAACAATCGGTTTTGCCACCAACGACAGTTCGGATATTGAGGTAGCTCCTGCTCTCGACACAATTAGGTCTGCAACTGCATAAGCCAGGTCCATTCGTTCTACGAAAGCCAACAGATGGAGGTTTGGAGGACGCTCAACAACGTTCATTTCCGCGTAATGTGTTGCTCCACACTGCCACAATACCTGAAGATCGCTTCGTTTTTCGATGTCACCAAAATGATTTAAAACCGCTTGGTTTAGTGTTTTTGCTCCTAACGACCCTCCTATCACCAAAACGGTTTTCTTCGTTTTATTCAGCTGGTAAAAAGCATAGCCCTCCTCTTGTTTTTTGTTCCAATCCATGATATCTGTACGAACTGGATTGCCTGTTTTTACGATGTTGGCCTCGGGGAAAAAACGATTCATGGAATCATAAGCAACACAGATGGCTTTTGCTTTTTTTGCCAACAACAGGTTGGTTTTGCCGGGATATGAATTTTGCTCTTGAATCACCGTAGGGATTTTCATCCATTGGGCCATTTGTAGGGTAGGCCCGCTAGCATAACCTCCAACACCTATTACCACCTGAGGTTTATATTCCTTCAATATCGAACGAACGCTCACCAAACTTTTGAAAACCTTGGCGGGTAAACTCAAATTTTTGAACCACGACTTTCGGTTGAAGCCTGCAATCTTCAATCCTTTAATATCAAAACCTGCTTGTGGAACTTTCTCCATTTCCATCTTTCCATCGGCACCAATAAATAATATACGACATGCGGGAAAACGATTTCGAATTGCTTTCGCTATAGCGATTGCAGGATAGATGTGCCCACCCGTGCCTCCGCCTGAAATTATTACGCGCTGTAAGTTCATTCCTCTTGAATTTCGGCAGTTGAAGGAGTGCTCTGTTTTACCGCAATTGCTTGAATAATCCCAATGGAAACACAGGCCATAATCAAGGCCGAACCACCCATGGCAAGAAATGGCATATTCTGACCTGTTACTGGAAACACCCCGGTACAGACCAGCATATTAATGCTGGCTTGGGCGAGTAAATGCAATCCTATCGCCATGCAAATGTACGTTTCGAAGAGGTTATCGGATCTCAAACCTATTCGTATAATACGAAATAATAAAATCATGTAAAGAAAAGCCAATAAAAATGCTGAAACGAATCCAAATTCCTCGACAAAGCTCGCATAATAAAAATCGGCGTAAGCCTCAGGAAGGTATTCCTTTAGTTTCCCATCTCCCACTCCCAAACCTAACCAAGAACCTGCGTGAATCGCCTTCCGAGCATCCAAGGCCTGTGCATTTTCCATCACGTTTTGATCCGTTATTACTTTATTCGCAAGGCGATTTTTCCACGTTTCATACCTTGGAAGTAGGTTTGCCTCAGGAATGGCCGAGTGTATCGCTATAACCGTAATCAATAGCAAAACTCCAACACTGCCCATTGTAAAGAGTTTCGACATGGGAACCTGACCTATGAACAAGACGGCAATGGCTAATGCGAAAACAAGCAATGAGGTGGAAAGGTTATCTTTAAAAATCAATGCACAAATAACCACGATAGGGATCATTAACGGTAAAACACCTTCTTTCCAATCGTCAAGTTTATCTTTTTTACGAACCAACAAGCGTGATAAATACAGGAATAGCGCCAATTTTGCAAAATCAGAGGATTGAAATGTGATGCCAATAACCGGAATAGAAACCCATCTTCCTGCTCCATTGACCTCTTTCCCAAAAAAGAAGGTAAAAATGAGCAGGGCCACTGCAAAATAGTAGCTGAATTTAGCGATTTGGGAAAAATACTTCGGATCAACCCGGTGCAATGCATAAATGGAAAAGAAACCAATAGCCACATACACGAGGTGCTTAAATAAATAATGAAAAGGACTGCTGCCCTCCATTTTTACAAGGATCGGGACAAAACTGTAAACGGTAACAATCGACAACGCCAACAACAACAGCGTAATAATCCATATTACCAGATCGCCTTTAAGATAGGTTAGTAAAACATTTTTCATTATTTATACGAATGAGTTAAGGACAGCGTAAAATCATGAATCAATTGCTCCCCATTCTTTCCTTTCGACGTAACCACTACAATCCCTTTGTTGGCCATCAATTCGGGGATGAAAAACACCTCGAAAAAAGACCCCAATTTTTTGGTTTCACCAAAATGGTTTTCTATGGAGTACCTTGTTGACACAATAAATACATGCTGGACATTGGGAAATATGTTTTGCTCTTCACTGCACTGATCTTGAAAAACATCGTCTGTACTTACCCAAATAATTGGAAAGGGCATCGAGTCCAGCGTAGCTATAAGTTTCTCCCGGCTCGGATTCAACCAAGTAAACACTTCGAATCCATTAAATTTACCCCAAGATTTTATGCTCCACTCTTTGACCTGATGTCGAAGCGCTTGATCCCTTACATCTAGCAGGTCTATCCCTTTTGGTTTAAATAATTTTTTCATAACTACAGGTTTCTTACTGCTTTCTTAAACTGAATTCCTCGGTCCTCATAATTTTTAAAAAGGTCAAAACTTGCACAGGCCGGTGACAACAGCACAGTAGAACCTGCTCCCGCCAACTTAAATGCCGCCTTTACCGCCTCGCCCGCACTTCTCGTTTCGACAATGCATTCTGCGACAGGTGTAAAGACTTCGATGATCTTTTGATTCTCCAATCCCAAGCAAACAATCGCCTTCACTTTCGACTTGACCAATTCAATGAGTTCGCTGTAATCATTTCCTTTGTCCACACCTCCAACGATCCAAACAGTAGGTCTTTCCATACTTTCCAGAGCATACCACGCAGCATTGATGTTAGTCGCTTTGGAGTCGTTAATGAATTCTACCCCATGGACTTTTGCCACAAATTCAAGGCGATGTTCTACGTTTTCAAAATCTGTGAGACTTTCCCGGACCAATTCTGGACGAATTTCCAGCAGACGAGCCGCGATTCCCGCAGCCAATGCATTCTGTGCATTATGTTTCCCTTTGAGGGCTAATTCATGAATAGACATAGTTGTTGTTGTTTTTATATTGATTATTAAATTCTCGTGTTGGATGTAGCCTCCGAAATCGATGGGTTTGGTTATCGAAAAAGGGGCAAATACTGCAGAGCTCGAAATACGACTTAAGGCCTCAACTACAGCGATATCATCTGCATTATAAATAAAGAAACAGGATTCATCCATGTTTTGAAGTATCCTCAATTTCGCTTTGATGTAGCGATCCATTTGGTAGTTATAGCGGTCCAAATGATCGGGAGAAATATTCGTTAAAACCGCGATATCAGCTTTGAACTCATACATATCGTCCAGTTGAAATGAACTCAACTCCAGGACAAACCAATCGGCATCATTCTGGGCAACCTCCTTCGCATAACTTGCACCAATATTTCCTGCCAAGGCTACGTTGAGTCCGGCTTTTTTCAGGATATGAAAAATCCAGAGGGCGGTGGTGGTTTTCCCGTTGCTTCCTGTGACACAAACTGTTTTTCCTTTCGAAAAAGGTCGGGCAAATTCTATTTCCGAGACCACAGGAATTCCGCTGGAAAGGAGGCTTTGAACCAAAGGAATATCGCCCGGTATTCCTGGAGACTTCACGACCAAAGTTGCCTCCAGGATCTTTTCTAATGTATGTCCATTTTCTTCAAAAGATATGCCCTCCTCGATCAAAAATTCTCGCGTTTCCCGAGACAAGCCTTTACTTTCGGATACAAATACCGAAAAACCTTTGGATTTTGCCAATACGGCGGCTCCCTGACCGCTTTCGGCGGCCCCTAACACGACGATATGGTGATAATTATAACTCAATTACCTCAGTTTTAGGGTTACTATAGTGACAACCGCCAGCAGAATTCCCACAATCCAAAACCGAGAGACAATCTTTGCCTCATGCAGGCCTTTTTTCTGGTAATGATGATGCAACGGAGCCATTAAAAAAATCCTCCGTCCCTCGCCAAATCGTTTCTTTGTTAATTTAAAATACGTGACTTGCAATATCACGGAGAGGTTTTCGATGAGAAAAACGCCGCACAACACAGGAATAAGCAACTCTTTTCGAATGGAAATCGCAAAAACAGCGATGATTCCTCCCAAGGCAAGGCTACCTGTGTCCCCCATAAATACCTGAGCAGGGAAGGAATTATACCACAGAAAGCCAATGCATGCTCCAACAAATGCCGCGATAAATACCACCAGTTCTTCAGCCTGCGGAATGTACATCACGTTCAGATAATCCGCGAATCGTCCGTTTGAACTTACATACGCCAACACCGCAAGGGCGAGTCCAATTATCGCGGAAGTTCCGGTCGCTAACCCGTCTAAGCCATCGGTCATGTTGGCTCCATTGGAAACAGCAATAACAATGAAAATTACAATGGGGATAAACAACATCCATCCATAACTTTTATTGGAATCGCCAATTAGCCAATTGTAATTGAATTCGTTGCCCTTAATAAAGGGAATGGTGGTAGTCATATCATCGGTGGCAATCCATCGAAATTGTTGGCTGCCACTCTGATCGTGTTCTTTCAGGACAAAGACTTCATCCTTTTGTAAAGTGTAATCCATCGGAACGCGTTTGTGGACCTTTACTTCGTCGGAGAAATACAGAATTGATCCAACAATTAACCCCACTCCTACCTGCCCAATGATTTTAAATTTCCCCTTTAAACCTTCCTTATTTTTCCGAAAGACTTTAATGTAGTCGTCTAAAAAACCAATAAATCCAAGCCAGACGGTAGCAATGACCATCGTAATCACGTAAATATTGTTAAAGCGAGCAAATAAAAGAGTCGGTATAATGACCGCGCTGAGAATAATTAATCCCCCCATTGTTGGGGTTCCAGATTTCTCAATTTGACCTTCCAAGCCTAAATCCCGAACCGTTTCACCGATTTGCTGTTTTCTAAGCCGATCGATTATGCGCTTACCAAAAATGACCGAAATAACCAAAGAACCAACCAAGGCCATCGCTGCCCGAAAAGAAATATAGTCGAACAAACCTGCCCCCGGAACATTGAATTGGTCAAGAAAACGAAAAAAGTAGTATAGCATGATAGATCTTAATTTTGGTTAAAAATTTCTTGAGCAACCTGAAAGTCGTCGAAGGGGTGTTTAATCCCTCTTATCTCCTGATAATTCTCGTGTCCTTTTCCGGCAATTAGTACAATGTCGCCCGACTTGGAGAGCAAGGAAGAGGTCAGTATCGCGTATCTTCTATCCTCAATGGCAATGGCAGCAACTTGACTTTTTGGATCAAGCCCCTCAATCATTTCCTGAAGAATGTCTGATGGATTTTCTGTACGAGGATTGTCGGAAGTTAATATCACTTGATTGCTGTAATTCTGAGCAATTCGGGCCATCAAAGGACGCTTGCTCTTATCCCTGTCGCCGCCGCATCCCACTAGGGTTATGACCTTACCCCCGTTGGAAAAATGGGCAATGGTTTTTAAAACATTCTCTAAGGCATCTGGGGTGTGTGCGTAATCCACAACCACCGTAACTCCAAGATTTGACTTGAAAAACTGAAATCTTCCAGAAACGGAACCCAATGAGGACATCGAGCGCAAGAGTTCGATTTTTTCAATTCCCAACAAGTCGCCGACACCGAATACTGCCAAGAGGTTGTACGCGTTGAACTTTCCGATAAGTTTGCTATAAAGTTCGGTCTGATTAATTTTCATCACGAGTCCGTCAAGGGAATTTTCAATAAGTAATCCTTTATAATCGGACACAGTATTAAGGGCATAACTAAAACGTTTGGCAGCTGTGTTTTGCCCCATGATCGGACCGTTTTTATCGTCTATGTTCAATAAGGCAAAGGCCTCACTATTCAATGCGTCAAAAAATCCTTTTTTGGCAGCGATATACTCTGAAAAGGTTTTGTGATAATCTAAATGGTCGTGAGTTATGTTGGTAAATACGCCTCCCGTGAATGCCAACCCGAAAATTCTATTTTGATGTACCGCGTGGGAACTCACCTCCATAAAGCAATGAGTACAACCCTCCTGAACCATGTCGTATAAAAGTGCGTTAATCGCGAAAGGATCAGGCGTCGTATGCGTCGATACCACATCACGATCTTTGATTTTATTTACGACCGTTGAAAGCAATCCACATGAATAACCTAAAGCACAAAAAAGATCATACAACAGAGTTGTTGTTGTGGTTTTTCCGTTGGTGCCCGTAACCCCCACCAACTTAAGTGCCCTGCTAGGATTATCGTACCAGGCACAAGCCAATGTAGCAAGAGCCTCCCGCGTATTTTTAACAAGAAATAAGGTCATGCCTTGCGGACAGGTGCATTCTTGTTGCACCACTGCATAAAGACATCCTTGATCTCTTGCCGTATGTAGGAAATCATGCCCATCCTTGTTTTGACCCGATATGGCGACAAACAGAGTACGGCCTATCGCTAATCTTGAATCAAAAACCACGGCGTCAATTTCCACGTTGGTGTTTTCGCCCCCGAGATTAAGCGCTTTTAATAAATGTTCAAGCGTCCTCATCGCATATCGAGTTTAACTACCAAACCTGAGTAAACATCTGAACCAGGAGCAATGCTCTGGCTGAAGACCTTTCCTGCCCCTTCAACGCGAGCACTTAATCCCCGGCTTTCAAGAAGGAAAACCGCATCTTTCGCTGTCATTCCACGAACATCAGGAACCTTGTTTTCAGAAAACTTCACCCCGGCGAGTTCCAGTTTCCCCTCTTTTTGGGTAGTCTTAAGCCAAGATGAGTTGCTTTGAAAACGGTAAGGAATGTGCAATTTTTTGAACACTTTAATAAGGTCATTATGGTTTCCTACCTTTACCTCCGGAAGTTCATTTTTCTTGGGTTTATTACGATTTATTGCGGGATGGTACTTCAGGTTTGATGCATAAATTTTATTGGCCAAAGCCACAAAAACAGGTCCTGCAACGAGAGCAGCATACTTCTGTTCTTTCGGGCGCGTAATCAGGACCAAGCAGGTGTATTTTGGTTTATTTGCCGGGAAATAACCAACAAAGGAGGCCTGAAAATCGCTTTGAGACTCTTCCACGTATTGTTTGTTTTTATCGGGCAATTTGGCTGTGCCGGTTTTTCCAGCAATGGTGAATTGGCTAGAGGTCAGTTTCTTTCCCGTACCCTTCGTCATGACCCCCTCCAAGCAACTTTTCATAATGCGCAAGGTTGCGGGAGAACAAATTTGCTCTCGAATTACTACAGGTTTAAACGACTTAATTACCTTTCCTGCCCGACGTATCTCTTTCACAAATAGGGGCCTTATGAATTTTCCATTATTGGCAACCGCATTATAAAAAGCACAGGTTTGCAATGGAATTTGCTGATACTCGTAACCAATTGCCATGGAAGGAATGGAGTAAGGAGACCATTTTTCCTGTCCGGGCCGATAAAATTTCGGCGATAGTTCACCCGAAAGTTCAATGCCCAGGGGCTGGGTTAAACCAAATTGATCGAGGCGAGCCATGAATTTTTCAGGATCATTCCTGTAGGCTTTGTGTAAAATCCAAGCGATGATGTTGGAGGATTTTTCGAAGGCCTCTTGGATGGAAATATTTCCATATCCTCTGCCGTCGTTCGAATCCATGAATCGCTTTCGAATCACTAAATAAGAACCTATTGCATCGACACGGTCCTTGATGTTGATTTTTCCGTCTTCCAATGCTGCCATAATGCTGGCTAATTTCATGGTGGAGCCGGGGACCTCTCTCAAGCCAATGGAGTAATTAAATTTTTCGCTAAAGGAACCATCGTCCTCCTTCGTTAAATTTGAAATAGCTTTAATGTGACCCGTACGAACTTCCATCAGAATTACCGTTCCGCTCTCCGCTTTCATTTCTTGGATTTGGTGTTCTAACTCAGAGTGCGCCAATTCTTGAATGTCCTTGTCAATGGTGGTTACAATGTCCGCCCCTTCCACGGGGTCTTTGGTAAAACGACCGGTTTTTTTCCAACCCGACGTTATTTTCTGCTCTATTTCCTGACCCAATTCGCCTTCGAGATAGGCATGATAAGCTCCCTCAATACCTACTTCTAAGCCAAGTTCTTTTTTATAATATCCGAGAGTTCTGCGCAATAAAACGCCGTTAGGCGCTCTTCTTAAGATGGTCTCTTCGTTGTCAATGATCCCCCCCTTCATTCTACCCAGGTTAAAAATGGGAAGTGCGTTTATTTTTTTCCGTTCGTCGTTAGTTACTTTTTTACGAATCAAAAGATACCTAGCGCCATTTGCACGGGCATTTCTGATTTCATTTTCATACGCCCTTGAGGTTTTATTCGGATACAAACCGTGAAGCCCTTGCGCCAGATTAGAAACTTCAGCGTCAAATATTTTTTGATCCACCACAGTGGGATCCATTCGAATATCAAAATACGAAACGGAGGTCAGTAAGGGATTCAAGTTGGCATCCAGCACATCGCCCATTCTTGGCGCTCGGTCTGCAAAACGAATAGGCAAATCCACTTCATCGTCGGAAAACTGGAGCTTTAAGGTTTTGTAAAGAACCAGGGTCATTATGGCGACAAATCCAAAATAAAGAAGGTAAGCCCTAAACACCAGCGGTCCTTTATTGCTCTTCATGCTTGCTATTAATTTGATTCGATTTAATGACTTGAATGGCGTTTTCCGATTCGATAAGTTCTTTTTCTTTCAGGCGTTCCACCATTTTATAGCGCCGTGTTCTTTCCTCAAAAAGGGTTTTGGTTTCAATGTAATCCGAAGTGTTTTGATCTAATTCAATTCGGGTTTCCTGAACGTTTTTTACCAAGGATTTTCCGTAATATCCTTTAGCCACTAGCACAAATAGCAACAAAAACAAGAAAAGGATGTAAGCAAGATTATTCAACACAAAATCCTTGGTCAAAAAATCACCGTTGAGAATAATCATCAGTGCACTTTGTTTTTTACCTTTTGGTTTGTTTGCGGATTCCGTCGATTCTTCCCCCGCCATTTCGTTCGGTTTCATAGCCGTTCTGCTGTTCTTAGTTTTGCGCTTCGAGCGCGGTTGTTACGTTCAACTTCCGATTCACTTGGAACCACTGGATGGCGGTTTACTTCAACAAAGGGCCGAAGCAGATTACCGAAAAAATCCTTGGATTCCTTTCCTTCAAAGTCTCCTTTTTTAAAATAATTTTTCACCAAGCGGTCTTCCAGGGAGTGGTAAGAAATCACCGAAATCCTCCCTCCTTTTTTCAATAAATCCTTGGCATCCAAGAGCAATTTCCGCAAGGCACCGATTTCGTCGTTGACCTCGATTCGAAGCGCCTGAAATACCTGCGCAATGTATTTATGCTCTTTATTTTTTGGTGCTAAACGCTTCGCTAAACGGGTTAAATCATCGGTGGTGGTAAATGCTTTAACCGCTCTTTCGTTGAGCAAGGCTTGCACCAAACGAAAAACATTGGTCAAATCCGAATAGGTATTGAATACTCTGAGAAGCTCTTCTTCCGACGCCTCGTTCAACAAGTTGGCGGCGGTTCGTCCCGACCGTTGATTCATGCGCATGTCCAAAGGCGCATCAGCCCGAAAGCTAAATCCGCGTTGCTCCATATCAAACTGATGCGACGAGACTCCGATATCTGCCAAAATAGCGTCTACTTGGGTAATCCCCTCAGCGCTTAAGTAGTTTTTGAGGTACTTAAAATTCGTCTCGATTAACTTGAAATTCGGCGCACGCAATGCATTGGATACCGCGTCCAAATCTTGATCGAACGCATACAGAAAGCCTTCATCCGAAAGCTGCGAAAGAATGTACGCGGAATGGCCCCCTCCACCAAAGGTTGCATCAACAACTATTGCATCAGGCTTAAGCATTAAGCCGTTGACGCTTTCCTTTAAAAGGACCGGAATGTGGTAATTCGTGTCAGTCGTCATGATTTGCTTCACCCATTACATCGTTGGCTAAATCCGAGAAGTCAGCCATATTTCCTTCGATCATTTCGAAGTACTTGGCCTTATCCCAAATTTCTATGCGATCGTTGTAGGCGATGAGCATCACTGCGGATATGAGTCCGACGCGTTCCATGAGTGCTACAGGAATCAACAACCGGCCCGCATTGTCGAGAGCAACTTGTTTTGCCCCCTGATGAAAAAGCCGATAGAACATCCTGTTTTTTGGATTGAAAAGATTAATCTTGCTCAACTTTAAGCTGATTTTTTGCCAATCCGAGAGCGGATAAAGCGTTAAACAATCCTCAAAACCCTTATTCAACATGAAATCACGCTGAGCCCCTGCAGCGAGCTGCTTCCGTAATCCGGAAGGAAACAAAAACCGACCTTTTTCATCCAGTTTTACTTCAAACTCACCTACTAGACCTGCCATAGCGCTTATTATGGGTAAAGTTAATCCAAAAAAACCCACTTTTTACCACAAAAGTCTTTTTGTTGATAACTTATTGAACA
>Ga0163212_1001099_pt1 | contig 11956 bp, 10 predicted proteins | sample Malawi_45m_30L_FD_113532 | JGI IMG/M metagenome (GOLD analysis project Ga0163212, IMG submission 113532) | Freshwater microbial communities from Lake Malawi, Central Region, Malawi to study Microbial Dark Matter (Phase II) - Malawi_45m_30L | ecosystem: Environmental > Aquatic > Freshwater > Lake...
CTCTTTGACCGCTGGGTGGAACACGGGTTGTCCGATGTCCTGCAGCAGGAAGGCATCGGCTGCATTCCTTTCAGTCCCCTCGCCCAAGGCCTGCTCGCCGGACGCTACAACAATGGCATCGACCCGCAATCACGCGCCGGCAAACCCAACGGCTTCCTCCGTCCCGACCACGTGACCGAAGAAAAACTCCGCCGCGTCCGCGCCCTCGCCGAAATCGCCAACAGCCGCGGTCAGTCCCTCGCCCAGATGTCCATCGCATGGCTCCTCGCCAAGCCTTATGTGACCAGCGTCCTCATCGGTGCGAGCCGCTGGGGTCAGATCGAAGACAACCTCGGCGCGTTGCAGAACACCAGCTTCAGCCGCGAGGAACTCGCGGCCATCGACCGCGCCTGCCACCTCTAGGTCGCCTTGCCTTGCCGCGGACGCACCCGCCCGATAAATCTCTCGCGTGCTGAATTACATCTGGCTCGGATTGGTTCTCGCTGCCGTTTTGCTCGGCGGCGCCACCGGACAACTCGAGGAAGTCACCACGGCCGCCTTCGAGGCTTGCAAGACCGCGGTGATGACCATCGCCCTCCCGCTGGCCGGTGTCATGGCGCTCTGGCTCGGCGTGATGCGCCTCGCCGAAAAGTCGGGACTGATCCACGCCATCGCCAAGCTCCTGCGTCCCATCATGACGCGCATTTTTCCCGATGTTCCCGCCGAGAACCCCGCCATGGGTTCGATGATCATGAACATGGCGGCCAATATGCTCGGGTTGGCCAACGCGGCCACGCCGCTCGGACTGCGCGCCATGCAGGACCTGGAAAAGCTCAACCCGCGCCCCGGCACGGCGAGCAACGCAATGTGCACTTTCCTCGCGCTCAACACCAGCTCTGTGCAACTCATCCCGGCCAGCGCGGTGGCCGTTCTCGCGGCCGCCGGATCCGTCCAGCCCACCGCCATTATCGGCACCGCGCTTGTTGCCACGACCTGCTCGACCCTCGTCGGGCTCATCTCGGTCAAGACCTTGGAGAAACTCCCGTTTTACAAATTGCCTCCGGTCACCGCAGCCGACGAATCGGCCAAGCGCAAAGAAATGGAAGAACAACCCGAGGCCATCACGGCTCCGGCGCCCGAGCCGCTCGGATGGCGGGCACGCATGCTGCTTGGCATCTTCGGCGTCTTCTTTCTTTACCTCGTCTGGCAAACGGCGAGCACGGGCTATGACGGCGACCGCGGATGGTTTGCCTCCTACGTCGACGCTCTCTCGCTGCTCGCCATTCCTTTTCTGCTTTCGTTTTTCCCGCTCTACGCCGCGCTGCGCCACGTGCCGGTCTACGAGGAATTCGTCGAGGGAGCCAAAGAAGGATTCCAAGTCTCCCTGCGCATCATTCCCTTCCTCGTCGCCATTCTTGCCGCGGTCGGCATGTTCCGCGGCGCCGGCGGCATCGACATGCTCAGCCGCGCACTCGACCCGCTTTTTTCCCGCATCGGCTTTCCCACCGAACTCGCGCCGCTCGTCTTTATGCGTCCGCTCAGCGGCAGCGGCACGATGGGAATTTTCACCGAGTTGGTCGGGACACACGGGCCGGACAGCATCCTCGCGCGCATGGCTGGAACGATCATGGGCAGCACGGAAACGACATTTTACGTCATCGCCGTTTATTTCGGATCGGTCGCCATCCGCCGCACGCGTCATGCCGTGCCTGCCGGTCTGCTTGCCGATGTCGCCGGCGTGATCGCCTCGATCGCCGTCTGCCGGATCGTTTTCGGGTGAGCGAACCGCGGTATATCTGCCAGCGCTGCGGCAACTGCTGCCGCTGGCCCGGTTTCGTGCGGGTCGATGAAAACGAAATCGCGGCCATTGCGGAGTTTCTGGGCATAGGCAACGAGGACTTCATCGCGCGTCACACCGAACTGCGTCCCAGCCGCTCCGGACTGATGCTCAAATCGAATCCCGACGGATCCTGCATTTTTCTCGAAGGCGTCAACACCTGCACCATCCAACCGGTCAAACCGCAGCAGTGCCGCGATTTTCCCAACAAATGGCGCTTCGATGGATGGCGGGAAAAGTGCGAGGCGATCGAGATTCCCTGACCTGACTGGCAGGCACGAAAAGCCCCAATCCAACAAACGTCGCCGTGGACGGCGACACTACAAATTGTAGCGGCGGCGTCCCCGCCGCCGGTCGTTTCTCCGCGTCCTCTGCGTCCTCTGCGGTTTCCGATTTCCCCCGCTACAGCAGCCGATCCCCGCCCGCGCTGGCCGGGACGAATTCCTCGAACTTGGCCGCCAACTCATCGAGTTTGGCCAAATAATAGGCCGTATTCTCATCGCGGTTCTTGGGATCCCATTCGGCCACCAGCTTGGCGCTCTCGTAGGCTTTCACCGTCTTTTTCGCTCCGGTGATGTAATACGACACGCGGTCGCCCGCCTGCATCTTGCGCCCACTGCGCAGGGCCAACTCGAAAGCGGCCGAGCGGTTGCGCGATGAAGCAGCAATTTTCTTCTGATAGGCCTCGAGCGAATCCTGCAGCGCCTCGGTCTTGGCGAACATCTCCGGGTCCCACACGCGTTCGCGCAGGGCCTTGGCGAATTCGTCATGCATGGACGGAATCACCTCCGGTTTTCCTTCGAGCAATGCCCGCACCGCGCGCTCGATGAAGACGCGTTGGAACTTTTCCAATCCGCGCGATTTCAAAGCCGCGCCCTTGATCGAAAGTTTTCCGTCCTCGGAGAGCAGCGCGTAGTTCTTCGCCTTGTAGCTGAACATCGCGGCATACCGCGCGTCGAATTCCACCTCGATGCCCTTGGGCAGGGTGCCGGCGAGTTCCTCGTAAAGCCCATCCCACGTCGCGTCTTTCGGCGGAGTGAAGTAGATGCCGTCCGTGTCGATCTCGATGACATCAGCGCCGCGCTGACGCAACCATCCCACCATCCCGCGCAGCAGCTCACGACCCTTCGCCGTGACCGCCGCCGCTGCTTCGAAATCAGCGAAGTTTCCTTGGGCAAAGCCCAGATATCCGTAGAAACTGTTGATCAGGATTTTAAAAGTGCCTTGCAGCGCATCGAGGTGTGCTTTTTGCGCGCCCTTGGCCGAACGCATGGCCGCCTTCGCCTCCAAGCGGAACTTGCGCAACCGCGCCAGCATGTCGCCGAAGACCCCGAGTGTGTCGGACTTGGGAAACAGTCCGAAGGACAGCATGACCGATGGGTAAAGCGATGCGATGTCGCAATGCCACACGTCACACGCCACTCCGGTGAAAAAGATGTCCGTGTAGCCGCCCTCGAAGCGCTGCACCTCAGGCAAGCCCGGCACCGATTGCCCCTGACGCAAGTATTCGCGCAGGAAGAGGCTGTTGATCTTGGTCGCGTTCCCGCGAATGACCACGTCTTGGTAGTTGTAAGGAAAGATCGTGGTCTGCGTGAACCAGGCCGGACTCAAGGCGGCGGAAAGCCCCCGCGTCTCGCGCACATCCTGCAGAGCATATTGGGTGAAGGTCTTCCGCTTTTTGGCATGCGCCTCAGTGATCTCCCGCGCGCCAAGCTCCACGCGATCGTCCTCGGCTACCCCGAAGTGCCGTGCCGCGGCCTTGAGTCCGAAACTCTCCAGTTCACGCGCTCCGACGTCGTGAAACTGCACGAGAAAGAGCGTGTCGACAATATGGCGTCCGTGGATCTCGAACTTCCGGTATTGGATCAACCGCTCGGCGATCTGCAAACGCGAAGGATGCGAACGCAACGCGCTGCCATCACGGCCGAGATCGAGCTTCATCTTTAATCTCCGAGCCCGCGTCTCGAGATAGGGCAGGTCGAATTTTAAAATGTTATGTCCCTCGATCACATCCGGGTCGCGCTCGCGCACCAAGGCGACGAACTTTTCCAGCACCGCCTTCTCCTGCTCCTCATCCTCCGGATCTTCGACGACAAGGATTTCCTCCCAGCCCGAACTGTCGCTCAGGGCAATGGCCAAAAGCGGATCTCTGTTTGCGTCGGACATTGCGCCGTCCGCACCGGTGAAAGTTTCGATGTCGACCTGCATCCGCCGCAGATCTTCGAAGGCCATGCCCTTGAAAAGGGTGCGTCCGCTGGCCAGCAAGTATTGGTGCGCCAAATCATTGAGCGCGAAGAGTTCCCTTTTGTATTGCGTTTTGGCCCTGGAAAATTCTCCCGCGCTGTCAAAAGCCACGGTGAACCGGTAAGGATTCTTCCCGTCCAACTCGCGTGATTCCCCCAGCAGCGGCTCGGTCGCCCATGCGAATGGCTTGTGCTCTGCCTCCTCGACGAGAGTTTTCGTTCCCTCGCGGCGGTAGATTTTCATCCCGTCTGGCGAAACGAACTCGACCGCAACAATTCCTTCGGCAACGTCTGCCCCAAAAAGCACAGGGTCATGATCAATGACGGTCACAACTCTACTTTACCCGAATTTTGTAGCGGCGGTCTATGACCGTCGCCGCCTGGCAAATCAAGGTTTCAGACGGCCATAGACCGGCGCTACAAATAGTCAGGCTGCTTCCGTGGCGCGTCCTCTACAAGGCCCGGTTGGGCGTTTTCCTGAAACCAAGCGAGAACGTCGGCAGCGTTCCGATCAGGCGGAAAGACTGGATAGAAAACCTTCTGGATCCATCCATCTTGAACGATGAGCGCCAGTCGCTTGTACAGCTCCATATCCCCCACCTTGAAGGTTGGCAGACGCAACTGCTGCTTCAAACGGTGCGCGCTGTCGCTTAACAGCTCGAATGGCAGGTGCAGGCGGTCCCGCGCTTCCTTCTGGTAGTCTGTGGTTTGTACGCTCAATCCGAAGACTGCGACACGCAGCGCTGTGAGTTCCGAGTAGTGGTCGCGAAAGGCACAGGACTGCGGTGTGCAGCCGCGGGCACCCGGTATGGCGTCCCAGCCGTCGGGCAATGGCACTCCCGGACATCCGGTCATCGGATACACATAGATAACAACGCGTCCAGGAATTGCGCCGAGATCAACGCTCGCGCCTGTCGTCGCCGGTAGCGCGAGATTCGGCAGCTTCATTCCCCGCAAGTGAGACGCAGCGCCGTCATCAACCGGGCGCGGCAGATCTTGGGGGAGCTCGGCGAAATTTGTATTCACGTGCCTGCGGCGGCCAACGAATGTTTGCCTTGGTCGATCTTCTTCTCCCGAAACACGGTTGTTGAGTGCAACCCTTTCTTGCGGCCGACCTCCATGAAGCCATTCCTCTCGTAGAGACGTTGCGCAAATGCCTCATTCGGGTCGGTGGAGGTGTAGAGCCTCATCACACCGAAACCGGCATCACGCGCCAGGGCGACCGAATGATCAAGGAGTGCTTGGCCTATGCCCCGCCCCCTCGCTTTGGGGTCCACGCAAAACCAAGCCAACCAGACCGCTCTGTTGAAATCGTTCTTGTAGCGATACAGGCCTGTTGTGCCGAGCACGAGATCGACCTCATCAACGTAGACATCAAATGCCATCAGGTCTTTGACTCCGGCAAGGAACATGAGCAGGCGGCTGGTTAAACTCTGGGGACGCCTGATGGCGATGAAACTGAATCTCTCGACCGGCGACATGCTTGGAAACACAGACCCAACAAGAGACTCCGCCTGTCCCATTAACCTGCCCGAACAAGGAACTATTGGCACAAATGAGGCCTCCACTCTAACCCGTCCCGCCGAAAACAAACTCCGCGGCCTGCTGGACGTCTTTGTCCCCGCGGCCGGAGAGGTTCACGAGAATGATCTGATCCTTGGACATCTTCGGCGCGACTTTGATCGCATGGGCCACGCCGTGGGCGCTTTCCAATGCCGGAATGATTCCTTCGACTTTCGAGAGCGTCTTGAAGGCTTCGAGCGCTTCGTCGTCGGTGGCGAAGTCGTATTCCACGCGGCCCGCGTCGCGGAGGAAGCTGTGCTCGGGGCCGACCGCGGCGTAGTCGAGACCGGCGGAAACGGAGTGGGTCAATTCGATTTGTCCGTCGTCATTGGCCAGCAAAAATGTTTTGCATCCCTGCAACACGCCGAGCTTGCCGCCTTGGAAGCGCGCGGCATGGCGTCCGGGCTTGATCCCCTCGCCACCCGCTTCGACGCCGACCATGCGGACATTCTTGTCTTCGAGGAACGGATAAAACAGTCCAATCGCATTGCTCCCGCCGCCGACGCAAGCAACGAGCAGATCGGGCAAGCGCTCTTCACGTTCGAGAATCTGGCGGCGCGACTCCTCGCCGATCACGCGGTGGAAATTGCGCACCATCATGGGATACGGGTGCGCGCCGTAGGCCGTGCCGAGGATGTAGTGAGTCGAACGCACATTGGTCACCCAATCGCGCATCGCCTCATTGACCGCCTCTTTCAACGTGGCCTGTCCGGCCGTGACCGGCACGACCTTGGCGCCGAGAAATTTCATCCGCGTGACATTGAGCGCCTGGCGTTTCATGTCCACCTCGCCCATGTAGACCACGCAGTCCATGCCAAAGCGCGCAGCCGCCGTCGCGGTGGCCACGCCGTGCTGCCCGGCTCCAGTCTCGGCAATGACGCGCTTCTTGCCCATGCGCTTGGCGAGGAGGATCTGCCCCATCGCGTTGTTGATCTTGTGCGCACCGGTGTGCAGCAGGTCCTCGCGCTTCAAATAGATTTTCGCTCCCCCGAGTTGCGCGGTCAGACGTTCGGCCAAATAGAGCGGGGTGGGACGTCCGACAAATTCCGCGAGCAATTGATTTAGTTCGCGGCGGAATTCCGGATCTTTGCGCGCCGATTCGTATTCGCGGGTCAATTCCTCGAGCGCGGTCATCAGCGTCTCAGGCACAAACACGCCGCCATACGGACCGAAGTGGCCGGTGGCGTCAGGTTGGGCGGTGATGGTCGCGCTCATGAAAGGAATTTAACCACGGAGGGCGCAGAGAACACAGAGAAGTCAGACAATACCGACTCCCCTCTGCGTCCTCTGTGTCCTCTGCGGTTCATTTTTTCTGATTCGAAATATGAGGTTGGGCCAACATTTTGGCAATCGCTCGCCGGTGCGGGGAAGGAATGGCGATTTGCTCCAGCTCCCTTAGAGAAAACGCCTTGCGTGGTTCCGCGGACGCCATCAGGGCCCGCTTCGACGCGCGGTGAACCCGCAGAGTCACCCGTTCGCGGACGATACTGTAAGTCAGCTCGGTGGCCGGACCGCCGACCGGTTCGGACTCCAAGGGCGGTAACCGCCACAGCCCGACCCAGCGTTGCGCGGTGGATTGCTGGAGGAGGATGGATTCTCCATCCGAAACCCACGCCGCATGTTCGCAACGTTCCTTGACTGGAGCCTTCGGGGCTTTGACCGGCAACTTCTCGGGCTGCTTCGCCGCACAGAAATTTTTCACCGGGCAAAGCAAACAATCCGGACGGCCCGCACGGCAAACCAGCGCGCCGAGTTCCATCATGGCAGAAACAAATTCGTGTCCGCTTTTGGACGGCAGAAGCTCTTCGAGCTTGCCTCTCACTTTGGCCAACCCTTTGGCGGTGTCGACCGGTGTGCGGATGTCAAATAAGCGCGCAACCACCCGGATCACATTGGCATCGAGCACCGGCACAGGTTGGTCGAAAGCAAAGGCGCGCACGGCCTGCGCCGTGTAGTCGCCAATACCCGGCAAATTGCGCAGGCCGTCGTAATCGCGCGGAAAATTTCCATTCAACTCGCCCGCGATCTTTTTCGCCGCGGCATGGAGATTCCGCGCGCGGCGGTAGTAACCGAGTCCTTGCCAGAGGGCCAAAACTTCGGATTCTTCGGCAGCAGCAAGCTCATGCACGGACGGGAACCGTTTCATCCATCGCTCGAAGTAAGGGACAACCGCAGCCACCGTCGTCTGTTGCAGCATCATTTCGCTGACCAGAATCGCATAAGGAGCACGCGTCCGCCGCCACGGCAGGTTACGCCTGTGGCGACGGAACCACGCGCGGAGACGTTTGCGGAAATCCGCGGCATCCATGGGCAGGCAGCCTCAGCGCTCGGCCGGCGGATAGGTCGGACGCAGCTTGGCGGCGACAAGGAAGCCGACGCCGATAAGCAATAGGAAAACGGAGAGAAACTGGCCCTTGGTCAGGACGGCAACGTAACCGGCATCCGGATAACGAAACATTTCGCCGATGCTGCGAAGGACGGCGTAGCCGATGAAAAAGGCACCGGTGATGACACCACTGGCCGTGCGCACGCGCGTGCGGAGAAACCAAAGAACAACAAAAACCAAAAGTCCTTCGAGAAGACCCTCGTAAAGCTGCGAGGGGTGTCGGGGCGTCAGATCGTCGGCAATGGCCGCGCGCAGTTCCGCGGAGTGCGGGGCAGCGGCGATAACTTGTTCGAGTCCCGCCGGCTGACCGAGAACTCCCTGCGCTTTTTCGAGCACGCTGCGCTGGGCCTCGGGCGGAAGTTCGTAGACCTCCTGCGGAAATTTCACGGCCCAAGGGACGCTCGCTGCGCGGCCGTAGAGTTCTCCGTTGATGAAGTTGGCGAGGCGCCCGAAGAAAAGCCCGAGCGCCGAACCGACAACGAGGTTGTCCCCTAGACCCGGCCAATTGACGTTGTGCCGCCACGCATACCAAAGCGTGTAGAGAACCACTCCAAGGATGCCGCCGTGCGCGGACATGCCGCCTTCCCACACGCGGAAAAAGACGAACGGATCGCGCGCGAATCCTTCGAAATCGTAGAAGAGCATGTAGCCAAGGCGCCCGCCGATGAGCACACCGAAGACGGCGCAGCCCGTGATGAAATCGCCCACCTTGGCGGCCGGGATGACGGAGAAACCGCGTTTGGCCAGATACAAATAGACGAAATACGCGGCGGCGAAAGCCGCGAGGTAAGCGATGCCGTACCAACGGATGCCGAAACCGTTGCCAAACTGGATGGCAAAGGGGTCCAGGCTGTGAACCCAACAGGCGATCATGGCGCGGAGCGCACTTGAGGGATCGGCAGTTGAGAGTTGAGAGATAAGGGTTGAGAGAGCAAAAAAAACGCGGCAACCAAAGCGAATTTTCTCTCAGCTCTCATCCCTCAACCCTCAACTAACTCTGCGGCACTTTACGGAAGCGCGCCGGGTCGTAACCCTGCATCTCGAGCGCGGACAGCACCTTCGCGTAGTCGTCATCGGTCATCCGTTTGCCGCGGGCCATGATCCATCCATAGTCACGCGACGGGTGGCCCACCGCCATGAAACGGTAGTCGGGATCGAGATAGAGCACGTAGTAAGGCAAGGCGATCGGCCAGAGGAATTGCACACGCCACTCAGCATTGGATTTTTTGTCCACCACCCAAGCGATGCCGTTCATCACCTTCTCCGGACCGTCGAAACCGCCTTTGCGGTAAGTGAAAATGTTGTCCATCTTGCCGTCCGGACGCATGCGGTAGGTGTCCTTCGAGTCGTAGGTGTCGCGCTCAAGCCAATAAGGAATGTGCGCAATGACCCACCAGTCGCCCATGAACCTCGGCAGATCGACGTAATCGACGGCCTTAAGCGGGGGTTTCGATGCGCAACCGGCGAAGAGTGTCATGGCGCAAAACAAAAGCAGGCAATTCGGGTATCTCAACACGGATTGAGGAAATCACCCCCAGACCTCCGAGTCAAACCAGTCACTCGTCGCACGCCACGAGTCACTTTGCCCTCACTTCCTCCTTTTCCCGCGCACCCGATCAAGTCATGCTCGTCGTTTCTTTTCACGGCACTTTATTCAGGGATCATGAGCGCAAACGGCAGCAACGGCACCACGATGGTCAACGTCCAGATCAATGGCGAGTGGCGCCAGTTCCCCAAGGGCACACCGCTGATCGAGGCCTGCATGCAGAGCGGCAGTTTCATCCCGCATTACTGCTACCACCCCGCCCTCACCTCGCCGGGCAACTGCCGCATGTGTCTCATCGAGATCGGCTCGCCCAAGATGGACGCCAACCGCCAACCGGTCCGCGCTCCCGACGGACGCCCCGAGATCGCCTGGTCGCCCAAGCCGCAAATCTCCTGCGCGCTGGAAATCTCCGAAGGCATGGCGGTGAAGACCGACTCGCCGCTGGTCGAGGATTGCCGCAAAGGCGTGATGGAATTTCTCCTCATCAACCATCCGCTCGACTGCCCGATTTGTGACAAAGCGGGCGAATGCCGCCTGCAGGAGTTCGCCGTCGAGTTCGGCAACGGCGGGTCGAACTTCATCGAGGAAAAAGTCAAAAAGCCCAAGCGGCAGGACATCGGCAAACACATCGTCCTCGACGACGAGCGCTGCATCCTTTGCTCGCGTTGCATCCGCTTCATGCAGGAGGTGGCGCATGACGACGTGCTCGGCTTTGTCGATCGCGGCAGCCATACCAAGCTGACCGTCCACGAGGGACAGCGCCTCGACAGCAACTACTCGCTCAACACGGTCGATATCTGTCCGGTCGGTGCGCTGACGAGCAAGGATTTCCGCTTCAAAATGCGCGTCTGGTTCCTGCGCGAAACGAAAAGCATCTGCACCTCCTGCGGCACCGGTTGCAACACCATCATCGGCGCGCGGGAAAACGAAATCATCCGCCAGACCCCGCGGCAAAACGACGCGGTCAACTCCTACTGGATGTGCGACCACGGCCGTCTCAACTACGGCTATCTTTATCGCGAAGACCGCATCGTCCGACCGCAACTCCGCGAGAACGGCCAACTGCAGAAATCCACCTGGCCCCGCGTCATCCAAGAGGTCGCGCAGAAGTTGTCCGCCGTCCCGCGCGGCGAGATTGCCATGATCGCTTCCTCGCGCATGACCAACGAAGAGCTTTGGCTCGCCGGCAAAATCGCGCAGCACCTCGGAATCACCTTGCACGACGTGGTGGCGCGTCCGCAAAAAGCCGACGGCATCCTCGTCAGTGATGACGGCAATCCGAACACCAAGGGCGCGCAACTTGTCGGCATCACGCACAAGCCGCCCGGAGCGAAAGCCCACGAAATCGCCACCGCCGTCCGCAATGGAAAAGTTTCCGCCCTGCTCTGCCTCGGCGAAGATCCGCGACATTACGGATTGACCGAAACAGAGATCGCCGGGGTCGGACTCATTGTCTGCCTCGACATTCTGCCCAACACGGCAACGAAGCATGCCGCGGCCATCCTGCCCGGTGCCGGCTTCTCCGAAAAACGCGGCTCGATGGTCAACGTCAAAGGCCGCATCCAAAGACTCAACCGCGCGACCCAACCTCCGGGCCAAGCCCGCGACGATTTCGAAATTCTCTCCGATCTTCTCCGCGCCCTCGGCGCCGAAGCCCCGCAGACTCTCGAAGGCGTCTTCAAAGAAATGTCCGCCGCCATTCCGGCCTTCAACGGTCTCACCCTCGCCAAACTCGGCGACGGCGGGATTCCGCTTCAGGGAGCGTCCACTCCTTCAGAAGCGGCGGTCCCGGCCTAGGAATCCGCCTTTTTCCCTTGCCCCGCGGGGGACGGCCCGCTATTTTTGCCCTTTCGCGCGTAACCAACCGCGCCGTAGGTCCTTGGGCCCGCAGCCTCGTCTGCCGGGTCAAACGCGCCAAGGGTAACCCGGCGACCATCAGAAAGATAATATCATGCCCGTTCGTCTTGGACGTTTCGAAATGCCCAAGTCTCTCGTCAAGGACGAGAAGACCGCCACACCGACATACGCGAAGTTCGTCGCGGAACCCTTCGAGGCCGGTTACGGCCACACCGTCGGCAATTCGCTCCGCCGCGTGCTCCTCTCCTCGCTGGAAGGCGCCGCCATCACCTCGATCCAGATCGACGGGGTGAACCACGAGTTCCAGACCATCCCCGGGGTTGTCGAGGACGTGGTCGAGATCATCCTCAACCTCAAGAAGGTCAAATTCAACACGCACGACCACGACACGCACCGCGTCGTGCTCAACGTGAACAAAGAAGGCGAAGTCACCGCCAAGGACATCGAGTCGACCAACCAGTGCGAAGTGCTCAATCCGAAGCAGCACATCGCCACGCTCGACAAAAAGATGAAGTTCTCCATCGAGATGAACGTGCGCAAGGGCC
>Ga0163212_1001102_pt1 | contig 11946 bp, 17 predicted proteins | sample Malawi_45m_30L_FD_113532 | JGI IMG/M metagenome (GOLD analysis project Ga0163212, IMG submission 113532) | Freshwater microbial communities from Lake Malawi, Central Region, Malawi to study Microbial Dark Matter (Phase II) - Malawi_45m_30L | ecosystem: Environmental > Aquatic > Freshwater > Lake...
ATTTAATAAATCATTTATAGGCACCCGCCTTAATACCGCAGGAGACTTTCTTATGAAGAAAAGATCGACAACCTATGTGGACTACCAATCCTTAGCCTCAGATTTTGAGATTGGGATGAGTGTGTACACGCATAGCGGAGGAGACCCCGCTCGTGCAGGTATTGTTGTCGCTGTGTTTCCCGCAATTGGAATGGTTGATGTTCAGTTTCCACATGGAAGCACCCGCATCCCTGTTGAAGACCTTTCAATTGACCACACCAAAGAAATAAAACCTCTCCCATCCTCACAGATATCCGTACCGGGAGGTGCAGGTACACAACCTGTCTCTTTGGGTATCCAAAGAGTAGCCTCTGCATATATGGATAAAGTGGCACTTTATTGGTGGTCTAAAGACAGAGTGTATCGGAAGTCAAAAGCCGAAGTGGAATCTTGTTGTCCTAAATGCAAGAGACCCCTAAAGCCTTCAGTCTACAAAAGGCGAAATGGAAAGAGTGATAGACTTCTAGTCTGTACATCCTGCGTTTTCGTCATCAAAACCACCGATATTGTAGAGGGGTAATATCATGGCTTTTCTAAGATATGCGAAAGCGAATGTTGTCAGACCCCATCTCAACTTTCAGGGTTGGGATAAAGTTCGAGTGGCGAGCGGCAATCGTAGCACTTTAACGGGTGAACTCATCCAAAGAGCACAAGACATTTTGGGTGAACAATGTACTCCTGATCGGTTTCTCTTAACCCACTCCACTATTGTGTGTTCGGTAGATGCCCTTGCAGTACCTAACACCAAAACAGGTTCAGTCACCGAGTCGGGTGTTAAAATCAATCGCAAGTATCCAAATTGGAGAGTCTCCTCCGAGACGGATAAATTCATCAACAACAATTTGGATTGTTGGTCTAGGGAAGTTCTAAAGAAGTCATACAAGACCTTCATTGGAGCACAGAACTTTTTGGAGCATATTCAGGTTGAAGAACTATCTAAGGGTCGGATTATTGATGCTGTTCTTCGAGATATTGGTGAATCTTTGTATGTGGACATACTAGTTGCCACCGACAGGAAACACACAGACTTGGTGAATCAAATACTCAAAGGCGAAATGAACGCCATGAGTATGGGTTGTTCTGTAGAAGCTACTATCTGCACCAAGTGTGGAAATGTAGCCGCAGATGAAACTGAGTTTTGCCCCCATGTGAAATATGAAAAGGGCAATGTGTTTTATGATGACCTCGGCAATAAACACAGAGTCGCAGAACTCTGTGGGCATGAGGACATGGGCGAGACAGGTGGTGTCACTTTCATCGAGGCTTCGTGGGTAGCCACACCTGCATTCACAGGGGCTGTTACTCGGAATATCCTTGAAGCACCCAAGCCTCATGCCAAAGCTGCCTCTGAAACTATCCTTAATCGTATCCCCGATGCTTGGTTATCCAAAGTGGCAGGTCCTTTTGATGAAGAAGAAGAAGGTGGGGATGAAGCAGCTCCCGCTGAAACTCCCAAGTCTTTACTTCAACAGATTGAGGGAGTTTATGAAACAGCTATCCTTGATCGTTTAAGAACTAAACTCGAAAACGAGATTAAAGAAGAGAAATCAAAAGCTGTCCTTAATCCTCCAATATCGGAATCTACCGTTTCTCAAAACGACACCGTAATCAAAGAGGGTCATGCCCACTTGAAGGCGGAGTATTTTGATGCACTAGAGGCGGGTGTTAAGACTGCCTCAAATATCCAAGAGGCTGTCTTAAATCTGTCTCTCGTCAATAACCACTATGGTGTGAAGATTCCCGCACACATCTACAAGATGGCACAGACACTTGGGTCTAGCTCAAGGTTCAAGAGTGTTGATGCTTATCTAAAACAAGCTGCCCTCTTGTTTGGTAACAACATCTCCGAAACGGATAAAATAAAACTTATCCGTTTTGCGAAGCTCCTCTCTCTCCACCCTAAGGGCAGATAATTCCTGCCCCCCCTCCTGAAAGGACATAACCATGTCTAATTATGGTCGTAGATTAAATCGCAGGGCTACTACTGCCCTTCCTGGTACCGACAACCTTGGTTGGGATAGCTTTGGACATCCTGCTTCTTCCGATCCGGCTGAAGTGGATGCCTATGGTTTTGATTCTGAGTTTGGCGAAGGTGTCCGTAAGGGACCTTACCGCTCAGGTCCCGCTCCCGCTTCGTATGGGTGGACTCCTGACCATCCCGCCACTAAAGATTCCTTGGTGGAGGACTACGCTATGACCGAAGACCTCCGTAAGGAGAACCTCAAGTTGGCAATGGAGCGTAAGGCGGCTAAGTGTATCCGTATTGCCGAGTCTCGCCTTGGCAAGAACGCTTCTCAGGCTGAGATTGAGGAACTTGCCCTTCGTTTCATGGACTTGCCCAACCACACCATCAATAGCCGTGTTGCCTCTCTATCACGCAATGCCGACAATGTGGTGCAGGTCAACACAGGCTATGATCAGGGTCTCGACTTCACCGGCCCCTTCAACGCCGAAGATGAACTCGTAGCCGATGATCTTGAAGCCGATGATCTTGAGGCTGATGATCTTGAGGCTGATGATCTTGAGGCTGATGAAATGATGGGTCACACCCTCCGTGACGAATATGATTTCGACATGGATGGCATGATCTCTAGTGAGGAGTGGGGCGGGTCTTCAAGCGTGTTTGAGGCTATGGATTTCGATATGGACGGGATGCTTGATGCTGATGACATCTCGATGGGAGTTGGAGAGTCGTTCGCGGAAGAGGCAGAGGCTTTCATGGCTAGCCGTACAGCTTCCAAGCGTAGAACCTCCGCTCGTAGAGCTAGTGAGACAACCGCCGCTGATTTACTAGCTGAAGAGTTAGCGATGCTCAAGGCTGCTAATGCTCGCCTTGCCCGTCAGGTTCGTAAGATGGCGGATAACGCCACACAGCAGAACACGGGCTACACGGTCGAAGATTTCTCAAATCAGATCGACACACACCCCGACCAAGAAGAGGTTGCTGGTGAGCCTACCCCTCGCCTTGCAAGCCGTCCTCGTCTGAATCGTCTTGCTAATGCTCTCGCAGAGTACATGGCGGATCAGAATAGCCCCACCGCTTTCTACAGCAAGGGCGAGAAAGCCTCTGCTAAGAAGGCTGATTTCATGGCTGATGAAATGGCTGAACTCATGTCTGAACTTGAGGCTTCTGATGAAGCCATGGGTGAAGATGTCATGGGCTTAGATGTTTCAGAGGCTCAGGCTACAGCTATGGACCCTAAGCTCGCCCGCATCTTCCAAGCCGCTGAGGAAGAAACCGAAGAAGAAGCTGAGGAAGAATCCGAAGAAAAAGCTGAGGAAGAATCCGAAGAATCTGATGATGATGTCAAAATGACGGATGATGAGGAAGAAGAGGAAGAAGAAGAAGAAGCCAAGGAAGAAAAGAAGCCCGAAGCAAAGAAGCCCGAAGCAAAGAAGGCTGCTTATCGTCCCAAGGCTCCCTCTCGCCAAGCCTCCGTCAAGACTCTCGGCAACATCAGCCGTGAGGCTTCCGCTTCTGATGAACTATCCAAGTTGTGGGAAACCGCTCCTGATGTGAGCAAGTTCTTCAGCTAAGAAGTCACTTGGGTGTAATAGTTTGTTTATACCCGCCCGCCTAGTAATAACCGAAACTTGGGGTTGGTTCAATGGTGAACCCTCCTCTAAACACAACACACTACTTCCTTGAAAACAGGGAGTATGAGAACATAGGAAAATAACTATGGCTCTACTTGGACAAGCTAGTGGTGGTTTTACTGAGTCTAGCTCGGCTCTGCGTATCCTCCATGTTGGTGTTCGTAACACCATCGGGCAGCTTACCGCAGATAGCTTCACTCAGACGAACCCCCCTGCCGCCGGTGGCGGTTCCCATGCAACACAAGCCGCAGGTCTTCTGACCTCCGTGTTTGGTGTTCTCAGCGGTTCTATCGCCTTTACCCGTGGTGACGAGGGTTCCTCGTTCCATGGTGGTCCTACTGCTGCCGCAGATCGTGCTCACGCCGAGCGTGTTCTTGGCGTGTACATCAACAACGCTGTTGGTAACGCTTTCGAGAATCAGCCTGGTGTAGCCTCTAACCGTGGACCCTATGTGTCTGCTCAGGGTGCCTATGGCAATAAGCTCTACGAGAGCCGTGATATTGATGGTGGTGCCGCACTCGTTGTGGCCTACGCCCCCGGCGTGGAACTCGTAGCTTCGGCTAACGGATACCTCACCACTTCGGTGGATGCGGACCACGACCACACGGACGACACGGTCATCGGCATTTGTACCATCGCTCCCGATTCCAACTCTGATGAGTTGGTCTACGATCAGCGTATCTAATAGAAGGCAGGAGCAATAAAATGAGCAATACCGTAGACAATGCCGTCAAGCAAAAGATCATTAGCGACTATATCAAGACCCCTCAGGGTCGTGCTAAGTTAGCCGCTTCTATGACTCAGCCCCTCCGTCTTCGTAGAGACTACACCTCGGTCGGTCGTAAGACCTTCCTCGTGGAGCAGCTACCTGATGGTGCCTTGCCCATTTATGACAAAGACCCCGATGTGACGGCTTATGTGGTTGGTGAGGAGGGTCAGAACATCCTCGCCATCACCAAGCCTCGCCGCGTGATTTTCCCTCTGTTCGAGATCGCCTCGAACCCTGAGATTCCTTTGACTCAGATCAAAGAGCGTCGCTTCGATCTGATCGAGCGTGCTCAGGATTTGGCTCGTGCTCAGATTCAGGCTGCTGAGGATGAGCGTGTATTCGCTATCCTTGACGCTGTGGCGACACAGGGCTTCGACAGCCTCCCCGGTCAGACTAACGCTGACCTCCCCGTGATCGCTCCCCTCAACGGAGCCGTTCTTGCTGATGCCTTCGCTCTCATCGAGCGTCATGACCTTCGCGTAGCCCGCGTGTTCATGAACGCCCGCGATTATGCCGACATCAGAAAGTTCGGTCGTGACATCCTCGACATTGAGTCGCAGGCTGCCCTCCTCAAGACGGGTCTTCAGGCGACTCTTTGGGGTTCTCAGATCATCACGAGCCGTCTCGTGCCTGTCGGCACGGTGTATGTCTGCTGTGAGCCTGAGATGTTTGGTCGCATCCCTGTCCGCACCGAGCTGACCGTTCTCTCCGCTGACGACCCGAAGGCTCGCACCATCGGCTTCAGCGTGTTCGAGAACCTCGGCATTGGTGCCTACAACCCCCGTGGTCTTGCTCGCTTGACCGTCACTCGCTAATACGGGTGAGTTAGCCCGCCCATCTACGCGGTGGGCTAACTAGGGCTAGATGAAGCCTCACTTTCTTCAGGGAGTGGGGCTTCATCATTTATGGCGTTAATATTGGATACTTAAATGGGTAAAATGGGGAGACAAGGCATCCTATAGAGAGGGGCATTCAAATGGTCTTTACACAGAGAGAACTGCTAGAGATGGAGCTAGAGGCATACAATCGCATAATGGATAAATATGGGTTGATATTTATGGGGTTATGCGAGATTAAGGTTCCTACGGCAGGGGAATTGGAATTGATTGGATTTTTAAAAGAGAGATTAAATGCGTTGTATTCTGAGGTTAGTCCAATTTGTAAGAGATTAGATGCGATGCCTGTTGTAATAAATTGTACACTTCCTTACCTAGACTCCAAGTAGACTTTACGGATTGCTACTAGGATACAGTCTAGGATAAACCTGAGGTCTTTGTGTTCTTTTAGAACAAGGAAGAACAACTCCTCTTTGGTTGTGCTGATTAATAGTGTTAGGCGGATGCAATAGTTGAAGCACTCAAGGGAAGCAAAGAGGTTTTGATCATGTTTATGTGCGTACCATGTTTTGTTGGCTTCTGTGGTTAGGGGGATGAATCCACACTCCAAGAAGAGTACTTCAGATGCGGATTTGTATGTTTCGGGAGGTGCCGAGTATTCGGGTTTGACTTTACGGATTCCGTTATCTAGGTATGTTATTTCAGACATGGTGTCCCCAAATGTATTCAAGTCCCGCTTGGTCTTCAGGGAATAAGGGGGCATAGTGCAGGGGGTTCTTTTGGATAAGTTTTGAGCGATGACTTTGGTGTATGGGTTCATAACCCCACCAAGATGGTGGGGTGTAGTCATGGAAGCTCATGTCAAGAAACCGCTCCATCATAGTATCTTGGTAGCCGAGACTTATCCATTTACGGCACATTTCAAGACCATAAATGGATAAGAATCCTTCGTGTCCTTTCCACATGAGGACAGCAGGGTGTTTAGCCCATCCAATAGTCTTACTTGGTTGCTGAAGTGCCTTAAGTGTGGAGATGATTTGATATGTTTCGACTCGTTGTTTCCCAAGTCGTTTAATATCGAGGACGGAGGATATGGCATTTAGATCGGGATAAGGTACAAAAGTTTGCAAAGTAAATAATTTCTTTATGTAGGGAGTTAGTGTGAGCACATCATATTATAGGATAGGAGCGAAACATGATTTTATCCGTATTTTTGTGGTCGCTGTGGGTGATGCACACGCTGTGGGTAATGGTGTTAGCTGTGACCTTGACGGATATCCATTTAAGTGGTGGGGATAAGATAGTTTATGAGCCTGAAGTGTTATTAGCGTCTTTGTGTTTATACTTCGTGCATTGTTATTTATTTTGGGATAAGTCTTTCTAGGAAGCGATGTATTTGGTCTTTTCCGTCTTGGGTTTTGATGTACTTTTCAATATCAGGCAGATCGGATTCTTCACCAACTTCGCTCCAAAGACTATCCGATTTCTGCCAAACGAATCTATTGAGGGTGTGGGTCTTGAGTCCGATCCAAGAGAATATCTCAAGTAGGTGTGAGGCGACATCTTGTGCTTTGGCGTTATGCCCTGTTACAACCACACCACAGGTTTTATTGGATAGTGGATTTGTTTCACCATATACAGAGGCTCTGTTTTGGAGGGTGTTCATTCTTTCGATGATTTTCTGAAGGATAGCGGAGTGTGATCCCCATCGGACACTTGTGGCGAAGATAACCATATCGCACCAAGCGAGAGCGTCATAAATGATGCTCATTTCATCTTTTCCGTGATACTCTTCGGGTTTCTCGTGAGAGAGTTTATGAGCCCAACAGCGATATTTACCTGCTTCTTTGGACGCACATTGTCTTCCCCCGCTGGCATAACAACTCAGGTTATTTACAATATGTAGGTGAGCGGCATTTATGTGGTCAATGTAGTGTTTTCCCTTCTCGATACTCAGTTCCTTCTCGATAGTATCGAGGATAAATTTACTTGTTGATTTATCATCATGCGAAGTTGTGCTGATTAATAATACCTTCATATTGGATAGTCCTGAGGTGTGTGATGGTTCAAAGAGTAGTGTGTTACACTTTGGGGGATCAGACCCTAGAGGTATTCAATAATGGGTCTATCAAAATAAATGGCGAGTCATACTTATCCATAAGAGACTTTGAGTTTAAAAATCGAACAACCCTAGAGTCGGTTTATCCATTTTGGCTTGTGGTGAATATAAAGGAGATGTTGGGGTGGCGTTTACTGCATCTAAACAATGTCTATTATGAACAAGATGGAAACAAACACTACAGGTTGTCCGACTATCCAATTCCCTGTGCTAGACCTAAAGGTGCGAAAAAGGTTGATTGGGGCAGGCATCCATTCAACAAGTGATGTTGTTGTTTGTTTATCGAGGGGGGTCAAGATACTACTGATGGAGTTAGCGATGAACAGAACAGCAATGATAAGAAGAGTTGCTTCCCTTTACATGAAAGCGAACTTAAAGCCGACCAAGGTTCTTTTCGTAGAGGCTGTGGTGGACAATCCGAAGGATATTTTGGGGTGGTATGAAAACCTTAGGGCAAGAGAGGCAGGTGGAAAGACTCGACCTTTGCCTGATATATCAGAATGGAAAAAGATCGCTCATCATATGACCTTCGAGTTCTTAGGCGGGAAGGGGAATGCAGAGAGTCTAGTTCCCTATGGGTCAGTCATGGGTAAAGAGTTTGCACTTAAGATTGTAGGAGTGGCGTATGACGATACTTGTGTGGCAGTAGTTGTAGAGCCACCTTCTCAACTTAGGGGACTTGTTAAGAACAAACACCCTCACATCACACTAGCTGTGAATGGGGTTCAGGCATCGTACTCAAATACGCTGATTGAGACACAAGGATATGAGCCTGCCCGAGGTGCGGTACAAACGCGAATAGGATACAACAACGGCAAGTCAGACGAGTTTATCCTTCCTCATGATTTCCCTGCGGGAGCTCGTTATCTCGAAGGTGAGTATTAATGAGAGAAAGAGTAGCCGCATTCATATTTGCTTTTATATCCATTTTGTTATTGGTGTTTGTGGCGAATTTTACTTCTCAGGTTGAGGTTGACCTACTTGTGTGTAGTGACGACAGGGGTTTGGTGTTTGTGGGTTCTTTAGAAGTGTATGTTTCCTACAGAGGCAAGGGTTTTTTACCTGAGGTTCATGGATGCGAGTCGCGGCGGGTTACAATGAAAGAATGGGGGCTGATGGGGAACCATCTACGCACATCCAAGTAAGGGTTCTATAAGATAGGGCGGAGGTGGACGAAGATGAGTAAGAGATCGGATCGGATAAAAGAGAAGATACCTCTATTAAGTGTATTAGCCTATTATGGTTATGATGTAGGATCATCGCAGGATAGGGAGTATCAGTTTCGGTGTGACCTGCATGGAGACGGATCGGATAACGCACCAAGTGCGAGAGTTTATCCGTCTACGAACACATGGTATTGTTTTGCCTGTGGCAAGATAAGAGATGCCATATCTACGGTGATGGAGAAAGAGGGACTAGACTTCTCTAATGCGTGTAGGGCATTGGAGTTGAAGTACAACCTTCCCATTTGGACTTGGAAAGATACAGACCCCTACGAAGAAGCAGAGAGTAAGACACGAGAAACATCTGATTTGGATCACCTAAAGAAACGGATAAATTCTAAGTTATCTGAAGCGATTAAGGCTAGGTCTTTATCCTTGGAACAAAGCCTGCGTTTTTGGGAGGCTTATTCTATGCTAGACATATTGGATAACTCGACAGAGAGTCAATGGATGAAGCTGTACTATTCAATACAGGGGGCTACGGCTCTCAGTACATAAGGGAGCTAATAATGGATACTCAGCCCGATGTCGTTTTGGATATGTTGAGAGAGTTGTTGACCTCGCTGTTAGGTTCAGATGCTTCCGATGAACAGATCATTAGATTTTGGTTTGTGCTTGGAGGATATATAGGGATAAGGCAAATCTTCCCCCACCTGAAGATAGTGGTGACTCCAAATGATAAACCAAGTGGTAAAGAAGAAGACCTTGCGGTTGTCTTGCTCATAGGTAGTCCATCTGAAGCACTAGTCGAAGTGCTTGCAGGGGATTCCGTCATGAAAGAAAAGGTGATGGAGATAGTCTTAGATGACTACAGAGCCAATAGAGCAAAATACATATGATGTATCGTAAAGACGGAATGGTCTTCATAACCTTTACGGATATCCGTTGGCAGAACCCCAAGTTTGCACGGATACTTCCTACAGATACGACTTGGGGCATTTATGAGCCTCTTTCCCGAGACCCCCTATGGGAAAAACTACTGCCACCTGTGAAACTAGAAATATTGGATAGAGCACACAGAGGGGACTGCACACCTTTGATGAACTCAGGCGTGAGAGAACCAATCGGTTGTCTTAAGTTGTTGTCGATACCGAAAGATTGTGCCGATAAGAAATCGTGTCTAACGCACAACCCCTCTAAGTGCCTGATTGGTGCAAGAGACCTGCCTGATTGTTTCATACCCCAAACAGAAGCGTTATCCAAAGCCCTTATACACGCTTGGTCTGAGGGATATAGGATAGTGAGGGAGGAATAGATAATAGGGCGTTTATATCTTATTCGCGTTATGTCAGACTACATCAGAAAGGTCGTGCATCATGAGAACTCTTCGTAGCCTCCCTACATCACGCAGGGTTTACGCAAATCAGATTGAGGATTCTAGCTCGACCCCTTACCTGAATGAGAACAAAGAATACTTTGGTGATCTCACGGTGGTCGAAAACCACATTTACTTTTATCAGGAGGTCACGCCCAAATCCATTATGGAGCTAGGTATCGCAATAAAGTCTATCGAACAACAACTCATAAACCTCGCCACCAACCTTGAACTTCAACAAATCTCCCCCATCCACTTACATCTAAACTCAGGCGGTGGATGTGTCTTCAGCGGATTAGCTGGAGCAGGTCATATCCTTAACTCACAAATCCCCGTATTCACCTATGTGGAAGGAAGTGCCGCTAGTGCCGCTACTATCCTTTCTTGTGTCGGTGCCAAGAGACATATAACCGAGCACAGCTTCATGCTCATACATCAGATCAGCACGGGAGTGTGGGGGACTTATGAGAATCTAAAAGACGAAAAGGAGTCTATGGACTCGCTTATGGAGATGATTAATGGCATCTACCTTAAGCACACCAACCTTAAGAAGAAAAACCTAAAAGATCTCCTTAAGCGTGACCTTTGGATCACCCCTCAGCAATGCCTTGAGCTAGGTCTTGTTGACGAGGTTATCCAATTCGAGCGTACCTAACTCACTTCACCATCGAGTAAGTCCCCACACGGATGTTAACCCACTCGTCAAACCAAAGACGATTCTTGATGAGGTTCTTAATCTGCGTGGTGGTGTCCGACCAATTCGCGGGGGGAATCATGGACTTGGACTTGACGAGTCCACGGACATAGGTGTTCCCATTCTCATCGTGGAGAACACCAAGTACCTCCGTCTCGTGAAGAACGAGCTTCTTCTTGCGGGGGTTGCCATTAGGGCTGAGGCTGTCGCTGAGGCTAGTGTGGAGACCCACACACACATCGCCGCCTTGACCATAGACGGAAGCCCAAACATCAGCCTTTGTGGCTCCCTTGATCTCAGCTTGGATCAGATTGGTCGCCTGATCGAGGTTGTTGTTCTCAAGCCAGGTGGTGAGCTTGGCGAAGTTAGCGTTAAGGACATCGCGGTAAGCCACCGAGGGGTCGATGATGTAGGTGGCGTTGTGGGTGAGGGCTTGGATCAGCATCGGACACTCCATCGAGTGGGGGGGAAGGGTTGGTTTTTCCACTCGGCTACTCTACTAATAAGGCTAGAACAGGGTTGGGATACTCTAAAACACAAAGGGAGATGCTGAGTGACAGAAGGTTATCCATTAAGGGAATAAACCGCTTTCCTATACTTTGAGGAATCCTGCACCCGCTCAGGTGGCGAATGTAAAACGGATAATATCCAACCCAAACTATCCATTATTAATGGCGTGCGAGATAACCCCATCTAAGGATAAAAGATGCCAGCTGAACTTATTGGAGCCGATCTGAGGGGGGAGAACCTGACAGGGGTTGACCTCAAGGGGGCTAACTTGACAGGGGCTGATCTTAGGGGGGCAGACCTATCGGGGGCTGACCTTAGGGAGGCAGTTCTCACATGGTCAAAAATGGTTGGAGTCACCCTTAGGGGGATCAACCTTGAAGGAGCTGATCTCAGTTGGACTAATCTCTCGGAGGCTGATCTTAGGGGGGCTAATCTTATCAAGGCTGACCTATCGGGTGTTAACTTAAAGGGGTCGAACCTAGAGAGGGCTAATCTAGGGGGGGCGAACCTGATAGGGGCACATCTCGAAGAAACGGAACTTTGGAATGCTAATCTCTCAGGGGCTGACCTTACAGGGGCGAACCTCTCGGGGGCTAATCTCATAAAGACTGACCTATCGGGGGCGAACCTCAAGGGGGCAAACCTAGAGAGAGCGAATCTAACGGAGGCTAACCTAGAGGGGGCTAACTTGACAGGGGCTAATCTATATGGGGCTGACCTATCGGGGGCGAACCTCAAGGAGGTAGACCTTACAGGGGCGAACCTAGAGATGGCTAACCTCAGAGTCACTAGCCTATGGAGGGCTAGCCTATGGAGGGCTGACCTCAAGGGGGCTAACCTCAAG
>Ga0163212_1001103_pt1 | contig 11944 bp, 10 predicted proteins | sample Malawi_45m_30L_FD_113532 | JGI IMG/M metagenome (GOLD analysis project Ga0163212, IMG submission 113532) | Freshwater microbial communities from Lake Malawi, Central Region, Malawi to study Microbial Dark Matter (Phase II) - Malawi_45m_30L | ecosystem: Environmental > Aquatic > Freshwater > Lake...
GGCCTCGGTATAGGTGGCGCCCGTGGTGGTATTGGTGCCAGGCAAACAGTTGAAGCCTGGGCGTGTAGCGCCGTCCAGGCAGTTGCTTACCCCCGCAGACCCGTAAGCCGATGCAGGGGGCAGCGGCGTGGACAGGGTGATAAGGGTGCCATCAGGTGCCCCGGAGGCGTTCAGCGGCAACACCGCGTTGGCGTTGGCGAACTTGAACGCTTTGGTGTCCTTGGTGTGACGCGCACCAGCCGTAAGGGTCAGGGCCGGGCTAATTTTGTAGTTCAACTGGCCGTATACCGCTCGCGAATCGGTCTCCGGCATTTGGTTATCGTAGAAACCGGCGCCGTTTTGCGCCAAGCTTATGGGCGCGCTTAGGGCCGACGAACGAATGGTGCGAGGCAACTGCTGGTTGATGAAGGTGCCGCGGAGTTCGTCCTTGAACAAATAGACACCGGCCACGTAGCCAAGGGGGCCCTTGGTATTGCTCAGGATCTGGAACTCCTGAGAGAGGGTCTTGGCGGCTGTGGCCTGGTAGTCAATGGCGATGGTGGATGCAGAAAAGTCTGAATCCGATGTGCGCGTAGCAATGAAGTCAGCGTAACCGGTGATGGACTTGAGCGTGGCGCCCGGGATCTGATAAGTCAGGTCCAGGCTCATGTTACGGTCGCTCAAGTCCAGGTATGTGCGGTAGTCGTTATCTACAACGTAGGCGTTGCCGGCCTTGTACAGGGGAATGCCTAGGTCAACGCCAGAACCAATGGCATTGGCACCTGTGCCAGCGCCAGCACCTTGTGTACGCACGCAGTCATTGACCGCATCGCGGTTACCGCCGCGAGGGTTGATGATGGTGAGCGTTGAGTTGAACAACTGCTGGCACGAAGGCGTGTGCACAAAGGTACCGGCCATCTTGTAGCCAAAGGCGGAGCCCCCGTTACCACCCTGTGTGGTGCTGTCCACGCGGAACACAGCTTCGAGGTTTTGGGTGGGCTTGAACAGCAGGCTGCCGCGGAAGTAGCGCGTGTCTTGGTCAAACATGCCGGCTGCCGGGTTGAAGTCGTTCTTCACCCAGGGGTCGGACTTGTCCTTGACGGCCACCAGGCGTAAGGCGGCGGTGTCGCCCAAGGGCAGGTTGAAGATGCCTTCTGCGCGCACCTTGGCGTAGTTGCCGACCAGCAGGCTGGCGGTGGTTTCGTTGGACTTGAGCTCGGGCGCGTTGGTGGTGATGGCCACCGTACCGCCGAAGGTATTGCGGCCGAACAGCGTGCCCTGCGGGCCGCGCATCACTTCCACGCGGGAGACGTCCACGAAGCCCATCATGGCCTGCTGGGCGCGTGACTTGTAGATGCCGTCAACGAAATAGCCGATCGTGGTATCCGCGTTCACCGCCACGTTTTCCGTGCGCACACCGCGCATCGCAGGGCGCGCGTCGGCACCGGAGCGGCCAAAGGTAAAGCCCGGCACCACGGTGTCGAGCTGCGAGACATCGGACAGGTTGCGCTCGGCCAGCGCTTGGTTGCTCAGGCCGGTGACCGAGACGTTGACCTTTTGCTGGTCTTCCAGGCGGCGGTTGGCCGAGACCGACACCGACTGCAGTTCACCAGAGTCAGCCGAGCGGGCTGCGCTGCCCTGCGCCTGTGCATGCGCAGGCAAGGCGCCTGCGGCTGCCCATGAGCCAACAGCCAGGGCCACCATGGTCACCAGGGGATTGCGGCGGAAGGTCTTCATCGTCTTATCTCCAGTCGTCATTCAAAAGGCGCACCGAAGTGCGGAAACGAGGTGCTTGTGTCAAGTTTGGATGGTACCCAAGGGCAGTGCAAGCGTATGCAATCTCTATGCAAAAACTCTAGTAGAAGTACCTAGCCTCGCTGCAGCTACTGTGCGACACCTCTGGGGGTCAGTAGCTCAGTTCTGCGCGCCCCTGGCGTGCGGCTTGTTGGAAAGCCCTTGTGATCAGTGAGGTGGTGACCGTGGCGAAGTAGCGTCCGCCCCAGGCGGCGTAGCGCACTTCTTCCTCAGGCGTCAGGGCCAGTGCACCCGCACAGGTGCCTTGGGCGCTCACCGCGCGCAGCGCCCGCTCAATGGCAGCTTGCACCGGGGCATCGCCATAGCGGTTCTCGTGCCCCATGGCGTGGGCCAGGTCGTTGGGTCCCACGAACACCGCATCGATGCCGTCCACGGCCGCAATGGCACCGGCTTGCTCGATGGCCTGTGGGCTCTCCACCATGGCCACCAGCACAATTGCCTCGTTGCTCAGCCGGGTATGCTCGGACCCGCCAAAGGCACCATAGCCCGCCGCACGGGTGCTGAAGGCGCTGCCCCGGCGCCCCCCGCCCCCGCCGGGCTGCGGATAGCGCACCCGCTGAACCAAATCGCGCGCATGTTCCGCAGATGCCACCATGGGAATCTGCAGGCCCGATGCCCCCATGTCCAGCACCCGTGGGATGTCGTGCTCCAGGCACCGCACCAGAGCCGGTATACCGCTGGCGCGGGCTGCACGCAGCTGGTGCTCGGTCATCAGCAGGTCCGCACTTCCATGCTCGTTGTCGATGATCAACAGGTCAAAGCCCGCATAGGCGCACATCTCTACGATGGCTGGACTGGGCAGACCATTGAAAATGCCGCGCAGGCGTTGCTGGCCCCGCATGCGCTGCGCCAGGCGCAGGTCCAGCGGGTGGTGTTCGGCAGCGGTGACAGCGGAGTTCATGGTCTTCTCTCCAAAGAGCAAGGGTTCTGATCGGATGCTCAGCGCTGAGCGCGCTCCAAAAAACGGCGCTCGGCTACGCATCCGTCGGCATCATAGGCCCAGCCGCTGGCATGGGCGGCGGCCAAAACCTGTTCATCCCAGTGAATAAGCTTTCGGTGGTCGCCCGCCGTCATCAACAGCACCCAGGCCTCCTGCGGCCCAGTGTTTCGCAAGCTGCGCCACACATCGGCCGGTACGGCAAAACTGTCCCAGCCATCGGGTGATCCTTGCAAGGTGTACGCCACACTGCCCTCATCGGCTTGCACCGTCAGCTCCACTGCTCCCCGGTACGCCGTCATCACCTGCTTGTCCTGCAAGCGATGGCGTAGCACGCCACAGCCCGGCGGAATGCGTAGCCACTCCAGGCTCACGCCGTGAGCCTTGGCCACGGGTGGCTCGGCGTGGCGGTCTTCAGAAATGCCCAGGCCAACCACAGGCGCGAGTTGGGCACCGCCGCCTGGGAGCACCGCGTCGATCAGGCTGTGGACCCCAAATTTGAGATCGGCCGCGCGTACCAGCCTTCGGCTCATCTCGGCCTCGGTCCAGTCGCGTAAGGCGGAAATATCGGCTTCCTCCATTGGCTGCAGCACCTGCTCCCCGGCATGCAGCACATCACCCCGGCGCGTGTCCACGATGCGGTAGCCGTCGGTTAGCACCACGCCCTGCGCCTGAGCAGCGTGCAGGGTGGCCGCGCCCCACAGGATACCGCCCGTGTGATCGCGGCCCAGGGCGGTGAATAGGAAGCCGTCGTTTACGCCGATATTCGTAAAGCCGCGGTAGATCCAGGTGGGCACGGAGACGATGTCGAGCTCGCCGATGTCCACATGGCGAGCCTGTGGGTTGAAGCCCCACTGGATGCGCCACTGCCCCTTCGCGCAGATGAACACTTCGCAGCTGAAATGCAGGTGCGGCGGGTTGACGCGGCCGTGCGGCATGGATACGCCTCCCACCTGAAAGCCGTGGGGCTCGCGCAGGCTCACTGGCTGCTTGGCGTTCTGCGACACACCAGGCCCCACCAAGGCGTAGTTGTACTTGGGCGAGCACTCGGGAATAGCGTAGTCGATGAACGCTTCGGTGGAGTAGCGAAGGCTGGAAAAGGGAATGTGGCGCTCGTTGAGCTGCTCGGTCTTCATCTCGTCAACTCTCCAGTGGAGATGGGTATGGGCCTTGGCGTCTGCGCCAACCAGCGTTGAATGGCCAGCGCCAGTCGTCCTGGTGCTTCCAGGGGAATCATGTGACCACAACGCTCCCAGGCCTGTGCCAGCGCATCGCGCCGAGCGGCCTGCATGCGCTGCTGCTGCCCAGGAGTGCACAGCCGGTCGTCCAGACCCGACAACACCGCCACCGGCCCCGGAAAGGCGGCCAGGGCCTGAAGGGCATCACCACGCTGCGCAGCCAAGCGCATCTGCTTGCGTGCGGTGGTGGGCGGGGTACGCCGGGCCATATCCAGCACCAGCCGGGCCTGCCAGCGCATGGGCCGCCCGGCAAAGTATTGGCCCTTGGCGGCCTTGGCCAGCGCGGCCGTGCCGCTACGCTGCAGCAGCCGCTGCTGCTCCTGGAGCCGCCGCCAGTGCTGCCGCCCTGCCCCGTCGGCATTGCTGCCCACCAGAGCCAGGCGTTCCACCGGTGGGGGTGTGGGGCCGGCCAAGCCTGCCTGCAAGCGCTGCAAGGCCCAGATGCCACCCAAGGAAAATCCCAGGAGGCTAAAAGGCTCGCCCTGGCGCCACCACTGCGGCTCACGCGCGCGCAGAAGTTCGCGCCAGCGGGCTACCTGCACCGAAACCGCCGGGCGCAGGCGGCGTGCCAAGGCCGCAAACAGCCGCTGGTCGCACAAGGTGCCAGGCACCAGAATCAAGCGGGTGGTCATGCGGTCCTGGGGCTGAGCAGCTGCATCCAGTTGGCCACATCATCGATCAGCACCCACTCGCGCGCGATGGCTCCCGATTCGATCTCCAGGTGCGTGATGCCCAGGATGTGCACCGGCCGTCCCGTAGGCGCGCCATAGCGGCCGGCACCTGTGTGCAAAGCCGTGTAGCGCCAGCGCATGGCCACAGCCGTGGCACGCCCTGGGCGGGGCACCGACGCCAGGTGTTCAATCGCCACCTCGGGCGCGGGCAGGGCCTGCAGCAGACCACGCCAGAACACCTCGCGCGCAGCTGCACCCACGGCCACTTCGCCACCGGGCAGGCCGCTGATGATGTCGGGCGCCACGCTGGCCTGGGTGAAGGAGGGACGGCGCAGGCCTTCCATCCAGGCCTGCGCCGCATCGGCACCGGCTCCGGCGGTCTCTACATAGGATCGGTAGGGCGCTGGGGCAGGCGGCATGGGGGGCTTGTTCCAGCCACCGGCCGCATCCAACCAGTCCTGCGCCACATCGCGCTCGTGGCGGCCAATGGCCCGCGCAATGGCGGCTTGGTCGCGTACCAGCCACTCGTGGATGATGCGATTGTTAAGGCACACGCAGTCAGCCACGGTTCGGACATGCACAGGCCGGTGGGTGGCCGGCCCGAAGGCGCCCGGACCCGCATGGGTCATGGGGCTGAAGATGCGGTGGGAAGACAGGTAGCCCTGCTCATCGTCACCCGAGATGATCACATCTTCAGCCAGCAACCGGCGGTCAGGAAAGGCCAGCAGGGTCTTGCGAGTGCCCTCGATCACGGGGTCGATGCCGATGCTCACCGAGGACGGCGTTTCCACCGCGCAATCCTGGCCGTAGTAGCGGCGTATGTCTTCCAAGCGACGGCCTTCCCAGATGCGATCGGTGATCACGCGGATGTAGTGGTCGAGGTCGTGGAACTCGGTGTCAAAGCCGTTCATGCCGTCTCCTGCAACTGATGAAGCTACGCGCCGCGCGAGGACGTCACCCGGCGGCGCCGCTCCCCGGTCTGGGCCGAGGGTGCCCGGCGCACCGACTCGCGGATGATCAAGTCCCCCGGCACCGTCACGTTCTGGCCGGCGGAAGGCGACTCGCGGCGCAAGTGGCGCTGCAGCAGGTCTACGGTGGCTTCGATCATCGGCCCCAGGGGCTGCTCCACGGTGGTCAGCCGGTAGCTGGGCCACTGGGCCTGCGGCACGTTGTCAAAGCCCACCACCGACACGTCTTCGGGCACCCGAAGGCCTAACTCGTGGCGCAGCGTGTCCATCACCGCGAATGCCATGTGGTCGGAGGCTACGAACACTGCATCGGGACGCTCGCCCTTGCCCGCGAACAGCTCCAACGCAGCCTGCCGAGCCTGTTCCAGGTCGTAGTTGCCCACCGCACGTGCCCAGATGCGCAGGCCACGGTCGGCCAGCCCCTCCCGAAACCCCCGCTCGCGCTCCAGATTGGTAGAGGACTCTTCGTTTCCAGCGATGAAGGCGATGCGCTGGTGGCCGCTGTCGGCCAAATGGCGCGCCACGGCTCGACCACCGGCAATGTTGTCTGAACGCACCGAGCTCACCGCGCCGGCGCTGCCCTTGGCCATCACGCGGTTAAAGAGCACCACGGGAATCGCCGCGTCGGCACAACGTTGGGCAATGGACGAAGACAGGGTGGTGGCAGCCAAGATGATGCCGTCCACGTGGTACTGAAGGATCTCGTTGACCACCTCGTCGGAGTTAGGGTTATCCGACAGAAACAGCAGCACGTGGTAGCCATCGGCCTGCAGGCGCTTGGACAATCGCTCCAGGGCCACGGGGTGGAACAGGTTACTCAGATAGGACAGCACCAGGCCAATGATGCGGCTGCGTTTGGTGGTGAGGCTGCGCGCATGGGCATTGGGCCGGTACCCCAGCTTGCGCGCGGCCTCCATTACTTTCTCCCGCGTGGCCTCTGAGACGCTTGCGCCAGGCGTGAAGGTTCGGCTGACCGCGGACTGCGAGACATTGGCCAGCCGGGCCACATCGATGGAGGTGACGTTGCCTTTCACGATGCAGCCTCAAATGGCGGTCCATCCCCCGTCGACCATCAGCGCACTGCCGGTGACAAGCCCGGCGGCCTCTGAGGCCAGAAACACCACCGCCCCCATGACATCACGCACGGTGCCGATGCGCCCCAAGGCAATGCGCGAGCGTACAAAGTCCTCAAATCCGGGCTCCTTCAGCATGGGCTCGGTCATGGGTGTGCGGATGAAGGTGGGGCACAAGGTGTTGACCCGAATGCCGTGCGCACCCAGCTCCCAAGCCAGGGCCTTGGTCATGCCTTCCACGGCGTGCTTGCTGGCGCAGTACACCGTTCGCTTGGGACCACCAACATGACCCATCTGTGAGGACACGGTGATGATGGAGCCAGCCCGGCCATGCGCCATCATGTTACGCGCGGCCTCGCGGGCCAGGAACAGAGCCGCCTTCACATTCAGGTCCAGCACCGATTGCAGGTCTGCATCGGCCGTTTCGGTGATCAGCGCCGGCCGGTTGGTACCCGCGCTGTTGACCAAGATGTCCAAGGGGCCAGCGGCCTGAAGCGCTTGGGAAACAGCCTGGCTGTCGGTGACATCCAGCACCAGCGGGGTGGCCTGACCACCCTGTTTGCAAATGCCCTGAGCGACCTCGGCGACCTCGTGAGCCGAGCGTGCAACCACCAGCACCTGCGCGCCAGCCAGCGCCAACGCCTGCGCACAGGCCGCCCCTATACCGCGGCCCGCACCGGCCACCAGTGCCCTCTGGCCATCCAGGCGAAAGCTGGGCAGGCTGTGCATGCCACTCAGTCCGCAGAGACCGGCTGGTACCAGGCGACATCGCGCCGGCCATAGCGGCGCACACGCAGGTTGGCCTGTTCGCCATGGCCAGCGAAGTTTTCCATGTGACACAGGCGCGAGCAGTAGGCCCCAATCTCGGCACTGGCTTCATCGGTGAGCACGCGCTGGTAGGTGCAGGTCTTGAGGAACTTACCCACCCACAGGCCGCCGGTGTAGCGCGCGTTACGGTTGGTGGGCAGTGTGTGGTTGGTGCCGATCACCTTGTCGCCAAAGCTCACGTTTGTGCGCGGACCTAGGAATAGGGCGCCGTAATTGCTCATACGGCGCAGGAATAGGTCAGGATCGGCTGTCATCACCTGCACATGCTCAAAGGCCAGTTCATCAGCCACCTGAATCATCTCGTCGATCGTGTCGCACACGAACACCTGGCCGTGGTCGTTCCAGGCCTTGCGGGCGATGTTGGCGGTGGGCAGGATGTCCAGCTGGCGCTGCACTTCGGCCAAGGTGTCACGCGCCAGCTTTTCGCTGTTGGTCAACAACACCGCTGGGGAGGTCGGCCCGTGCTCTGCTTGACCCAACAGGTCCACCGCACACATCTCGCAATCGACCGACTCGTCGGCAATCACCAGGGTTTCGGTGGGGCCGGCAAAAAGGTCAATGCCCACCCGGCCATACAACTGCCGCTTGGCTTCGGCCACAAACTGGTTACCTGGGCCCACCAGCATATCCACCGGCTTGATGGAGCCCGTTCCAATGGCCATGGCCGCGACCGCCTGCACGCCGCCCAGCACCAGAATCTCGTCAGCCCCGGCCATGTGCATAGCCGCCACGATGGCCGGGTGCGGTTGGCCCTGATAGGGCGGGGCTGTGGCAATCACGCGCGGAACGCCGGCCACCTTGGCGGTGAGCACGCTCATGTGAGCCGAGGCAATTAGGGGGTACTTGCCGCCGGGGATGTAGCAGCCCACATTGTTCACGGGGATGTGCTTGTGCCCCAGCACCACGCCTGGGCGGGTTTCCACCTCCACATCCTGCATGCTCTGGCGCTGAATTTCTGCAAAGCGCCGAATCTGTGCCTGAGCAAAGCGGATGTCTTCAAGCTCGCGCGCAGACAGGCGGCCCATTGCCTTGGCGATGCCGTCCTGCGACAGCAGAAAGTCGGCCGGGTCCCACTGGTCAAAGCGCTTGGAGTAGTCGCGCACGGCCTGGTCGCCCCGCTTTTCGATATCGGCCAAGATGGTCTCCACGGTGGCCCGAACCTGGCCATCAGCCGCGGCCAGCGTCGCAGCATCCGGACCCTTTTTCAAATGACGAATCACAGCAGATTTCCTCATCAAATTTGCATACGCTTGCATTTTAGAAGCCACTCCACCAGAGCTGGATTTATGGTTTATACCGGGGTCGCTTGTCGCGGTTGCAGTTCCGCGTCTGCTTGTCTAGACTTTCTCTCGCGACCTGCACAAATCCTAATTGCATACGAATGCATAAAGTATGAGTACCACCGCCCTCTCGCTGCAAAGCGCCAAAGACACCGCCTGGCTGGGCTTGCCCGCTCTGCTAGGGCCCAGCTCGGCTCAGGAGGCGGCTCGGCTGCTGAGCCCCGACTCACAATGGGTGGTGTCGCACCCGGTCAATGAACTCATTGGCGCGCAGCAGGTGCTCGGTGGCTTCCTCAACCCCCTGCGTGTGGCCATGCCTGATGTGGAGCGGCGCACCGATGTCTTCTTCGCAGGCCATTGGGATGGCCGCATCGACGGCGGGGCGGGCACCTGGGTCACCTGTACCGGGCACTACCTGGGCAAGTTCCTGGCGCCCCTGTGGGGTATCCCGCCCGTGGGCGAGCCCGCCTGGCTGCGCTTTGGCGAGTTCTACCGGATCGAAGGCGGCCGCATCGTGGAAGCGCGCATCCTGCTGGACCTGATCGACCTGGCGCGCCAAGCCGGGCAGCACCTGTTGCCGCCGTCCTCAGGCCTGGAACTCTTGGTGCCCGGGCCACAGAACGCAACGGGCATCCTGAAACAGGCTGCAGATGGCCGTGCGCCTTCGACCTGCCTGCCCCTGGTGGAAGCCATGATCGGCGGGCTGGGCCGCTACAACCAAAAAGACCTGCACAGCATGGGGATGGAGCAGTACTGGCAACCCGACATGATGTGGTACGGCCCCTGTGGCATCGGTACGTCACGCGGCATTGATGGCTTTCAACGCCATCATCAGAGGCCCTTTCTCACGGCCTTCCCCGACCGCAAGGGCGGCCACCACCGCGCGCGTTTTGGCGAAGGCGACTACGCCGCGTCTACCGGCTGGCCCAGCGTTCGGGCCACACACGCCGGGCCCTACCTGGGCACACCGGCCACCGACCGGCCCATCACCATGCGGGTAATGGACTGGTGGCGGCAGAAGGATGGCTTGCTGGCCGAGAACTGGGTGCTAATCGACCTGCCCCATCTGTTCCTGCAGATGGGCGTTGACCTGCTCGCACCACCGGTCGCCGAGGGCCACCGCTGATGGCGGTCTCGGTTTTCGACCTCTTCAAGATCGGCATCGGCCCCAGCAGTTCGCACACCGTGGGGCCCATGCGGGCCGCCGGCCTATTCATGCAGCGCTTGCTCGCCGACGGCGTGCTGGCGCGCACCGCACGCGTCCGCTGCGAGCTGTTCGGCTCCTTAGGCGCCACCGGTAAGGGCCATGGTTCCGACAAGGCCGTGATCCTGGGCCTGGCCGGCCATGACCCCGAGACGGTGAATGTGGAGGCCATACCCGACTTGCTGCAGTCCGTGCGCAGCCAGGCACGGCTCCGTTTCGTGCAAGGCCCCATCAGCCATGAATGGGGCTTTGAGGAGGCGCAGGACTTGGTGTTCAACCGGCGTACTACCCTGCCCTTTCATGTCAACGGCATAAGCCTGAAAGCCTGGGCGGCGGACGGGCAGGAGCTGTGTGCGCGGCGCTACTACTCGGTGGGTGGTGGCTTTGTGGTCAGCGAAGATCTGGCGGCCGACGGCACCCGCCACGCCCGCGCGGCACCAGACACCACGGTGCTGCCCCACCCCTTTCACAGCGGGCAGGACCTCTTGGACATCACGGCCGCACAGGGCCTGTCGATTTCTGAGCTGATGCGGCGTAACGAGTGCCATTGGCAAAGCTCGCAAGCGGTAGACGCTGGCCTAGACCGCATTTGGCATGCCATGGCCGACTGTGTAGAGCGGGGCTGCCGAACGGAGGGCATCCTACCGGGCGGCTTCAAGGTGGCACGCCGCGCCGCCGCGTGGCACCGCGCCCTGGTGAACCAACAGCCGCAGGCGCTGCAGGACCCCTTGCTGGTGATGGACTGGGTGAACCTGTTCGCTCTGGCCGTCAACGAAGAGAACGCCGCCGGCGGCCGCGTGGTGACCGCCCCCACCAATGGAGCGGCCGGCATCATCCCGGCGGTGCTGCACTACTACGACCGCTTCATGCCGGGCGCCAGTGCGCAGGGGCGGCGCAACTTCCTGTTAGCCGCTGGCGCGATCGGCATCCTGTACAAGGAAAACGCCAGCATCAGTGGCGCCGAAGTGGGCTGCCAGGGCGAGGTGGGCGTAGCCTGCTCCATGGCCGCGGGTGCCCTGTGCGAGGTGCTGGGCGGCACTCCCGCCCAAGTAGAGAACGCAGCCGAGATTGGAATGGAACACCACTTGGGCTTGACCTGTGATCCGGTGGGCGGCTTGGTTCAAATTCCCTGCATCGAGCGCAATGCGATTGCTGCAGTCAAGGCCATCAACGCCGCTCGCATGGCGCTGCGCGGGGACGGTACCCACAAGGTGAGCCTGGACAAGGTGATCCGCACCATGCGCGAGACCGGCGCCGATATGAAGACCCAGTACAAGGAGACCGCGCGCGGCGGCTTGGCGGTCAATGTGGTGGAGTGCTGAGGGCCCAAGTCGAGGCTGAAGGCATGCGCCGAGGCTACTGCTCAAACCTCCATCGCTTCCACTGCCGACAGGCTCAAGGCCACCAGAGCCCCCTGCTGGAGTTGAGCACGCGCGCGCAAGCGTACATCACGCCCCGGCGCCACCACCAGGCGGCAGTGGTACTCCAGGCTCTCTGTTTCGCCAGGTGTGCTGCCCAGGATGGTGCGACTCCACTGCCGCGACCCATCCACTTCCAGGCTTAGCCCCATTTCGGCCTGGCGTAGCGCGTGGGGCAGCCGCGCGAGCAGCTGCACATCCACATCAAAAGCGCGGGTTGCGCCGACAGCGCCCGGAATGGTGAGCACGGCCACACAGGCATCGCTGTGGCGCACGCTCCAGGATTCGGGTACGCGCAGGCTGCACATGAAAGCAGTGTCCCCCAAATGGTGTGGGTGTTAAACTGCGGGGTTACGTTCGCGCAAACCCCGATCCAGGACTGCCCTGCAGCCCCGCCTGCCAGCCCTAGGCCCTCTTTGCGCGGCTAGCTCCAGAAACACCCCGCTGATGGCTCTTGAGTGTTTCTGTCGGGCGGCCGCCCCAGTGGCAACCGCTGCCCGCGCGACCACACAAGAACGAGCGGAGGGAGAACC
>Ga0163212_1001111_pt1 | contig 11888 bp, 9 predicted proteins | sample Malawi_45m_30L_FD_113532 | JGI IMG/M metagenome (GOLD analysis project Ga0163212, IMG submission 113532) | Freshwater microbial communities from Lake Malawi, Central Region, Malawi to study Microbial Dark Matter (Phase II) - Malawi_45m_30L | ecosystem: Environmental > Aquatic > Freshwater > Lake ...
ACAGGAGTCCCGGGCGCGTTCGGAGTCATGGGCGTACGGTAGTCGTGGGCCCCCGATCACCGACTTGACGAGACTCGTTAGGTTCGCCTAACTTCGTTTGTTAGGAATACCTAACGGCGCCCTCTCTCGGGGTGCCTCGCACCGCCGCCTCCCGTTTGCGGGAACGGCGTTTGAAAAGGAGAGTTGAGAATCATGAAGTGCCCCCGAATCGTCCGCTTTGCCGGACTTGCGATGGCTGGGAGTCTGCTCGTCGTCGCGTGCGGCAACGACAACGCTGAGCCGAGCGCCCAAACAACAAAGCCCACGGCCGGCGCCACAATCACCGTCTACAGCGGTCGCAGCGAAAAACTGATCGCCCCCGTTCTTGCCGATTTCACGGCCAAGACCGGCATAGAAGTCGATCTGCGCGCCGGCGACAGCGGCGAGATGGCGGCGCTGCTTGTCACGGAGGGCGATGCCAGCCCCGCCGACCTCTTCTTCTCGCAGGATGCGGGCGCACTGGGTGCCGTCGAAGATGCGGAGCTTCTCGCAACTCTCCCGCAAGAGACTCTCGACATGGTCGACCCCGCCTACCGCTCGCAGGACGGGCGATGGGTCGCCACGAGCGGGCGCATGCGCGTGCTCGTCTACAACCCGGGTCTGACGAGCGAGGCCGATCTACCCGTGTCCGTCGACGACTTGCTCGATGCGAAGTGGAAAGGCAGGATCGGCTTCGCACCGACCAACGCCTCCTGGCAATCGTTCGTGACGGCGCTGCGCGTCCTGCGTGGTGAGGATGCCGCGCGCGCGTGGCTGGAGGGTTTTGCCGCAAATGATCCCATTGCCTACGAGAAGAACGGCGTGGTTCGCGATGCGGTGAACTCGGGCGAGGTCGCCGTCGGACTGGTCAACCACTACTACCTCTACGAAAAGATCCTTGCCGAGGGCCAAGACGCCGTGAAAGCAAAGAACCACTACTTCCGCAATGGCGACCCCGGAAGCCTCGTCAATGTCGCGGGCGTCGGCATTCTCAGGAGCAGCAAAAACGTAGCCGCCGCACAAGCGCTCGTTGATTACCTGCTGTCCAAGGATGGGCAGACCTACTTTGCGGAAAAGATCTTCGAGTACCCCGTTGCTTCGGGCGTCGCACAGTACGACGAGTTGCCGTCACTTGCCGACATCGCGCCACCGAGCATCGACCTGGCCGACCTGAGGTCGATCGAAGCCACGCAAGAATTGCTCTCCGACGTCGGCCTGCTGACCAAGTGAGCGCGAAGCGATGAACGTCGGCCGTCGCGTGCGTGTACCCGCGCCGCTTGCGCTACCCGCCGTGGCCGCCGCCGTCATCGCACTGATTCCCGCCTTTTATCTCGCCACCCAAGCCTTCGCTCGCGGCGCCGGAAATGTCTGGGACGAGATCTTCCAGTCGCGTACATGGGACCTCATCGTCCGCAGCACGTGGCTCACCGCAGTCGTCACGGCCGCGAGCATCGTCGTCGGAACCGTCGGTGCATGGGTGACAACACGCGTGGCGCTCCCCGGACGCGCCGTGCTGCTCGTCCTTTTTGCACTTCCCCTCGCCATTCCCTCGTATCTTTCGGCGTTCGCCTGGATCTCCTGGCAACCCGGTCTCGAAGGTTTCTGGGGCGCGGTGATTGTTCTCACGTGCGCGTGCTACCCGTACGTGATGCTGCCCGTCGCGGCGGCACTGCGAGGCCTCGACTCGACCCAGGAAGATGTTGCGCGGTCACTGGGCAGGACGCAGCGGCAGGTGATGTGGGGACTCGTGCTCCCCCAAGTGCGGCCATCAATCACCGCCGGCGGCCTGCTGGTCGCGTTGTACGTGCTGTCAGATTTCGGTGCGGTCGCCGCGATGCGTTACGAGACGTTCACGTGGGTGATCTACGGCGCGTACCGAGCCGGCTTCAACCCGTCCCGCGCAGCGATCCTCTCTCTCGTTTTGGTCGCGGCCGCGCTCATCTTGGTCACACTCGAGAGCAGGGCACGCGGACGAGCGGGGGCCGTGCGCATTGGCTCGGGTGTCGGTCGAAATCGAAGGAACACCGCCTCACCCCGCGCCGTGGTCGGTGCCGTCGTTGCATCGCTCTCAATCATCGGTGTTGGACTCGGCGTCCCGGTGGTGAGCGTCATCTCGTGGCTCGGCCGCGAGACGCAACGTTCGGTCCCTTGGGCGGACGTGCGTGGGGCGATCCTCGATTCTTTCCTGATCGGCTTGCTGACAGCGATTGCGACGATCCTCGTTGCACTTCCCGTCGGTATCGCAGCCTCGCGCTATCGGTCGCGCTTTTCCTCCGCTGTCGAGCGAAGCACGTACGTGACGCATGCACTCCCGGGGATCGTGATCGCGATCTCGGTGGTCTACGCGGGCATTCGGCTTCTCAGGCCGTGGTACCAGAAATTGCCGCTGCTCGTTCTCGGTCAGCTGCTCATATTCCTGCCCCTCGCGGTCGCCGCGATCCGCAACTCGATCGAACAGTCCTCTGCGCGCATCGAGGAGGCGGCAAAGAGTCTGGGGGCGGGAACGATGGCCACCATACGCCGCGTCACCGTTCCCCTCGCCCTTCCGGGCATCGGGGCGGCGGCTGCGCTGACAATGCTGAATGCCATGAAAGAACTGCCGACGACACTCTTGTTGCGACCCACCGGTTGGGAGACGCTCGCCACGAGTATCTGGAAGTACAGCACCGTGTCGGACTACTCGGCCGTCGGCCCGTACGCTCTCACTTTGATGATTGTCACCGCGGTACCGACTGCGATCGTCACCTCGCTCACGGTGCTGCGCGTGTCACGGCCTTCGTCACCGGGTCGTCAAGAATGAACGACACACCCGCCCTCGTCGTTGACTCGGTATCGCACTCCTTCGGCGCGCTCGGTGTGCTCGAGGGTGTTTCGCTTGCCGTGCCGAGGGGCAGTATCACCGCCGTTCTCGGCCCCTCGGGTGGGGGAAAGACGACGCTGCTGCGTGCCGTCGCCGGATTCGAGACACCCTCCGAGGGCACGGTCAGGATCGCCGGCAACGTCGTGGTTCACGACGGACGATCGCTCGTTCCCCCGGAACGTCGCGGCGTGACGATCGTTCCGCAGGAAGGAGCGCTCTTTCCCCACCTCTCGGTGTTCGACAACATCGCCTTCGGGTTGAAGAAGCGCCGTGGTTCGGACGCCGAAAAACGCGTGCGCCACCTGCTCGACGTCATTGAACTCGGTGACCTCGCAGATGCGCGTCCTTCATCGCTGTCGGGTGGGATGCAGCAAAGGGTCGCCCTCGCCCGTGCCCTCGCCCCGTCGCCCGCGCTCGTCCTGCTCGACGAGCCGTTCACCGCCCTCGACGCGACATTGCGCCAGACGGTCCGCGACGAAGTCGTTGCCACGCTGCGCCGTGAAGGTGAAACCGCCCTGTGGGTCACGCACGACCAGCAAGAGGCATTGTCGGTGGCCGACCAGGTGGCCGTTCTTCTCGACGGCCGTCTCGTTCAAGTAGCCGATCCCGTCACGCTCTACCGTGAACCTGCGACGAAACAGGTCGCGCGATTCGTCGGTGACGCAGTGGTGCTGCGCGGTACCGTCGACCACGACGGCGTCCATGCACTCTGTGATACCGGCCGCGTCACCTTGTCCCGCCCCGCCGTCGCGGGCCCCACCGACATCGTCATCCGACCCGAACAGATCGAGATTTCCGCGAACTCCGTCGACCCGAATTCACCCTCATGCGACGGCGTGGTCTGTTCAACGAGATTCTTCGGGCACGATGGCATCGTCGACGTCCGCCTCGCGAGCGGTTTCGTCGTGTCGGTTCGCGTCCATGCTACGTTGCTTCCGGCCGTGGGCGAGTGCGTCGACGTACGGGTCAACGGACCCGTGCTTGCGTTTGCCTGATCTGCATTTAGCGCCGTTGCGCCGAGCCGCCGAAGCCAAAGAGTTGGCTTCCGACCTTGCGCATCTGAATTTCTTCACTGCCTTCCGTGATGCGGTAGCGGCGATGGTGGCGGTAGATGTGCTCAAAGGGCATGTGGCGCGAGTAGCCAACCCCACCACAGGTCTGCATCGCACGATCGGCTGCGTCGCAGGCCAGACGGTTGGCGCGGTAGTTGCACATTGCCACGAGGTGGGTGACCTCCATGTGGTGTTTGTTGTCCAGTGACCACGCCGTGTAGTGGACCAGTTGGCGCAACATCGCCGCCTCGGTGTGCAGTTCGACGAGCGGGAACTGAATGCCCTGGTTCGTCGACAATTTCTTGCCCCAGGTCACACGAGCGTTCGAGTATTTGACGGCCTCGTTGATGCAGAACTGTGCGGCACCGAGCGAGGACGCGGCCTGACGGATGCGGTTCTCGTGGACGAAGTGCTGGGCCAGTTCCAACCCGTGGTCGACGCGACCGAACACCGCCTCGGCTCCGACACGCACGTCCTTGAGGCTGACTTCGGCGTGGTCGGTCGGCATGTTGAACGTCCACCAGAAGAACTCGACCTTGAAACCGGGTGAGTTGGTCGGCACGAGAAACGCGGTGACGCCGATCGGATCACCGGGCTTGCCACTCGTGCGAGCAAAGATGATGTCGTGCGTGGCGTGGTGCAGACCACTGTTCCAACGCTTCATCCCGTTCAACACCCACTCGGCGCCGTCGCGGTACGCGGTTGTCTCCATGTAGGTGGCGTCGCTGCCATGGTTCGGCTCGGTGAGACCGAAGGCAAGGCGCCGCGTGCCGTCGAGGAACCCGGGCATCCACTGCGCCTTTTGCGCGTCGGTACCAAAGTCGCGCATCATGAGGACGGTCGGAAAGTTACCGACGATGCTCGATTCGTTCTGCAGGTCGTTGTGCAGACCGAGACCCTTCGTCGCAAGGTGCTCACGAATGACTGCCATTTCCAGATTCGTGGCGCTGCGGCCGCCGTACTCCGTCGGCAGCGCAAGACGCAACCAGCCCGCCGCATCGGCGCGACGACGCATTTCACGCAGCAAGGCCTCCCAGTCGTCGCGTGGCACACCGCCGTTGTCGAAATCGGTGCGGGCCCACTCGCGACGGTGATCAAAGAAGCGGATGTTGTCGTCCTGCTGCTCGAGGGGCTTGATTTCACGCTCGATGAAAGCGTCGAGTTCGTCGAGAGTGGTCTGAATTTCCTTCGGAATCGCGAAGTCCATGGCCAGAGGGTAGGCGACGGGCTTGAGGGTCTGCGAAGCAACCCCCGTCGGTTACCCCTGGGTAGGGAAGGCAAGATAGCGCTTGGAGAGAAGGCCAAGGTCGCATGATGTCAACGAGAGCCGTGTCCCGCGTCGGAGTCGTCGGTTGCGGACTCATGGGCTCGGGTATCGCCGAGGTGTGTGCGAAGGCAGGCCTCGATGTGAAGGTCCGCGAAATCAACCCGTCCGCGGCGGAGATGGGCCTAGGGCGTCTTACCGCATCCCTCGACCGTGCCCTCGGGGCGAACAAGATCAGCGAAGACGAACGCGAGTCGGCTCTGTCGCGGCTCAGTTTCACCACTGACTTGGCCGACTTTGCGGACCGCCAGGTCATCTTCGAGGCAGTCATCGAAGACGAAGGTCTAAAGACCAAGGTCTTTTCACACCTCGACAAATACGTCGAGGACGACGATGCGATTCTCGCCACAAATACCTCGTCGATACCGGTCATGAAACTTGGTATGGCCACTCAACGCCCGTCCCAAGTAATCGGCGTTCACTTCTTCAACCCCGTGCCGGTGCTGAAACTCGTCGAGCTCGTCCCCTCGCTTCTCACGTCAGCCGACACGATCTCGCGAGCCGTCGAGTTTGCCGAGGGAACTCTGCACAAAAGGGTTATCCGTTCGAATGACCGAGCCGGATTCATCGTGAATGCGCTGCTCGTTCCCTACATCCTGTCGGCTGTGCGGATGATGGAGTCGGGTTACGCCTCGGCAGAAGACATTGACCTCGGCATGGTCGAGGGTTGCGCCCACCCGATGGGCCCACTGCGGCTCGCCGACCTGATTGGTCTTGATACGGTCGTTGCCATCGCCGAAAGCCTCTACGCAGAATTCAAAGAACCTCTCTACGCCGCACCGCCGCTACTGTCGCGAATGGTCGACGCGGGTTTGCTCGGCCGCAAAGCCGGACGCGGCTTCTACGACTACACAAAAAAGTGAGGGGGATCGGGATGACTGCACAACTGTTCTCTCTCGATGGTGAACAAATCGCCTTTCGCAGTCGCATGCGCAAGTTTGCCGTGGACAAGACTGCAGCCTTCGCAGCCGAAACCGACCGTGCCGGCCAGTACTCGTGGGATGCCTTCAAGGCTCTGCAGTCGATGGTGGCCGAGGCGCGAGTGCAGGTCGAGGCCGCCCGTACTCCCGTCTACCGAGCCCGTCCCACGGTCGATGCCGATGACCCGTACGGCGAGCTTTCGGCGCTTGGCGCAATGGCGAAGTGCTTCGCAGCCGATGTTGTGATGAAAGTGACCACCGAGTGCGTGCAGTTGCTCGGTGGCCACGGGTACACGAATGACTTCCCCGTCGAGCGAATGAAGCGGGAGGAAAAGATCACTCAGATCAGCGAGGGTACGAACCGGATCCAGCGAACAGTGAGTGCGAAGCAGGTCCTCGGCTGAATCAACTCACCCGCATCGTGGTGGCCGACGGCGTCGGTGCACCCTGGGAACTCCTGCGCGACCACGTCGACGACCTCCGCCGGAGAGGTGGCTCGTGTGAAATATTCGTCGGCTGGTGTCTGGCCAGTGGACTCGAGTGGCTCGAAGCATCGTCAGAGGTTGTCGTGCGATCATTCATGGGTGGCAACGGATCACGCCACCTCTCATCGTCACCACACTTCAACTACGTCCCCACGCGATTCTCGCACCTTCCTCGGGCACTCGCCTCATGGCTGCAGCCGTACACACTGTTGATGTCCGCCCATCAGGTGGGGAGGGACTGGTTCTTGGGAACCGAAGCAGGTTGGATTCCCGCAGCCATGGAGCATGCCCGGGACATCATCGTCCGCCCCAACGACTTGCTGCCCCCGACAACCGCCGTCCATGCGCTGCAGTTCGGACCAAATGTTTCGGTACACGAGGGTGCGACATCACCACCCGACCAGGTGCCGCCACCGCGGGTCGATGACGTTTCGCGCGCGATCGCAGAGAGGATCGTGGCTTTGCTGCCCGACAATGCTGCGATCCAATACGGACCCGGCCCCATTGGTGCAGCATGCATCGAATCGCTCAAGAGACCGACACGCATTCGGTCGGGCATCGTCAGCGATGCGGTCATGCGTGCCGTGCGACGTGGAACCATCAGCGGAGTTCCCGTCGGTTCGTACGCTGTCGGAACTGCTTCGTTCTACGCCGAAATCGCCGATCGCGGTTGGGTTGATCGCGTTGAACGCACGCACGACCATCAGGCGCTGTCGAACGATGTCTTTTTTGCAGTCAACACGGCGCTCGAGATCGATTTGTCGGGGCAGGTGAACGTAGAGAGCATTCGTGGCACAACCGTTGCCGGACTCGGCGGCCACGCTGACTTTGCATTCTCTGCAGCATCAAGTCGACGGGGCCTCAGCATCATCGCGCTACCCAGTCGACGCGGCTCGGCCCCCACCCTCGTCGAGAGACTGACCGAAAGGGTGACAACGCAGAGGTCTGATATCGACGTTGTCGTGAATGAGAATGGTCTTGTCGACCTTCGCGGGCTCAGCGACCGCGAACGCGCGCGGTCCCTCACTCTTTTGTGGGACCTCTAGGTTGTAAAGCGCCCGCGACTCACGATCTCTCCAGCGCCACCGGTAGCGATTTCAGTCCTCGTGACAGCATTGTCGGGTTCCAGCGGAGTTCCGAACGATCCGTGACCATTTTGATTGACTTGAAGTCACGAAGGACTGCAGAGAGAGCGAGGTCTGCTTCGAGGCGCGCCAAGGGGGCCCCGAGGCAGTAATGCAGACCGAATCCGAAACCGATGTGCCCGCTCGGATTGCGACGCAGATTCAAAGTGTCGGGGTCATCAAAGACTGCCGGGTCGCGATTAGCGGACGGGTTCACGAGAAACACACGCTCTCCCACTTTCATGCCAACGCCACCGAAATCGTGGTCCTCCTTCACGAGGCGCACCATCGACCGTGCCGGACCGTCGAACCGTGTGATTTCTTCGATGGCCATCGACATCATGTCCGGATTACAGCGAAGATCCTCGAGTTGGGCAGGGAACTCGAGCAACGCAAGCAAGCCGTTGGTGATCAGGTTGGTCGTTGTTTCGTGACCTCCAAAGAGCAGGAGAGTGCAGGTGGAGATCAGCTCGTCACGCGTCAGCCGGTCTCCATCCTCTTGCTCAAGCAACAAACTGATGAGGTTGTCCTCGGGCGCAACCTCGAATTTCTCGATCATGCCGAGGAGATAGTCGCGAAGGTCGATCATTCCGCGAGCCGCCTGGTGGAAGCGATCGGGATTGTCATAGGCACCGAAGACAAGCGCGGTCATTTGGTCGGACCATTCCTTGAAGAGGATGCGGTCCCGGGCAGGTACCCCCAGCATCTTTGCAATCACGATTGCAGGCAGCGGGGCGGCGAAGTCGGCGACGAAGTCGATCGGACGACCCCCGGGCAGATCGGCCAGCAGCGCACCGACGACTTCCTCGATGTCGGCCATCTGGGCCCGCACGACCGATGGGGCAAAGATTCGCGACACGAGCCGCCGCAAACGAGTGTGATTCGGCGGATCAAGAAAAACCATCCAATTCGCAAGAATCCGGAACGTCTCGTCCACGGCGGCCGAATTGGTTTGGCGCATTACCGATGCCCGAAACGGCTCCATCCTGTCGGCGGTGAGATTCGTGTTGCGCAGGGCCCCAGTGACCAATTCGTGGGTCGTGAGCACCCACGCTTTGTGACGGGTGTTCCAATGGATTGGGGCCGCATCACGTAGCCGACCAAAGAACCCGTAAGGGTCGCGCGTTGCCTCCTCGCAGACAAGGTTGTGGTCGAACGCCGCGCGTGACAACGAACCTTTCAAGGCGTCCACCGTGTTGTCGTCGGAGTTCTTCATCTGACCTTTTCCTCTTGCGTCATCCGAGACAACCATGTTTACAAGAGTGTCATACCGTCGTCGACCGTGATTGCCCGACCGGTGACGGACGCTGCATCTCGCCATGCGGAAACCCCGAGTATTACGGTGTTTTCGGATGGATCTTCAAACCATCGCATTGGAATCTTTCCAACACATCTTTGATCAGTTCGTCAGGTGTGGTCTTTGCATATTTGGCCCCCGACCGATCGTGCCGTCGATCATGTCGCTTGATGTCCTGTCCGGCGCCACGCACCTGACAGGAATGCCGTGGCAGGCGAGCTCCGGGGCCTTTCTTGGGGTCAATGCCAGGGCCGCTGCCCCGTGGGCTGCATTTGCATTCGCCCCCACCGGAGACCCGCCACCGATCCTGCTGTGCGCCAACCTGTGGTGCGCCCGGCTCTGGCGACAAGGGCGACCTGACGTCGTTGCTGTAGGTCGCCCCCCTGTCTTCCATGGGCCCTTGTTCTGCGCTCGGGTCGTGACCGGTGTGGGTCGGCAAGGCCGACCCACACCGTCACCACCACCCGGAGATCAGGGAAGTTGGTAGAACTTGCGCGGCGTGGCCTCTGACGAGCCCTCGGCGGGCACATTGTCTGCGGTCACGAGCACAGAGGTCGCCAGGATCTGCTTGCCGGCGGTGCCGGGCGCAGCGTTACCCGCGATCATGTCTGCAGCGATCTGGCAAGCGGCCTCGCCGCCGAACTCATGGCCGTCGGCCACGGTTGCGACGAACGGACCGCCCTCGCGGATCGCTGCATACTCCTCGGGGTCACCGTTCATCGACACGACGACGGCCGAGCTACCCGCAGCAGTCACCGCCGCAGCCGCACCAACACCAAGCGAACCGAAGCCACCGACGACGGCCTTTGCATCGGGGTTCGCCTGGAGGGCGGCCTCGACGGACTTCTGCGCCGACTCTGCGGTGAAGCCAAGAGCCTCTCCAACGACGATGAGTTCAAGACCTGCGGCGTCGAGTACTTCCTTCAGGCCCTTTTCGCGGCTCTGAAGGGCGGGGTTGTTCGCGTTGACGAGGATGACCTGGCCAGAGCCGACCTTCTCGACAAGATAACGACCGATGATGCGGCCATCCTCTTCCTGGTTGGCATCAAGTGCGACGACGCCTGCAGGATTGCCGGCGCCCCAGATGACGACGGGAGTCTTTGCCTCGGTGAACGCGGCGATGAGCGACTCTTGGCCGGTCATGTCGATTCCGATGTTGAAGACGGCATCAACCTTTGCGCTTGCCCAACCCTCGAGCAAAGCAGGCAACTTGGTCGGGTCACCCCCGACGTCCTGATAATCAACCGTTCCGCCGTTCTTTTCAATGCAGGCCTGAAGCGGCTTCGACCAACGCTCGGCACCGGGCACTGGTGCGAGGTTGGCAATACCGACTTTCTTGCCCTTCCACGTGGTGGAATCACCCGCGATGGTGACCTCGACACCACCCGCGGGGATTTCACCCTTCGAGGGATCGGGTGCTGCAGTCTCGGCAGGTGCCGTGGTTTCTTCGGTTGCAGTCGTGTCCGCAGGTGCCGTCGTGTCCTGGGTCGCAGTAGTGTCGGCAACTGAGTCATCACCGTCGTCCCCACAGGCTGAGAGCAGCGTCATGGCGACGAGCGGAAGCACCACGAGTGCTTTTTTGGTCTTTCTCATATTTCCTCCTTGGGTCATCCGAATCTGACTCCCCGTGTTGTTGTGGTTGGTGGCGCCGCACCCATGGCTTGTCGCGGGACATCCGGCGCCGGGATGTCGCCTACGTTCGCCTGACCGCCCTGCGGGCCAGGCCCGCGAATGTCAGGGCGGCGATCAGGATCACGCCGTTGGCGATTGTCTGTGCGTAACCCGGTACGCCAAGAATGATGAGACCCGAGAAGGTGACCGTCATCAGTAACACACCGATTGCCGTTCCCAGGACGTGGAATTCGCCCTCTCGTAGTGTCACCGCTCCGAGAAAGCAGGCCGTATATGCCTGAAGAAGATACGAACCCTGATTTCCGACCAGTGTGACGGCCGATCCGGTTCGGCCCGCCGCCAGCACGACACCCGCGATCGCTGCGACGACCGCACACATCACGAAAGCAGCAAGTCGGTAACGCTTCACGTCGATACCCGCCAGCCGTGACGCTTCGGGATTGCCTCCCACGGCGTCCATGCGGCGACCCGCCTCGGTCTGGCGAAGGAAAAACGAAATGCCAAACAAGATGACCGTCGCGGTCACGGCGATGATGGGCAGGCTAAGACCCTCAAGGTTGAGATTGAACGTTCGACCGCCAACGGTGAGATCCCAACCCCAACTCTCGGGGGCCTTCCACCCAAAGAGCGTTCCTTGCGCGGTGCCGGTGATGTTCTTTGGCAGGGCGACCGAACGACCGTCGGTGAGGCGAATCAGGTAGCCCTCGATGATTCCGGCCAGCCCGAGCGTGCCGATGAAGGCGCTGACACCGAAATACGACACGACGATGCCGTTGATGACACCCGCGAGAAGACCGAAGAAAATTGCGGCGACCAGCGCAGCCAGGAACGTGTCCTGCCAGTCGGCGGGCACCACGGCACCACCACCAATGTCGGTGAAGGGGATGGTCGGCCACGTAATGATGTATTGGCCACTCAGGAAAAGAGCGAAGACACCTCCGCCGAGCGTGAGAGCTGCAGCGATCGACAGGTCGAATTCGCCCAGAGTCAAGGCGATTGTGAGGCCACTGGCCAAGATGGCAAGGACAGCTGACTGGCGCAAAAGAAGCGTGAAGTTGTTGCCGGAGAGAAACCTCTGCTCACCCAAACGAACCTCACAGAGGATCGTGAAGACCCCGACGAGAACGATAAGAAATACGATCGTTCCGTATCGCGCCGCGAAGGCCAGCCCCTTTG
>Ga0163212_1001114_pt1 | contig 11881 bp, 9 predicted proteins | sample Malawi_45m_30L_FD_113532 | JGI IMG/M metagenome (GOLD analysis project Ga0163212, IMG submission 113532) | Freshwater microbial communities from Lake Malawi, Central Region, Malawi to study Microbial Dark Matter (Phase II) - Malawi_45m_30L | ecosystem: Environmental > Aquatic > Freshwater > Lake ...
GCAATTCCTCACGCATCAGCCTCGCCAGTTCCAGACCATTGCTGCCGTCCGCCTTCAGCTGCTGCCGTAAATCCCGCAGCCGCAGCTGCACATACAACTGTCGCTGCAGCAGACGCCGCTCCGCCACACTCGCCGCTGCCCACGCCGCACCTGCATTCTTTGCAAAAGCCTCCTGCAGATCAGCCGGTATCGCCCGCTGCCGATCATCCCAGCCCTCCATTCGCCGAGCATCCTCGAGCAAACCTGCCAGCTCCGCATCCGGCTGCTTCCATCGCAGTACCAACAGTTCAAAACGCAGCTGCCCCAGCGTATCACCCGATACTCCCAGCTGCTCCGCTGACTGCAGCAGCGCCGCCAGACCTGCAGGATCATTTCGCACACGCTGCTTCTGCCGCTGAATCGCCTGACCACGCACCGCCTGAATCTCCTGACGCAGCACGTCGTCCTCATAAAACTCAGACCGCGATACATACTCCGCAGCCAGCTGCAACAGCTTTTCCGGCTGCTGATTTCCAGGTTCCGCCATCCGTCGCCGTAACTGCTCCTCGTCCGTCTCACCCACCTGCAGTCGCTGCACTGTGAAGAACAGGCGTGAGCCATCGCGAGTAAACCCGCCAGTCACCTCCACTCGCTGCGCCCGACGCATCCGATCCGGCAATCGCACTGTCGGCGGATGACGAAAAATCAGCTCCAGCTTCTCCAGCCGAAATGACTCCGCCGTGCGACTCTGAAAACGCCCCTCCAGCTCCACTCGAGCCCCCGCATCAGCCAGCTCACCCCACCGCTCCTGCTGCTTCAGCAACTGCGGTACAGACAAAGTCTGAGCACATGCAGATCCCGTCAACAGCCATACCGGCAAACATGCCCATAAGACAATACCCAGTAACACCGCCCGGCAGGCTCTCATGGCTTCGCTCCCCCCGGCTCAGACTCGGCTTCGCCAGCCCCGCCCACGCCCGCAGTCGACAAGCCCAGCGATTGCTCCTGCTGACGCAATAATTCAGCCACTGATGCATCCGCCGCTGAATAGCCCGCAGCACCTGCCGTCACCGCCTCAGTCAGCACCACCACCGAACTGTCATCCAGCAACAGCTGCAATGAACCAGCCGGCTGATCCACCCGGCCCGCCCGCAACGCTGCCGCAAACAGAATCGGTCGCTGAGGCGCTGCAGACTGCAACTGCCGCAGCGACTGAGCCTCCGTCAGTATCCGCACCCGCCACACCCCCGCCTGCAGCGGCAGATCCAGCTCCAGCACACCACCATTATCCGCAAGCGGTTTCAAACCTGCCTCAAACACAAACACCAAACCACGCACCTCAGCCGTCACACGCTCGTCCGTCAGCCGATTCTCGTCCGCTAACTGCTGCAGCGAACTCACCAGATCCAGTTGCGACAAATGATTCACCGCCCGACACTGCCGCAATAACGACTCCGCCCGCAGGGCCTCAGTGTCACGTCGACCTAAGATCCCAGCTGCCTCCACCACACGCTCCAGTGATGCCGTCAGCTGCGACAAATCCCCCGCCTGCATCGCCTGCTGAACCGCATCCTGCTGCTGACGCCAGACTCGCCTCGCCACATCCTGACGCCGCTGCTGCACCATCCACCACACCGTCAAACACAACAGCAACAAACTGGCAGTCACCAGCAGACGCACCGGCGAAAATATCCGCCGCAGTCGCACAGCGAGTGAAACTTGCGGCAGCACAGGCAACGCCTGAACTGCCTGCTGCTGAACAGGCTGAGCAGCCACCTGCGGCACCTGTGCCCCAGCAGGAACTGTCGGCACGGCTGGCGCTGACAGAACCGGTACCCCAGACGGCAAAGACACCGCCGCACGTCGCCCAGGCTTCCCTGAACCGCTGACCGCCTCACGCCCCACTCCACCAGACTCAGCAGAACGCTTCCCGGAAGCCGCACCACCCCCGACACCACCAGCCGACGAATCGCCAGCCAGTTCACGCACGGCCGCAGCAGCCCGACCAGCGAAACCACCAGTCGCCACCTCGCTGGGAACACGCCGAGTCGCCGGGTAGGGATTCACCGGCAACACATACAGCATGCGACCACAGTCCGAACAGTCCGCAACCTGATACGACACACGCCGAATCCCGGCCGCACGACCGCCACACTCACAATACACCTCGAACGGCACCGGGATCTCTTGCGCCGCCGTCCCGAACAGCTTCGCCTTCGCCCGCAAAATTCTGTCGCCCAGACCTGACATCGCCATACACCCGCCGCACAACGGACGCTATCCCGGCCACCAGCCGCTATTCTCGCCTGATGGACACTGCCAGGCAACCAGATCACCCCCCTCGGAATCAGGAAATTGTGCAAGCCGCTGCAACTACGCCTGAACCCCGGCACGCTCCGACTTGCAAAACACAAAGCCGTCACGAGCCGCGTCGATCAGGATCGTCTCCCCAGCCACAAAACTCCCCGCCAGCAGCTCGTTCGCCAAAGCATTCTGAATCCGCTGCTGAATCACTCGCTTCAGCGGTCGAGCCCCGTAGGCGGGATCATAACCCTCGTTCGCCAGTAACTGGCGCGCCGCATCCGTCACCTCCAGATGATAACCGTTCTTCTCCAGCATCCCGCTCAAACGCTTCATCTGCAAATCCACAATCTCCCGAATCTCCTCCCGACCTAGCGGATGAAACACAATCACCTCATCCACGCGATTCAAAAACTCAGGCAAAAAGTGCTTCTGCAACGCATCCATCACCCGCCGCCGAATCTCTGACTCGTCCGCCGTACCCGACAACTGCTGAATCGCCTGACTGCCAATATTCGATGTCATCACCACAATCGTGTTCGTGAAATCCACCGTCCGACCATGACTGTCCGTCAAACGACCGTCATCCAGCAACTGCAGCAGAATGTTGAACACATCCCGGTGAGCCTTCTCGACTTCGTCCAGCAAAATCACACAGTACGGGTTCCGCCGCACTGCCTCCGTCAAACGACCGCCCTCCTCGTAACCGACGTAGCCCGGAGGAGCCCCAATGAGCCGCGCAACACTGTGTTTCTCCATGAACTCACTCATGTCAATCCGCACCATGTTGCGTTCATCGTCAAACATGAAATGAGCCAGCGCCTTGCACAGCTCCGTCTTGCCCACCCCCGTCGGACCAAGAAACATAAACGATCCAATCGGACGGTTCGGATCCTGCAGACCCGATCGCGATCGCCGCACCGCGTTCGATACCGCCTCCACTGCCTCTTGCTGATTAATCATCCGCCGATGAATCTCACGCTCCATGTTCAACAGTTTCTCACGCTCTCCCTGCATCATCCGCACTACCGGAATTCCAGTCCACAAACTCACCACCCTCCCAATGTCCTCATCTGTTACCTCCTCCCGCAGCAGACGATTGTCTGAATCTTGCTTCATTTCGGCAGAACGAGCCTCAGCGGTCGCCAGCTGCTGCTCCGCCTGCTTCAGCTGCTGCTCTGTCCGATGCGCTTCCACAAAATCCTCGTTCTGCAACGTCTGCTGAGCCCTCGAAAAGGCCTGCTGAAACGCCGTTCGCAGCTTCTCAATCTGCTCCTTCAGAGGCTTGATGCCCGATAAAGCAGACTTCTCAGCCTCCCACCTCGCCTTCAGCTGACTCGTCGTCTCCTCACGGTCCGCTATCTGCCGCCGCAGCTCCTGCAATCGCTCCTTCGCATCCTCACTCGTCTCCTTCTCCAGTGCCGCTGCTTCAATCTGCATGCGAGTCAGCTGACGAGTCGCCTCGTCAATCTCCGCCGGCATCGAATCAATCTCCATCCGCAGACGACTGGCCGCCTCGTCCACCAGATCAATCGCCTTGTCCGGCAAAAATCGATCGTTGATGTAACGGTCAGATAACGTCGCCGCAGCGATGATCGCGTCGTCCGTGATCCGCACCCCGTGATGACTCTCATACCGATCCTTCAAACCCCGCAGAATCGATATCGTGTCCTCCACATTCGGCTCCTGCACCGTCACCGGCTGAAAACGACGCTCCAGTGCCGGGTCCTTTTCTATGTGCTTGCGATACTCGTCCAGTGTCGTCGCACCCACACAGTGCAGCTCGCCCCGAGCCAAGGCGGGCTTCAGCAGATTCGACGCATCCATCGCGCCCTCCGCATTCCCTGCACCCACCACAGTGTGCAACTCGTCAATGAGCATAATGATCTGACCGTTCGATGACTGCACCTCCTTCAGCACAGCCTTCAATCGGTCCTCAAACTCACCCCGATACTTCGCACCCGCAACCAGTGCCCCCATGTCCAAAGCAAAAACCCGCTTGTTCTTCAGATTCTGAGGCACGTCGCCCAATACAATCCGATGCGCCAATCCCTCCACGATCGCCGTCTTCCCCACTCCCGGCTCTCCAATCAACACCGGATTGTTCTTCCGCCGACGTGACAACACCTGAATCACACGGCGAATCTCCGTGTCTCGACCTATCACCGGATCCACCTTGCCCTGGCGAGCCAGCTCGACAAGGTCCTTACCATACTTCTCCAGCGCCTGAAACTTCTCTTCCGGATTCTGATCCTGCACGGTCTGCCCTCCCCGAATTCCCTTCACCGCCTCCAGCAAATCACGCTCCTCAACACCACTCAACGACAACAGCCGCTTCGCCTGATCCTCCACCTGCGATAACGCCAGCAACAAATGCTCTGTCGAAGTAAACTCGTCCCCCATCACATCAGCCTGCTTCTTCGCAGCATTCAAAACCTTCATCGCCTCCGGACCAGCACCCACAACCTCCCCCGTACCACTCGACTGAGGCAATCGACCCAGCTCGCCATCCACCAGCTGCTGCAAACGACCCGTATGCACCCCCAGCTTCTGCAACAACGGACTCACCAGACCGTCCTGCTCCTGCAACAGACTCTTCAGCAAATGCAGCGGTCGCAAAAATCGATGTTGACGCTGCTCCACCAACTCCTGCGCTCGCTGGATCGCCTCGCCCGCTTTCACCGTCAGTTTTCGAGGATCAAATGCCATCGCTGTACCCCCGCTAAAAAGCTGCCGCACACATCCACACTCAACAAACACCTCAGCGAATCCCATTCCAATTTAAAACAACGGGGTTTTCACGCCCTGAAAAACCAGACCTGCCAGTTTGACATAGCAGTCTCCGGTGATCCGCAAAACAAGAGGTGCCATTATGGCACTCACAGTCGTCAGCGTTACGCCCGCCGCGCCGCTGCAGAATCCCCACATTCTGCACGTCCGTCCGCCAGGCTTCCCGCCAGCAACAACCCGCACGCCAGCCAACGAATTCCCCGTGTTAATGCATGGTCAGGAGGTATTTTTTCCCCACAATGTGCACTCACATCGCACAACCCATCCGTCCTGCTCTCACACGCTCCGGAAATCTCAGTCTCATGCCTCCTGCAGGTCTCCTCCCCATCGGTCTTGTCGGCTGCGGCACCGTCGGTACCGGCGTCGTTCAAATTCTGCAAAACTCAGCCGAACTGCTCACCGCCCAGATCGGCCACACCCTCGCTCTGCGACACGTCGTCGTCCGCAACCCCGATCGCCCTCGCGACGCTGACCTGTCAGGCTGCGCTGTCTCCGCCAGCCTCGATGCTCTGGTCGCCGACCAGTCCGTTCAAACAGTCGTGCATGCAGTTGGAGGCAGCGCCGGTCCCCGCCAGGACATTCTGCGACTGCTGCATGCCGGCAAGGATGTCATCACCGCCAACAAAGCCCTGCTCTGCGCTCACGGTGACGAACTGTTCCAGACTGCTCACAGCCTCGGACGCACCATCTGCTTTGAAGCCGCTGTGGCCGGCGGCATCCCAATCATCTCCACCGTCTGCACAGCCCTCACCGCCAACCGCATCCTCGCAATCGAAGCCATCCTCAACGGCACCAGCAATTTCATCCTCACTCGCATGCTAGACCGACGACAAATCTACGAAGAATCGCTGCGAGAAGCCCAGCAGTTGGGTTATGCCGAAGCTGACCCCACCATGGATGTCGACGGCACCGACGCGGCACAAAAACTGGCAATCCTCGCACGACTCGCCTTCGGTACTGCCATTCCCTTCGATCGCATTGCCCGCCAGGGAATTCAAAACATTGATCTGCAGGACCTGCTGGCAGCCGCCGACCTCGGCTACCGCATCAAACTGCTGGCACTGGCCCGCCTGACAGACCAGCGACTCGAGGCTTCGGTACAGCCCACTCTTGTCCGAGCTGATCGGTCCATCGCCATGACCTCTGGAGCACACAATTTTATTGCAATCGAGGGCGATGCTGTCGGAGTCCTCAAACTGGCAGGTGCCGGAGCAGGGCGGATGCCCACCGCATCCGCTGTCACTGCAGACCTGGTTGACTGCGTCACCGGTCGAGCTGCCTGCACATTTAAGGCACTGCTCAGACTTCAGCAGCGAACCCCGCTGCCACTGCACCCCTCCGCCGATATCGCCCGCCGACAATACCTGCGATTCAACGTCGCCGATCGCCCACACGTCCTCGCGGACATCGCCGCTGTCCTCGGTCGTCACGGCATCAGCATCAGCAGCGTTCGACAGGACGAAACAGAAGACTCCGTCGATGGCACCGGCATCGCCCGACTGGTGATCCTCACACACCGCGCCACTGAAGGCAGACTGCAGGCCGCTGACAACGAAATCGACTGCCTTGACTCACTACGCGGACCACGCATCCGTATGCCCATCGCCGACTGAGTCAGTGCTTGCCACAGCGTCACGCAAGGAACACCACAACAAACTGCCCTCAGGCCGGGACCGGCATTGTGTCCACCAGCGCCTGCACGATCTGACCACACCGCTGCCGCTGACCCTCCGCCAGCAGCCCCTTAATCATAAGGCGATGAGCCAACACCGGCACCGAAGAACGCTTGATGTCGTCCGGGATCACAAAGTCTCGATCAGCCATAAATGCCAGCGCCTGAGCAGCCCGGTACCAGGTGAGCACACCGCGAGTCGACACGCCCAAAGACAGCTCGGGGTGATTCCTTGTCCTCTCGGCAAGATCCAGCATGTAACCCGCCAGGGAATCATCCACCCGCACCTGCTGCACCTGCCGCTGCAACTCCAGAATCTCAGCCGCCGTCGCAACCGACTGCAGTGAATCAATCGGCTGACCCGACCGATGACGCTGCAAAATCTCCAGCTCCGCACGACGCTCCGGATAACCCACACTCAGACACATCATGAAACGATCAAGCTGGTTCTCAGGCAATGGATAAGTGCCCTCAAACTCACGCGGATTCTGAGTGGCAATGACCAGAAATGGCTGAGGCAAAGCATGCGTCACCCCCTCCACTGACACCTGACGCTCACTCATCGCCTCAAGCAGGGCACTTTGATTCCTCGGAGTCGTCCGGTTGATCTCGTCCGCCAGCAGAATGTTCGTGAAAATCGGCCCCGGACGAAACTCAAAATCACCGGTCGCCGGACGATACACCGCTGCACCAAGCAAATCACTGGGCAGCAAATCCGGAGTAAACTGCATGCGAACAAACTGACAACCCAGACTCTTCGACAATGCCCGCGCCAAAGAGGTCTTGCCCAACCCCGGAGCATCCTCCAGCAGCACATGACCACCACCCAGCAGCGCCGCTGTGCACAACTGCACCACATCGGACTTACCCAGCACCGCACACTCAACGTTCGCCAGAATACGCTGCACCAGCTGTTGACTCACTGCCCGCTCCGCTGCCGAAATCTTCAAGCCGGAATTACTGTCAACGCCCACACGACGCCCGACATTCTAGCCTCGACACGCCCGCAAACAGCACCACTCACGACAAACACCGCAGAAAATGGCAAAAACCGAAATTCACTCCAGCGGAATCGCTTCACCCATCCCGAACTTCACAGCCGCAGACTCGTAATTCTGCATCGCCTCCGGCAACAACTCACGCAATGCAGTCGCGCGACGAGCGTCAGAAGGGTGAGTCGACAGAAATTCCATCGGGGCATCGCCCTGCTTCGATGACGAAAAACGTTCCCAAAAACCCGGAGCCACCGACGGGTCATAGCCCGCCTTCGCCATCAGCAATAAGCCAATGTGATCGGCCTCCAGCTCATGCTTCCGACTGTACGGCAAAATCACCCCATACTGCGATGCAGCACCGTAAGCCGTCAGCACAATCTGCTTCTTCTGCTCTTCCTGCTTCTGCAGCACCATCCCCACCGCCGTCTTGCCGATGTTCTGAGCAGTCTGGTAAGTCATCCGCTCGCCACCATGTCGCGCAATCGCATGCGCTACCTCATGCGACATCACCACCGCCAGCCCCGCTTCATCCTGACAAACCGGCAGCAAGCCCGTATATACCGCCACTTTGCCGCCAGGCAGACAAAAAGCATTCTGAGTCTTCGAATCAATCACATTGAATTCCCAGTTGAAATCCGGACGGTTCGCCACCGCCGCGATTCGCTGACCCACCCGCTTCACCAGCTCCTGATACTTCTCGTTCTTCGTCACCGGCTCAGACTTCAGCACGTCCTGATAAGCCGTCAGACCCATATCGTTCTCACTGGCCTCCGATGTTACCAGCAAACGACGACGCTCTGTCAGCGGAACCGTATTGCATCCCGCCACCAGAAACATCAGTGCTAAAAGCAAACTGCCCAGTGCCAACGTGGCAGCAACCATCGACCTCATCACCAGCAACTTCGATGCAGACGACATCCTTAGCCCGTCCTAAAATCAAACCCGCAGTCAGACCACCGACAGCAACCCAAAACTGTACGTCCCGCTCCGCAATCTCCTCAAGGGGGATCAGACTGCCGCAGCCTTGCCACCAGCCCCGGTAACGCACAACCAGCCGCTTTTCTGCCGCTTCTGCCGCAGTTCAGGCAAACCAGACACCAGCCCGGCAGCTTTCGCCGATTCACTCGCCCCAGTTCAACCCGCCAGCTCAGGGTCCTCAACCAGCCCGCTTGCGCCGCCGCCGCGGAACGGATACCAGCCGGTATTCAATCGAATTTCCCCGCTTGCCACACACTTCCAGCTGACCCATCCGACGAAAACACCAAGCCGCCTTCTGAGCCAGCCAGCGCGGCATCCCGCACGCCGCCGCCAGTTCGGCCGTCGTAAACGACTCAGGCACATTCGCATTCAGTGCCTGCCACAGATCGGCCGCAGTCTTCAGACTGATCCTCTGCTGCACCGACACCAGCACTCGATCATGCACACTGTACTTCCGACGCCAGCTCGTCCGCTCATTAGGCGGCAGACGCAGCTCCTGCTGCTCCGTCAGCACCACATCCAGACGCAGTCGCGGATGCGGAAATACCGAAAAATGCACCAGCTCCTGAAAGACATGTGCCAGAGTCTGACGCAGCGGGCTGTAACGAGAACGCAAAGGCGTTAAGTCACCAGGATTCAATGTCACTAGCTGACGACGCGCCACCAACGGCTTCACCACAATCACCTGATGCTCAGACACCAGCACTCGTACCTTGTCACGAATCGTTGACAATGACGCACACTGGACCTCAATCAGACGACCACGACCATCAATCGCATCGATACGGTAACCCCCCAGTGTCTGCTCGTGACGAGCCTCGTCCGAGACATACCGCTGCTTCAGTTGCTGATGAAGCGATGTCGCCAAAACCCCAGACCTCCCTGTCCGGATGCCAGAATGTCTATCGAGCATCCTTCAGGCAGTTGACACCCATGTAAATCACCAGAGCCGACGCAAGAATAAACATCACGTCAAACACTGTCTGACTGCCAAACGGCACACCGGTCGCAAAATCCGCAACCGCCAGCAGAGCCATCAGTGCCGCCAGGCCCATTGACGCAACTACAAGACCCCGGGAACTACCCACCATTGCTGATTCTCCGCAGGCACAACGCCCACTGCGCAATACCCACATTCCTGCCCGACTGCTGCAAATAACTTCCTGAATATCAGCTGCAGCCCGATCTGTAACACCCCAGATGAGCAGTAAACATAAGAGTTTACAATAGAAATACGACCGGTTTCGACACCGAATCCAGCAATTTTCCGCCCAGTACCCCACTTTACCCACACACAAACACCCCCACCCACACCAAATCCCTCGGTTTTTAGCCGTTTTTTCACCCGAAAACTGGCAATTCACACAAAAACCCATTTTGATTATTCTGCCCGACCGATGAATAACGCGCCCGATTCCGCCATCCGATCCTGCAGAACCGCGGTCGATCTCGCCGTGGCGTTCGTGGTCGCCGTCACCATCCTCCGCACCTTCGTGCTCGAGGGATACCTCATCTCCACCGGCTCAATGGCTCCCGGTCTGTGCGGGTTTCATCGCCAGGTCCACTGCCCGTCCTGCCAGTTCGTGTTCGCCTTCGGTCTCGCCTTCGACGAATCCAGCCCCGACAGCCCCGGAACTATCCAGGAACCCAGCGGACCTCGCCGACTGGCCACTTGCCCCAACTGCGGACAATCCGGCATCGACGTCTCGAGTCTGGCCAATAACCACGGCGATCAACTCCTCGTCCACAAACATACGTTCGACGTCCGATCCCCCAGACGCTGGGAAACCGTCGTCTTCCGCAACCCCGCCAGACCCACAGAAGCCTTCGTCAAGCGAATCGTCGGACTGCCCGGTGAATCCATCCGTGTCAAAGCCGGAGATGTTCACATAAACGGACTAATCGCTCGCAAAACACTCCCCGCACAACTCGAACTCCGCATCCCCGTCTGCAGCCTGCAACTCCCCGCTGACAGCCACGCGGAATGGCAACTCCCCTGGGAACTCGATCAGAACTGGAAACTGCAGCACAAGACACTCCACTGCTCAGCTCACCCCACAAAGACCAACGTCCAGACTCCCGGCGCCGACACCACAGCCTGGATCCGCTTCCACTACTGGAAGCCCTCCGGCGGAAGACACCTGTCTGAAACCCCCCTCAAATACTCGGCCGCTGAACCCGACTGGAGCGATTTTCAAAGCCGCTTTCGCGATGTACCCATCGCCTGGTCCGCACAGATGCACTACGACACAGACCGCGAAGTACTGCAGTGCGAAGGAGTCATGCCGGCTGAACTCCAGCAAGACCTGCTCCGCAATGCCAGCAACAGCGAATTCCGCAATGCCGTCTTCCGACTCGCTGCACTCTCACACCTCGCCCCCGTGACCGATCGATACGGCTATAACTCCCTCGTCAGCTCGCCCGAGTACGTCGTTAGCGACCTCATGCTCGATACCACACTTAAATGGCAACAACCACCCGCTCGCATCCACGTTCGCATCCCCGTCGGTAACGAAACCTTCGGACTCACCCTCGATAACAACAGCCACTCCGCCACTCTGCTGTCACTCGATCAGCAAACACTGCTGCGACAAGGCTCGTTCAACCCCGTTGATGGCCAGTCACTGCACATCATCGCCTCCAGCTTCGATCAGCAAATCGCCGTCAGCATCAATGGACAGCCCCCCTTCCCGGATCTGCCCGTCAATGACGCTCAGCCACCACCAGAACCCGTCGAAGCCTCCGCCTCACCGCTCGGAGAGCAACACCCGGACCCCGCCCGCGCCGCTCATATCAGCCTCCTCATCGAACGACAAAAACGCTGGGCGATCGGTATCGCCGGCGGCTCCGCCAGCATCAGCCAGCTCAATGTCTACCGCGATGTCTTCTACACCCCAGGACAACGACGAAATGCCGTCACAGAGGACTACTACATCCCTGAGAGCTGTTACTTTGTACAGGGTGATAACAGCCCTGTGTCCTCGGACAGCCGCAACTGGGAAAAACCAGTCGTCCCACACGCGTTTTTGGTTGGCAAACCGTTTCTCGTACACTTACCGTCAAAACCAGCGATTCTGCAGTTCGCCGGTCGGGAATGGCCAATTCGGATACCTGACTGGCAACGAATCCGGTACATTCACTGACCACAAACACACAAACACACAAA
>Ga0163212_1001116_pt1 | contig 11867 bp, 9 predicted proteins | sample Malawi_45m_30L_FD_113532 | JGI IMG/M metagenome (GOLD analysis project Ga0163212, IMG submission 113532) | Freshwater microbial communities from Lake Malawi, Central Region, Malawi to study Microbial Dark Matter (Phase II) - Malawi_45m_30L | ecosystem: Environmental > Aquatic > Freshwater > Lake ...
GGGGAAGCATGGGCGGAGCAAAGGCTGGCGCCGTTCAATTGCAACCACAGCCATTGCCGCCCACGCCCCGGCCACCGGCCGCCGCCTCGCGCGAGAAGAAGGTGTGCTCCATCATCGCTGTGTGCAGCGCGTCTCGGTCGGGCCGCAGCGCGTAGGACGTCAAGATGGCACGCTCCCACGGCTGGACGCGCACGAGGCTGGTGCCGGCGCATCCGGAACCGAGCAGGGCGGTGGCGGCGAGGAGCGTCAGGAGGTGGAGCAGGCGGCGCATAGTCAGGGCTTTTCGGCGAGCAGGGTTTCGATCTGGGCCCGCAGCTCGCGCGCGGAGCGCTCGCCGTGGAACCCGCGGTGGACAAAACGCACCCGGCCGTCGCGGCCGAGGAGATAGCTGGTGGGCATCGTCGGCACCGCCACGGCCTTCACCAGCCGCTGGAAACGGTCGTGCACCACGGTGAAGTCCGGGGCCAGCCGGCGCACGAAGTCCGCCGCCGCCGCCGGCTTCTCATCCACGCCCACGCCGACCACGACGAGGCCCTTGGCCCTGTAGTCGCGGTGCAGTTGGTCCAGCACGGGAAAGGACGCCTTGCACGGCCCGCACCACGAGGCCCAGAAGTCTACCAGCACTATCCGGCCCGCCGGCTCCGGCAGCGCATCGCCCGCCAGGCGCGGCAGGTCGTCCCCCGTCAGCGTGGGAAAACGGTCGCCGGGCTGGATCGCCCCGCGCAGGGAGGCAACCGCCACCACCGCGGCCGCCAACAGGCTTAGTTCACGTCGCCACATAATTAAAGAACCCCCGTGTCTGCGCCCGGATCTGTTCGCCCACGAGCAGGCCCTCCGCGCCGGGGAACGATTGGATGAACTCCACGCCCCGGGGAATGCCGAGGACAAACGCGGTCGTCGACAGCACGCCCGCCTGCAGGCAGGAGCCGGCCACAACCGTGGCCTGCCGGCAGCCGTGAGCCACCGGACGTCCCGAGCGGGGATCGACGATGTGCCCGTAGCGGCGCCCCGCGATCTCCACGTGACGTAGGTAGTCGCCGGAGGAGGCGACGGCCCGGTCTATAGCGGCGACGCTCCCCGCCGTGCTACCGGGCCGCGACGGGTCCTCCAGCCCGATATGCCACGCCGGCCGGTCCGGGGGGCGCCCGAGCGCCCGCAGGTCGTGGCCGAAATCCACCAGCGCGTGGGCCACGCCGTGGGCGCGCGCGATCTCGATCGCGCGGTCCACCGCGTACTCCTTGCCGAACCCGCCGAAGTCGAGGGCCATCCCGGGTTCCGGGAGGAATACGCGCCCAGGTGCCCGGGCCACCTTCTTCCAGCCGACCAGAGCGCGGGCGCGTTCGATTTCCGGGTCGGTCGGTAGGCGCGGCACCGGGGCCTGGTAATCCCACAGGCGCTGCAGTGGCAGGCTGGTCGGATCCAGCACGCCCTGGGTCATAAAGTGCAGCTGGTCGCAGACCTTCAGCATCACCTCCATCTCGGCATCGATCCCTACCCACTCGCGGCCAGCCGCGGCGTTGATGCGGCCGATCAGGCTGTCGGGCCGGAAGCGCGTGTATCGGGCCTCGAAGGCCTGCACCCACGCGACGAGTTCCTGTTCGAATAACTGGCCCGGCCGCGGGTCCGCAGCGCCCAGATAGTACTGCACCTCGCAGCGGGTGCCCAGCGCGTGAAAGCTCAGCCGCCGCAAGGGTCCGGCCGCAGCCGGACCCGCCGGGACTGCGGGCGGGGGGCGATGGGCTTGGGCCAGCTGTGCCATCGGCGAATCCTCACCAAGCGAAGCGCGCGCCCACCGTCAGGACGTTCGCCCGGCAATAGGCGCTCGCCGGCGTAACGCCGTCCCGGCCGTGCATCGAATACCTTTCGTAGGCCGCATCGAGCTGCACCGCGGTCGTGACGTCCCAGATCACCTTGAACCCGAAGGTATGCGTTTGGAGGGCGGAGAGCCGGTAATCCGAGGAATAGAACGGGCCCTGTGGCCGCGGCGGGCCCTCGGAGGGCCGCACGGAGGTGCCGTCGAACCGGTAGCGGTAGAAACGCGCGGCGGACTGGCCGTGGAAGCGGTAGCCCGGCCGGAAGAGGACCCGGTCGCCCCATTGCTGGAACCAGGCGAGGTCCACGGTGTGGGCGCGCACCCCGTAGGAGTCGCGGTGGTGCCGGTAGCTGGCGTCCAGAGCGCCGCGCAGCGCCGGGAAGGCGCGGTTCAGGGCGGCGAGGGCGAGGCGCTTGTCGCGCACGTCCGGCCGGTTCTCGCTGAAGGTGAGCGGCAGCGACAGGCCCGGGATGATCTCCACCGTGCGGGCGACCAGCTTGTAAGGATCGGCCAGAAAGCCGCGCTGGCGGCCCCAGGTGAGGTTCAGGGTGACGGAGGTGCGCGGGTCCAGCAGTTGGGTCACTCCGAGGATGGCGTCGCGCGTGCGTTTGTCCGCCCAGGGCTTTTGGAAGAACACGCGGACCTCGTCGGCGGTGCCGGCGAGGCCGGCGAGCACGGTGGTATTCTTCTGGTTGAACTCGGCGAGGCCGTTTACGGACCAGCCGACCGAATCGTAATCGCTCTCGAGGCTGCGGCCGGCGCCGAGCGTTAGGGAGCCCACGCTGAACTGCCGGGCAACGGTGGCGTTCCATGCGCGGCGGCGCTCGGTCAGCTTCGCGAGCGGCACCTGGTCGCTGCCTTCCGGGGCCGGTTCGCCCGTGGGGGTGGCGCCCGCGATTGCGTCCACCACGCCCTCGACCTTCAGCCGGGTGTCGGTGCCGAGGTTCTTCTCCACCGTCGCTCCGTGGACCTCGACAGCGATGCGTCCGGCGGCCTCGCGGTAGTCTTGGTACTTGTAGCGGACAGCCTCCTCAGCGCGGAGGGAGCGGGGGGAGACGCAGAGGAGGGCGGCCGCGAGCAGGGTGGCGCGGCCCGGATGCGGGACGAAGGGAGCCATAGGCGGCGGGTGAAGGGAAGCGCGCGCGGCCCGGGAGGCAAGTCGCAGCTCAGGCCCGCGTCGCGAGGAGGCTCGGGCGACCGGCGCGCCAAGCGGCCAGTTCTAGGGTCAGCGCGAAGAGGCCGGTGAAGAGGAGGTCGCTCGCCACGGTGTTGCGGAAGAAAATCCACGTGGGCGGGAATTCGGGGCGGCCGACGGTCAGCGCCTGCAGCCAGCCGGCGAGGCTTGCGGGATAATAGGGGTCGCGCAGCCAAGCGTCCGTGTTGGTCAGCATGTAGAAAATCAGGGAGGCCGTGAGGGCGCCCGCGCCGAGGGTGACCCACGATTTGCGCGCGGCGACGGCGTGGCCGAGCGGCAGGGCCGCCGCGAAGCAGACGAGGCGGAGGACGACGCTGGGCCAGGTCCAGCTCTCCCCGAAGGTGGCCGAGTAATAGTGGTCCAGATACAGATCGGAGGCGGCGAGGGCGACGAGGGGCACGGCCCAGAGGCGGCGGTTCGGCAGGTAGACTGCCCCGCAGAAGGCGAGGGCCATCAGGGGGGCGAAGTTGGCCAGTGCGGGCGTGTGGGCGCCGGCGACGCGCCAAGCGGCGGTAAGGACGATCAGGGCGACGGCAAGGAACATTGGGGAGATTTTGGAGCGGCGGCGCCCGGGACACAAGCACCGCCGCGCGCCGGCCGGGACGCGGCCGCGGAGTGGCGAAGCCCAGGTGGTGGCGCTCCTCCTCCGGCTTCAGGCCGAGAGAGCTGCAGATTCGCTTCGCGACGAACGACCGGGCGGCCATCTTCGTGATCCGGTCGAACTCCCCCTAGGGCCGGGCGGCGCTCCGGGGGAGACGGTGTGGGAGCGGAGGGAGACGAAAGCGGTCTGTCCGCGGGCGGGGTCGCTCTTGGGCATTTTGAAATGGCGGAGTGATTTTTCGCCGGAGTAGCCGTTGAGGAGTCTGGCTGATGGGCCTTAATTGCGGTGTGGGGCGTTGGCCGCGGCGGGATTGAACTTCGCGGGGGCTCGTGTGTGCTGGTCGGGTGTTCTCCACTTTGCGTCGCGCCGAGTACGCCGAACTGATCGGGCTCTTCCTCCTGATCGGGGCGGCGCTGGCGATGTGGTTCGTGCCGCTGAGCGCGGTGCTGGAGGCGCACGGATTGGGGCACATCCGGCCGGTGGCGTTCGCCTCGTCGGGGGTCGCGGCCTTCATCTCGCCACTGCTTTTCGGGGCGATGGCCGATCGCCACGCTTCACCGGTAAAGGTCCTACGGGGCCTCGCCTTAGCTACCGCGATGACCGTCACCCTGGCAACGACGGCCATCCGGGAAGGGTGGGGGCCGTTGCCGGTGCTGGCGTTGATCCAGCTGCACTCGCTGTGTTCGGCCCCGACTTGGAGTATCGCCTCGACCATTATTTTGGCGCGGCTGCGGGATGCGCCGCGGGAGTTCGGCCCGGTGCGGGCAATGGCGACCTTCGGTTGGATGGGGGGCTGCCTGTGGGTGAGCCTGATTGGGGCGGACCGTTCGACGGCCTCGGGCTACAGTGGGGCGGCCCTCTGGCTCGTGGTGGTGGCGTTCACCTTCCTGTTGCCGGCGGTGGAGAGCCCGCTGGCGGAGGGAGCGCGGAGCTGGGTGCAGCGCCTAGGCCTTGATGCGCTGACCCTGTTGAAGATCCGGGATCACCGCGTGGTGTTCCTGACCACGACCTTGTTCACGATCCCGTTGGCCGGCTTTTACCCGTTCGCGCCGCCGCACCTCCAGGAGCTGGGATTAGAGCGGATGACCGCATGGATGAGTCTTGGGCAGATCACGGAAGTAATCGCGATGTTCGCGTTGGGCGGGCTGATCCTGCGGTGGCGACTAAAGTGGATCATCGGGGCGGGGCTGGGGTTTGGCGTGCTTCGATTTGTAGTGAGCGCGCTCGACACGCCGACCGGGTTGATCGCGGGCATCGTGTTGCACGGGTGCTCATTTACCTTGGTGAGCATCACGGCGCAGATTTACCTGGATCAGCGCGTAGAGCCGTCGTGGCGGGGGCGGGCGCAAGCGTTGCTGTCGCTGATGAACGGGGGCTTCGGCAACCTGTTTGGGTATCTTGGCACCGGGGCGTGGTTCGCCGCGTGCACGACGGCGGGCAAGACGCAGTGGAGCTCATTCTGGCTGGGGTTGGCGTTGAGTGTGGCCGGGGTGTTAGTTGTGTTCCTGATGGCGTACCGAGGGAGGTCCTCGGGCCTAGCCCCGTCGCCATCTGCGCGGAGCGGGTGACGGAAAGCGGAGGGAGAGAGCGATGGCGGCGGCTTCGTGCAGATGGCTCTGACTACACCAGATGACCCCCGAATTCCTCGCTCCCCGCTTCTTGTCCTCCCTCTTTCCCCCTCAATCAAGCTCCCAGCCGCGGCGGTACGCGCGGCGCACCAAAGGCGCGGCCTCCGGAACGTTCGTCACCCGCAGTGACTGCGCGTCCCACAGGATCTTCCGACCCGCCCGCAACGCCACGTTGCCCAGCAGTACCATCTCGGTGAACGGACCCGATTGGCCGAACTCCGACAACGCCGGCCCCTTTCCCCGGATCGCTTCGATCCATTCCCGGTAAGGACCACCGCCCTGATCCATCGCCCCTTCCGCGGATTCCCCGCTCCCCGCCACCCGTGGCAAGGTCTTCGGGGGTTGCGTGAAACCTGCCGTGAGGCCCTCGGGCTTGAAAACCCAGTCCTGCCGCGAGCGGCCGAAGAACATCCGCCCCTTCTCGCCCACCACCAGCAGGTCGAAGCGCCGGAACACGTGGTCCGCCGTCGGGAAGTCCGCCTCCCATAGCCGCTCCGGCGGCGGGTTCCGGTAAAGCCCTTCCCTTGGCGACACCCCGTCATACCAGACCACCGTCACCGGCCCGCCGAGGTGACTCGTCGGGAACTGGTAGGTTACCTTGGACCAGTTCGGCGCGGCGATCTCCGTGGAGCCCTCAGACACTGCCTCGACGCTCGTCGGCGCGCCGAGCCCCAGCGCCCAGTAGGGCATATCGAAGATATGGCAGCCCATATCGCCGAGCGCGCCCGCCCCGAAATCCCAGTACCCGCGCCAATTGAAGGGCGCGAGGGCGCTGCTGTAGTCGCGGAAGGGGGCAGGGCCGATCCATTGGTCCCAATTGAGGCCCGCTGGCACGGGCTCCGGCGCGGGCCACGCCTTCATCCCCTGGGGCCAGATCGGGCGGTTGGTCCACGCGTGGACCTCCGTCACGCGCCCCAGCACGCCCGCGCGCAGCAATTCCACGGCGCGGCGGATCGGTTCGCCGGCGTGGGCCTGGTTGCCCATCTGCGTCTGCACGCGCGTCTGCGCCGCAACCTCGGCAAGCCGCCGCGCCTCCCAGACCGAGTGCGCGATCGGCTTCTGGCAGTACACATGCTTCCCGCCGCGCATTGCCAGCAGCGAGGCGTGGAAGTGGTGATGATCGGGCGTTGAGACCACCACCGCGTCGATCCCAGGGTGTGTGGCGAGCATCTCCCGGTAATCCCCGAAGAATTTCGCAGCGGGGAAGCGGTCAAGGATCGTGTCGCCGGCGCCGGCGGCTTTTCCCTTCTTCCTGCGGGTGAGCTCGGGGCGCCGGGGGTTCACCACGTCGCAGAGCGCCACCATCTCCCCGCCGGCAGCGGCGGTCGCCAGGGTATCGGTGTGGCCCTTGCCGGTGATGCCAATGCATGCGACCTGGATGCGGCTGTTGGCCCCGCGGGCGGCGGCGGGCAAAATGGTGAAGGCGACGGCGACGCCGGCGCTGCGGCGGAGGAATTCGCGGCGGGGCAGGGACATTCGGAGAGGGGGTGCACGGGAAGCTGCGGGCGGCGCGGCGGGCCGGCAAGGGCGCAAAAAAGGCGAGGGACCGCAGCTCCCCGCCGGGGAAGGAGAAGGCGGCGTCAGTCCTCGGGTTTGCGCGGCGCGGATCCGCGGCGTTGCTGGCGTTTCCCCGTTGGACGCAGCCTGCCCTGGCCCGCCGGTGCCAGCATCGTGCCCGATCAGCAGCTGTTGGGCGCCGTGGGGCGACGGGCGGTTGACGCCGGCCGGGCCGCCGCTTCAGCCTCGGACAAGCATGGCCTCTTCCCCTGTCGTTTCTCGTCGGGTTGTGATCACTGGTCTCGGGGCGGTCACGCCCTGCGGCACGACTGCGGCAGATACTTGGGCGGCCTTGGTGGCGGGGCGGAGCGGCATCGGGCCGATCACGCGTTTTGACGCCGCGGGTTGCACGGCGCGGATTGCCGGGGAAGTGCGGGACTACGACCCCTGCCGTCCGCTGGCGGCGCCCTTGCTCCCGCGGGGTGCGGCGGGCGAGGCGGTCCTGCAGGCGCTCACGCCAAAGGACTTGAAGAAGTTCGGCCGGTTCACGCACCTCGGGGTGGGGGCAGCGGTCGAAGCCTACGCCGACTCCGGCCTGGATGCCCACCGGGCGACCCTCGCTCCCGAGCGCTTTGGCGTTAGCTTAGGCGTTGGCTTGGGCGGATTGCCTGAGATGGAGGCTATGCACGACGTCTGGAAGGCCGGTGGCTTTCGTAAGATCTCCCCGTTCTTCATCATCCAAATTGCGCCCAACCTGCTGGCCGGCCAAGTCAGCCTGCTGCTGGACTGCCGCGGCCCTAATATGAGCGTCGCTTCGGCCTGCGCGACTAGCGGGCACGCGCTCGGAGAGGCAGCCGCGGCCATCGCCCGGGGCGATGCGGATGTAATGCTGGCGGGCGGTGCCGAGTCCACGGTGACGCCCCTCGCGGTGGGCGCCTTCGCCCAGATGCGGGCCCTGTCCACCCGCAACGACGACCCCGCGCGCGCCTCGCGCCCCTACGACCGGGACCGAGATGGCTTTGTACTGGCGGAGGGCGCGGTGGTTTGCGTGCTGGAGGAGCGCGAGCAAGCGCTGCGGCGTGGCGCCCGGATCTACGCGGAATTGCGGGGCTACGGGGCCACGGCCGACGCCTACCACCTTTCCTCGCTGGCCCCGGGTGCGGAAGGTTCGGCGCGGTCGATGCGCTTGGCGCTGAGCCGGGCCGAGCTGGCGCCGGGGGACATCGACTATGTCTCCGCCCACGCGACCTCGACGCCCGGCGGCGACGGCGAGGAGGCGGCAGCTATCGCAGACGTCTTCGGGGCGCACTGCGAGTCGCTGCACGTGAGCGGGGTCAAGTCGATGACCGGCCACTTGCTGGGTGGTGCCGGGGCGATGGGGGTATTCACGGCAACCCTGGCCGTGCAGCAGGGGATCGTGCCCCCGACCTTGAATCTGGACCAAGTGGACCCGGGCTGCGCCGCCCTGGGGCTCAACTACACCGCGCGCGAGGCGGTGCGGAAACCGGTGCGGGCGGCCGTGGCGAACAGCTTCGGATTCGGCGGGACCAACGCCTCCCTTGTCGTCGCGCGGTCGTAGCCGGCGGCGCGGCGCGGGCAGCGGTTAGTCGATCGTGTAGGGCTCCTGCAAGTCCTCGGCTTCGGCTGGAGTGGTGAGCGTGACTAGGCTGCGCAGCGAGTTGAAGTGCTGGCTGAGATCAAAGTCGCCCCCGAGGCCACCGATCAGCTTTTCGAAGAGGTCGCGCTTCGAGGCCTTCAGCTCCTGGATGCGCTCCTCGATGGTGCCGGCGGTGACCATCCGGTACACGAATACGGTGTTCGTTTGCCCGATCCGGTGGACGCGGTCAACCGCCTGGGCCTCGACGGCGGGGTTCCACCAAGGGTCCAGCAGAAAGACGTAATCCGCGGCGTGGAGGGTAATGCCGGTACCGGCGGCCTTAAGCGAAACGAGCATCACAGCGGCCCCAGAGGCGGTCTGAAAGGCCTGTACTGGCTTCTGGCGGTCGAGCGTCATCCCGGTCAGCTCGTAGCGGGCGAGATCCGGGAATTGGGCCGCGAGGGCCTCGCGGACGCGGTCCAGCAGCATGACAAACTGGGAGAAGATGACGGCCTTGTGGCCGCTGCCGATGACCTCGGTGAGCTTCTGCAGGAGGAGGTTGATCTTGCCCGAGTCGCTGAGGGGCGCTTTGCGCCAAGGCAGCATATCCGGGTCGCAGCAAGTCTGGCGGAGGCGGGTGAGGAGGGCGAGGAAGCCGAAGGACTTCTCCCGCATCGCGGCGCCGACGTCGTCGCCCAAGCGATCGAGGCCCTCGCTGCAGATCCGGGCGTACTCGGCCCGCTGGACGTCGGTGAGCGGGCAGATGAGCTCCATCTCGACCTTAGGGGGGAGTTCTTGGGCGACCTCGCGCTTGGTGCGGCGGAGGATGAAGGGGGCGAGTTGGGTCCGGAGGCGGCCGAGGGTGCCCTCGCGGTCGCCGGCGAGGGCGGCCTCGAAGGCGGCCCGGGAACCGAGGAGGCCGGGGAGCAGGAAGCGAAAGATACTCCAGAGGTCGAGTTGGCGGTTCTCAAGTGGGGTGCCGGTCAGGACGATCCGGTGGTCAGCCCGCAGGGCGAAGCAGGTCCGGGTGACCTTGGCGTCGGGATTCTTGATGAATTGGCCCTCGTCAAGGACGGCGTAGCCGAAATCGATCCCGTCGAGCAGGGCGCGGTGCTTGCGAAGCTGGGTGTAGCTGGCGATCCAAAGGATCGCGCCGGGTCGGTGCTGGAAAGAATGGCCGGCTTTGAGGATCTCGCAGGTCAGCCCAGGGAAGAAGCGGGCCATCTCCTCGCGCCAGACGGGGACGACGCTGGCTGGGCAGACGATCAGGGAGGGTTTGCCAAACACTGGCCGGGCGGAGAGCAGGGCGAGGATCTGGAGGGTCTTGCCGAGGCCCATCTCGTCGGCGAGGAGGCCGTGGCACCCCACGTGGCCGAGGTGGAGCATCCATTCGACGCCGCGGCGCTGGTAGGGGCGGAGGCGGGGCGCGAGGTCCGGGGGCTTCGCGGGCGGGCCGAGGACTCGTTCCCGCCACGCGGCGATCTCCGGGGAGAGGGAGAGCTTAAGGCGATCGTCGTTGAAGAGCGAGAAGATCAGGTACGGTGAGAGCGGCGCGTGGTCGTCCTCGCCGGAGGCCTCGCCTAGGCTGCGCTGCCAGGTGGCAAAGGTGGCCCATTTCTCGGCCGGGACGGCGACGATCCCGAGGTTGGGTAGAATGACGGGCTGGCCCTCCTTGCGGAGGAGCGCGGCGACCTCGGAGTCGGTCAGCATCCGCTCGCCCGCGCGGAAGATCCACCGTAGATTGAGGCCCATGGCGTCGCCGTTCGCGCCGCCCGCGCGGGGCACCGATTCTGCCACGACCTCGATCTCGACGGCCCGCGTGCCCTTGAGGAGGTGGGCGGCCCGGTCATCCAGCTCGACCGTGAAGAGGCGCTTCCAGGTCGGAAGGACGGAGCGGAGGAAGTTGGGGATCTCAATGAGCGACTCCAGCAGATAAAGGCCGGAATCCTGCTGGTAGTGAAAGTGGGCCTTGCGGGCGTAGGCGGCGAGGCCGATGAGTTTCGCGCGTTCAGCGGAAGTGGGGTGGGGGTGATCGGGCGCCTGCGCCTCGGGTCCGAGCGCAGGTCGCCGTTTGCCGCCAGGCCCCTCGTTCCAGATAGCCTGAAAAGTTAGCCCGGCCGTCTTGGTCTTAAAGGTCAGCACCAGCGTGCGGCTCGGGGCGCCGACCGCCAAGCTCGCCGCTGCGGGCGCGGCCTGTGCAGCAAGGGTGGGGCGTGACTCCGAACCGTTGGATCCGACGGTCCGCCCCGGTGCCGGATCCGCGCGGCAAGGGGGCCGCGCATCTAGCGGCAACGGAGAAATTTCATCCGCCACCAATTCCTCAATCTCGTGGAGCCCCGCAACGGCAAGCGCCTGCGCGACCTCAGGATCCGTGGAGGAAGAACGCACACTGATACCCTGCTCGTTCCATTCGATCACCGCATACTCATCGCGCTTCTCTACCCGCCGGTGGACAATGGCGTCGTGATCCGTCAGCTCCAGTTCGCGGATCTGGCCCTCGACGTAAATTTGCCGACCGCGCTCCAGCTGATCGGCCGAGAACGTCGGCGCCCAATCTCCCTCGAGCTTGTCGAACCAGAACTCTAGAGACCCCGGGGTGTAGACGCGCTTAGGACCGTGCGATTGCATCGATCAAAACGGCGACCGTGAACGAGGAGGCAAGTCCGGTGCAATCCTGAAGTTGGTGTGCGTCAGCAACCCGTCCGCACGGGCGCGGCGGCGGCTAGAAACGGCTGGAGCGCGGCTAGGGTGCGATCGGCCGCACCGCGGTTGCGGGCGTGCCACGCCCCGGCGGCCTGGCCGCGGGCGGCGCACGTGGCGGGATCGGCTAGCAGCCGGGTCGCGGCGGCGGCGAGCGCGGCCGGCGAGGCGACCATCTCGGCGGCGCCGGCGGCGAGGAGTTCGCCGGCGACGGTGCGGAAGTTGCTCATCCCGGGACCGAGTAGGAGGGTTTTGCCGAGCGCCGCGGCTTCCACCGGGCTCTGGCCCTCCGTGTGCGGCGGCAAACTTTTACCCACGAAGACTACGGTTGCGAGGTGAGTCAACCGGGCCAGTTCGCCCGTGGTGTCGGCGACCGCCACCTCGACCGGGCCCGGGGCGGGGCCGTGAGTGCGGAAGTGGCCGCGCACGCCTGCGGTGTCGAGAGCCCGCTGTACCTCCGCTCGGCGCTCGGCGTGGCGGGGCACCAGCAGCAATTGGGCCTCTATGCCCTTAGCACGGGCTTGGCGCCACGCCGCGAGCAGCGCCGCCTCCTCCCCGGCCCAAGTCGAGGCACCGAGCAGCAGCGGTCCCGCTCCCAAGCCCAGTTCCCGGCGCAAACGCACCTGCTCCGCGGGCGGGCACGTGCCGGGCGTCACGTCCAGCTTGAGGTTGCCGGTGATGCTGACTCGTTCCTCGCTGACACCGAGACGAACGAGGCGGTTGGCGTCGAGGGCCGAGGCGGCGAGGAAGCGGGTGCGGCGGCCAAGGACCAGCGGCGCCAGCCCGGGCACGCGGCTGAGCCAGCGGAAGGAACGGTCACTGAGGCGCGCGTTAAC
>Ga0163212_1001119_pt1 | contig 11855 bp, 13 predicted proteins | sample Malawi_45m_30L_FD_113532 | JGI IMG/M metagenome (GOLD analysis project Ga0163212, IMG submission 113532) | Freshwater microbial communities from Lake Malawi, Central Region, Malawi to study Microbial Dark Matter (Phase II) - Malawi_45m_30L | ecosystem: Environmental > Aquatic > Freshwater > Lake...
ATCTCCGTTGGCTCCGCGTAGGGCAGTTGGGAAAACTTGTCGCTTACGCCAAGGAAGCCGGCGCCTCGAAAGCCATCATGGCCGGGCAACTTGCCCCGAAAAATCTCTTCGATCTCCGCCCCGATTTCGCCGCGCTGCTCGTGCTGGCCAAATTGAAGGAACGCAACGCCGAGACCCTCTTCGGCGCCGTGGCCGATCAACTGGCCAAAGAGGGCGTCGAACTTCTTCCCGCCACCACATTCCTTGACGACCTCCTCGCCCCCGAGGGGCACTTCGCCGGACCAAAACTGGGGCGCCGGGGCCAAGAGGATATCACGTTCGGCCTGCGCATTGCCAAAGAAGTCAGTCGCCTCGACATCGGACAAACCGTCGTGGTCCGCAACGGAACTGTTCTCGCCGTAGAAGGATTCGAGGGAACCAATGAGGCAATCAAGCGTGGCGCGGCCCTCGGACGCGGCCGAGCCGTCGCGGTGAAAGTTTCCAAGCCCAACCAAGACTTCCGCTTCGATGTTCCGGTCATCGGCCCCCTCACCCTCGAGGCTGGCGCCTCGGCTGGGCTCTCCGCTCTCGCCGTCGAAGCCGGACGCACCCTGCTGGTCGAACCCGATCGCCTCCGCGCCTTGGCCGACGAACACAAAATTTCCATCCTCGGGGTAAAATCATGAGCAGCAAACTTAGGGCCGGTGTCGTTGGCGTCGGAAGCATGGGTTGGAACCACGCGCGCATCTACAGCGAGTTGGACAACGCCGAGTTGGCCGCCATTTACGATGCGAACACCGCCGCGGCGGAAAAGGCCGTGCGCAAATTTGGTGGCCGCGTCGCCACCTCGCTCGAGGATCTCATCGAAAGTTGCGATGCAGTCTCGGTGGCTGCTCCGACGGCCCTCCACCACGAGATTGTCATCAAACTGCTCGGGGCCGGACGCCACGTGCTAGTGGAAAAACCCATCGCTGAAACGCCCGAGCAGGCCGCCGAAATGTCCGACTTTGCCCGCGAGCGCGGACTCGTCCTGCAAGTCGGTCACATCGAACGCTTCAACCCCGCCCTCGACGCTCTCGAGCAACGCCTCAACCGCCCGCGCTTCCTCGAAGTGACCCGCCTCTCGCCCTATCCCGGACGCAGCCTCGATATCGGCGTCGTCCTCGATGTCATGATCCATGACCTCGACATCATCCTGCATCTGGTCAAATCCCCCGTGACCAGCGTCGACGCCGTCGGTGTTGCCGTCTTGAGCAAAGGCGAGGACATCGCCAGCGTCCGCCTGCATTTCGCCAACGGCGCGGTGGCCAATGTCACGGCCAGCCGCATCAGCATGAAAAAAATGCGCGAGATCCGGCTCTTCCAAGAGGACGCCTATCTGTCGCTCAACTACCAAAAGCAAACGGCCAAAATGTTCCGTCTCAAGGACGGCAAAATTGTCCGCGAGCGGGTCACCATCGACAAAGGCGAGCCGCTCCAGCGCGAACTCCACCACTTCATTGAATGCGCCCGCGCTGGCGCCCAGCCCAAAGTCGGTGGCGCCGAAGCCGCCGCCGCCCTCGAGTTGGCCGTGCGCATCACGCGGCAGATCGCCGAACGCGCCCCGCAGCGCTCCTGACCCCATGCGAATCTTCGTCATAGCCGGCGAAACCAGCGGCGACACCCATGCCGCCGCGTTGCTCGCGGAACTGAATTCGCTGCGCCCCGACCTGCAGATCTCGGGTCTCGGCGGACCCAAACTTCACGCCATGAGCGCGGAGGTCGAAGACTGGACCCCCGACGCCGCCGTCGTTGGCTTGTGGGACGTCCTCCGCCGCTACGGCTACTTCCGCCAAAAATTCCGCGAAACGCTCGACCGCATCGCTCGCGAAAACCCCGACGCCGTCCTCTTCGTCGACTACCCCGGCTTCAACCTCCGCCTCGCCCGCGCTCTCCAACCCGACCGCCCCCGTTGCAAACTCCTCTACTACATCAGCCCCCAAGTCTGGGCTTGGAACCGCGCCCGCATTCCCCGCATGGCGCGCTGGCTCGACCGTATGTTCTGCATCTTTCCTTTCGAAAAAGACCTCTACCAAAAATCCGGTCTCCATACGGATTTTGTCGGTCACCCCATGGCGGCGAAGCTGGAAATTCTCGGCGATGAAGCGCGCAACCCGAACCTCTTCGCGCTCTTGCCCGGCAGCCGCGAGCGCGAAGTGCGCAAAATTTTCCCGGCCATGCTGTCCGCAGCCAAAATCGTCCTCGCCCGACGACCGCAAACCGTTTTCGCCAGCGCCGCTTCCTCGGAAAAGCTCCAGACCCTCATGCGCGACATGGCAACTCAGGCCGGAGTCGGCTGTGACGTCGGGCTCCGCAACGCGCACGGCCTCATGCAAACCGCCGCCGCCGGCCTTGTCGCGTCCGGCACCGCGACCCTCGAGGCCACGCTCTGCGCACTCCCCTACGCCGTCGTCTACAAAGTCTCCCCGCTCACCTATCTGGCCGGACGCACCGTAATCAAAGTCCCCCACCTCGGCATGGCCAACCTCCTCGCCGAAAAAGAAATCGTGAAGGAATTCATCCAGCAAGACGCCACGCCCTCAGCACTCGCTTCCGAAGCTCTGCTCCTCCTCGACGACGCGCCCTATCGCGCCGCCATGCGCGCAAACTTTGCCAGAGTTCGCGAAAAGCTTCTCGCGCCCGGCACCATTTCCCCCGCCCAAGCGGTCCTCCATGCTCTGGCCAGATCCTCCCCCAACCCATCCGTGCCATCCGTGAAATCCATGGTTAAAATACCTCTGCCATGATCCTCGAGCTGATCGAACGCCTTACGGAAGAAGCAACGAAGCGGAAATTAGATTTCCTCGTTATCGGCGGCCATGCGCTCATCAGTTTGGGTCACCAACGCATGACCATGGACCTCGACTTTCTCGTCCTCGCCTCCAACAAATCCGGCTGGGAGGAATTGCTCGGGCATTACAGATACCGCTGCTTCACCGAGGGCAATGCTTTCGCCCAATTCGAGGGGGAAATCGGCTGGCCCCGCATCGACTTGATGTTGGTCGACGATGCCACGTTTGCCAAATTGCACGCGGATTCCGTTGTCATTCAAGGCAACCGCACCCCTTCGCCCCAGCACATGGTCGCGCTGAAGCTGCATGCCTCGCGAAGCAGCGAGCGCGATCCGCAAAAGGCCGGCCAAGACTGGCTCGATATTCGGAAACTCATCGAACTCCACGGACTCGACCCTAACGAAGAAACCTTCGCCTCGCTCATTCGCCGTTACGGCGGCGACGAAGCACTGGAGCGCATCCGCCAGATGTGCCAAGGTTGACCATGCTCAGACCCGAAGACGATTTCGAACTCCCGGTCTTTGACCGCCCGATGGCGGACCCGCCCAGCACGGTCCCCTACGAGGTTGCCGTGCGCGCTTTCGAAGAAATCATCGTCGCTTTGAAACTCCGGGAAAAAGCCCCGCGCGTTACCGAGGACATTCCCGAGTTCAAGATGTAGCGAACCAGAGCGAAGGCCTCTTCGTTTCCTTCGTCACCTTCTGTTAAATTCCCTACCTCTTCGGCTCGTAGGCCAAATTGGGCGCGAGCCACTTTTCCACTTCCGCGACGCTCATGCCTTTGCGCTGGGCGTAGTCTTCCGCTTGGTCGCGCTGGATTTTGCCCACGGCGAAGTATTTGGCCTCGGGATGGGCGAAATACATACCGCTGACCGAGCTGGCCGGCATCATGGCGAGGCTTTCGGTCAGCTGCACACCGGTGTGCTTGGTGCTTTCGAGCAGATCGAAGAGCAACCATTTCTCGGTGTGGTCCGGGCAGGCCGGGTAACCGGGCGCCGGACGAATACCGCGGTATTTTTCGCGGATGAGATCCTCATTGCTGAGATTTTCCGTTTTTCCGTAGCCCCAAAGATCGCGAACTTCCTTGTGCATGCGCTCGGCGAAAGCTTCGGCCAGGCGATCGGCCAGCGCTTTGAGCAGGATCGAGCTGTAATCGTCGTGTGCCGCTTCGAAGGCTTTGGCGCGCTCTTCGACACCGATACCGGCGGTAACGGTGAAACCGCCGCAATAGTCGATCCGCCCGCTGTCCTTCGGAGCGATGAAATCGGACAGCGCGTAGTCCGGCTGACCCGAGGATTTGTCCAACTGCTGACGCAGGGTATGGAAAGTTTTCAGCACCTTGGAGCGATCGGCATCGGCGTAGATCTCGATGTCATCACCCACCGCATTGGCTGGCATGATGGCGCAGACACCTTTCGCCGTGATCCATTTCTCCGCCACGATCTGGTCGAGCATCTTGCGGGCATCGTTGTAGAGTTCGGTGGCGTGCTGTCCGACCACTTCGTCCTCGAGAATTGCGGGAAAACGTCCGCGCAATTCCCATGCGTGGAAGAAAGGTGACCAGTCGATGTAATCGACGACCTCGCTCAGCGGGAAATCTTCGAACACCTTCACCCCGGTGAAAGCCGGAGTGTCGATCAGTTCCTTCGACCAATCGGGGGCAAAGCGGCGTTTGCGGGCTTCGTCGATCGAAACCAGTTTCGCGTCGCGCTGCTTGGCCGCGAACTCGGTGCGCAAGCGCTCGTAGTCGGAGGCCAGATCGGCGGCGAATTTCGGACGCGTCTCGGGATTGAGCAATTGCGAGACGACACCAACCACACGGGAGGCGTCGGTCACATGGACGACTTCTTTGTCGTAATGCGGGGCGATCTTGACCGCGCTGTGCGCGCGGCTCGTCGTGGCTCCGCCGATGAGGAGCGGCAGGTCGAAGCCCTCGCGCTTCATCTCAGAGGCCACGTGCATCATTTCGTCGAGCGACGGTGTGATCAGGCCGGAGAGGCCGATGACATCGACCCCGTGGGCGCGCGCCTCGGCGAGGATCTTTTCACACGGCACCATCACGCCGATGTCGATGACTTCGTAGCTGTTGCAGGCCAGAACGACGCCGACGATGTTTTTGCCGATGTCGTGGACATCGCCCTTCACCGTGGCCATGAGCACTTTGCCCTGGGCGCGGGCGTTGGGGTTGGCGGCGCGCTCGCGCTCCATGTAGGGCGTGAGCCAGGCGACGGATCGCTTCATGACGCGCGCGCTTTTCACCACCTGCGGGAGGAACATTTTCCCCTCGCCGAAAAGATCGCCGACGATCTTCATGCCGTCCATCAGCGGCCCTTCGATCACGTCGAGCGGGCGCGGATACTTCTGCCGCGCCTCTTCGGTGTCCTCATCGACGTGATCGACGATGCCCTTGATGAGAGCATGGGCCAGGCGGGCCTCCACGGGTGCTTCGCGCCACTTGGTGTCCTTCTCGACGGCGGCCTTGCCTGAGCCTTTGACTGTTTCGGCGAAAGTGACCAGCCGCTCGGTCGCATCGGGGCGACGGTTGAGCAAAACGTCTTCGATCAGTTCGAGGAGGTCGGGCGGGATCTCGGCGTAAACGCCAAGTTGGCCGGCATTGACGATGCCCATGTCGAGTCCGGCCTTGATCGCATGATAGAGGAAGGCCGTGTGCATGGCCTCGCGGACCGGATTGTTGCCTCGGAACGAAAAGGAAATATTGCTCACGCCGCCGCTGACCCGCGCGCAAGGCAGGTTCTCTTTGATCCAGCGCGTGGCCGCAATGAAGTCGACGGCGTAGTTGTTGTGCTCTTCGATCCCGGTGGCGACGGTGAGGATGTTCGGGTCGAAAATAATGTCCTCCGCGGGGAAGCCGACTTCCTCAACGAGGATCTTGTAGGCGCGGCCGCAAATTTCTTTGCGGCGCTCGAAGTTGTCCGCCTGACCCTTCTCGTCGAAGGCCATGACGATCACGGCCGCGCCGTAGCGCATGACCTGACGGGCCTGCTCTTTGAATTTCTCCTCGCCCTCCTTGAGAGAAATGGAATTGACCACGCATTTGCCCTGCACGCAACGCAGGCCGGCCTCGATCACTTCCCACTTGGAGGAGTCGATCATGATCGGAACCTTCGAGATGTCCGGCTCGCTCGCGACAAGCTGGAGGAACTTGGTCATGGCGGCTGCCCCATCGAGCATCCCCTCGTCCATGTTGACGTCGATGATCTGCGCGCCGGCCTCGACCTGCTGACGGGCCACGGCAAGCGCCTCGTCGTATTGGTTGTTGAGGATGAGCTTGGCGAATTTCGGCGATCCGGTGACGTTGGTGCGCTCGCCGACGTTGATGAACGGGATTTCCGGACGCGCGGTGAAGGGCTCGAGTCCGCTCAGGCGCAAAGTGCGCGCACGTTCCGGGAGGCGACGCGGTTTGACGTCGCGCGTCGCCTTGACGATCGCCGCAATGTGATCCGGCGTGGTGCCGCAACAGCCGCCGATGATGTTGAGCCAACTCTGCTCGGCCCAGTCGCGGAGCTGCGGGGCGAGCGACTCGGGGGTCTCGGGGAATCCGGTCGGTGAAAGCGGATCGGGCAATCCGGCATTCGGGTAGGTGCTGACATGGAACGGCGCGAGATGCGCGAGTTCCTCGATGTAAGGCCGCATTTCCTTCGGTCCGAGGGCGCAGTTGAGTCCGACGCTGAGCAACGGGAAATGCGAGATGGAATTGAGGAATGCCTCGGTGGTTTGTCCGGTCAGCGTGCGTCCGCTCAAGTCGGTGATCGTGCCCGAGACCATCACGGGCAGGCTGATCTTTTTATCTGCTAAATATTGCGCGATGGCGTAGAGCGCGGCTTTGCAATTCAGCGTGTCGAAGACGGTTTCGACGAGAAGCAGATCGATACCGCCGGCCACAAGATTGTCGACCTGCTCGCGATAAGCGGCGGCCACTTGCTGGAACGTCACCTCGCGCGCGCCCGGGTCATTGACATCGCGCGATATGGTCAACGTTTTGCTCATCGGGCCGACCGCGCCGGCGACAAAAACGCGGCGGTCCTTGCAGGCGTCGGCCGCGGCGCGGGCCAATTTGGCCGCTTCGCGGTTCAGCTCGGGCACGAATTCCTCCATGCCGTAGTCGGCCTGCGAAATGGTCGTGCTGTTGAAGGTGTTCGTCTCGATGAGGTCCGAGCCGGCCGCGATGTATTGCTCGTGGATGCCGCGGATGATGTCCGGCTGGGTCAGGACAAGGAGGTCGTTGTTGCCTTTGACGTCACTCGGCCAGTCGGCAAAGCGCTTCCCGCGATAAGCCGCCTCGTCGAGTTTGTGGCGCTGCACCATGGTGCCCATCGCGCCGTCGAGGTAGACGATGCGTTCGGCCAGCAGGGCCTGCAGCGCTTTCGCTGTGTCCGTCTTTGCCATGTCAGGCATTACGCTTGTGGAGCCTCGATGGCGCTTTCGGCCCGGCGCGCCTCGAGCCAGAGGACGTCGGAGAGACGGTTCAACGATTGGAGAATAAGATCGGCCCGTTTGGGATTGAGAAGCTTGGCTTCGCGCACGGCGAGAAGTCCGAGCTCCGCCTCGCGACACGCGGTGCGGGAGCAGTCGATCGCCGCAGCGGGCATGTTTCCACCCGGCGTGGCCCAGCCTTTGTAAGTGAAGCCCTCCGACTCGAGGCGAGCCACGCGCGCATCGAGAACTTCGAGCAGAGCATCGTCGAAGTTCGGCATGCCGCTCGAGGCGTAACGATCCCAGTCCTCCGGCGCCACGGCGACCTCGCCCATCAGATTGACCAAGTTGCGCTGCACCTGCTCGATGAAGGCGCGCGACTCGGTTTCGTCGGGCGGCAGGCAGGCCTTGGCCATGCCGAGGCGGACATTGAGCTCGTCCACCCGGCCATTGGCCACGATGCGGAGATCGGTCTTGGGCACGCGGCGACCGAAGATGAGGGAGGTGGTCCCGTCATCCCCCGTTCTGGTCGCGATACTGTTCATGGTCGTATTAAATACCTGAGCATCATCCAAAAGCAACCCATCAAAATATCATGATATGTAGATATGTTGCCTGCCAATGGAGGAAAGTTGTTGCCCTCAAGACGTTGCGGGGATAGTTAACAGGGCCATTTTTTCGGAAAGAACAAGAAGTCATGAACATTTTGGACAAAATCGAGGCCGAGCAGCTGAAGAAAGAAGCCGCCAAGTTCGGCGTGGGCGACACGGTCAAAGTGCATACCCGCGTGATCGAAGGCGACAAGGAGCGTATCCAGATTTATTCCGGCATCGTCATCGGCCGCAAGGGCACGGGCGTGAACGAGAACTTCACCGTGCGCCGCGTTTCCTACGGCGAAGGTGTCGAACGCGTTTTTCCGCTGCACTCCCCGCGGATTGCCAAGATCGAAGTGGAAAAGAAAGGTGCTGTGCGTCGCGCGAAGCTGAACTATCTCCGCACGCGCAAAGGCAAATCCGCCACCACGGTGAAGGAACAAGCCCGCGCCACCGAGGCAGCGGCCTAAAAGACGAACGGGCCAATGGCCTGCGATTTCAGCCGCGAGCGTGCCCTGCGCGCTTGCGGTTTTCTCTTGGTCGCGGGAGTCGACGAGGCGGGACGCGGTCCGCTGGCCGGCCCGGTGGTCGCAGCGGCGGTCATTCTGCCCGATGACTTCGCGCTCGATGGACTGAACGACTCGAAAAAAGTCAGCGCGGCCAAACGGGAGAAGTTTTACGCCATCCTCACCGCGACTGCGGAAATTCTCTGGGCCGTGGCCGAAGCTACGGTGGAGGAAATCGATCGGCTCAATATCCTGCGCGCCACGCATCTGGCCATGGCGCGGGCCATCGAAGCGCTACCGCGGAAACCCGATCACGCTTTGGTCGACGGACTCCCCGTGCGCGGCCTGCCGGTCGAACACACCGCGCTGGTCGAGGGCGATTCCCTGAGCCTGAGCATCGCCGCGGCCAGCATCGTGGCCAAGGTGACCCGCGACCGGCTTATGGTCGAAATCGACGCGCGGCATCCGCAGTATGGTTTTGCCCGCCACAAAGGCTATGGTGTGCGCGAACACCTCGAAGCACTCCGCAACCATGGTCCCTGCCCCGCCCATCGCCGGACTTTTCAACCGGTGGCGCAAACGCAACTCCCGCTCGAAGCCGCTTCCTGACCACGTCGTTTTCGGTCAGTGGGGCGAGCGGCAGGCCGAGCGCTATCTGCGCCGTCAACGCTACCGCATCCTTTACCGCAACTTCCAACCACCCGGGGGCGGCGAGGTCGATTTGGTTTGCCGCGACAAACCCGACGAGACGCTTGTCTTCGTCGAAGTGAAAACGCGCGCCACCGAGGAGCGCGGCCGCCCCGCCGATGCGGTCGACTACGAAAAGCAGCGCCAAGTGGCCAAAGGCGCCATGGCATGGCTGCGTCTGCTCAACTTCCCCGAAATCCGTTTCCGCTTCGACATCGTGGAAGTCCTCGCCACCGATCGCGAGAACCCCGAAATCACCCTCATCCGCAACGCCTTCCCTCTGCCGGACTATTATGTCTACTGAGGCGCGCGGAGGCGAAGTGGCGTGCGAGGGTTCCTCAGACGACTAATATTGCGACTATGGACAGCAGCCTCATCGAGGATCCGACCAAGGAGAACAGGCCGTTCCAAATCGAGACCGCCTCAGGACGAGTTTTTGATGTTCCGCATCGCGATATCGTTAGCTTTTCCCGCACGAAGACCGCCCTCATCATCTCCTACGACAAGGACAGTGAGGATCACACCGCCATCGTGCCGCTGCTTACGGTCACCTCGGCGATGGCGAAGGCAGCTTGAAGTTGGCCTCGCGCTGCCGTCCTGCACTCCGCTTGCTCACGGCAACGTCCCGCAGCACCACCTCATTCCCTTTGTGCTCTCTGCGCCCTCTGTGGTTAGATTCTCGTCCGCATGAAACGCATCCTTTCCGGCATCCAGCCCTCCGGCGCGCTGCACCTCGGCAATTACCTGGGCATGATGCAGCCTTCGGTCGAACTGCAGCACAAAGGCGAGGCGCTTTACTTCATCGCCGACTTGCACGCGCTGACTTCGCTGCACGATGCCAAAGCCCTGCGCCAATACTCGCGCGATGTGGCGCTCGATTTTCTGGCCTGCGGACTTGATCCGGCGAAGGCGTTTCTTTTCCGTCAGTCGGACATTCCCAAGGTTCCCCTGCTCACCTGGATTTTGAGCACGGTGACCCCGATGGGGCTGCTCGAGCGGTGCCATTCCTACAAAGACAAAATCGCCCGGGGTATTCCGTCCTCCCACGCGCTCTTCTCCTATCCGGTGCTCATGGCGGCGGACATTCTCATCTACGACAGCGACATTGTCCCGGTCGGCAAAGACCAGAAACAGCACCTCGAAGTGACGCGCGATATCGCGGTGAAGATGAACGAGACCTACGGCGAAGTTTTCAAGCTGCCGGAGCCTTCCATCCGAGAGGACGCAGCCACTGTGCCCGGGACAGATGGCGCGAAGATGAGCAAGAGCTACGACAACACGATCGAGATTTTCGCCGAGGAGAAGTCGATGAAGAAAAAGATCATGGGCATCGTCACCGATTCGACACCGGTCGAGGCGCCGAAAGATCCAGAGAGCAATTCCATTTACCAACTCTACAAACTTTTCTCTTCTGCCGATGACGCTGCGGCTATGGCCGAGAAATTTCGCGCCGGTGGCACGGGTTACGGCGATTTCAAAAAGCAGCTTTTCGGGACGGTCTGGGAATACTTTGCCCCGATGCGCGCCAAGCGCGCGGAAATCGCGTCCGATCCGGCCTATGTGGACAAAGTCCTGCGCCGGGGTGCCGAGCATGCCAATGCGCTGGCCAATAAAGTCATGGCCCGCGTGGACAAAGCGGTCGGGTTGAGCTGAGGAGCAGTTGAAGGTTGAGGGATGAGAGTTGAGAGAGACAGCACCGCGTCACAGGCGGGCTTTTCCAATCGACTCCGTTCCGGATCGATCAGCGCATTCCGCCTTTTCCCGCAACCCTCAACTCTCAACCCTCATCTTTCTCCATGATTTTTTACGCTTGGCTCATCGGGGCGTGGAGCGCGGTCCTTTGGTTTTTCACCTTCGGCGTGGCGCGCAATCTGTTCGGTCTGTTTCCGCGCGAACGGGCCGGCGAAGTGACCACCGCGCTCTTTCCCGCCTACTTCGCGGTGACCATCGCCTTGGGACTCGCGGCCACCCTTACCCTTTGGTTTCGGCGCGGTGCGCCGGGGGCGAAAGGCGCTCTGATTCTGCAATTGCTCGCCCTCCTCGCTTTGGCGGCGATTCCGCTTTTCATCCAACCGGTCATGGCCGTGCATCCTCCGGGCACGCCGGGATTCGCGAGATGGCATGGGATTTCCATGGCGCTGAATCTTTTCTCCTTGATCGCCGTTCCGGTCGCTTCTTTATTGGTGCTCGCGAGACGCAAGGAGTGAAGGAATGAAGGAAGATTTCGGGCGTAATCCAGATCGTGTGTTGGCCTCGGAGAAAGTGGTATCCGGGCGGAAGGTTTTCTTTCTCGATTACAAAGAAAACAACCGCGGCCGTGTGCTCAAGATCACCGAGGACGTCAACGGGCGCCGCGATACCATCATGGTGCCGGACGAGGCCCTCGACGATTTTGCTGACGCCCTCGAGCGTATTTTGAATTCCGATGGTGCCTCGGCCCCGCAGGCCGACGCGCAATAGCGCCCTGCCCTTCGCAGGGCACCACAGCGATAATCTTCGGATGCCGGGACGGTGTTCCGATGGCAGTGAAGGCAGGCGTCCGGCCGTCATCTCCCCGAAAAGTCTTCGCGGCAAAGCGGTGGGACGCTCCAACCAAAAACAAAGTCAATCCATGGGAATTCTCGCAACACTGATCAACAAGGTCTTCGGTCGCAAAACCGAAGCCGCACCCGCAAACCAACCCGCCGGAGTCGTCCTGGCCGACGCCGCCGTCGTCGAGACCGCCGAGCCGTTCGACGTCACCGGCTACCTCAACGACCTCGGTTCCAAATCGAAGGAGAAGCTCGATTGGCAGGTCTCCATCGTCGACCTGATGAAATTGGTCGG
>Ga0163212_1001121_pt1 | contig 11842 bp, 9 predicted proteins | sample Malawi_45m_30L_FD_113532 | JGI IMG/M metagenome (GOLD analysis project Ga0163212, IMG submission 113532) | Freshwater microbial communities from Lake Malawi, Central Region, Malawi to study Microbial Dark Matter (Phase II) - Malawi_45m_30L | ecosystem: Environmental > Aquatic > Freshwater > Lake ...
ATTGCTGCAGAAGATTATTTTAATGATAAAGTGCTTGAAGATACTGAGATGCTCTATACGGGTATCACAGAACTCCCTGAGGATTTCTGGGAGAAGCACAGTAAAGATATGGAATCATGGCAAGAGAATGGCAGAATGTTTTATCGACTGACAGGGCCTATGTGTCCAAACTTTTCGATTAATGAATTTATTTTTTACGAATTCGATAAACCCTTCCACGCCATTGTTAGAAAAATTTCTGGTAAAACAGCCACCCTTGAAATCACAAAAGATTTTATTAATGGTAAACATAATATTTGGGGTATCAATGCAAGAAATCGAGAGCAAAATTTTGCACTCAATCTTTTAATGGATCCTGATATCGATTTTGTAACACTTCTAGGTCAAGCAGGAACAGGTAAAACGCTTCTGACTCTTGCAGCTGGATTAGCGCAAACACTCGATAAAAAAATCTATAATGAAATAATCATGACGCGTGTCACAATGCCTTTGGGTGAAGACATCGGTTTCTTACCAGGTACAGAAGAAGAAAAAATGACGCCATGGATGGGGGCATTGGAAGATAACCTAGATGTTTTAAATAAAACAGACGAAGAAGCTGGCGAATGGGGAAGAGCAGCCACACAGGATCTTATTCGTTCACGTATCAAAGTAAAGTCACTCAACTTTATGCGTGGTCGCACATTTCTTCACAAGTACCTTATCATCGATGAAGCTCAAAATCTTACGCCAAAGCAGATGAAGACACTCATCACGCGCGCGGGTCCGGGGACTAAAGTTGTTTGTTTGGGTAATATTGCACAAATCGATACACCTTACTTAACTGAAGGCAGTTCAGGTTTAACTTATGTCGTCGATCGCTTCAAGGGCTGGAATCATAATGGTCATATCACACTTGTTCGTGGTGAACGTTCGCGCTTAGCTGATTATGCTGCTGAAACGCTTTAATTTTAAAGTTTCGAAAGGCTTCATTCCATTACTGATTGCTCAGTTTTTATCAGCGCTAGCTGATAATGCCCTTTTGTTTGCAGCGATTGCCCTACTCACACAAATAAACTCACCTGATTGGCACCAACCACTCCTGCTTCAGTTCTTTGTAATTTCGTATATTATTTTGGCGCCTTTCGTAGGAGGGATTGCAGATGCTTTCCCGAAAGGGCGTGTGATGTTTTATTCCAATGCCTTTAAGTTTATTGGAAGTTTATCTATGTTATTGGGTATGCAGCCACTTTATGCTTATGCAATTGTGGGTGTAGGAGCTGCCGCATATTCTCCAGCTAAATACGGTATTTTGACTGAGCTCCTTCCTTCCAAAGAGCTTGTGATGGCAAATGGCTGGATGGAGGGGTCAACAGTCTTTGCGATTATTCTAGGCTCAATTATTGGCGGGGTACTGGCTCAATTTGATCCCCTTGTGGCAATTATTATAATATCAGGACTATATTTGCTAGCCGCTATATTTAATCGATACATTCCAGTACTTCCTGTTAATCACAAATTACCTAAAAAAAATCCTTTTTATATGATTAAAGATTTTTGGCATGCATTCAAAATATTATGGAAAGATCCTGAAGGACAATTATCACTTGCTGTGACAACTTTGTTTTGGGGGGCCGGTGCCTCACTTAGATTAATTGTGATTGCATGGGCAGGCTATGCATTGCAATTTAATTTGGAGGAATCGACACGCTTAACTGCTATGGTTGCGTTTGGTATTGCAATTGGTTCGGTAATTGCCGCGCGCTATATTAGCCTTAAAGATTCTGTGAGAGTACTTCCTGCAGGTATTCTTATGGGTGGATTTGTAATGTCTATGACTGTCATCCACAACTGGCAGATTGCAGCATTTATTTTTCTATTCATTGGCGCCTTAAGCGGATTCTTTATTGTGCCATTAAATGCACTGTTGCAACATCGAGGTCATATACTCATTGGCGCAGGTCATTCGATTGCCGTGCAAAACTTTAATGAAAATATTGGTATTCTTTTATTAAGCGGGGCTTATACTTGGATGGTCAGGGAAGAATTTTCAATTAATACCAGCATTCTTCTATTAGGTTTATTTGTTAGTTTGACTATGCTGGCAATCTACAAACACTACAAAAAAAATATTTAATGTAACTTAACTTGTGCTTCTGTTCGTCGCGTAATCATGCGAGCAATCGTTTGAAGAGCTGTACTCATAAATCCATGCAGTGCCATCAAATGCATTTTATAAAGTGATTGGTACATAAGTCGAGCAATAAATCCTTCAATAAAAATGGATCCACCCATTAATGAACCCATCAAATTACCTACAGTTGAATATTCGCCCATATTTACAAGTGAACCGTGATCTTTATAAGTATATTGAGGTAAATTTACTTTACCTTTGACACGAAGCTTCATAGTTTTAAAAAGTAATGACGCTTGTTGATGGGCCGCTTGGGCTCTTGGCGGTACAAATTGATCCGTACCCTCAATTGGGCATGCAGCACAGTCACCAAATGCAAAAATGGAATCATCACGCGTCGTTTGAAGTGTTGAACGAACCAGCAACTGATTAATGGGATTTGTTTCTAGTCCATCTATTCTTTTTAAAAAATCAGGTGCTTTCACCCCAGCAGCCCATACTGCTAAAGCTGAAGGGATAAAGCGCTTGCTATCTGTCTTAACTCCTTTAGCAGATACTTCAGTCACACGCTCACCCATGTAAAGATGTATGCGTAATTTTCGTAATTCTAATTCTACTGAATGGGATAGCTTTTGCGGAAGCGCTGGAAGCAAGCGAGGGCTTACTTCAACAATAGAAATTTTGATATCACGATCAGGATTCACCCGATCAATCCCGTAGGCTGTCATCTCGCGAGTCGCTTTATGAAGCTCCGCTGCAAGTTCCACACCTGTTGCACCTGCACCCACGATCACAACTTCCAATTGACCTGGCTGAATGGCTTTCTTTTGTGTTTGTGCCTTTAAGATAGCATGATGTAATTTTTGGTGGAATACCTCAGCTTGCTCTTGCGTATCTAAAGCAATTGAATATTTTGCTGCCCCTTTTATACCAAAGTCATTTGTTGTACTGCCAACAGAAATAATTAATGTGTCATACTGAAAGCTTCTTCTCGGAATAATTTCTTTGCCGTCTTCATCTACATAACGTGATATCAAGACTTCTTTTTTTTGACGATTCAATCCATCCATGCGACCGAGGCGAAAACGAAAGTGATGCCAGTGGGCTTGCGCCATATACTCCAGCTCATGCTTATCTGGATTCATACTCCCAGCTGCAATTTCATGAAGGAGTGGTTTCCATACATGTGTTTTTTTGCAATCAATTAAGGTGATTTCAGCTTTTTTCTTTTTACCTAACGTATCACCTAGTCTTGTTGCAAGTTCTAAACCCCCAGCACCGCCACCCACTATCACGATCTTATGCATCTTGCTTCCTTACATACAGAAAATAAAAAACCACTGCCGCAATTATACAGGAGTGGTTTTTTATTTTTTTAGGAACTAAATTAGAATTAGTTTTATTCGTTACCTGTAAGACCTGTTCCTTGTGTACGAATCCAGGCAATAACCTTAAGAAGCTCATCTACTGTGACGCCATTTGCTGGATCTGTTGCATCCATAAGTCCTATACCTTTCGCTCCCATACCACCATTTGTCCCTGCCCAAACCGTTTCAAACATACCTTTATTGGAAGCATCTTTTGGATAACGGAATGTGGGACCAACCAATCCAGGGCCCACTTGACCTTTTGCATCACCGCCATGGCATTGTGTACATGAATATAAACCAAAAATCTTCTTACCTTTAGCAACTGCCTCGGCATTGCCAACGTAAATATTCTTACCAGTAGATAAAAATTCTTTTGCTGCAGGTGTATCAAATAATTTTTTATCGATTTTTAACGCACTTCCATCTGTTGTTTTTACAAATTGCACGTCTGCAGATGCTATACCTGCAAATGTCATCATAGAAAGTAAGAGTGACGACATAAGTATTTTTTTTACTAGCATAATTTCTCCTAAACATTATATAAATTTTAGAGGATGATAAATCCGAAATTTATAATCTTAAAATAAATAGACCACCGAATATTTAAAAAAGTTTTATTATATTACGTATTTTTTGCAATAAAGTCACCGCTTTTGCAGTGACTTTATCAACATTAATTTCCTATTTTGCCCCCTATGACAACAGGCTTATGTGGAATACCATACTCGTCTAAAACTTTCAAAATTTCAGTTTGTTTTCGATCTAGAGCCCCTTGAATCATTTCCATGCGATCTTTATCTTTCTTTCGAACTGCAACTGAAATATTAAACTCTGACTTTCCCTTTATAGTATCAAATTCATTCCGTTCCGATTTAAATTCAGGGATCGGAACAACGACTAGAGGTTCTGTAGCATTTTTTGCATAATAACCTCCTAAAGGTCCCCAGATAATCGCGACATCAATTTTACCTGCAACTAAATCATCAATCATATGTCCTGGTGATAAATTGAGATCTCGTTGTAATCGATAAGGCCGGGCATTTGCCATAAGGTCATTATCGCGCAACGGTATAGTAGGAGGACTTTCACCTACAATGCCAATAATCCCTTTTCTAAGATCATCCGCGTTCCAATCTTTAATATTGTAATTACTGGATTTTCGATATACGAATACATAACCCGAGCGATAATAAGGTTTCGAAGTGCGTAATGAATCCACATCACTACCCATGCCTATGATAACGTCGCAACGTTGCGCATTGATCGTGTTTCTCAAGTAACCCTGACGATCAAGCCAAAATTCGTAAGTTAATTCTTTACCTAAATCTTTAGCTAAAACTTCTGCAATCTTGTTTTCAAAGCCTTCCCCTTTTTGATTGGAGTAGGGTAAATTGTTAGGATCAGCACATACTCTAAATTCATTTTCTGTAGGAATTCGGTATGGCATGCCAGGCAAACCATCCTCTCGATCTTGGCCTGCAGCAAATACAGATAAAGCTTGAAGTAAATGTAAAACACTCAAAGCTAATAATATTTTTTTAAACATTGCTTTTTCCTTGGCTAAAAATAATCGTGAGTCCTATAAAAAAACACCCCGCTTAAAAAGCGAGGTGTTTCTAGGACATACTAACTAACAGTTAGTTCTATAAGAAATCTTTCGATTTAATTATAGGCTAAATACTGTTAAAGCACCGCCGCCAGGAGCAGCATTGTACTTAGTAAGTTCAGCGTAACCACCAGCAGCGCCAAGAGCGTCTGTTGGGTTAGTTAAGCCAAGGTTCATCGCAACGCCAGCCCAACCACCAATACCTGATAAAACACCAACGTATTGTTTGCCACCGTTTGCGTATGTGAATGCATTACCAATCACACCAGAACCCACTTGGAATTTCCAAAGTTCTTTACCTGACTTAGCGTCAAGAGCTTTGAACCAACGATCAAGAGTACCGTAGAAAACTAAGTCTGAAGCGGTATTTAATGAACCACCCCAAGCTGAGAACTTCTCTTTGTTGTACCAAACTTTTTTGTTTGTCATTGGATCATAAGCACCGAAGCCACCCATAACACCGTCTGGACCAGCAAACATAGTTAATGTTGCACCAACCCATGGTTGACCTGCTACATACTTGGACTCAACTGGTTCATATGTCATACATACGTGGTTGAGTGGTGAGTAGATAAGGCCAGTCTTAGGTGAGTAAGATGCTGGTTGTTGATCTTTAGTACCCAATGCAGCTGGGCATACACCCTTCGCATTGTAGTCTTGGTGTGTAGAAGCTGAAGCTAACTTGTTAGGTACACCAGATTTCAAATCAATATCAGTTGCCCAGTTAACAAATGGATGTACTTTTTCTGCAGCAACTAATACACCGTTGTCAGCTTGCCATGTGTAAGCAAAACCGTTACGGTCGTGGTGCCATGCATATGTCTTACCACCATTGTCAAATAAGATCACTTCGTTAATACCGTCATAATCCCACTCGTCATGTGGAGTCATTTGCATACCCCAGCGTGCAACGCCAGTGTTTAAGTCACGTGCGAAAACAGTCATTGACCATTTATTGTCGCCAGGACGTACATCTGGATTCCAAACTGATGGGTTACCTGTACCGTAGTACACTAAGTTTGTTTTTGGATCATATGGCCACCAGCCCCATACAGAGCCACCACCATGTTGCCAACCATCTTTAACTGCTTGTGGTTTCAACCATGTTGAAATACCAAGATCTTTTACGCCACCTTTTAACTTAGCAGTGTCAATCTTCTTGAATGAACCGCCTTGTTTGTTACCACCATTAACGTCTTCATAGACTGATAATGCTGAGTAAAGTGGTGTATCTTTGTTAAAGTCTTTACCGATTAAAGCTTCAGCATCAGAACCAGTTGAGTAAGCTTTCCAAGCTAACTTGCCGTCTAAAGTATAAGCTGCGATAAAGCAACGAACACCGAATTCAGCACCAGAACAACCTGTTAAAACTTTATCTTTAATTACATGAGGTGCGTTTGTGTTTGTAGCACCAACTTTAGGGTCAGTGTTTTTAGCATCCCATATTTTTTTACCTGACTTAGCATCCAAAGCAACTAAAGTACCGTCGTTTTGTTGTAAGAAGATTTTACCGTCGCCATAACCAAGACCACGTGAAACGTTGTCACAGCAGAGAACTGCTTGAACTGATGGATCTTGTTTTGGGAAGTAAGACCAAACGATTTTTTGATTGTCGTTTAAGTCAAGCGCATAGATGTTATTTGGGAATGCTGTATGAACATACATCATATTACCAATAACAAGCGGAGCACCTTCGTGACCACGGTTTACACCGGTTGCGAATGTCCATGCTGCTTTAAGGTTTTTTACATTACCTTGATTGATTTGTGTTAACTTGCTGTACGCTTGGTTGGTGTAGTCACCACGTGGTGCTGCCCAGTTATCAGCGTTAGCAATTGCTTTTTCTTGATCAGCAGCTGCTGAAGCAATCATTGGCATTGCCACTGAAAGACCAGCTACTAAACCAAGAGCTAACTTGATTTTATTAAGTTTCATATAATCTCCATAGTTATTACTAAGGGTTTTAAAAAGAAGTAAACTCTCTAGTCACTTTAAATTTTAAAGTGTTTCACTTTAAGACTCGAAGGTACTTCGAAGGCTTACTTTCAGCACAATTAAATTATGCTTAAAACGTAATATATGCCTCTTTTTTTAGAATTGCAACAATTTCGTTACAATTTGTTAACATTTTTTTAATTCTAAAATTTAAATATTTCTATACTTTCCCGAATTTGTTAAAATACTTAATAAAATCAATAAGAAAGCTAAACATTTTCTATGCCAACTGACTCTTTATATACCTTATATCCAGAGATTTCTCCCTACCATGCGACCTGGATAAACAGACCTCATGGTCATAAAATTTATGTCGAACTTTCAGGAAATCCTCATGGAAAACCTATTATTTTTCTTCATGGCGGACCTGGCGGCGGAACTAACCCCAAACAAAGACAATTTTTTGATCCAAAACACTACCAAATCATTCTTTTTGACCAAAGAGGCTGTGGACAGAGTAAGCCCTCAGGAGAAACGAAAGGCAATACCACTCAAGATCTTCTATCTGATATGGAAGCGATTCGTCAACATTTTGATATAGAGCGTTGGATTATTTTTGGAGGCTCTTGGGGAAGCGCTCTAGCATTAGCATACGCGACTCAATATCCTGGAACGATCAAAGCACTCATTTTACGCGGCATCTTCTTATGTCGCAAAACCGAACTGCGTTGGTTTCTCAATGAGGTCAAAGCTTTTTTTCCGGAAGCCCATCAAGCACTACTTGATTTCTTACCGGATGATAAGCGTGATGATCTTATAAAAAATTATAGTGAGCTTGTATTTTCAAGTAATTTAAAAATCAGTGGGCCTGCATCCGTCGCATGGAATTCTTTTGAGGGTGGTCTTATAAAATTATTACCACAGACTGAAGAAGATAAAACATTGACAGATGAAGATATACAAAATGAAATAGCGCGTGCTCGCGTTCAACTTCATTACATCAAAGATCAATGCTTTATTGATGGAAAAAAAATATTAAAAGAGGTTCAACAGTTAAAAGATATTCCAACAACTATTATTCAGGGACGCTATGACATGGTATGTCCTCCCATAACGGCCTATGAACTGTATCAATGTATGCCACATGCTAATTTTATTATGGTGCCAAATGCAGGACACTCAGCCTCAGAACCCTCAATGACAAGCGAACTTGTTAAAGCTACCAATCACTACAGAATATTAGCCTGATCATTAAAGTCCATCCGCTTTTCAAAAACCTTTACCAAAAAAAAGATGAATCACTGCCCATCTTCTTAATGAGAGAAACATTGGCAGGTTGCGAACGTCATAATGTATTTGGTTTAACTGCACCCTTATCTTTCTTTTCTCTTTTTGCGCTCATTCCTATGATTCTTCTTATTTTCTTTTTCTTAAGTCATTGGTGAGTAAATTCTGAATTTGCTCTCGGGAGACTCACGCTTCTCACAAGTGATTTATTACCGCAAATGAGTAAAAAAATTATGCTTGAAGTTTATAAGGTTTCAAGCCATACAAAAGTATGGGGCATCTTGGGTACATTAATTTTATTGTGGGCAGCAATCCCGCTCACAAGCTCTCTTCGTACAAGCCTTCTTATTATTTCAGCAACTGAAGAAGACCCATCATTTTTAAAAAGTAAATTTCGAGATATTACCGCTATTATTGGTATTCTTTTAATTTTTCTCCTCTTTACTTTATCAGGTATAGTCTTTCAAAAAGCTGCTGTATTCTTTGGTGAGTATTTAAGTTTTGTAAATTTACAAATAATTTATTTTGTAAGTTCATTCTCGTTTGTTGTCCTATCTTTAGCACTTTTTAATCGGTTCTTTTTTCCTATTAAAGTTGATGTAAAGAATATTCTTTTAGGTTCGTTACTAACAGCTCTTTTATGGCTTGGACTCAGATCAACATTGAATATCTTTTTGTCGTTAAGTCAATCTTATGGCGCCTTTTTTGGTGGTATGAGGAATCTCTTTATTTCTCTGATATGGCTTTATTTTAATATTGCATCTTATTTACTTGGTGTGGAACTCATAGCAACGCTTCACAAAAAAGACATGTTGTTTTTAAAAAAATTATTTGACGACTCGATTCCGCTTTCAAACTCATTTAGCCATTATGTTGGATCACGTTATGGAAAAAAATATAAGCAGAATGAAATGATTTTTGAGCAAGGCAATCGCGAACATAATGTATATTATATTGTTCAAGGCTCAGTCAATTTAATTCAAGATGGTCGAGTGTTACGCTCTTTAAAAGCACATGAATATTTTGGTGAAATAGCAGTATTAAATGAAAAACCAACTTTTGCCATGGCTATTTCGAATTCGAATGAATCTGTAATTATAACCATTCCAAAGGTTCATCTGGAAATGATGTTAGCTGACGAACCTAAAGTAGCGATGAAATTTTTAAGAAAAATGTCCTTAAGATTACAACAAAACTAAACGTCTGCAGGTTTTAAATCAAAAGCAATACAGATTCGCTCTTCACTGGAACTAAAAGGTATCGTTCGATGAAAAACCGAAGATGGAAAGAAAATAACATCGCCTACTTGAGGTAAGTATAATTTTTTCTCAAAATTATCGTGCATTCTTGGGTAATCATCTCCATCAATACTTAATTCAATGCCGCCTTCGTCTGGATGTTTTTTTTGTTGCGGAATCGCTAAATAGACTGCTCCACTGATCCAGCCTTCCTCATGGATATGTGAGCTCAAATGACCACTTGTCTGCATCTTAACAAACCACGAACTACTAAACTCAATATTTTTTGGAAACGCTTGAATAAATATAGAGTTTTCATTTTTGTGGCGATCGTAATATTTTTTAATAAGCAATGAAATCTCTTGTGACAACCTTTTAAAAGAAGAATCTTTGCGTTTAAAGAGATTCCCTGATGACTGAATGCCATTGATTAATCGACTTTGCATACGCTTTGAAATGTCAGCTTCATTAATATCATGTAAGAGTGATTTTAATAAATCATCCTTGGGATCTTTTAAGGCATCCACCTGACCATGAAATACAAAACGAAGTGGATCTTGACAAAAATTATAGCGATCTTCTTTGTAAAAATTTTTTCCAAAGTGAGTTGAAAGTGTTGCCAGCAATGGTGATGTATTCTTTTTAAGAATCGCACTATTTAATTCTTTTTCAAAAATATCGAATTGTTTTGTTTTATATAAACAATAAAGTGCGCGCTCTTCCCAATCTTTCATTTGAGAGGCTTTGTAAAATTCATAAGCCTCCTGAAATTTTTTATTATCATGAAGGAATGTTGCAAGATTATAATTGGCGATTGGATTTTCTGAATTTAATATCACAGCTTGCCTTAAATATTGGTTGGCTTCTGAAATGTTGCCTTGATGCCATAATGCATCACCTAATACCGAACAAACTTCAGCATCATCTGGACTCATTGCAATCGCCGTTCGATATGATTGAATAGCTTTTTCTAAGTATCCTTGATTGCGATAAGCATTTCCTAAATTGAAATGTCCACGAGGGTGATCTTGAATATTAAGTGATTGTTGGAAAGAGTGAATCGCTTGATCAAAGTCTCCTTGAAGTAAATAGACAGCACCCATATTGCCATGTGCCTCATAAAATCCTGATTCTAAATCTATTGCCTTTTGATAGGCGCTCAAAGCTTTATCGAATTGTGATTCATTTTGGTAAGCAATACCCAGATTAAAATATGCCACCACTAAATCAGGCTTTATCTGTATTGCTTTTTGATAATGTTGAATTGCGCCTTGACTATCGCCTAACTGATAAAGTACTGAACCTAGATTAAATTGCATCTCCGCAAATTGCGGTTGAATTTTTAACGCATTACGATAGCTGTCGGCAGCTTCTTTAAATTTTTTTTGTGCTTCTTGAGATACACCTAAAATATTATGCAAAATTAATTCTTGTGGAAATTTATCTAGTAATTTTTTTGCTTTTTGTTCCGCAAGATGTAATTGGCCTGACTGATGCAGTTGAATTAAATCATTAATTTCTGACTGCTTTAAAATTTTCATAGCAGAAGCTTTTAATGATGCGGGGTATCTTCTGCAATTTTATCCATAATTGCAAAGAGAACGCCCGAAATGATAAATGTAGCGTGAATACCCACCATCCAAGCCATTTGGTTATTTGTAAGCATTTGTCCTGGTATGGATGCATGCATAAAAGCTTTCAAAAGATCGATGGCAGAAATTGCAACTATTGAACCTATCAACTTTAGCTTTAATCCAGAGTAATCAACCTTGCCCATCCAATGAGGCTTATCTTCATGATTATCGATATCTATTTTGGATACAAAGTTTTCATAGCCACTAAAGATAACCATGATAAGAAGATTTGCAACAAGCGTCATGTCAACTAGGGCTAAAATTGATAAAACAATCTCTCTCTCCGATGTGTCAACCACCGTCATCACAATATGAAGAAATTCTTGGCCAAATTTTATAAGCAAACAAACTAACCCACCGACCAAACCCAAATACATAGGAGCTAATATCCATCTACTTTTAAACACTAATTTTTCTAAAATTTCCTCAGTCTTCATTTGATCTCCATCAGTTATCGTTAGTTGGATAAATCATATCATTATCCCGCCATATACATCTTCCAGTAATAATTGAAAAAAACTCTTTTTAGAGTACTATTTTACCTTTACTTTCCTGAATCATAAGATGTCAAACGATTCAATCATTATTCATGGTCGTCTTTTAAAAGAAGCGCGCGAAGATCTAAACCTCTCTATAGATGATGTGGCCCATCGTTTAAC
>Ga0163212_1001123_pt1 | contig 11825 bp, 12 predicted proteins | sample Malawi_45m_30L_FD_113532 | JGI IMG/M metagenome (GOLD analysis project Ga0163212, IMG submission 113532) | Freshwater microbial communities from Lake Malawi, Central Region, Malawi to study Microbial Dark Matter (Phase II) - Malawi_45m_30L | ecosystem: Environmental > Aquatic > Freshwater > Lake...
ATCAGAAGGCGCTGTGGGGGCCCACATCGATCGGACTGCTGCGGCGCATCTTCGGCGAGCGCGCAAGCGTGCTTCAGACTGGCTGTTGCGGCATGGCAGGGAGTTTCGGTTTCAAGTCCGAGACTTATCCGTTGTCGCAGCGGATCGCTCAGATGGATCTGCTTCCCAAATTGGCGCAGTCACCTGAAGCACTTGTGGCTGCTCCCGGGACGAGCTGCCGCCATCAGATTCACGATGGATGCGGGCGTACGGCGTTCCACCCATTGGAGATTGCCCTGCGTGCGATTGACGACCGTTCTTCCGCAGACGCATCGGTTCAGGCGTAAAGACGCGTACCATCGCCGCAATGGCAGCCAGTCAACCTCCAAGCGAGATCATGCCGGCCCACGAAGTGGACTTGTCTGAGGGCAAGGTTCTTATCGTGGACGACAACCCGCAGAATCTTGAGCTGATTCAGGCCTATATGGAGTCGCTCCCATGCAAGATCGTGCTTGCCCAAGATGGTGCCGATGCAATGAAGCGAATCGAGGTGGAGCGCCCTGACTTGGTGCTGCTCGATGTCATGATGCCGCGAGTTTCAGGCTTCGATGTCTGCAAGCGGATCAAGCAGAACCCCGCGACGCGCGATACGGTTGTCATCATGGTGACCGCGCTGCATGAACTTGGCGATATGGAGCGGGCAGTCGAGTCTGGCTGCGATGACTTTGTCTCGAAGCCCGTCAACAAGGTTGAACTGCTTGCACGGGTTCGCGGGCTGCTGTCGCTTCGGCTCCTGAAGCGCCGAATGAACAGTTTCCTCGGAAAGAGCCCCGACTGACGGGGCGGGGTGCCTTGCTCAAGCAGCGGTGCGGCTCACGATCGCCGGGGTGTCGCCGAGGCGTTCCCAAGGGGTTGCACTTTCGCGGGGTTCCATCGCGCACTCGAGATGCTGCAGGTAGCGGGCAAGGTCGTAGGCGTCGAAGGTCACCAACCAGTCGCGGTCCGCGCCTGGGTTCATGGCGATGATCGATTCCACAAGACTGTCCACGGAGCCTGAATTGAATGCACGGTTCATGGAAATCACTATCGGATCGAAATCACAGCAGACTGCGGTCATTTCGGCACTTTTCGCGGCACGATCGGGTCATGTCTTTGAGGGTTTTTGATGGCATACACAACTGCTTGCGCAGTGTCTTGTTCTTCGGCCCACCATATTGTGGTGGCTCACCACAACCGCTGATCCAAGATTCCATACGCATCCGTCGCTTGTGGTCGGCCACACCGCTGCGAGCGGCGACAATGGGTGCACCCGAGTGGCCCGCCGCGAATCGTTTGTATGAACCCGACTCATCATCGCATCCTGTGGCTTCGCCGACCCGCTCGGATCGTTGTTTCAACGGCCGCATGGCTGCCCCAATGTGATCGCGGCATCATTGATGATGCGTGGTCGATGTTGTGTGAACGCAACCCGCGCCTCGTGGATGGCCCGTGTTGGCATGTGACCGCGGTTCAGCGTGATGGCCATGGCGGCTCGACTATCCATGTTGTAAAAACCACCTATCGAATGGGCGCCGTTCGCACCTTGGGGATAGCAAGCGGATTTCGCGGACTCGGTGTGAAGGCAATCGCGCACCTGAAGGGGCGCTGTCTCATCGGCCGACGTGCCATGGCGTGCGCCACCTATCCAGGGGCATGGGAGTTCGCTCCGGGCGGTTCTGCCGAACCTGGGGAGGATCCAAGCAGCGGGATCATTCGAGAACTGATGGAGGAATGTGCCGTGGCTGCAGCTTCACCAGCGCGGCAACAGGCCCTTCTGTTCGATCAAGTTGCGGGTAACTGGGAGATCGTTCATGACATCGAACTGGCTGGTGAACCCGATGCGCCACCCAACTGGGAGTACATGGAATTGCGCATGGTCGACTTGTCTGAAATGCCGTCACCCTTGTCGCCGTGCACGGAGGGGATGCGAGAGATCGCGGTCCGTGTGACGCAGCGTGAGCGCAACCCTCGATAGTGGTGAGCGTTTCTGCGCGCGGCTCTTCAGCGCCAGCGTTCACTCGCGCGTGGACCAACCCACTGCACCCGCTTGAGTGCATTTGTGACGGCTTGGCTTGCGGCGCGTCGGACTTGCCGCGTGGTTTCAGGATCGAGGGTTGCGGTCAAGCGGCCTGTGATCTGCGATGGGCTGAGAAGGTCCACGAATCCCGCCGTCGCCGCGAGCAGGGTGAGGTTCGAGCCGACGAGATCGAGGCCGTACTGGGACGCACCCGGATTGCCTTGTGGCCAAGCGAATCCACCGCCGCCGTAAAGGCCAAGTTCGCCGCCCGAGATCACCACAAGCCGAAGTGAGACATTCGTCGCCTGCGGATCGACGGCAGTTTTGCCAGCCTTGGGAACCCACATGAGTTCCGCGTGCAGTATGTAGCCATCCGGGATGGGCGACTCATCAAACTGTTCAGGCGAAAGATTGCTGTGAAGGAAGTCCGTGTTGGCGAGTTCGAGTGTGTAGGTGGTGCGGCCTTCCGCCACGGGGAGCGTTCGAGGCGTGTCTCCCATCGATGTGCATTCGAGTCTTTCTGGAGCAGTAACACCACAGCTGCACAGGAGCACGCTAGTCAGGAGAGAGATCATTCGAGCCGAGGATCGCCACGCACCGTGATGCATCGCAGGAAATGTACCGCCCACGACCGAGACTTCTTGCGCTTTTCCCCCTCCCCAAAAGCCCGGAAAGGACAAGCCTGCGGTGCCTCAGATGGTGCTGCCCTGAGTCGTCTGCGAAGGCGAATCGGAGTCTGAGGTGCTTCCTTGGCCGATCGCCAATGGCGTACGAATACCGAGCGTTGTCACTGGGTTACGTTCCACAATCGCGCGGAGCGCAGCGCGCGGGATCGAAGGAAGCGGCGTTCCAAGCGCATAGGAGTTCAGCGAGTAGATCGACTCGACCGCAGTCGAAGGGAGCACGAAGGGGAATCCAGATCCGAAGAAGATCTTGTCGATGACCCCCGCCTCGAAGGCCTGCAAGAGCGCGGTGTACAGACGCCACGAGTGCGACACCAGACCGCTTGTCTCTGCGTAGATGCCTGGGTGCTTGCCAAGTAGCGCGATGGTTTCATCGACCCATGGATGCCCAAGTCCAGAGAGCACGACCTTCAGTGCGGGGAATGTTCGTGCGACTTCGTCCCAAGCCGTGGGGCGCTCGTACTCGAAGATCATGGTCGGGGTTCGCATGCCAGGGCGACTGACGAACACCGGGAGTCCGAGCGTTGAGCAGCGTTCATAGAAACGCATAGCAGCCGAGTGCGTCGGGTGAAAGCCCTGCGCTGTCGGCGAGATGCTGACGGCTGCGAGCCCAAGTGCTCTTGCACGATCGAGATCATCGCTCCAGCTCGGTGAAACGGGATCGATCCCGGCGACACCTGCGGCACGGTTCGGTTGGCGCGCGACAACTTCCGCAATGAACTCATTGGGAACGGTGGCGGAAAGTGCGTGTGAGCGAAAACCATGCACGAGTACGCAGCCGATCTGCTCCATGGCTCGTGCGTGTCCGCCGACGGACGCATCGAGACCGCCTGTCCGTCGCCCCGCCTGCCGAACACCCTCGGCAAGCTCGAATCCGAGCTGCTCTGGCGAGTGCCACGCGCGAGTCATCACATCAAAGATCATGTTCGAGGCCGAGTATAGCGATGTCTGATCACGAAGCGATGCGTCCGATCAGTGCGGTACATGTGTTCATCGTCATTGGATGCGCCGTGACATGGGCGAACCCCGAAGAACAAAGTTGCACGGAGAGAGCAGAAGGATCAAGAAATGTCTCGACGGACTTCGGCAGATAGTGGTATGCACCTGACCCATCCCGAGCGATGAGACTGGCCGTCCACGGCATGATTCGCTGGGTATAGAGATCGCTCACAAAGCGCACCAGTCCCGCCTTTGGGCGGCTGAATTCCAGGATGGCCAGGCGGCCGCCGGGAGCGAGCACTCGGCGGAACTCTGCGAGTGCCTTCGCTGGATCTGCGACATTTCGGATGCCGAAGGCAATACTGACGATGTCGAAAGACGCGTCCGCGAAGGGCAGGCTTTGCGCATCGCCCTGCAGGTAGCGGATGTTCGCCACGGTGCCGCCCGCCTTCGCCGCCTTCACTCTCGCATGGTCAAGCATCGCAGCGGTGTAATCGAGTCCCGTCACTTCCATCGCACCGGCTCGCGCGAACGCCTCCGTGAGGTCGCCCGTTCCGCACGCGACATCCAGCACGCGTGAGCCGACAATCGGCTCCACAAGGCGGACGGTTCGGCGGCGCCACGACTGATCGAGCCCAAGTGAATGCAGGCGGTTGTTGATGTCGTAGGCATGAGCGATCGCCGTAAACATCGCCTGGACTCGCTGTGCCTTGTCGTCTCGGCGGTGCGGATCGCCTTGCAAAGTCTGCCCGTCCCACGCGGGCCTTCTCGAATGCGATGCCGAAGCAGTTCCGCTCTCTGGTCGTGACTGATGCGAACCCACGCAAGCATCGTAGGCACTCGAGGGTGTGCGGCTGATAAGCAGGATGATGAGGAGCGAATAACGCCTCAGCCGATTGCCTTTGCTGTGCCTTGGCTGCCATTGTGCCGTGCGGACGATCACTCATGCACCATGAGTCAAACTCCCAACATCGACCTTCTCACCGAACGACTCCTTCAACTCTGCGTGAGCGGCGACCGAACTGGTGTCCGTGAGTTGCACACTCAACTCGAAGACGCCGGACTCTCTTCGAGCGAGATCGCGCAGCGCCTCTATTGGCCATCAATGCAGGTGATCTTCCGAATGTGGCGGCAGGATCAACTGACTGCGCTTGCCTACCGATATGCAACGCGGATTCTGCGAATGCTGGTGGATCAGGCCCAAGCGAAGTACAGCCAGTCGCAGCGCAATGGTCGACGACTGCTCTGTATTTGCGGACCGGAAGAGTCGGAAGACACGGCGGGTCAGCTCTGCGCCGACTTGCTTGAGGCGTCAGGATATGAAGTGTTGTTCGCCGCCGGTGGCGTTGCAAAGGATGAAATCATGCAAGAGGTTGCGCAGCGCAAGCCAGATGCAGTGGTTGTCTTTGCCGCGGCTGCGAGTGACGCACCACGCATCCGGCAGCTCATCGATGGCTTGCAGGAAGTGCACCGCGACCAGAGCGTGCCAGTCATCTGTGGTGCAGGCGTGTTTGCCCGCGCAGAGGGTCTTGCCGATGAAATCGGCGCGACCGCCACGGCGCATGATCCAGCCGAGATCATCACTGCCGTGCACCGTGCACTTTTCGGAACCGCTTCGACGACGACCGCATCACAGCGCACGCAGCAGGTTGCACAGTCCAACCGTTCGCAAAACCGATTCCAACGCGCCGTAGCATGAGCGTGTGAACGCCACCGATCGCCGACTGCGTTGCGTTGTGCGGCGCGCGCGCACATGCGTGCGGGCACGCGCAGCGCTGCGTGAGCGCTGCGGTGTCGGTGGGGGGGACCGAGTACTCGTCGCCCTCAGTGGCGGTGCAGACTCGACTGCGCTGCTGCTCTGCGCATGGGCATGGAGCGGCGGCGCAAACGCCCCGACTCTTGAGGGTGCAGTGCATGTCCACCACCACCTTCGTGGTGCGCAGGCTGATGCCGACGCGGATCACTGTGCGCGTTTGTGCGCGCAGCTGGGCGTTCCGCTTCAGGTTGTCCACGTGCATCCCACCAATGGTCGGAGTGGCATCGCAGCAAGCGCGAGACGGCTTCGGCTTGCTGCGCTCGAGCGATGTGCCACAGAGGCGGGTGCAACGGCTGTGCTCTTTGCACACCACGCCGACGATGTTCTCGAGACGCTGCTGATGCGACTTGGACGCGGGACGGCACACCGAGGTCTCGCACTCATTCCTTGGACGCGGCCCGCATCGGCGAAGTCGGCCGTTCGATTCGTGCGTCCTGCGCTTGAGTGCACGCATGTGCAACTCGAATCACTGTGCCACCTTTGCGCCGTGCCGTGGCGGGAGGATCGTTCCAACTGGAGCACAAGGTCCGCGCGTGGTTGGTTACGGACGCATATCACGCCGCTCCTTCGTGAACGGTGGCCACGGACTGCGCAGCACGCGGTGGATGCGGCTGGCATTGCACGCGATGGCGCATGGGCGCTGGCGCAGATCGCGGCACGCGTTCCCTGGTCTTTGGCGCGTATTCCGCGAAGTGTCCTGCGCGAGGTGGGTGCGGAGCGCTCCGCCGCGATCTTGGCGTTCCATCCACTGCTCCGCGATTCGGGCATCGCCCCCCGCACGCTTCGAGCAGTGGCGCGCGCTGCCTGCGACCGTGAGACACGACCCCGCTCATTTGTTGATGGCACTACGCGTATCGAAGTACGTTCGCGCGATCTTGTGATGCAAGGTGCACTCGCCGATGCACCCTCGCGTCACGAGTAGGGTGTCACTCCTGAGGTAGTTCCGCGGCAGGCTTGGTGGAAGCGAGTTGCGCGAGGCAGGTGTCGTGGTCGTTGTCGGTCGCACAAATGACGCGTCCCTCACGGAGCACGGCAATGGTGGGAGGTTTCAGGAGATAGGTCTTGCCCGCAGGCAGTTCGAGCCGTTCGCAGTCTGCGCAGGGGACGGGGCCGAGGTCGTCACCGCGTGCGGCGAGCACGCCGGGCGGCGGCGGTACTTCAACCGCAATCACGCGCCGACTTGGATCAGCCGAGGCAAAGTGCTTCTCAAAGAGCTCTCGGCAGTGGCCGCACGAGGGGTTGTAGAGAACGATGACAGAGTCGCCTTCGAGTGTGAGCGGCGTCAGAGCAGGCAAGATGCGGGACAGGGGCGTATCGGGCAGCGTGCGCCCTTGCCACGACACGGGATCGAGCACAATGGAGTCAGCCGACGACCCAAATGTCCTTGGTGGGCGGCCAGACTCGTTGATCGGGAGGCGGCTTGCAATCGCCAGACTTGCGGTCCAAACGGCAATCAGTGCAACCAACATGAGACCGGGTGATCGCAGATGCACCGCGGTACTCGTGCTCACGCGCTCCGTCATTCGGTGCAGCATGAGCGCGGCGGCCGCCGCCCCAACTGGCCATGCAAGCGCAGCGAGGAGCGACTCGCCCGTTGGGCCCGTTGGGCGTGCTAGCTCGGAAGCGATCGTGGCGACCGCTGCGAACGCGAACGCCACAAGAAGGGCACGGGCAATGAAGAGCCCGGCACGCGAGCGAGTCCCTGCGATGGCAAGAGTGGCGGCGCTCGCGAGCAGAAAACCAATCGCCATCTGAGTCGTTCGAACCTCGTCAAGTCCGAGGCGCTGACCTGCAGTGCTGAGCCACGAGGGAAGCCGTGCAGCACCGCCTGCGATCCAAAGCCCTGCGGTGAACGCAAAGAGCAGAACCGCACTCACGCGGATCAGCCGGCCTGTGCGCGGATGTTCAGCGTCCGATGATTCGGTTGATGCCATCGGTGTCTGCATGGTCCGTCACAACATCACTGATCACACCGTCCTGCAGTCGCAGCAGCACGGGAGTCGTTAGAACATAGTCAGGCCCCTTCGCCAACTTGCGAAGCTGGCATTTTTCGCAAGGCATTTCGAGCGCTGCCGATGGATCCGTATCGGGGATCGCGATAGCCAGCACTGGGATCGGGAGATCGCCGGAGAAGTGGTTCAGGAGGATCTCATGGCAGTGGTCGCAGTCCTCTCGGTAGAGCATGACGATCCAACTGCCCGCGTTGATGCCGTCTGGCGGCGATGGTGAAGTGAGAAGTGCGATCTCCTGTGAATCGAGGCGCGTTCCCTTCCACTTGCCAAAGTCGGGTATGTAGTAGGGCTGCGCAGTCGATGGGCGTGCGGGCCACTGTTTCGCGGAAGGCTCCGTGGATGACACGGGTGGATCGACCGTGGTGGGCGAGGGCAGTGCATTCGCTGCCTTCGACCCTTCGGCAGCGGTCGCATCATCGATCAAGATGGCTGTGCGATCAGGGACAAACGACACCACGCTCACGGCAAGGAGCGTCAAGATGCCGGCGCTGCCCAGTCCGAAGAGTCGCGGCAACCCCACCGTTGCAGGCGTGGGCCGTGCCAACAGGGCGAGCACCAGAAGCGTCGCATCGATGCCAAGCATGACGACTGGATTCGGTCCGCTCGCACCGAAACAGCCACAGGATCCCTTCCATGCCTGAGCAAGACCGCCCTTCTGAAACTCGGGCATGATCACAGCAAGAAGGATCGTGCAGAACAGCGCGAGAACGGCGATGGAGACTGGGCGTGCCAACCTGGGCATCACGAGCATCACGCCGACCAGAATGAACTCTGTGCTCACGATGAGCCGAAGCGCAGAATCCATCCACACGGCGCCATCGAGCCAGATGAGCGGATCGAGCGCAAGCACCGTGTTGAGGACGGGTGGCGGCAGCAGCTTCGGGTTTCGCTCCCACAGCTTGTAACTCGCGCCAGCAAGCAGCCAAAGTGGCACGATGAGCCTGCAGATCAGGAAATGGAGGCGAGGTCCGCGCATGCGTTCATCCTAGGTTCGTGGGGAGTGGTCGATTGGCTCTTCGCTCCAAATCACGTAGGTGCTCGGTCATGGGTGTGCAGGTTCAAGGGTCTCGCAGATGATGTGAATGATCATCTGGTGCACCTCTTGAACTGCAGCGCCATCGACGCTGCGGACCACGAGCGGAACATCACACAGTGCCGATGCCTTTCCGCCGTCGCTGCCGAGCAGCCCGACCGTACGAAGTCCGCGCGCCTTCCCGACATCGAGTGCCCGCAGGATGTTCGGACTGTTGCCCGAAGTCGATAGTACGACGAGCACATCACCGCTGCGTCCAATCGCCTCAACTTGGCGGCTGAATACCTGATCAAAGCCAAAGTCATTCGCGATGCATGTGATCGCGGTCGGGTCGGCGCTCAAACTGAGCGCCGCGAGTGCCGGTCGGTTCGATCGGTAGCGCCCAGAGAGTTCCTCGGCGAAGTGAAGCGCCTCTGCAGCACTGCCGCCGTTCCCGCATGTGAGTACAGACCGGCCATCACGGAGCGTTTGCTGCACTAGTTGTGCGCAGCGGATCACATCGCTCTTGAGTTGGGCAAGCTGCGTGATGCCGCGCTGTGCCTGACTCAGCCGCTCTACGAAGCACGACTCGGGATCGGGAAAACCCTTCATGAGCGGGGAGGATAGAAGCGGACGGCGTGCCACGCAGGGGAGCCATCAGGGGTGGTGCCTAGACTTCGTGCCGACAGAACGGAGCCCACGCTGAAGATCATTCGTCATCAAGAGGAGTGCTCAGTTCCAGTGGCGCGTGAGGCATTGGCAGCGTGGCATTTTGCACCCGGGGCGATCAGTCGGCTCATCCCGCCGTGGCAGCCCGTGCGTGTGGTTCACAATGAACCGCTCGCCGATGGATCGATCACGGAACTTCAGCTTGGTACGCCGCTTGGGCTTCGTTGGACCGCGCGGCACGAGGCGGTGGATCGAGCGGCAGGATTCACGGATCGATCTCTGCGCGGACCCTTCGCCCACTGGGTCCACAGGCACGACTTTGAAGTCGGTTCCACCCATCACAGCACTCTGCGTGATACGGTGGATTTTTCACCTCCGCTTTCGCTTGGTTCGATGACGCCGCGCGAAATGTGGATCGCACCGCTTCGGCGCATGTTTGCGTTTCGCCATCAGCGGACACAGCAGGATCTCGCGTGGCACTCGCGCTTCGCAAGTGGCCCTCGGCGTGTCATTGCGGTGACGGGTGCAAGTGGTGCAGTGGGCAGTGCGCTGGCAGCGTTTCTCACCACCGCAGGGCACCGCGTGATCCGACTTGTGCGCGGAACACCCGCAGGCGGCGATGAAGTACGGTGGAATCCAAACGGTGCGTGGGATGCGGATGCGCTCTCGGGGATCGACGCAGTCGTTCATCTTGCGGGAGAGAACATCGCCTCAGGACGATGGACTGCGCAGCGTCAGGAGCGCATTCGATTGAGCCGCGTCCAGGGCACGCGATCACTCTGCGAGACGATCGCTGCCCTTCCAAAGCCCCCGAAGGCACTGATCTGTGCCTCGGCGATCGGCTGGTACGGCAACCGATCCCGTCCTGCCGTCGATGAGTTCGCCGCACGAGGCGATGGGTTTCTCGCGGATGTCACAGCGGAATGGGAGACCGCGACTACCGCTGCGATTAGGCGAGGCATTCGCACGGTCAATCTGCGCATTGGCATCGTGCTCCAGGCGCGCTCGGGCGTGCTGGGCAAGCTGCTGCTGCCGTTTCTGATGGGCGCTGGCGGACGCGTGGGAAGCGGAGAGCAGGGGATGTCATGGATTCATATCGATGACCTTCTGCGCGCCATGCACTGGAGCATTGAAACGCCATCACTGCACGGACCCGTGAACGCCGTCGCGCCAAACCCGCTGGCTCAGATGGACTTTGCGCGCACGCTTGCACGCGTTGTTCGCAGACCATGCGTCGCGCCGCTCCCTGCGCCGATTGTTCGCCTTCTCTTTGGATCGATGGGAGAAGAACTGCTGCTCGGTGGTTCTTGGGTGAAGCCATCCGCACTGACTGCGAGTGGATACCCATTTCTCTTTTCTGATCTGGAGTCTGCGCTTCGCTTTGAACTTGGGAGGATGCAGTGACACAGCATGCAAAGCCAGCCATCCTGTGGTTCAGGCAGGACCTTCGTCTCGACGATCATCCCGCGTTGCATGCCGCCGCTGCAAACGGGCGTGCTGTGCAGCCGGTGTTCATACTCGATGATGCGGCTGAGGGAGAGTGGGTCGCGGGTGGTGCAGGGCGTTGGTGGCTTCACCACTCGCTGGCTGCGCTTGGAACGCAACTTCGGGAACTCGGGGCGCCACTGTTGTTGCGGCGCGGGGCTGCGCCAGATGTGCTTGTGGCACTTGCGCGGGAGGTGGGTGCTGGCAGCGTCCACTGCTCGCTGCGCTTCGAGCCCGCTGGTACGGCGCAGGAGAACCGCGTGCGTCAGGCATTGGCGGCGGTGGATGTGTCGTTCGCAGCGCATTCGGGCGCGCTGCTGCACGATCCGCATGCGCTGCGGACGGGGACTGGCGTTCCCTACAAGGTGTACACACCATTTGCCAAGTCGCTCCGCGCAAAGGTCACGATCGGCGATCCGCTTCCAGCGCCTCGTGCGTTGCGCGCTGTTGCGAAGAGTCCCGCTTCGACAACGTTGGAGTCGCTCGACTTGCTGCCGAGCATCGACTGGGCTGGGAGTATGCGTACGCGGTGGACACCAGGCGAACTCGGCGCGCAGAAGCGGCTCGCTGCTTTCATCACGAAGCCCATGCGAGATTATGGCGAGGCGAGAGATTTTCCTGCCCAAGATGGATCGTCGAGTCTGAGTCCCCACATGCACTGGGGCGAGTTGTCGCCGCGACGCGTTTGGAACGATGTGTCACGCAGTGGTGCTGGCAGCTCGCACGGCGCATCGAAGTTCCTTGCGGAGATTCTCTGGCGAGAGTTTGCGGCTCATGTGCTGCTGAACTTTCCTGCCACCGCATCCAAGCCGCTACGCCCGGAGTTTACGAAGTTCCCCTGGCAGCCTTCCACGCAGCACTTGCGTGCTTGGCAACGCGGGCGAACGGGCTATCCGATTGTCGATGCAGGTATGCGTCAGTTGTGGGCGACAGGTTGGATGCATAACCGTGTGCGGATGATCGTCGCGAGTTTTTTGGTCAAGCATCTGCTGCAGTCTTGGCAGGACGGCGCGCAGTGGTTTTGGGACACACTGTGTGATGCGGATCTCGCAAGCAATACGCTCGGATGGCAATGGAGCGCAGGCTGCGGCGCAGATGCGGCGCCATACTTTCGAATCTTCAACCCAATCCTGCAAGGCGAGAAATTTGATCCGAGTGGTGAGTTCGTCCGTGC
>Ga0163212_1001126_pt1 | contig 11798 bp, 9 predicted proteins | sample Malawi_45m_30L_FD_113532 | JGI IMG/M metagenome (GOLD analysis project Ga0163212, IMG submission 113532) | Freshwater microbial communities from Lake Malawi, Central Region, Malawi to study Microbial Dark Matter (Phase II) - Malawi_45m_30L | ecosystem: Environmental > Aquatic > Freshwater > Lake ...
ATAGGAATCCCCGCCTGGATTAGTGAAAACAAAATGCTGTTGTCCCGCTCCCCCTCCGCCTACTACAACTGTATAGCTCTGCCCTGGAGTAACCGCGATATTATTTTTATATCCCAACCCTCCTCCAGTTCCAGCGCCATAATAGCCACCTCCGGCTCCTCCCCCAACGCAAACCACTGAAACACTTGTAACACCAGGAGGAGCTACCCAGGCAAAAGTGCCGGCAGTGACAAATTCTTGTTGCCCTTGAACGACTGCTGTATTAGCGCCGAACATCAATAACCTTGAACTCGGATCCATTAAAAATCTCCGATATCAGTTGACGTAGTCTACAAGCGCAGTACCGCGCCAGCGAGCGCCGCTATCGTCGGTGACAAACATAAACAAATGTGTTTTGCCAGTTGTTAATGCTGGCGCTACATCTCCAGGAAACTTGACAGCAGCGGGCCAGCCAACAGTTCCCGATGTATGAGTGAGTTCAAGAATAAAGCTATAAGCGCGTGATGGAGGCACGTTACTAAAAGTGAACGTGCTATTTGCACTGATGGTCTTGATAAAGTAATTGCCATTTGAGCAATCAATATCAAGCGCACCGATTGTCTGCACTGTTTGTGCAAACGCACCATTCAAATCAAAATCAGTGTTATTTGCAATGGAGCTTTGGCCAACGGCCATCCCACCTGTCGTGGCAATATTGCCGCTGGTATTGACTGCAGTGGAGCCACCGATAGTGCCACTGGTAATCGAACCACCGCTTACTTTGCCAGCAGTAGAAATGGTGGCAAGCTTTATGTCTTGAATGGCAGCGCCAGTATTGATATCTTCATCAACAATCGTGCCGTTTGTAATATTGCTGCTAGTAATTGTAATGCCAGCAGGCAAAGCACCAGAAGCAAGCTTGTTCAGGCCGATAGCGGCGGAGCTGTTGATATCTGCATCAACAATGCTGCCGTTAACTATATTGTCGCTATTGACAGTGATGCTAGAAGGCAGAGCACCCGTGTCAAGCTTTGCTAGAGAGATGGCGGCAGAAGCGCTAATGTCAGCATTGACAATGCTGCCATTGGTAATATTGCTGCTATCAACCGTAATACCACTAGGCAGAGCGCCAGTATCGAGCTTACTCAGTGCAATAGCGGCAGAAGCGTTGATATTGCTATCAACAATGGTGCCAGCCTTGATGAGCGAGCTGGTGATAACAGGAGAGCGCCATACTGCCCCGTCATACACCTTCGTCACATAATCACCATATGTAGTATCCAGCCACTGCTCGCCACGAGTGTTGCCAGAAGCCCCGCCGCTAGCAGGGGTGGCATTTGGAGCAGTGGTGCCAACGTAGACAGGCCCCACTTTTACGAGGCCATCACTATGGCCACGCAGATAGACGGCAGGATCTGTTTCGTTGTAATTCAAAGCAATCTGGCCAAATGCAAGGCCAGAAGCAGCGGGCCGCTTATCGGCGGTCCCGCTGCGAAGGTTGTGAATGGGAATTTGAGCAGCCATTGTTAATTAGAAGATGAAAAGATGAAAATGACCGTGATCAATAGGTGCCACAATCAATAGCGGTAGTGGCTGTATTCACAATAGTCACCACCTGATTGGCAGTGAGATCCCCTACGTCGCCAGTACCAGCGCCAGCAGCGCGACCTTTGATCGTTGCTTGAGCAATTTGTACAAGGCGATCATTGCCAACTGAATTGGGAGCAATAGCGCTGGACGAAAACACCGTCCAGTTGATGGCATCCACGTCAAGGATGGGAGCATCGTTCACCTGCACGTAAGCGATGCCACCTTGCGTGGTGCCATCGATAATGAAGGTGAAGCTACCAGCGCTTAACTCGGCACTGCTATTGGCGTCGTCGGCGCGAGTGAGCACTGCGGGGCGATTGGCCGCACCCTCGTCAGTGGCCACATAAATACCGTTTCGCGTAGCGGTGGATTGGTTCTTAATCAGAACGCGATCACCTTGCGCAATCGTCACCCCATCAAGAGTCAGGGCGCCGTTGGCTCCAGCCAATAGATAAAGCGTGTGGCTAACAGTGATTGTGCCAGAACCAGTGCTAGTAATGTCAATGGCAGTGCCGCCAGCAGCGTTAGCTGCTGTAGTGGCAAGCTTAATACTATTGACGCCAGTATTGATGACAAAGTATTCGACGCCAGCAGCGAGGCCACCAGGAACAGTGGCAGTCGAAGTCACATACACTCGCTCGCCAGTATTGAACGAGTGGTTGTTAATAGTGAGAGTATCTGCGCCAGTATCAACGGCGCTAACAGCGCCGCTTGTGTTAAAATAGGTGCCAGAAAAGTTGGCAGTGGAGGCAGCAACGCAAGCCTCTTTTAGCGTCAAGCCTTGAGCAACAGAGTCTGCATACTCCTTTGTGGCAGCATCAGTTGCGCTAACGGGAGGCGCAAGGTTTGTGATGCGGAAGTTATTGAGATTGACGTTTTGCGAAGCAGCATTTAGAACATTATTTGGATTAACGTCAACAACAATTTCCTGGCCGACAGTTGTAATACTTGCCTTAGAAGAGCCAGGGCGGATACTCTTTAGTTCAACACGGTATTCGCCAGCAACTGCTGCTTTGCCGTTGACAATCAGCGATTGACCAGTAGAGCCAACATTAACGGCCGACGAAACGCCCTCAAGGTTGAACAGGCCAGCTTGAGCAGTGGTGCCAGCAGTACCACCCTGAGACAGGGAGAGAGCAGTGGTCAGGCCAGTGATGCTTGTAATGTCACTATTGTCGCCGCGAGCGGCGGCGCCAAGGCTTGCGCGGGCAGTAGAAGCCGTGGTGGCATTAGTGCCACCCAGCGCAACAGCCAAAGGTTGCCCCACTTGCAGGCTGTTGATATTGATCTGCCCAGGATTGACATCCAGCGAGACGCTATTGCCAGTGGAGCCAGTGGCGACAACCACTTTGCTGCTAGCAGCCTCAATAGAACGCACTCGCACATCCTTGGTGCCATCAACCAGCGTATTCACTGCTTGGATGATGGTTGCGTGCGAACCGTTTGCGGCAAGGTTGGTGGCAGTGGAGACGTTGGTGGTATTAACCGTCAGATCAACGCGGTTAGCAGCGGAATTGTCAATGCCACTGATGGTTACACCAGCACCGGGCACTACATTGAGCTGTTGACGGGTGCCAACAGTTGTTCCACTATTGCTATAGATGGATTTCTGAACTGTCGTGTCTGGCAGCACTGTGATAGTCACAGTGTTACCAGCATCGTTGTAGTTTAAATCGACGCCACTGCCTGCTGAAAACAGCACGTCGATCATGTCTTGAAGGCTTTCCTTCAGAGACGAATATTTGATCTTCTTAGTAACAGAAAGCGTGGGATCCGATGTGTTGTCAACAATGACAAAAATATCATCATTGTTGGGCTGGATCAGCTCAACAAGATCCGTGATGAGTCTGCTCTGAGCCATTGATTAGGAAGCCCCGCTAACTTTGATTTCCTTGAATACAGGTATGGTAGCACTCGCAGACTTTTCCCTGGTCCAGAAGAAGGGCCGCAAAGACTCTAGAGTAGTGCCACTATAAGTATAGATGAGAAAGTCATTGCGATAAACAGTGACTGCGCCGCTTAGACCATTGCGGCGAAGTTCCCAAGCGTCATTACTTCGCAGGTAGACGGGGCCGCCACTAACAGTGATATCAATGCCGCTACCAGCAATGGCAGCAGCACGGCTTTCCGCGAGCTTGAACAAGTCAGTGCCCGAAGGGATGACATAGTAAGTAACGCCACTCTGCAGCGGGGCTGGCGTATTGCCGCTGTAAATAACCACTGCATCGCCCACTCCATACCCGTGAGCTGCACTTTGAAATGTGTCAAAAGCAATGCTTACGCCGCTGCCAATGCGATTTTTGGCAACACTGGCAATTGATTCGCCAGCAGCAGTGACATTTACCAGCGTTCCATTGTTGACATTCTCAGCGAAGCCAATGGAGTAGATGCCATATTGACGACCATCATCTGACACTTCACCAGATGACTGCCATGCAGACAACGAGGATACATTCGCTCGCGTGGCGAGGCCTAGCGCCGTTGTCGGCGCCGAGTTGCCAGACACTCCCACCCTTAGGAGATCAGGGCTTACCTTGAACTGCAGTTTGCCGTTACGAGGGTCAAACGATGGCGTTTGAAGAAGTTGAGTGCCAATGCAAAATGCATAGGCACGGTCAATCAATTGATCTGGCAGTCCCTCGCCTGTCAGATTGACAATGTCGCTACCAACTGCCATGTTTATCGCATGCCATAGTTAAGGAATGCCCTCACTTCAGGCACAGGGCTCACCACATTATAGGAATTGGTTGTTGTGCAGTTCGATGCTCTCATCCATTGAGCATTCTGTTCTCCAAGATTTGTCGTTAATAGGCCATCTTCTACGCGGCGTGCAGCAAATACTACCACGCTTTGTTGGATGGGGCGGGCGCGAGATGCCACTGCCGCGTTGATGACAACGTCATAGAAGCCTCGTGCATACGCTGGCGCAATAAACGGAATATTTGGAGGTGCAAGCAATGAGCCATTGCGAGAAGCGGCGATAGTCAACGTAAATTCGCCCTCAGCGCTTCTCACATAATAAGTCTGGTTATTCACTACAAAGCGGAAACCAGCTTCAAGCGTATGCTTGCGATCCAGTGTGATAACGCCATTACCCGCAATGCTGACAACCTGATAGTCTTCATTGACAACGGGAAAATCAAACTTGCTGTCATATTCGGTGGTGATTGATTCGCGCACCAAATCATAAATACTTGTCAGATTGATATTGGAATGCTTGTTCGGAGGGATGTAAGCACGGGTGAGTTCTTTGCCCGTCACTGTTTTCTTCACCACAAAGTTGCCCTCAAGGGTGCTCATGTCAGTAGCCATATACTTATCCTGCAAGCTCAATGGCAATCGCTCTGGAGGTTGCGTAAGAAGCAGGAACGGATCGGCGTAGACAAAACCATCGGGACTCACAAACACTCCCTGATTTACTGCATCATCAATAATTTGAAATGCTTGGTTATTCCCGTCAGGGAATAACAACGTGATAATGACTAATTCGCCACCAGGGGCAAGTAGCAGCGACTCCGCAAGCCCAAAATCGCCGTTGTCATCATCAGGCAGAGAACCATTGAAATGGCCCACTTCATCCAGGTCGCCAAATTCAGCGTCCCTTAGTACGGCAAGTTCTGTGCCGTAATTGGCAAACATTTCCAGAGTTTTTGGTAAACCTTGGAGAGTGTTTAAGATATTGTTGTTTGCAAAATCTTTGGCTCGGATGGCAAATAATGGGAAGAAATGAGACGGTGTCAGTCCACCCACGATGGGGCCAATATCTCGCCCGTTTGATAAATCTGCTCCATAAATATCAGCCTTCTCCGACTCCCCTCCATCCACTTGTACGCTCAATCCATACTTGAAGATAAACTGAGGAGCGACAAGATAGCCAGTGTTGCTAATCTCCAGTGTGAACGGCAGCACGGGAGTGCCAAGACTCGGAGCATCAAGACTGTCGGGGATCAGCAGCTCGTGCATGAGCACCCAGCGCCCGCGAGGCACCTTCTTCACCGTTGCAGGCAGCCCTTCCTGCTCATCTACAACAAAGGCGTAAAAACGGGCAGAACTAGCGCCATACCAGCCCCACTCCACCAAATACATGCAGTTTTTAGTGAAGTCAATGTTGGCACCGCTATAGCCAGTGCCGTCCATTGGATCGTGATTAAACTCACTCCGAGGAACAGCAACTTCCTTTAGCAGACCATCACCCGATGAACGGCGATAGATGAGCTTGAAATCATCAGCCTCTCCAGCAGCTCTAATCTGAAAGAAGAAGCCATCCATGCTGTCACCAATTCCCCATAGCTTCTCGCATGCGGGAAGGTCAGCCAGGCTCATCTGCACGCATACAGACATGCGCATTACGCGCCCTGTCTGATAGCGGAAGCGTTTCCGCGTGCTCAAACGGGCACGCTGGAAGCCGCCAGAAGCCTTGGCAAGTTCTACATTGACGCCACGACGGCGAATGTCGTGACGGAAGGAACCAATGGGAAGTGGGCTGTAATTAACACCTACGCGCTCTAATTGGCTCCACTTTGCGCTTTCCTCGTCATCTTCACCACTCTCATTCAGTCCTTGAATTTCCGTGACGTACACATCTTCGCGAAATGCATAATCGTCTGTGTAGTTAAACAGACTGAGAGACTTTTCTCCGCGAGGATTGCCGAGTAAATCAACTTGATTCTCGGAAGGCTTCTCAAGATATTTGGAAATAATGAGAGGAGTGCCTTCCAGCGGAACAACCACTGGAATGCTCTCGTCCATTGGTCTCTGCCCAACGGAAAACTCACCAGCCTCCTGCAATACAGTCCCAGCATTGGCGCCACTCGGAACTGCGTAGCGCTTTTGCCCTACTTCATGCGAAAGCTGATAGTACGGTGCCATGAGCAGTAATTAACAATGTGAAAGGCGATCAGCGTTCGCCCCAGGTAATAGAACCAGCAACGGTATTGCCGCTTACGGCAAGGCTTTCGGCCACGAGAGTGAGCACGTCACCAGATTGTCCGCTTTCATTAGAAATGGGGCGAGTGAGAAACTCACGGTTGTAACGGAAAATCTCGTTCAGCTCAAGATTCTGTCCGTCTTGAGTGCCAGTAAAGAATGTTGTAACAATCTCACCGCCAGTAATGCCAGTGGCTGCCGTGTTGTACTGAATTGCTGAGAGTTGCGATGCGCTCACCCAGGAATAATTTGCTTCCTGAGGATTCAGCGTATTGCCACTTACAACAATGCCGCTTGCATTCTTTACAAGCGTAAACTTTGTGGGATGTGCTGACGACAAGTTGGCCATCAAAGGCACCACGCGAAGAATGTTCTTTGTGATAGCACCTTCTGCGTTCACAATGTTTTCCTTACAGCGAATGGAGATCAATGGGCGGGGAACGCCAGGATTGATCGAAACGCTATTGGAAGCACGCGAGAAAACGTCATACTTGGTGGCATCACCACCGTCCACTTCTACCTTTGTGCCGTAGATCTTGAGGAACACGGCCTGAGCCAGACTGCCAGTCTTCTCAATGCGGAAAGTCAGGGGAAGATTGGGATTGCCGAGGCTGGGGAACGGCAGGCGATCACAAGTGTTGATCTGATGGATGGTCACCCAGCGAGCGTTCTTCGGCTCGGCGCCACCAGGCAAATTCTCGTCAACAGGAACAAAGGCCTGCAACCTGCAAGCAGAACCGCCATACCAGCCCATCTGGATGCGGAACATTATCACATTGGACAGGCTCAGCGTATGTACGCTTTGGCCTACGCCATTCAGCTTGTCGCCGGTAAACACACTGCGCGGCACAATCTCCTCCATCACAGAAGGATCGTCAGGTAGCAGGCGATAACGATGGTTGAAATAGATAGAGGTGGGATCAGTGATGGTGAAATCAGTGGATCCTGATGGGGCGCCGTGGTTCTGCGGCGTTTCGCCCGAGTTGGTTCGACGAACAAAGAATAGTTGATCGCCAATGATGCGAACGATGTAGCCGTTCTTCTCGTCGAAAAGGCCAGTTTCGTGCGTCGCATTCACATTGCGCAGCATGCTGATACCAAAGCTGGCATCAGTGATGCGGCCTGTTTGGTACGGAAATACCAGGCGGCTCTGCATCTGCACCTCAGTTGAGTTGGGTGCATTGGTATTGATTAGGAGCTGAGCGCCGCTCTCCTGGGGCAGGTGAGTGACAGTGGCATGCAGCGGACTACCTTCGCGAGCCTCCGTAAGCTTCCAAAGCTTCGGGTCGATGGCAATGATGTTAGTGGAATCCCACAGCGACAGACTTGTTTGAATCCGAGGATTACCAAGCAGGTCATCATGCACCTCGGAAGGCGCGCTCAGATTGTCAAGAATGGGAATCGGAGTTTGATCGCTGGCAATCGCAACTGGCAGCGACTGTTCCATGGTCGCCTGACCAGCCTGAATAGGCTCAGTTCTGCCAACTGTTACTACCTGTTGACCTTCTTCAATGTCAGGCATGATTCCTTAAATCGATGTGATGCGAGGCTTAACCTGCAGTGTTCCCAATACAATCGTATCCTCTTTCAACACTCGTAGAGTACCTCCGAAGGAATTGGTACTAAACACGGGAGTGTTATTTACGGGCAAGATTTCAAATTCTCGCTCCGAGAGAATCTCTAATGTATTAGCCGTATAAGTGGCATTGTAGCCAGTCACGGTAGTTCCAGTAATGCGAACAATATCCGAAGGGCCAAGGTTGTGACGATCAATTGTCGTCACGCGAATACGATAAGTTTGAAGCAATGAGTCAATAATTGACCCGCGAACTATTTGAACAATTCCGTTTCCTTCTTCGACATAGTACAGTTCCTTTAAATCCCATAAATAAAGAGCACCAATGTCTGCTGGGTCAGCAGCCTGTCTGCCCACGTCATAAGTGACGAGGCGCTCATCGTAGCCGCTTGCAATATTGCGACGCAGCGCTTCCGTCTGAGAAGACGAAAGCGCAAGCTTCAAGTGCCCTGTGGTAACGAGCTTTGTAATATTAAATCTGTCAACGACAGCACCACCAAAAGTTTCTTTGATTTGAGCAATCAGCTCGGAATTGGTGAAGTTCCGATAGACGCCAATGGGCTTTTGGAAAGCAAGGTACAGCTCGTCAAAGCTGTCGCCTTCCCTCACTGTTACTTTAATGCTTTCCATCAGCCACTAATAAGACGGTCGAGGTTTGCAATTGCTTCATTACGCAGCGATGTAGTGGAACGCCTGGGGCGCTTCAGTTCATCAATGCGGGACAGAAGTTGCTGTTTCTCCATCGTCAGTCTATCAATTTGCGAATGGAGACTTGCATAATGCGTCGTCAAAGAGAATGCATCTGCTGCCTCTTTCTTCAGCGCTTCATTTTCTTGGGCCAGTAGTTCTAGCTGTTGGCGATAATCGCTGATGGCCTCCTGGAAGTCAACGGGCGTCATCGGTTTCTCAATCACTCTCTCAATCACCACCTCTTGCTGAGCAAGGCGAGCATCAATCGCCTCGCGCTTCACGCTTGTCAGCTCAGATGCCATTGAAGCACTTTTTGCTTGAGCTGCTGCAGCCTTGCTTTCGGCCTGCGTTACTTCCCTGAGTAGCTTTGCATTTTCTTGCTCAAGCTGCTGCAGGGTTTCATTTAGTTCTGTAATTTCGCTTTTCAGCATCTTTGCTTCTAGGAGTTCGCCCTTGCGGCTTGCCACCTGCATACGGCTTGGGCCACTTTTAACGAGACCACGCACCTCTTCGATGCTCACCTCAGGGGCGGCAGGTACGCGCCAACGCTCCACGTAGCGCAAACGGCTAATGTCTCCAGTGTCCTTCCAGTCAACAAAGTAAGGAAGACCAGGAGGGCAAGCTGGCAGCTCAATATCTACTTCTCCATCGTTCACCTTGAACGACAAATCTTTATCGGGGGCGCCAATAAAGGCGCCCCCTGCCTTGACATACAAACGACCATTTAGCGGCCCATTGGCACCTTCGAGAAAGCCAACAATGCGTGCCATGCTCACACCTCGCGATAGGTGATCAAGGCTTGATACTGAATGCCGCTGCTAACAACCGTTTGAAGCCCCTCGCCCACCGCTGTCTGGAAGACTCCCATAGGGCTTCCGAAGCTCAATGGAGAGCCCGATGCATAAACAGGGAATGCGGGGCTCAGAGTGGTCCCAGAGGCGCCACTTTGGAATTGCACAGTGCCGCCGCTAGTAGCTGTGCAAACAACATTTAGCACGCGCAGGCTGCGGCTAGCTACGCCAGAAATTACAACAACGCCGCTGGTGCTAGCTGCCCAAGCGCTTTTGATGCCAGAAGGAAGAATGTCGTGCTGCAGGATATACGGAACACTGATGCTGCCATCGCCAACTGCCTGCACATACGCCGAGTTACCTGCCGCATCAAGACCGAAGAGTGCCATGATCAGAACATTAAAAAGAGGAGGCGTTGATTCGGCTTGGTTTCGCCGTTGGGTAGCCTAACGGGGTCAACAGCGGTGAAATCAAAGCGCAATGGGGAGGCAATGTAGCGTGAGCTATAGGACCACCCACTGCGCTTACCATTTACGCCAATTGTAGCAATGCGAATGCGATAAGAAGATTTTATGTCATACCCAACCGCGCTTACATAAGCATAGTTCTTCTCAGTGGTTCCAAGCTTCAGCCATAAATCTTCTTCCTCTCGCAGCATTTCCACTTCAAACGAGCGAATAAGTGGATTGTTAATTGGTTGCTGCCAGCACACGGCAGGATTTATGGCATTCAAAATTGAATAGCCAGAAAACTGGGGCACCTGCCACGTCACCTCAAGACGAGTGCTCATAATCCAGCGAAGGAAATAGAGGAAGAATCGACAGTTGGCAAGCCAATCAAATTAGACGTGGCAATGGAAGTGAGTTGCGGTGAAATCATTTGAAGATTGTCAATTATGCTGTATTTCGCCTCGTAATATTCTGTCGCAAGCACGGTCACAATTCCTTTCTCTTCTGTCAATCCAACCACTCGATATTTTTTGGCTTCTGCGGATGCTTCCCTGATAAGCCAAGGCGAACCAGTTTCTGGAGCTACTGCGAAAGCGGGCGATATTGAAATGTTTGCTGTTACACCAGCACCACTCGTAATGGCGGCCCTCAGTTCGCTGCTTCCATCGCGAATGATGATTTCATAAGACACGCCACTTGCCAGCGTCACAGCGCGATCAAGAACTAAGCCAATGGTGCCACCAACCGCCAAAGTGCCAGCGGCAACACCAGCGCTCTTATACGGATCAGCAATTTCAATGATTTCGCCAGGCATTAAAAAGAAGCCTTCTGCGCTCACCTTAAAGGTGACGGTTTCTGTTTCGTTTAGGTCAGTGAGCAATGTCCAATAGCCAACGCGACGAGCTTGCCCAATCTTTGTGCATCCAAATGCTCTAATTTCAGTTTCCCTGTAGTTATATCTTTGAATGGCGGCGGCATCTTCAACATATTCAACCTTGCCTTTATACAGATCATCTCTATCATTCCACGACACAAGTGCTGCTGTTTTACGGGCCTTCAAAGCAGTACCTTCGTAAACAAAAGGAGGACTTGTAACCTCCCCTCGATCATCCACCTCTACAACAACATTGGACGGATTGAATTGACGAACAACGCTGCCAGGCCTATCCTGCGTTGACATAATGACGCCCTGCGCAAAATAAATCATGCCACGAAATACCGCAGCAATTCCATTCATCACCTCATAAGCCTCTGCTCTGTTATTAATAATTGCATTAAACGTGAATCGCTTCTCCGTGCCACCCTTTCCGTCTGATACCATTTCATCGCAATATTGCGCAATCTGATAAAGCGAATAAATATCAACATCATCTGGCTCAATATATAAACCAGCGCCGTATCGTTCGCTGGTCATTAGGTCATACAACACCCATGCGGGGTTGTTATTGAATTCATAGGTAAAGCCACCTCCCCATACGCCACTTGCACTCACTCCAGTTGGCACCCTAATCTTCATGCCCTTTAATTCCACTGACACCCTTGGAACGCTGGTGAAAGCTTCTGCGGAGAATTTCATTCCCAGCATTGATGTGTTGGGATAGGAGAAGCGATCATTCAAGATACCAATGATTGCTTTGAAATAAAGGTCATTATTTACTTTTAGATTGTCTGGATCATCACTGCTCCTGCTGACGCGCACGGTCCACGGACCAGTACCGTTCAATGCATAAAAATAGTCGCGATCAAATGGCCCACGACTCTTGCCTTGGATTTCTAAATCTTCGCTGATAATTTGTC
>Ga0163212_1001130_pt1 | contig 11761 bp, 9 predicted proteins | sample Malawi_45m_30L_FD_113532 | JGI IMG/M metagenome (GOLD analysis project Ga0163212, IMG submission 113532) | Freshwater microbial communities from Lake Malawi, Central Region, Malawi to study Microbial Dark Matter (Phase II) - Malawi_45m_30L | ecosystem: Environmental > Aquatic > Freshwater > Lake ...
GGCCTATCACACCCTCGTCCCGACAGTGACCGACCTCCCGGAAATCGTTGCCGAAGCGCGGCGCTTTCACGGAAAAATCCCGCTGGGCGTTGTGAGCGGCGGTCTCGGGATGGTAGTGCGCGAATCCTTGCGCATCACCGGGATGATTGACCTCTTTGATGTCATTATCGGCTCGGAAGATGTCACCCATGGCAAGCCGCATCCAGAGCCGTTTCTCCTCGGGGCCGAGCGGCTCGGCGTCGCCCCGGAGCGCTGCGTCGTTTTTGAAGATGGTGTGAATGGCTTTATCAGCGCACATGCAGCTGGAATGAAAGTAGTGAATGTCACCCGCTGGATCACGCAAACACAGGCTTAACCGCAGTTTCTCAACCCGACCAGAATCCCAACATTGGGTGCATGGTGAGCGCACGGTATCAAAGTCATCTTGATACACTGTAGATACATGTTTGATAGTTCCCATACGCCTCCTGCAGCGAAGCAGGTCCCCGTCACCCACACCATCCATGGTGTCACCCGCACCGATGAATATCATTGGCTTCGTGAGAAAAAAAACCCGGAAGTCCGCTCCTATCTTGAGGATGAAAACGCTTACGCAGAGCGCGTCGCATCCCATTTGGCAGAGAAACGCATCCGCCTCTACGATGAGTTAATCGGCCGTATTCAACAAACGGACCTGAGCGTGCCATACCGCAAAGGAAGCTACTTCTACTACATGCGGACGGAAGAGGGGAAACAATACTCCATCCATTGCCGCAAACCTATTGACTCGGATGTCGAAGAAGTCATTATCGATGGCAATGCAATGGCGGAGGGCCATGCGTTCTTCTCGCTCGGGACCGTCACCATCAGCGAATGTGGGCGTTATGTTGCCTATTCGATTGATACCACCGGCTTCCGTGAGTATCAGCTCCATGTCCGCGACCTGTCGACCGGCAAGGACATCGCAAGCTTTGGCAAAGCCCGTGGGATCAGTTGGGCCAATGACAACGACACCATTTTCATCGTCACCGAAGATGATGCAAAGCGCTCTGACACCGTCTGGCGGACATCGGTAAGCACCCCATCTGAACGGACGGTTGTTCTCCACGAGCCGGACGCCCTCTTCCGCGTATTCGTGGGTAAGACCCGGGACAACGCGTATATCGTGCTTGGGACGGGCAGCCAGAACACCAGCGAGTTTCACACCATCCCTGCGGATGTCCCAAACGCCGCGCCAACCGTCGTCCTGCCCCGTGAAGAAGACCACGAATACGACTTTGACCATCGGGATGGCCTCTTTTACATCCGGACCAACAAGGGGGCTCCGCTTTTCCGTATTATCGCGGCGCCCGTCAGCGACCCGCAGGCAGAAAACTGGACGGAGGTGCTTCCGGCTGACCCTGACACAATGCGCGAATCTGTTGACTGCTTCAGCGACCACTTGGTTGTCAGCGAGCGCTGTGGCGGCCGGCCACAGCTGCGTGTCCTTAGTTTTGCAACGGGGAAGGATCAGCTCGTCGCGTTCCCAGAGCCGACCTACACCGTCAGACTGGACCAAAACCACTGCTTTGACACGGATACGCTACGCATTTTCTATAGCTCACTGGTCACACCAAGCTCCATTTATGATGTCAACCTAGACACCCTTGAACTGACATTACTCAAGCAGACTGCCGTCCTCGGCGGCTTTGATAGGACCAACTATGTCAGCTCGTTTGTGCATGCAGCTGCACCGGATGGCACACGCGTCCCGGTCAGTATCGTCCATCATAAGAACACCCCTATCGATGGCACCGCGCCATGCCTGCTCTATGGCTATGGTTCGTACGGCATCACCATCCCTGTCCAGTTCCAAAGCAGCCTGGTCTCGCTCCTTGACCGTGGGTTCGTTTACGCCATCGGCCATATCCGTGGCGGCGGAGACCTTGGAAAGACCTGGCATGACGCCGGGAAAATGCAATACAAGCAAAACACCTTTACAGATTTCATCGCTGTCGGGGATCTCCTAAAGACTGCAGGCTATTCGCATTCGAATCGCCTCGCTATCCGCGGCGGGAGCGCTGGTGGTCTCCTCCTCGGAGCGGTCGTCAATCAGCGCCCGGATCTGTGCCGTCTGGCTATGAACTACGTTCCGTTTGTAGATGTCATCAACACGATGTTGGATGACACGCTGCCGCTGACCGTGGGCGAATATATCGAGTGGGGCAACCCAAATGTCGAGGAAGAATTCCATTGGATGTATGCATACAGCCCCTACGACAACCTCGAAGCCAAGGACTATCCAAGCACGCTGGTGCGTACAGGGTTTAATGACTCCCAGGTGATGTATTGGGAGCCGGCAAAGTATGTCGCGCGCTTGCGACGGATCAAAACAGACCGAAATCCCTTGCTTTTCATCACGGACTTGTCCAGTGGTCACGGTGGGGCAAGCGGTCGGTACGATGCGATGCGTGATTTGTCATGGGACTACACATGGCTTTGCGACCAGCTAGATGTTGAGATTTAGCCGTACTTACCGGTAAGGTTTGGGTACTATCACGCCGAAAAACATTACGTGTAGCGCTTGGCGCTTTGAATTTGAGGACAGACACCATGAACGATGCAGCACTTGATTTCCTAAAGGAACTCGTTGAGACGCCATCCCCAAGTGGCTACGAAGAGCGCAATGCAGCGGTCTTCCGCAGCTACGTTGGAGCCTTCGCTGATACCATTGAAACCGACCCGATGGGCTCTGTGATTGCATCCGTCAATCCTGAGGGCTTTCCGAAAATCATGCTCGCGGGCCATATTGATGAAATCGGCTACCAGGTCAGCTACATCGATGACAATGGCTATATCTACTTCAGCAAAGTTGGCGGTCACGACCTCACCAATGCCGTAGGACAGCGCGTTCAGATTCACACCGCCAAGGGAGCCGTTCCGGGTGTGATTGGTAAGAAGCCTATTCACTTGATGACACCGGATGAGCGCACAAAAACGCCTCTTCTCGAAGGACTTTGGGTGGATGTCGGAACGGTCAACCGCACGGAAACCATTGATGCCGGAATCCAGCTTGGGGATGCGATCACCATCGATGCCGGATTTACCCGCCTCGTCGGTGACCGCGCTGCCGCTCGCGCGTTTGACAACCGTGTCGGGGCTTGGGCGGTTGCCGAAGCGCTTCGCCGCGTCAAGATTTTGCAGCCGGAAGCTGCGGTGTTCGCAGTAGCAACCGTTCAGGAAGAAGTCGGTCTCCGCGGTGCAAAGACCAGCGCCTATGGTATCAACCCGCACATCGGGATTGCGGTCGATGTTACATTTGCTACAGACTTCCCAAGCATGGATAAGCGCTTACATCCGGATGTCAAGCTCGGTGGTGGCCCGACGATTCTCCGCGGCGCCAATGCCAACCGTAAGCTCGGTGACAGGCTGGTCGAGCAGGCCGTTGAGTACAAGATTCCGCACCAGATTGAGGTCTACGGCGGAGGCACGGGCACGGATGCCAACGCGATGCAGATAAACCGCGCAGGTATGATCACCGGCTTGGTTGGAATCCCGCTGCGCTATATGCACACGCCATGTGAGATTGTGTCCCTCTCGGATGCCGATAACGCGGCAGAGCTGATGGCACGTACAGCGGCATCGGTCAAACCGGGAGAGTCCTGGATTCCAGGGAGCTAACGCTTGCCAGAAAGCATCGATAACGCGAAAGCCACCCGAACACGGTGGTGGGCAAAATCGGGCATCGCCCTCCTCTCAGGCGCACTCATGTGGTGCGCCTTTTCGCCTATAAGCATCTGGCCGCTGGCGTGGGTTGCGCCGGGGATGTTGATGTGGCTGATTGCCCACAGCAAGCGTGCCCGCTCGGCGATGCTTTATGCTGCCCTCCATGCTGCAGCGTTGTACGGGATTGGTATCGAGTGGATGCGTGCGATCGATGATGGCCCTTACATCGGTCTGGTTCTCCTCGAGATATTGTTGTTCAGTCTTTTCGGCTTGATGTGCGGAGCTGTCTTAACAAAAGTCGGCAACCGCTATCGTCCACTGGTGTTCGCCGCGGCATGGGTCTGTTTTGAGTGGGCACGCTCCACAGGAACATATGCCTTTCCATGGTTTCTGACATCCACTGTTTTCAGCCACCCGATGGCATTGCCATGGCTGCAGCTCGCGGAGATAACCGGTGGCTGGGGCGTGAGCGCGAGTGCGGTGTTTATCAGTGGATGTTTGGTGCACGCATGCATGACACACCGGTTTAAGGCAGCGATTCTGGCGGTGGGTCTCATCACGGCGCAGGGTGTTCTTGGGCTCTTTAGTGTTGCGATGTGGTCAACGCGGACGCTGGACTCCGACTATCCGGGACGAACTTTTGGAATTCTCGTACAAGGGAATGAAGACCGCGGTATGGATCGTGGTAGCGCGCTGCAGAAGTACTCGGACATCACGGCAAAGCGTATCGGTGAGCTGAACAAAGAGTTTACGGATGGAGTCGACCCGACAAGTCCCGAGACGAGCCCGGCGGCGACCGCGAACCCGCGCGTCGTAGACTTTGTCCTTTGGCCGGAGGGAACGGTGCCTATCACGCAGAGCGACCTCCCGATATTTTCTACGCTTTCAAAGTCTTGGAACACAACACTGATTACCGGCCTTGGTGAGCATCGGCAGAATGGGGATGTCGGTAATGTCATTCGTGCATTCGGCCCGGATGGCCATACCGGGGATGCTTACGCTAAGCGTCAGCTGGTTCCTTTTGGCGAGTTCTTTCCGCTTCGGCAGTATTTGGATCCCATTTTTGAAAAATACGGAGTGAACTATCCGAACTACACGGCTGGTCAGCGTATTGGCGTGGTGAGTGCTGGCGGCGTAAAGTTGGGTCTTGGCATTTGCTACGAGACGGCATTTGGCTACATTTCACGGGACAGTGTGAATGCGGGAGCAACGGCGCTTGCCTACGTCACGAGTGACCAGACCTATGATGGCACATTTGAGCAGAAGCAGCACTTTGAAACAGCGGTTGTGCGTGCAGTGGAGGTGCGTCGCCAAATGGTCCGCGCATCCAGTACGGGGCTGACCGGAGTTGTACAGGCATCCGGACGTGTCGAGAAGAATCCGTATGGCGGCAGCGCGGCGATGCTCCCTGCGATGAGGGCCGGCGCCCTCGATGTCGTCATCGAGCCGATCAACGACTACACCCTCTTCACCCGCTTCGGCGACTGGTTTGTCTGGTGTTGTTGGGGCGTGTGTCTTTCGGCGGTGAGTGGTGTGGTGTGGAGAAGGTGGCGGTCGGTGTTGGTGGGATGCTATATTTCAAGATGACGAAAGAGACGATTTAGGTCTAATAATTGGTCATTGCCTTCCAACAATAGGGATACCGATAAACGGAGCGTCCTCAATGATCGTCGTAATCGCAGCAGCCATCAGCATCAGTACCCTGATTTCACCGACAAGTAGCCAACAGGCTACCAAACCAGTTGGAGTAGTTTCAGCACAAAAATCTGTGATCTGTCCAGATGAACTATTCAAGAAAACTTCACCTTACATCGCTACGATCAAGACTGAAGACACGACTGGGACTGGCTTTGTTGCGCCAAATGGTTACGTTTACACAGCGCATCATGTAATTGAAGGCAAAAAGAATATAAAGGCAGTTTTTCCTGACAAACGTGAGATCCCGCTTGGATGGGTCGTTGCCATGAACCCAGCACAGGATTGGGTTGCCTTTCATTCGTTAGAACCGTCAAAATTGACGTTCTCTACAGCCAACTCTCAGGAAGTGGGCTCAAAGGTGGTTGTAATCGGCTTTCCACGAGGCCTTTAGCAAACGATTAATAAAGGGCTAATGTCGGGAAAGAGAACTGTTGGCCAAACATCCCTCCTTCAAGTCTCCGCTGCAGTCTCACCAGGGTCAAGTGGTTCACCGTTGTTCAATGATCAGGGTGATGTGATTGGACTGGTGTCAAGCAAACTTGGGGAGAGTGAACAGCTGACATTTGCTGTTCCCCTATCAGAATTCTATAACCGGGTTGGGGTACCAATTTCATCATTATCATCGGCTAAGTCTAGTGATTCTGATATCACAGATGCTGATGCGTTCAAGCAAGCATATATGGCGTGAATATATAGAAAACCAAATGATGTTGATTCAGCCACTAACTCTCTCACTGGGTTAGGGTCGGTACAAGTTAATGTTTACCTAAATGATGGAGCAAGAGTACACATATCTGAATCGGAACTCAAATCATTCATTACCACGCTTCATGGAAGTCATTGCTCTAGGTTGACCATAGTTAGCTCGGACGAAGCCAAAGTTCATCACAATGCCATTTCAGAATTTGATGCGAAGAATCCATTCCAAGTGCTCGTACGTGATTTCATGGAATGGGATGCTCTTACTCGAAGTCTAGTAATATCCATTGATTCGCTTAATGGTGATCCAACTTCATGTTACACAATTAGCACGTCTGTGCAGCGAGGCACGGTGGGATGGGCGGGTCGTGCATTTTCCAACGTATTCGACGAAGGTACGTTTGGAAAATATGGCTCGCTTGTAAACATTAAGGAAACATGGAAGTCGACTCTAACCGAACATATCTACAAGTTTGCAGATTTGTGGAACAAAGCAAACAAAGTTAAGAATTAAGGCAATCTGACAGGTATCTACCTCCCTACAGCAAACCGCGCTCTGTCATAAACGCCGCGAGCACCTCGAGCTGGGGTTGCGTGAGGTCTACGAGTGGCAACCGAACAGGTCCGGCAGGCTTTCCAAGCAGGCTCAACGCAGCCTTTGTTGGCGCAGGGCTTGGCTGGGCAAAAATCATCCGCGTAATTCCAAGCGTTGGCAGGAATGCTTCCCGCGCACCCGCGGCATCCCCCGCAAACCACTTGTTACAGACATCCTTCATTTGCGGTGTCGCGATATGGGAAATGACCGAAATGATGCCACAGCCACCGACCGCGAGGTGCGGGAGGAGCGTACCATCATCACCTGAGTACACATCAAAGGTATCCGCTGTCCGGGCAACGATATCGGCGACTTGCATCATATTCCCGGATGCCTCTTTGGTTCCGATGACATTTTCCTGATCGGAGGCAATCCGGTCCGTTGTCGCGGCATCGATATTGGCAATGGTCCGTCCCGGGACGTTGTAGAGCAGAACCGGAATTGCTGCTGCATCCGCAACTGCGCGGAAGTGGCGATAAATCCCTTCTTGGCAGGGCTTGTTGTAGTACGGAGCGACACTGAGGATTCCGGCGACGCCCTTCGCCGCACTTGCTGCCGCAAGCTTTGCAATATGCCGTGTGTCGTTTCCACCTGCGCCAGCCACGACTTTGTCCGCGCCAATCGCTTCAATAATGGCATCGAGGAGGTCGAGCTTCTCGTCATCGGATGTCGTCGGTGACTCGCCCGTGGTTCCGTTGATGACCAAGGCATCGTTGCCCTCAACCATCAGCCATTTGGCAAGGGATTGTGCGCCGGCAAAATCGATGGAGCCATCCAGGTGGAGCGGCGTCGCCATCGCGGTTAACAGGTTTCCAAAGCGGGCATTCGCACCGCGCAGTGTTGCACTCATTTGTTGCCTCCAAGCAGTCCACGTTCAATCAGGCACTCGGCAATCTGATAGCCATTGAGTGCTGCACCTTTAAGAATCTGATCTCCGGAGAGGAACAAGTCGATGGCATTCGGGCACGAGAGATCCTCGCGGATACGGCCGACAAAGACTTCATCCCGGCCGCTAGCGTGAAGTGGCATCGGGAAGATATTGGCTTCACGGTCATCAATGACTTCAACACCAGGGAATGCAGCGAGTGCATCCCGGATTGCGCTCACAGATGGACGGTCTCCAGCAAACTCGACATTCACGCTCTCGGAGTGCGCGCGTGGGATGGGCACGCGGATACAAGTCGCGGTCACGGCAAGGGTGTCATCGGAAAGAATTTTCCGTGTCTCTTTGACCATTTTGAGCTCTTCTTCGTTGTAGCCGGTGTCATCGATAGCGGTGTTATGGCTGAAGAGGTTGAAGGCGATCGGGTGAGGGAAGATTTCGGTCTCGGGTGTCTCTCCGGCGATAACCGCTGCGGTTTGCGTTTCAAGCTCGCGCATCGCGGCCGCGCCGGCACCGGATGCTGCCTGATAGGTGCTGACAACCACGCGGCGGATGGCGGCGAGCTTGAGCAGCGGTGCGAGGACCATCACAAGAAGGATGGTCGAGCAGTTCGGGTTGGCGATGATGCCATTGTGGTCGGCTAGGGCATCCGGGTTAACTTCCGGGACAACAAGCGGGACGGAGGGGTCCATCCGGAAGGCGGATGAGTTATCGATGACGACGGCGCCTGCGGCGACGGCGGCAGCGGCGTATTGCTTGGAGCGTGAGCCTCCGGCGCTGAAGAAGGCGATATCGATGCCATCAAAGCTGGCTTCGTTGAGGTCCTGAACGACGATGTCTCGGTCTTTGAAGTGGATGGTGGTGCCGGCGCTGCGGCTGGACGCAAGAAGGCGCAGCTCGCCGAGCGGGAAGTTACGGGATGCGAGGAGCTGAAGGAACTCGGCGCCTACTGCGCCGGTTGCGCCGACGAGGGCGACATTGTAAGCAGACATTGATGCATTCTATCGAAACAGCCTTTGCGGATGCCTTATGAAGATGCATCGAAAGATTGCTGCGACAACAAATTCCGGGATGTGACACCGGGGTAGCCATACAGCGAGCAATGGTGTTTTGTGTTTTTCAGGTGAAGGGTGTAGATCAAAATATACTTGCGTATGCAACATCATCAAAATGCGAGAATCTGCCCGCTCACAGCCGATGCACACGTTTCTCATTCGGAATCCACTACGAAATGCATCCAGTAAACCGTTTTGTCAACGCTAAAAGGAAAGATTTCTCCCCAACATCTTCGTGCACAAGTGTGCACAACTCAGTGAAAATACTTGGTTCAATCACCCAAATTGCCTATGGGGAGGGCGATCATCGGCGATATTGTCGGTGTGTGAAAGCGGTGAAAACAGCCCGGATGTGGCATCTATTTCATCCGCCCCGGAAGATAAGGTCCTCCACCGTATACGCGTTATCTGCGATTCAAACGGAGGCGCGTGGCTGTTCACGACCGGTAAAACGCGACCGAACGCGGTGATGTTACGTGCCATGCACCTGCTGGCATCGGGTGAACTGGTGGACAACATTACGTTCGGAGCGAATACATCCGAATTCACGTCCGTGGCGCAGGGCCCAAAAGGTGAAATCTATCTTGGGAGCACGGTTTACAATTTCAATAATCCGAAAAATGCTTCTGATTGGCAGGTCCATAAGCTCTCACGCACCGGCAAGCTCGAATGGACCCGAACGATCGACAGCCCGGCACATTTAGATGACTTTGGATGTGAAATCAGCTTGTCAATCACTGGCGATGTGCTTGTAAATGGACCGCTGGCAACCGAGACATTGGATGGCGTGGTACGTAATCTTCCAACCGTCTTACGCTTGGATCCTGTAACAGGACGGACCAAGAAACTGGAGCAGACGCAAACGCACTTCCTGAATTCACACGTGATGCTGGCTCCGTTACCATCCATTGATATGTACGTGCTTGGAATCTATGACCTTGCCCAGCAGGGATCAAACTCGGTGTACTTCTATCGATCACGTCCATCCGAAGATGTCTCATCACTTGCGCTCTCAATCGGATTACCAAAGCGAATAAAGGCAAAGAGAATCATCGGGATGTACTTCCGTGGGACGAACGGTTCATTCAGTGCGCTTCTTCAGCCGGTAGAGGGAATGAGTCAAAACCTTGCACTTATTTATCTGAAAAAGTACAGCGGCACTGATATCACCACCGGGATGCTGACCACGGACAAAGCCGTTGATTACAACCAATCGGATACAAATATTGTCGCCGGTCGCTTCGGGAAAAACTTCACCGTCTTCGACTTTAGCGGACTAAGGTAGTTCACCGGGAATGGCGAATCTGGTCATCGGGTCATCGATTACGACGTAGCGATTTAGTCGTGCGTCAAGCTCACACGCAAATTGGCAAAGGGTTTGTCCGCCTCACGGAATGGAAGCCCATCCGCACGGAAGGATCCTCTAAACGAAACTCCATCAAGGCACAATTCAGCTCACGGGGCACCAAAGACAAACTTGGACTGTACTTCAACTACAGGTGTGTCACCGCTAACGACTTTGATGACACTCTTTAATGGAATCCAGCGCAAAGCATGGTCATTGTCAAAAGAAAACTCACTCTGAACACGAAGGTCTCTGGCCGATACAGCTTCGGCTCCATTTTTCTGGATGGATATCTTTGTTTCTGTGCCCAGCCCTTCAGTAAGACATCCAATCGCTTGAATGCTGTAGGAGTAATGAAATGTAAATGCTGTCCGAAGCGGTGAGAAGTAAAGTGCATGATCGGTTGGCGGTTGCAGGATGACCTGTACGGATGCTTCTTTGATAGCAAAACGGTGACCCGCAAGCGATTTCATCCGCTCAACGTAAATCCGCTTCCAGCTTGACATAAGACCTCCACATACGTACATCCCGCTTTTTCAGCTTGGACGATGTATCAACCGTATCAGTGCATGCACGTACTGGTACACACACAACGGAACATCCCAGGTAGGAGAATTTGATTCAGAGTGATACGCAGTGAACAGTGCAGTGAGAGTTCACACGTTTGTGCTTCCTCAGGTGTACTTTCGGACAAACGCCATTCTTACGTCAAGGGAAAGCGACTCTAACCTTTTATAAACTTTCTGCTACAGTTTGAAACGGGACGCGCACAGGGCAATGATGTGGCATCGGATTTCGTATTGATAACCCTAATGATGGAAAACCGCGGCCATTAGCTCCGTGTCAGCGCTTTTTAGCATCCATATGCAAGCGTGCCACCAGCTGAAGAGCCTCCATCGGGGATAAGCGATTGGGATCAATCGCCTGCAGCTCTTCAACCACCGGGTGGATAGCCGCTTCAAATAGTGTCATTTGCAGTGTCGCCACTGTCGTCTCAATCCGCGGGGCTCCCCCTGCCTTTTCCAGCTGCATCAGAATCCGCTTCGCTCGCTCAACAACGGCCGGAGGCAAACCTGCCATCCGGGCAACCTGCACGCCATACGACTTATCCGTACCACCAGGGAGGACTTTGCGCAGCCACAGAATACGGTCATCTGTTTCGCGAACCGCAATCCGGTAGTTCCGGACGTTTGGCCGCTGTTTCTCAAGATCATTCAGCAGATGGTAATGCGTCGCAAACAATGTCTTTGCGCCAAGCTCGCTGAGGTGCTCGGCTACGGCCCACGCGATGCTAAGGCCATCATATGTGGATGTTCCCCGCCCGATTTCATCCAAAATGACCAGGCTGCGCTCCGTGGCATGGTTAAGAATTTCGGCGGTCTCGGTCATCTCCACCATAAATGTGGATTGACCGCTGGAGAGGTCATCGTGTGCGCCGACGCGTGTAAAGATGCGATCTACGATTCCAATGTGCGCCGAATCGGCAGGAACAAATGAACCAATCTGCGCAAGGAGCACAATCAATGCAACCTGCCTGAGGACGGTGGACTTACCTGCGGCATTGGGGCCAGTAATGACATGGATGGTTTGCTCGGTGTCGAGCATTGTGTCATTCGGGATGAACCTTTGGATACCCCCGGCGAGCTTTTCAACCACCGGATGGCGCCCGGCAGAAATCGAAATGACATCACCGTCATCCACAACCGGACGGCACCAGCGGTTGTTCACGGCAAGTTCCGCAAGTGCAGCTGCGACATCGAGCTGTGCAACAACACGCGCCCGGTCGAGGACACTCCCAGCCC
>Ga0163212_1001133_pt1 | contig 11751 bp, 9 predicted proteins | sample Malawi_45m_30L_FD_113532 | JGI IMG/M metagenome (GOLD analysis project Ga0163212, IMG submission 113532) | Freshwater microbial communities from Lake Malawi, Central Region, Malawi to study Microbial Dark Matter (Phase II) - Malawi_45m_30L | ecosystem: Environmental > Aquatic > Freshwater > Lake ...
ATGCGTCGCTTCGCCCGCTACGAGGCGGGCGGTCTGAACCTGCCGCTCGTGCGCGCATGGCCCTTGCTCGATCCGCGCAGCGTGGTTGTGGCGGAGGAGGCGAGCGATGCGGCGTGGAACACCGTTCGCGCCGCTTTGCAAGCGGGTGCGCCTGCGCCTGCGGCAGCGACGATGCCGATGCCACAGGTTGGACCAGAGTTTCCCGCAGTTCTCGTGAACATTGGTGGCGGCGGCGTCGGGCTGCGCGTCGAGAGCGCGGATGCCGCGGCGCTCGGGCGTCACCGTGTCTTTTGGCTGCAGATTGCGCTCGGTGCACACGCGCCGCTGCCGATCTGCGTGACTGCCAAGCTGGTCCACACGCATCTCGACAGCTCGCAGCGCACATACGCTGGACTATCATTCGATTTCACGTTCCATTTGCCACACCAGCAGGCGGTGGCAGATCAAATCGCCCATGCCATGCGAAGCGCACAAGCTTCCGTGGTGCCTGACCCGGAGCCTTGAACCATGTCACTCGCTTCCTCCAACCCGATTCTCGCTGACAGCGTTGTGCAGTCGGCGGTTCAGCAGAGCGCCGGAAGCGGCACCTGCACCGTCAATGGCGTGATCAACAAGACCACGGGATTGATCCTGCTCGCCGTCGTTTCGGGCGCGGTTTCGATTCCAGTCACGAAGGCATATCCCGCATCGCTCATGGTGGCGTTCATCGTGTCGCTGCTCGTGTCGATCGCATCGATTTTTCTCGTGCGAAGTTCGCCACGAATCGCAGCGACTGTTGCCGTGCTGTACTCGGTCGCGCAGGGCTATGTGCTCGGCGCGCTTGGCATGATCCTGCAGAACGTGCTCGACCAGCAGGACATCCAAGTTCCCGGCGGCATCGCGCTACAGGCGTTCCTCATCGTGGTCGGACTGATGGTCGCCATGCTCACGCTGTTTCGCTTCGGCATTCTGAAGGGCGGCGCGATGTTCACGGCGGTGCTCTCTGTGGCAACGCTTGGAATCTTCTTCACTTTCCTGATCGCGATGATCATGGGACTGTTCGGCGTCGACATGTCGTGGTTCTCGCTGCAAGGTGCGCAGTCGGGTGGCAACGCTGCGCTGATCGGACTCGGCATCAATGCAGTGGTGCTCATCGTCGCCGCGCTCTGGATGGTGGTGGACTTTCGCCAGATTCAGGATGCGGTAGCTGCGGGTGCGCCCGCTTCGATGGAGTGGTATCTCGCGTTCGGACTCGTCGTGACCCTTGCGTGGGTGTATCTCGAAGCGCTCAAACTGGTCTTCCGACTCGCGCAAATGTTCGGCAGCCGCAAGTAAGGGCGCCAAGCTCGATACCGGCAGCGGAAACGGCGCTGAATGCCTGAGCTGCATGCCAGCGCGAGCCCGATCAGTGGGCGCCACCGATGGTGCGCACGGTGACACCTCCAGCGTTGTTCGCCGCGTGAAGCCCGCCGCGCAGACCTGGCCTTCTTCAGGTGCTCGATGGCGTGTCGTCGATGTCGACGTCCGCCTCGAACGGCTCAGTGAGGTCGACGCAAATGTCGATCCCTGCTTCGAGTTTGAAGATGAGGTGCGCGGCGTACGACATTTCCACTGGGTGATCGTTGCCGAAGCGGCGTGCCACCGTGCGGAAGATGTCGGTCACTCGTGGTGCGATGCACTCGATGATGCGCCGTTCCTGGCTTTGACGGAAGAGTGCGTAGTAGCCGTCGCCGAGATAATCAACAGACAGGTCGCCGTCCATGGTCGATCCTCCTGAGCGGGAATGTACTTCCGCCACGAAGTCTGCAAGAGGTTTGCCAACATTTTTCGTGACGCAGCGCGCATCGCTCCGTACTCGGCGAGCCGACTCGACGGCGGAGGCGTTCAACCGGAACCGAACTCGCGGCGAAGCGCATCGCCGTGCTCATCGAGTCGCGGCGGTCGGCGTCGTGAAGTCGCCACCTTGAAGTCGCTCATCTTGATCGGCGTGTTTGGAACGCTCGCGCCTGGCATCTTCGGGTCGTCGATGGGGATGATCATGTTCCGCGCATGGACCTGCTCCATGCGGACCATCTCCGGAATCGACTGGATAGGCGCGCAGGGAACGCCCGCGCCGTGGAGTGCCGCGATCCAGTGGTGCGCGGGGGCGCAGCGCAGCGTCGCAGTGATTTTCGCCTCGAGCGCATCAATGTTGGCGAGTCGGTCGGCGTTCGTCGCAAACCTTTGGTCGACGGCGACTTCGGAGCAGCCGATCGCCATGCACAGATCGCGAAAGAGCCCATCGTTTCCGGCCGCTATAACGATCCAGCGATCCGCGCACTCGAAGGCTTGGAAGGGGGCGATCGAGGGGTGTCGGGTACCGATCGGCTTTGGATCGGCGCCGGTGGCAGTGTGGGCAGTGATAGCAGCCTCCAAGAACGCCACTTGCGAGTCGAGCATCGCCACATCGATCATGCATCCCTGTCCTGTGGTCGCCCTTCGGTGGACGGCGCTCACGATGCCGAGCGCAAGGTAAAGCCCTGCCACAAGATCGCCGATCGACGCGCCGACGCGGACGGGTGGCGCGCCCGGGCTTCCCGTGATGCTCATCATCCCGCTCAGCGCCTGCGCGATGATGTCGTAGGCGGCGTTCTTGGAGAGGGGGCCCGTGGCCCCGAATCCCGACACGGCCGCATAGATCAGGCGTGGATAGCGCGCATGGAGGACTTCCCACGGATAACCGAGCCTTGCCAGCGTGCCGGGGCGGAAGTTCTCCACCAGCACATCCGCGTGTGCGAGCAGCCCCTCGAACGCAGTGCGATCCTCAGCGTTGGCCAGATCGAGTGCGATCGATTCCTTGTCGCAGTTGACACTCGCGAAGTACACACTCTGCCCATCTACATGCGGGCCGAACGCGCGCGCATCATCCCCACGGCCGGGGCGTTCCACCTTGATGACGCGTGCGCCGAGCGAGGCGAGCGTGGAGGTGGCAAATGGCGCAGCAAGCACGCGCCCGAGATCGACAACAGTCAGCCCGAGCAGTGGCGCGCCCGATTGGGGTGAGGGCATCACATGGGAGAATAGGCCGCTTGTGCATGTGCCTGCAGATCATGAGGCGGTAGTCTGTTCGCGCAGGCCTGTGGCGGAATTGGCAGACGCAGCGGACTTAAAATCCGCAGAGTTCACGCTCATCTGGGTTCGAGTCCCAGCAGGCCTACTCGCGGCGCCTGTTTATCGGTACATGTCGGTGGACGATCCTCTTATGGAGCGCACCTATCGCTTGTCCTCAATCGATTGTCGCGTAGTCTCACGGCGGCATGAATAGGTGGTTCACAGGGCTTCCTCGGCGCGCAAAACAACTGATTGCAGTCGCGGTTGACTTTGCGATCTTCGCGAGTGCGATCTGGGGTGCTGTGGCGCTGCGGCTCGACACCGTTTTTCCAGAGAGCATCGCCGACAAACTCTTGCGCATCATGCTGGTGGCTGGCGCATTTGGCGTTTTCTCTGCATGGGGCTGCGGTCTCTACCGTGAGATCACTCGCTACATCGGACTTCGCTTCGCAGTCCGCGTCACTGCTGCTGTGACGCTTGCCACGCTGCTTGTCGGATTCGAGTGGTTCATGGCGGACCGAGGTGAGGGACTGCCTCGCACCGCGCTCATCAACTTTTGGCTGATCACGCTGATCGGCGTGGGTGGCGCTCGTGCGGTTGCACGAGCGCTGCTGCGCTTCGCCATGCCGGCCAAAGCCTCACGCGTCGTGATCTACGGTGCGGGCGATGTGGGTGCTGGACTCGTGGCGCTGCTTGCGCAAGATCAGCGCAGCACCGTGGTCGCATTCGTGGACGACAACCGATCGCGAGTGGGTTCGATGATCCGTAGTGTTCCTGTGCATTCGTCGGAGAACCTCGATCAGGTGGTTCGGTCGCTCCGTGCGGACACACTGCTGCTTGCGCTTCCCGAGCATGCACGCCGTCGCCGCCGCGAGGTGTTCAACCAGATCAGTGCAATGGGCGTGCGAGTCATGCTCGTTCCGACGCTGGCCGAGATCGCCGATGGCACTGCGCGCGTGGACTCGATTCGACCGGTGGTGATCGAGGATCTGCTCGGGCGTGCACCGGTGGAGCCAAAGATCGAGCTCCTGAGCCGCAATACTTCCTCGGCGAACGTGCTGATTACGGGCGCGGGCGGATCCATCGGCAGTGAACTCGCACGGCAGGTCCTTCGGCAAGGACCGAGAAAGCTGGTGCTGCTCGATAACGGCGAGTTCAATCTCTACACGATAGAAGAGGAACTTCGGCGCACGGTCGGGCCGTCTTCGGGTCCGCAGATCGTCAGCGTGATGGCATCGGTCACCGATGAAGTACGCATGGAGCAAGTCATCCGCGAGCACAGGATCGACACGCTCTACCACGCAGCCGCCTACAAGCATGTTCCGCTTGTGGAGGCGAACGAGGTGGAGGGGGTACAGGTGAACGCCATCGGCACGCTGCGCACGGCCCAGGCCGCGATTCGCTGCGGCGTCGCGTCATTCGTGCTCGTCTCGACGGACAAGGCAGTGCGACCCACGAGCGTGATGGGCGCAAGCAAGCGGTTAGCCGAGAAGGTTCTCCAAGCTCTGTCCGACTCGCAGCGCATGCCACCAGGTGGATCCTCGGGCGTACGCCGTCCCACGCGCTTCACGATGGTGCGGTTTGGAAATGTGCTCGGTTCAAGCGGATCCGTCGTTCCTCAGTTCACCGAGCAGATCCGTCGCGGCGGCCCGGTGACCGTCACCCATGCGGAGATGACGCGCTATTTCATGACAATCCCAGAGGCATCGTCCTTGGTGATTCAGGCGGGTGCGATGGGTAGCGGAGGCGATGTGTTCGTACTTGAGATGGGCGAGCCAGTCCGCATTGTCGATCTCGCACGGAGCATGATTCGTCTCACGGGATTCACAGAGCGCACGGCGGAACATCCGCACGGTGACATAGAGATCTCGTTCACTGGGCTTCGCCCAGGCGAGAAGTTGTTTGAGGAACTCCTCATTGGCAAGGACTGCGAGCCGACGGATCACCCCGGCATCCTTCGTGCGCGTGAGGAGTTCATGCCGTGGGGTCAACTTGAGCGCATCCTGGCGCGCTTTGAGGCGGCGATCGACCGCCACGATGTCTTGGAGGTCCGTGAACTTCTCAGTGCCACGGTGCGCGACTATGCGCCGACTGCATCTTTGTCATAATCCCGCGTATGGGTTCCGCGTTGGGTTCCGCATCGAGTTCGACTTCACGCTGGCGGCTGCATGCAGTCTCCGAGGATTCGGAGCGGATCTTCCCCTTGCAGGAACCGCATTCGGTCAGCATCGGGCGAGATCCTGATCGGGACATTTCTCTTCCGCAGCAGAAGGTGTCGCGCCTTCATGCACAAGTGCACTGGGCCGCGGCAAAGGGTCGCGAGCGAGGGCATTGGCGGCTTCGCGACTGCGGTTCCACTTGGGGAACGCTGCTGAACGGCGTTCGACTCGCCGCGCAGCAGGAGGTGAAGCTCGCGCACGGGGATGTGATCGAGATCAAGCCGTGGACATTGACGGTCGCGGCGCCGTCGGTGTTGAAGCAGGCTGACCTCGGTCAGACGCTCATGGCGGGCGATGACAGCGATGATTTCGTGCCGCTCGGCGATGTGCAGGGTCCTTCTGAATTCGCTCAGGCGATGCTTGTTCGTCTCCTTGCTGCGAGCGAAGCGATGGCAATCGCAAGCGATGAGCAAGCAACCGCAGCGGCCGCGGTGGAAGCGCTTGCAGCCGCCACGGGGTTTGCGAATGTGGCGCTGCTGAAGGCGGGCACAGAACCATCAGCGGTGGAAGTTCTTGCGCAGACGGGGGCGATCTCTGGAAGCAGAGGTGAGGTGCAGATCAGTCGGAGCCTTCTGCGCCGCGCTCGTCACGGCGTTTACGTGCACCGCGCCGCTGGAGGTGTGGCCTCGATGGCCGCAAGCATCGAGTCGCTCTCGATTCAGGATGCGATCTGTGTGCCAGTCGAGGCGGGCTCAGTCTTCTTCGGGTGGATCTATCTCGATCACCGCCTCGGTGCGGCGCGCACGCGGCCCGCACCCGAGGCGGAGGCGGCTGGATTCGCTGCGGCGATCGCGCGACTTGCGGGACTCTCGCTCTCGAACATTGCGCGCGCGCGGATGCAGCAGCGCTTCGACCTCGAGCAGCAGCAGATGTTCGGCGGAACGATGCGTGCACTCATCTCAGCCATCGACGCGAAGGATCCGTACACGCGCGGGCATTCTGACCGCGTGAGCGCGTTCGGCGTTCTGCTTGCCAAGGCATTGAAGCTCGATGCAGGTACGACCGAGCAGATTCGGTTGTGCGGCCTCGTGCATGACATTGGCAAGATCGGAATTCCAGAGGAGATCCTCCGGAAACCATCCAAGTTGGATGACACGGAATTCGCACGGATTCAGCGGCATCCAGAGATTGGTGCGTCGATCCTGCAGGACATTCCCCAGATGCGCGAACTGATCTGCGGCGTCATCGAACATCATGAACGCTGGGACGGCCGCGGGTATCCAAACAAGCTCGCGGGAGAGGGCATTTCCAGACTTGGGCGCATCTTGTGCATCGCGGACTGCTTTGACGCGATGACAAGCGCGCGCTTCTACCGCCCCGCGCGTGAGGTGCAGGAGGTGCTCTCGGAGATCGAGCGCTGCCTTGGAACGCACTTCGATCCCAACTTCGGCAAGGCGTTCCTGTCGATCCCCGTGTCGGAACTTGCGCCACTCATCAGCACCGCTGCGCCACCACCGAGTTGATGCGCTGTGCCTCGGCGCGGGGGGGCTCGATCACTTTCGGCCAAAGTCCGCTGGGTTCTCGCCGCGAATCTTGACCGACCAATGGGAGAGCAGCCTGCTCCAGTGAACGCGGTCGCAGGATGCGAGCCACTGCTGTGCGTTTGAAAACTCCCGCGCAAAGATCGGATCACACGCTTCGTTCACGGGTATCGCTGTTCGGATGCGTCCCTTCGTGAACCAACTGATCGCGGTCCGCGAGTCGCTGAGCAGGGCGGTGCACGCGATTTCGCCACGCTCGATCCGACGAACCGCATCGATGATGGCGAGAAACTCGCCGAGATTGTTGTGGCCACGCGCAAAACGCGGGCTGTGAAACACCTCACGCCACCCGCCGCCCTGATGCAGCATGCCTCGCCACTCGGTTGGGCCGATCAGTGAACGTCCGAACTTGCTGCAGTCGACGACAAGCTCTCCGTCCACACCGATCGCCAACGGTCGGACGCGCGCCGCCGCTGCAGACTTTGCGGACGGCTCTGCTGCTTCTCGTTCCGTCATGCGCGTGGGCTCGTGGCGCGACGCGGCAGTGCAGTCGATGCCCACCGATCCAAGTGCCCGCGCAATGCCGTGCGCAGCGCTGCCCTGGGGAACGATCCGCACAACTCCCTTCTTGTTGAGGTGGATCTGAAGCTTGCCAGACTGCTCCGTGCCCTCGAGGACTGCATCGAGACGCCCCCACGAGCCTTCATCCAACACCCGAACCTCACCCAGCAGAAATCCGCCCTGCGCAAGCGCTCCCTCGATGCGTGCAATCTCACCGCGTAGTGCCCGTTCCACCGCGCCATTGCGCCCATGTGCGTTGGCACGCTCTCCCCGCGGTTCGCTCACTTCAGTTCCTTCAACTCGATGTTCTTGAACCACACGCTGTGGCCATGCCCAAGGAAGCCGATGAACCCACTTTGCCGCTGCAGCCCGGGATGATCCTTGCCGTCGGGTGTGCCGCTCTCCGCGAGTGGTTCTAAATCTGCATCGACGATCGTGACGCCATTCAAGACGACTTTCACTCGCGAGCCTCGCACGATCACTTCCTGCGCGTTCCACTCGCCCACGGGCTTCAAGTGGCCGCGCTTGGCGGCAATCACGCCGTACACCGACCCGTGGTACTGCCACGGCTGAAGCTTCGCGTACTGCGGATCGCCATCGTCGAGAATCTGTAGCTCGATGGCCTCGTAAGCCGCGTCATCTTGTGCCGGCATACGGATACCGAGTCCGTTGTTGGCACCGGGAGTCAGCTTGAAATCGAAGCGGAGGTGGAAGTCGCCATAGCGGTTCGTGGTCCAGAGGTTCTTGCCCTTCGGTGTGCACTGCAGTTCGCCGTTGGCGACGGTGTAACCGCTCGTGTCGCCTTGCCAACCGATCAGATCGGTGCCATTGAAGATCTTGTGAAAAGAGTCCTTCTTCGGCGGGGCAACGACCCGCGTGTCATCATCGTCATCGTGCGCTGTCGTCGTGCTGATTGCGTCATTTGCAGAGGGTGGGCGAACAATCGTTGTGGCACTGAGCGCAGAAGTACAACCCAGAAGAATGGCAAGGAGGCTTCGCACGGGGGCAGAATACGCCGCAGGCTCTACATCAGTGGCGCCTACACTTTGTCGCATGTTGCTTGCCACTTCCACTGCTGTGATCCTTGCGCTGACGCTCTCCGTGTCCGAGGCGCAGTCGCGTGCAACGGAGCGGGATGCCATCGATCCGAAGCAAAGTGCCTCGAGCGCGAAGATCGCCGATGTTCCCAAGATCCGCTTGCAGAGGCTCTGGCGCAAGGCCAAGCTCACGCACCCGGTGCAGGTGGTCGCACGACCCGACTCGCCGAGTCTGGTGTACGCGGTCGAGCAGGCGGGGCGCGTGGTGGAACTCGATCTCTCGAACTCCGAGCACGAGGGCAAGGTGGTGCTCGATTTCACTGAACCCGTTCACGACAAGTACAACGAACAAGGGCTTCTTTCGCTCGCGTTTCATCCGAAGTTCGCACAGACTCGCCATGTATTCGTCTGGTACACGGCGTGCAAGAGCGGCAAGGATCCCGCACGCGAGGTGCTCGCGCGGCTCACGATGGCCGCCGACGGCACGATCGACCCTGCCACGCATGAAGTTCTGCTGACCGTCAAAGATCCAGAGTGGAACCACAATGGTGGCACCGTGTTGTTCGGACCCGATGGGATGCTGTATGTGTCGAGTGGCGATGGAGGTTCTTACAACGATCCATGGGGAAACGGGCAGAACACGGAGACGCTGCTCGGCTGCATCATGCGAATCGATGTGGATCGCGCCACGGATGGCAAGCTGTACTCAGTCCCGAGCGACAATCCTTTTGTGGGGAAGCCAGGAGCGCGATCCGAGATCTATGCCTACGGACTTCGTAATGTGTGGCGCATGTCCTTCGATCGCAAGACGGGCGATTTGTACGCAGGCGATGTCGGAGAGAATGGCTGGGAGGAGATCGACATCATCGTGAAGGGCGGCAACTACGGATGGCGTCCGCGTGAGGGATTCCATCTGACGAGCGGAGTTCCCGACGCAAGCGAGGGAAGTGACCGCTTCATCGAACCGCTGGTCGAGTACCCGCACACGGAGGGCGTCTCGGTCACCGGTGGATTTGTGTACCGAGGCAGCCAGTACCCGGCGCTTGTGGGCGTTTATCTCTACGCGGACTATGCGTTTGGAACCTTTTGGGGACTGCGTGCAGAGGGCGGCGTTCTAAAGGCACAGCCAAAGGTCGTGGTGACGAAGCGAGGCTTCTTCCCCGCGAGTTTCGGTGAGGCAAATGATGGAACGCTCTTCGTTTGCGGAACAGCGCCAGGAGCCGACGGTCCTGGGATGATCTTCAAGATTGTTGCAGGCGACTGAATCGCTCGCCGAAAGTTTGTGCGGTTGTTCACTGGAACAGCAGAAAGCACCGTCCCAAGCGCTCGACGAGCGGCAGACTTTCTTTGCGCAGAGGCTGTGTCAGACGCTGCGCCGCCGTATCATCCCTGTTCCCACGATTCCCCCATATTGCCCGCCCCCGTGGCGTGGCAGGACCGTTCTGATCGGAGCAACCCATGCCCAACACCTGCATCAAGTCCGCTCGCGTCTGTTCCGTGCTTCTCTGTCTTGGCTCAGCTGCGCTGTTTGCCTCGAACGCCGCTGCACAGGTGCCTGCCGTGCCGACTGCTCCGCAGGGTGCAGGTGCGAGCGAGCGTCCCGCACAGCCGCAGGGCGAGCGAGGTGGTGAGCGAGGTGGCGAGCAAGGTGGGCGTGAAGGCGGCGGCGAACGGCGTGGCGGTTGGGGTGGCGGCGGTGGCCGAGGTATGGGAGCGTTCGCCTCATTCATGACCAGATTCCAGCCCGACTTCATGCGCCGCGATGTTCCGCTCTTTCGCGAGCAACTCAACTTTGATGATCAGCAGATGGAAGTCGTCGAGTCACTGGTGAACGACTACGACCTGGCGTTTGGTCCTGCGGCGGAGGAGTCGCAGGGCAAGATTCAGGAAGCGGGCATGCGCATGTTCCAAACTTTCATGCAGGGAGATATGCGCGAGCGAATGCGCGGGATCCGCGAGTCGATCGAGACGGATCTCGAGCAAATGGAGATCGAGAGCGGTGCACCACTGACCGAAGAGGCGCGGCGCGCGTTCTGGCGTCAACGGATGGAGAAGGTCGGCAACGAGATGATGGAAGAGCGCAAGGCGACGGGCGCTGATCTGGAAACCAAGGCGATCCTTGAAGAAATCGTGGCAGAAGTGAACCGATGGACCGCCGAGAAGGTGCGTATGCGCAAGGAGGTCGTCTCGTCGATCGAACTGCTCCTCACGGATGCGCAGAAGAGCAACTTTCCCAGGTTCGAGCGGTTCCTTCGCCGTGAAAAGACGATGGGAAACGCGGCGCTCTCGGGCGAGGGCACCAACCTGTTCTTGGTGATCGATGAGGCGGAATTGTCGCAGCCTTCGATCGACGGCTCGGCGAAGATCTTGGATGTGTACGAGGTGGAGCTGGACTCCGCGCTGGTGGCGCGGGATTCGTTCATCGAGCAGAGCGAGCCGAAGATGATGCGAGTGACGCTCGATGGCAACGCCGATGCAGCGCGAGCGATGGCGGAGCGACAGATCGCGCTGCGCAAGAGCGTTCGTGATGTAAATGACCGTTTCATCACGCAGATCGCCGATTCGATGTCGCCCGAGGAGGGTGCAAAGTTCAAGAAGGCGGCCTTGCTTTCGGCGTATCGCCGCATCTTCCGTGCGACGCGTTCCTCCGAGGCGTTCGAGAAAGCGCTGCAGTTGGCAGATCTCACTCCCGAGCAGCGCACGGCTGTGACCGCGCTGCAGGCGCAGTACGAGGGGCAACTGCGTGCGACGAACGAAAAAATTGTCGCAACAACGCGAAAGGAAGAACCTGCGCAGCGCCTCGAGGAGTCGGAGCGTTTGATCGGTGTCATGGCCGGAACCATGCCGCCCACGATGATGATGGGACGGTTCATGGGAGGTATGGGCGACCCAGTCGGCGACCTGATGGATGAGCGCGGCAAGATGGGGACGAAGTACCTCGAGCAGTTGCGCGGTCTTCTGACGGCGACGCAGCAGGAGCAACTTCCGAAGGGCCGTGATGGCGGGCGTAACGCAGGTGCGTTCGGTACTGGGAAGATTTCCGACTTGCCGCCGCAATTCCAGGAAGCCGCGAAGGCCGCAGACAAGAACAAGGACGGTGTGATCGACGAGGAGGAGCGTGAGGCGGTGTTCCGCAACATGCGCGGTGGTCCAGGCGGTGGTCCAGGCGGTGGTCCAGGGGGCGGTCCAGGCGGCGGTCGTGGCAATCGACCACCTCCGCCTCCGCAAGGCACTAACTGATTTCAAGTCGTGCGCGGCGGACCTCGCGCGGGGCACGCCGCGCAACGCGAGGCATTCAGCGCATCTGCGCTTCGGCGACTCAGTACGTCGGCGACTTGGCGCGCTTCTTGCTTGCAGCGTGCGTCCCACCGCTGCGTGCCACAA
>Ga0163212_1001134_pt1 | contig 11750 bp, 11 predicted proteins | sample Malawi_45m_30L_FD_113532 | JGI IMG/M metagenome (GOLD analysis project Ga0163212, IMG submission 113532) | Freshwater microbial communities from Lake Malawi, Central Region, Malawi to study Microbial Dark Matter (Phase II) - Malawi_45m_30L | ecosystem: Environmental > Aquatic > Freshwater > Lake...
GCGCCGTACCTTGGGCTCTGATCTCAAGCGCGTCGATTCGCATGTGATCAAGCCTCATGAATACAAGGAACTTCCCGAACTGACCGAGGATATGTTGGCTCGAGCCACACTGAGGAAAGGTGGGAGACCAAGATCAGAGAACCCGCGTCAAATGATCAGCCTTCGTTCACCACCGGATGTCATCGAACGCTGGAAGGCGACTGGACCTGGCTGGCAGACTCGTATGGCGGAAAAATTAGCGAAAGGGCCTTCAACACGCGCCAAACGCGCCGCTTAGCAAAACCCTCTCACTAGGCGGACCAGATAGCTGGTTCGAATCCTGTAGCGAAGGCCGGGATTCGGTCACCTCGCCTCGCTGCGCTCGGCTCCTCGACTAACTCGCTCAGTTTTCAGACCCCCTGCTTTTGGTGCGGTTGGGGATTCGAACCACTTCCCTCGGCATGGAGTTGCTTTCGAACCAGAGCGAGGGTTGCAGACTCACTCGTTGTTGCGCTCCAGCAGTTGTAACAAGCCATGCACATCGCCGAGGACCCAGAGGTCAGCGACCAACCCGTCCCGCAAAGAAAAGAGCGCCGCACCAAACCATTCGACCTGTTTTCCTGTAGGTTTGAAGCCCATGAAATCGGCACGGTGGGTTCCTGAAAACCGCATCCGAGCAAAACACTGGTGACCCTCCGCGACCAAATCAAGGATGTCGCATTGGTATGCACCGAGGGCCTGATGGACAAAATCAACGTACTCGGCAAACTCGGCATGTCCAGTCTTGGTTGGACCGAGAGAGCCTCTGAACGTGAAGTCAGAGCGAAGCAGATAGGGAATGACAGACTTGTCGTGCTTGTTCCACACATCGGCATAGAACTTTTGAACAACCGTTTTCATCACAGAGTGGTTCATAGGGGAATCTCTGACATAGCGCCGGAATAATCCGCCTGGAAAGGTTTTCGTCCAGCAGCAGCTTCAAGCCGCCGCCGGAATCCGAACTTCATGGGCCTCGCGCGATGCCGCGTAGGCGAGGCACGCTCGAACGTCGTCGATCGACAATTCGGGGTAGTCGGACAGGATCTGATCGACGGTCATTCCGCTTGCACGCCAGCCCAGTACTCGCCAATGCTAATCCGAAGATCGCGCACGCAAGCACGGCCAAGCACAACACCCGGTGACCATCATTCATACGCAGACTTCAGCGCTTATCGCCAACGACACCCCGACGGACCTGATCGCGCTCAATCGCCTCGAACAGCGCCTTGAAGTTACCCTCGCCAAAGCCCTCGTCGGCCCGGCGCTCGATAAACTCGAAAAATACCGGGCCCAGCAAGGTCTGACTGAATATCTGCAGCAAGAGCCTGGACTCGCCGCCTGCGGTGGTTCCATCAACCAGAATACCCCGTGCTCGTAAATCACCCACCGGTAGCGTGTGGCCTGGAAAACGCTCGGCGAACATCTCGTAGTACAAATCGTTGGGCGCGCTCATGAGCGACACACCCGAAAGCTGAAGACGATCGACCACATCGACGAGATTGTCGCAGCGCAGTGCGATATGTTGGATACCCTCGCCGTTGAAGCGCAGCAGATATTCCTCGATCTGACCACCGCTTTGTCCTGACTCTTCGTTAAGTGGAATTCGAATCAAGCCGTCGGGCGCGGTCATAGCACGGCTGGTCAAACCCGTGTACTCGCCCTTGATATCAAAGTAGCGCAACTCTCGGAAATTGAAGATTCGCTCATAGAACTGGCTCCAAAAGCCCATGCGCCCCTTATAGACGTTATGCGTCAGATGGTCGATGACACGAAGCCCGTGTCCAACCGGGTGCCGGTCGCTCGACAACCACCGAAAGTCGATGTCGTAAACACTCTGCCCGTCTTCGAATCGGTCGATCAGATACAAGGGCGCCCCTCCTATGCCCTTGATCGCGGGAAGCCGCAACTCCATCGGCCCCGTGGGTACTTCAATGGGTTGTGCCCCCAGGCTCAGGGCACGCGCGTAGGCCTCATGCGAGTCGCGTACCCTAAAGGCCATGGCGCATGGGCCGGGCCCGTGTTCAGCCGCGAAGTACCCTGCCAGGCTGCGGGGTTCGCGGTTGACGATGAAATTGATGTCGCCCTGACGGAAAAGCACCACATCCTTGGAGCGATGCTGCGCAACAAGCTCAAAGCCCAACTGACAAAACAGCGGTTCAAGCAGATTAGGCGTGGGTGAGGCGAACTCAACAAACTCAAATCCGCACAGCCCCATGGGATTGTCTGAATCTTTGATCACGATGCGGTTCCCATATTTCGCCGCTTGTGCAGCAGGACCTTTACACGGTCGCCCACCTGCTCCATGTGCCTGAGCACCGAGGCACTCGCAGCTTTGACATCACGGCGTTCATAAGCGTCCAGCAGCTTGGCGTGATCACGGCTCAGATGCTGGCTGTCATTGGCACGCGCCAGCACCGTGCAATAGCGATCGACGTTGTGCCAGAGCGAGTTGATCATGTCGAGCAGCAAAGGTCTGCCTGCTGCGGAATACAGGGTGCGATGAAAATCCCAGTTCAAGCGCGTCCAGTCAATGTGACGCGGGGTGCTCGCTGCCCGCTCCATCAGAGCGCGGGCCAGGGCTATTTCACGGGCGCTGATGCGGGGCACTGAATGCCGAACCGCAATGGGCTCGAGCTGGGCGCGCAATTCCCAGATCTCGCCCGCATTGTCGATCGTCAGATCGGCGACGAAAGCACCCCGCCGAGGGTGCCAGATGACGAAGCCCTCAGCCTCAAGCACTTTGAAGGCTTCGCGTACCGGAATGTGACTGACACCAAACTCCTGCGCCAGCCGATTCTGCTTGAGCTGGGCTCCGGCAGGAAGGATCCCCGACAGGATCTGGTCGCGAATAGCCTCCGCAACCGAAGAGACCGCATCGCCAATCGCCGGTCTGGTCGCCAAGACGGTCGCTGAGTCCGACATCAGGTCCACGCTGTTCGAAGCCTTCCTGTGTTTTGAAAAGTCTGCCACAGGCTCAACGCCGACACGACGATTGACAGACTGATGCTTTCTTGATTTTATATTATATATTCTTTAACCCGATCAGGAGACAGCACGTGGATCCCATGACCCGCACACACTGCCTTCTTCCGTCCAACCCCGGTGCCGGCGCGCTGAGCCGCGGGCTGGGCAGGACGAGGTGAAAGGCCCGTGCCCTGAGGGCGTGAAGCGCCAGTTCGGCGAGTTCTACATTGATCGGCCGGGACTGGGTTTCCGACACGATGGCAACCGCGTCACCCTCCCGTACGCCGCAGAGCGTGAAGACCTCAGTAAAGCAGTCTATCCATTTACCTTCTATGCGTTCGCGTAGCACGTGTGTCTCTCGGTCTGCGCGCTCGTCGCCCGCATCAAAATGTTGGCAACTCGCGAGGAATCATGAACTGGCCCTCGCCCCAGGATTCGGTGTACGTTCGTTCGCCACCCGCCACGCCGAGAACCGCCTCCAGCACGCGCTCACCCGCCGCGTCGAGAGTGATCCGCCCCTCGATCAGATCGACCAGCGCCACATCGATTCCATCAGACCATCGGCTGACGGTATCCGGGTTGCCGCATACCTTGAGCGTAGGGGCAAGCGGGTTACCCGACGGATTGAAGACACCCATTGAAAACAGCGTGATCTGCGCCCCGGCTGCCACCATCCCGGTGATCGAACAGGGGCTGAAAAACGGGGTATCCATAAAGGAAAGCCCGGCCTGCGAGGGGGGTTGTCCAAAATTCAGACAGTCGACGAACGATGCGCGCCCGATCTTGCATAGCGCCCCCATGGTCTTTTCGACAAGCGTGGTGAGACCTGCTTCGATGTTTTCTGCGGTGGGATTGGTGCCCCGATACCGGTCACCATCGCTGGTCATACGCGACTCGGTGCGGGCGATTCGGTCGATGATTCGTTCTGCGATATCGGCATTGGCCGACTGGGCGCGCACCACCTCTTCGCCGCCTATGAACTCTGCGGTTTCTGAGACGATCACGCTCGCGCCAAGCGCGACGGCGCGATCTACAAACCGTCCAATGGCCGGATTGGAACATACCGCACTGGAGGCATCCGACCCACCGCATTCGAGTGCGAAGGTGAGGCGGGAAAAGGCGCACCAGCCGCGTCGCATGGGCTTTAGCAAGGCAGCGAGGTCGGTCAGCGCGTTTACGATTTGAACAATTGCGTCGTTGATACCTTGATGCGCCATCACCGCCAGGACGCGTACGGGCGTGGTCTGGCCTTCCAGCCGCTTTGCCCAGCGTTGTGCCGTACTTCGGTCATGGCACAGAACGACCGCTGCTCCCACGTTGGGATGGCTGATGAGCCTGAAGAGCACCTCATCCTGAAGCGCTGCATCGACGGTTTGCAGTCCGCGCTGAAACTCGCCTTGTATCCGTAAGACAGGGTCAGTACCCGGTCCCCTCGCAGCGTCGAACCGCTCTGCCGACAGTTCGGCGATTCGATTGGCAAGCGCCACCGTGGACACCAGGGCCAGGTGATTGCGCACTCCGACCCGGCCGTCCGCACGAACGTAACCCGCAAACCCCGGCGGTGAGTCAGCGGCAGTTATGGATGTGGACATGGTCGCCCATTTCAATGGCCCGGGTGGCATGCCCGATGGTCACGCCATATTTGATGACAGGCTCGCCCTCGGCGATATTTCGCGTGGCGGCCTTGTGTCCGAAGGCGATTGGTTCGCGCAGTCTGAGTCCGCAGCGCGTACTCGGTTCGTCAACCAGATCGTCGATCAGCGTAACGACATTATCGGAGGGGTGAACCTGAAGCGCGATTCGTGGCACGCGGCGGGTCTTTCGGAACTGAACGGGCAGAGTGTTGAGAGAGCGCATCTAGTGTATCTTCGCGGCCAAGGCACAACAATCCCGGAGACCCTCATCGTCAAGCGCTTGCGCCACGCTGCACTGCTCATGCTGCCCTGGTGCCTGCTGATCGCAGCTTGGCATGCGGTTGCGGTGTCGGGTCTGGTCAATCAGGGGCTGATGCCCACGCCTGCCCAGGTCGGGAGCAAGCTCACGAGCCTTTTATTTGGAGATCGGCTCGCCATCGACATTCTGCGATCGACGCAGCGCGTCACGCTGGGCGTGCTCCTTGGCATCCTGCTTGCCGTGCCAGTTGGGTTTTTGATTGGCTGGTACCGGAGTGCGCGCACTTTTCTCGATCCGCTCATCAACTTCTTTCGCGCTCTTCCGCCGATTGCGCTGATCCCGCTGGTGGTGGTTTATTTCGGTATTGATGAGCCTGCGAAGGTCATCATCCTTTTTTACGCGAGCTTCTTCGCAGGTGTCATCGTCATGTATGAGGGCGTGGCACAGATCAGTCCCATCTTCATCAAGGTGGCGCGTACGCTGGGAGCGAGCGACCGCGAGATCTTTTTCAAGGTGATTGTGCCGCTTACCATGCCGCATATCCTCACCGCGCTGCGGGTGGCCCTGGGTGTGGCGTGGGCGACGCTGGTGGCCTCCGAACTGGTGGCGGCTCAGCAGGGCCTTGGGGCGCTTATTCAAAGTGCCGGATCGTTTTTCCAGATCGACGTGATTTATGTCGGAATCGTTTGTATCGGAACGGTTGCTCTCAGCATGGACCTTGCGCTGCGCGCGCTCACCCGCCGGCTGATTCGCTGGCAGGACCGGGTGGAGGCCCAATGAAGGAGAGTGTGTTGTGAGCGATCCCCGTATCGTTTTTGACGACGTGTCGGTGGATTTCGAGACCGAGCGTGGCGTGCTTCGCGTGGTGGAAGGTGTTTCTCTTTCCATTTACGATCAGGAGTTTATTTGCATCGTGGGTCCATCAGGCTGCGGCAAAACCACGCTCATGAATATCGTGGCGGGATTCGTGCGACCAAGCTCCGGGAGCGTTACGCTGGACGGGCAGCCTGTTTCCGGGCCAGGGCGCGACCGCGGCGTGATATTCCAGGAATATGGTGTTTTTCCCTGGTTGAGCGTGCGCGACAACATCCTGTTCGGCCTGCGACTCAAAAGCAGCCGTGTGCCGGCGTCCGAGCAGCAACGCGTGTGCCAGAAATATCTCGAGCTGATGGGGCTTGCCGATTTTGCGCAGGCATTTCCGAAAACGCTTTCAGGTGGCATGCGGCAGCGCCTGGCCATTGCCCGCGCGTATGCGGCCCAACCTGATTTTCTGCTGATGGACGAGCCTTTCGGCGCACTGGATGCGCAAACACGTTCCAGGATGCAGACGCTGCTGCTTGAAGTGCTTGAACGGGAAGGCAAGACGGTGATGATGATCACCCACTCGGTCGATGAGGCGGTTTACCTCGCCTCGCGAATCGTGGTGGTCACCGCCCGACCCGCCCGCATCAAGACCATCATCGATGTTCCGTTTGCTTACCCGCGTCGGGAGGGGCTTCATGAAACACCGGAGTTCGGTGCACTCAAGGCTCACGTACGCGATCTGGTCATGGCCGAGTACGAGGTACAGCAACAACTCGGCTCAGCCGCTTCGAATGCCGCCTGAAGTGCAGTGTCGCTGTACGATGGCGGGATATGGCCTCTTCACCAACACCGCCGGCCGAGACCGGCAAAGGGAGACAAGATGAGTCACCGGATCAAGACCGACCGCCGCCAATTGATGGTGGCAGGGGCTTCGGCCCTGGGCCTGGCAGGCGTGGGTGCCCCCGCCATTGCACAGCAGCGAACCCGGATCCGGGTCGGCTACGTGGACACGCTTGCGGTCACCGGCCAGATCTGGACCGGTGTGCATCGTGGCCATTGGGCCAATGAAGCGATCGAGTTTGATCCGGTGAAGTTCAACACCGGGCTTGAACTGTTCAACGCCATGATTGGCGGCAGCCTGGACATGCTCTCCACAGGCGCGGTCATTTCGAACTTCCCGGCGCGCGGACAGGGCAAGGCTTTTCTTATCAACAATATCGAGTTCGCCACCGCGCAGCTTTGGGTTCGTGAAGACCAGGGCATCAAGAGCTGGGCAGATTTGAAAGGCAGAAAAATCGCGACCACGCTCGGCACGACTGCCCATGTGTTTGCGGATGCAGCGCTACGTGCCAACGGTCTCGACCCGGCCAAAGATGTTGAACTGGTGAATCAGGGCATGCCGGTAGCGGTGACCAGTTTCATCTCGGGCGCGGTGCCTGCAGTGGCGCTGTGGGTGCCCTTCAATATTCAGGTTCGGGCCCGGGTTCCGTCGGCCAAAATGCTGGTCGATGCCTCGGCTTATTTCCCGAAGTCGGCCATTGTGGGAGGCTGGGCTGTGCGAGCCGATTACTACGAAAAAAATCGTCCCATTCTCGAGCGTGTCGTTCGCGGTTGGGCGGCCTCCAACGACGATCTGATTCGCAACTCCGGCGAGATCCTGCCGGTGATCCAGGCCAAGAACTACGCCCAGGTTCCCCTCGAGGAGCTGCAGGAGCAATTCAAGGCCTCGCGCTATTACCCCGCTGCCGAATGGCGCAAGCTTTACCAGGACGGTACCGCTCTGGGCTGGTTGCAACAGGTCACTGATTTTTATGCGCGGGTGGGCGGCATCCAGAATCCGGTACCGGCGAAGACCTACTTCGACACCTCTCTTCTCCTCAATGCCGTAAAGGGCTGAGGAACCTCTCGTGTCAGCGGGTCGCTGGGATCACATCATCGTAGGTGCCGGATCGGCTGGCTGCGTACTGGCTAATCGGCTGGTTCGCGCTGGTCGCCGGGTCCTGCTGCTGGAGGCTGGGGGCCCGAACGGCGCCTTCTGGCTGCGTTTGCCGGTAGGCTATTTCCGCACTATTTTCGATGAGCGCTATTCGCGCCTCTTCGAAATCGAGGCGCAGGCCGAGACCGGGAGTCGACGCATCATCTGGCCGCGCGGGCGTATCGTTGGGGGCTCGAGCTCGATCAACGGCCTCATCTACATTCGCGGTCAGCATGCGGACTATGACGATTGGGCGGCCGCTGGGGCAACGGGTTGGTCTTATCGCGAGGTATTGCCCTATTTCCGCCAGTCGGAACGCTTTAGAGGTCCGGCGAGTGAATACCACGGCACCGACGGGGAGTTAGGTGTAAGCGAGTTGCGTAACGATGATCCCAGTTGCCTTGCATGGCTCGAAGCGGCGGAACAGTACGGGTTGCCAGCCAATCCTGATTTCAATGCGCACACCGAGTTCGGTGTAGGCCGCTACCAGTTGTCGATTCGCGGGCGCTGGCGCTCCAGCGCAGCCGCTGCGTTTTTGAATCCGGTAAGAGAGCATGCTGGTCTGTCGTTGCAAACCGGCGTCCTGGTCTCACGCGTGCTCTTCGAGGCGGGGCGTGCCGTAGGTGTCCAGGCACGTGTCAACGGCGAGACGAAGCAGTGGCGTTGCGAGGGCGATGTCATCTTGTCCGCAGGAAGCCTGCAGTCACCGCAGCTGTTGCAGCTTTCCGGCGTGGGGCCAGCCGATCATCTGCGCGCACTTGGGATTCCGGTGATCCATGACGCCGCCGAAGTGGGCGAAAATCTTCAGGACCACTATCAAGCCCGGACGATTGTGCGCCTGCAGAATCCTGTCTCGCTCAACAACCAGGTTCGGAGCGCCACAGGGCTTGCCCGCATGGGCTGGCAGTGGCTGGTCAACGCGCGGGGGCCTCTGACTGTGGGCGCCGGGCAGGTGGGAGGGTTCGCCTGTACCTCGCAGGCGCTGGGCGGCCGGGCCGACATCCAGTTCAATGTGATGCCGCTCTCGGTTGACAAGCCAGGAACGCCGCTACACGACTATCCGGGCTTTACGGTTTCGGTCTGTCAGTGTCGGCCAGAATCGACCGGATCTGTCCGGATTCGAAGCAGCGATCCCGCTGAGGCCCCGCGCATCACCGCCAACTATCTGCGCGAGTCACGTGACCTCAAAACGCTGGTAGATGGGCTTCAGATGTGTCGTGAAATCTACCGACAGCCGGCATTTGCCAGCCGTTGGGTGGAGGAGAAGCTTCCCGGTGAAACCGGTCTGGAAGATTTTGCGCGTCGGTTCGGCGGGACCGTGTTTCACCCAACCAGCACCTGCCGGATGGGCAGTGACATGAGAGCCGTGGTCGACCCCCAACTGCGCGTACAGGGCGTGGAAGGTTTGAGGGTCATCGATGCGTCGGTCATGCCGCGCGTGGTGTCGGCCAACACCAATGCAGCGACCATTATGATCGGAGAGCGTGGGGCATCGCTTTTGCTGGGCACCTGACTGAATTTCATCGTGTCTAACGCCCTGCTTCAGGTCGTCTGGTTCAAGCGCGATCTTCGACTCCATGATCACCCCGCGCTCAACGCGGCGGCCATGCGCGGCCCGGTGCTGGGGCTGGTGGTGTTCGAGCCGTTGCTCTGGGCGCTTCCCGATGCGAGCGGGCGGCATGCTGCGTTCTACGCTGACTGTCTCGAAGAGAGAGTTCATGCGCGACGCCCGCCTGGCGGGGTTACCAGTGCTGGTGCTGGAGGGCGAGATGCCGGCACTGCTTGAGCGGCTTCGACTGTCGCTTGGCAATTTTTCTCTGCACAGCCACGAGGAAACCGGCAACTGGGAAAGCTTTCAGCGTGACCGCAGAGTGCTCGCCTGGTGTCGGGCGAGCCACATCGAGTAGCAGCAGTTGCCACAGAACGGTGTGGTGCGTGCGCTCCGGTCGCGCGATGACTGGTCGCGGCTCCATCACGCTCGCATGTCGTCGCCCGTTCTCGCGCCACCTCGATTCTCTGCGTTACCAGCTGCCCTTCATCCCCGTCTGGCGGATCAGCTTTCTGCCGCTTCCTCCCCGACTGCGCTCCGCCCCTGGCGGCTGCCACGAACAGTCGCGTCTGGATGCCTGGCGCAAGGGACGAACCGGATTTGCCTTTGTGGACGCCTGCATGCGTTACCTTGCGCACACCGGCTGGATCAATTTTCGAATGCGCGCGATGCTCACCTCGTTTGCCAGTCAGCACCTCTGGCTGCACTGGAAGCTGACCGGCGAGCATCTGGCCCGGCAGTACACCGACTATGAGTCCGGAATTCACTGGCCGCAGGTTCAGATGCAAAGCGGCACCACCGGCATCAATACGATCCGCATCTACAACCCCGAGAAGCAGCGGCAGGACCAGGATCCCGGTGGCGAATTTGTGGCGCGCTGGGTGCATGAGTTCGGTCAGGCAAGCTATCCAGCCCCTATCGTTGATCATCTTGCAGCGGCGCGTGCAGCCCGCGATCAACTCTGGAGTTTGCGCAAGGCGCCTGAATCGACCGAGGCGGCCACTAAGATCTTCCAGAAGCACGGCAGCCGTAACCCTACGCGTGAGGGGGTGAGACGTCGTGAGGCTGCGGCCAACGCCATCCCGGTCGCGTCCGGCCCCGCGGTGGGTGGACAGCAGACGCTTGATTTCTGAGGCGCGCCCCGGCCCTAGGCCGGGTCTTTTACCGGCGCCATCTTCTGCGATATCACAACGATTGCAAGCAGTGCCAGGCCAATCAAATCAGTAATGGATCCTGGTTTGATGAGCGCAAGGGCTCCAATCACAAGCAGCACACGGTGCCATGCGCGCGTGGGCCCCGCGAACCATCCAAACAGCCCGCCCGCCAGTGCAATGACACCGACTGTGGCCGACAGCACTGCGAGCAGTACCTGGAACCACTGATCACCCCAGTCTTTGACGAGCAGCAGGAGAGACGGTTCATAGACAAACATGAAGGGCACGATATAAGCCGGTGCGGCGGCGCGCATTGCGGCAAAGCCCGCTGCCCACATGCTGGTTTTTGCGAGCCCGGCCGCAGCAAAGACCGCAAGTGCCACCGGCGGCGTGATGGCTGACAGGATCGCAAAGTAGAGCGCAAACATGTGAGCGGCAGGCGTTACCGCGCCGAGCTTGATCAGAGCGGGCACGAGCAGCGACACCATCACGATGTATGCCGGCGTCGTGGGCATGCCCATGCCGAGGATGATGCCCGCGATTGCTGTCAGGAGAAGAGCCAGAAACAGGGCGTCTTTTGCAAGGCCTATCACCGCCTGTGTGAATTCGATGCCCAGCCCGGTAATGGTGACGCTGCCAATGACCAATCCTGCGCAGGCGCAGGCCATCGCGACCGCGAGCGTGTTTCGCGCACCGTCATTCAATGCCTCGAAGACGGTTTTCCAGGTGATGTCGGCGCGGGTGCTTGCGCGGAGCAGCGCAAGCGGAATGCAGAACAACGCACCGATCAGCGCGCAGAGGGGCGCCGAGTAGCCCGCGGTCAGCCCGATCAGCACGACGAGAATGGGGATAAAGAGATGACCGCGCTCGCGCATCACGGCACTAAACCGGGGCAGCTCCGACTTCGGTACCCCTGCGATCTTGTAACGCCGCGCTTCGAAGTGCACCGCGGCAAAGACGGATACGTAGTAGAGGAGCGCTGGTATGAGAGCCCATAGCGCAACCTGCGCGTAGGGTACCGCGAGGAACTCGGCCATTACGAAGGCGGCCGCGCCCATGATTGGGGGCATGATCTGGCCGCCCGTTGACGCAACCGACTCGACAGCCGCAGCAAACGAGGGCCGGAAGCCTGTCCGTTTCATGAGCGGTATCGTGATTGGCCCATCAACCATTACGTTGGCGACTGCGCTGCCCGAAACCGTTCCAAAGAGCGAGGAGCTGATCACTGCCACCTTCCCTGGTCCGCCCGCGCTGCTACCGGTGAGGGACATGGAAAAATCCATGAAGAGCTGGCCGGTGCCACTCCGTTCCATGAAGGATCCGAACAACACGAAGAGCATCACGTAGGAGGCTGAAACGCCCAGGGTGGATCCGAAGATGCCCTCTGTGGAGA
>Ga0163212_1001142_pt1 | contig 11695 bp, 23 predicted proteins | sample Malawi_45m_30L_FD_113532 | JGI IMG/M metagenome (GOLD analysis project Ga0163212, IMG submission 113532) | Freshwater microbial communities from Lake Malawi, Central Region, Malawi to study Microbial Dark Matter (Phase II) - Malawi_45m_30L | ecosystem: Environmental > Aquatic > Freshwater > Lake...
ATACTAAAGAGTATTATACTAAAGAGTATTACTAATCAGTAATGCATTGTCCATAATATCTGTTCGGGTTGCATCATCAGCACAGTGAACTATCCAGATAAAAGTCTATCTGGTAGTCACCGTGCTTCGGGGTTCTGTTCGTAACTGCCCCACCAACACATGGATAGTCGTGCATGCTATTCCAATTGGGGACCCACTGTAAGAAGTATTGCACCTTCCCTTCAGTCTTGCGGCTCGTCCCTTAGTGCCACCGCTGCGTTTTGCTGAAATCCCGTGGTAACGCTTTATCCCGAAACGCCACCGTTATTGTTCCGTCCATTTCGGGGCTACAAACATAATATCATTTTTGAAAAATCAAAACGTACTGAGCAACTTTTTTTTCTCCAAGTATTCCACATCGTAGAGTAAAAAGTCCAGATAGCTAATGTTGAAGAGGTATCCGAAGGCTATGGCAAATCCCAAAATATTTCTCACATCGTATAAATCAGTTGTTGTGATTTTAGAATCAGACATGTCATACTTGAGAATACCGGTTTTGTCTAAGTGAAGTCTGATTAGATCCTGGTAGTTCATGTCTTTCTTTTTCATCATGTACTCTAGATTTTTCACAACAGTGCGAGCTAGCTGGTTAACTCTTGCGTCAACTTGAAGATCGTAGTAAGATTTTTTAACTTCGTTGATTTTTGTAGTTTCTTGATACTTTGAATAATCTGATCGTTTGATTTCTAAAATTTTTTCTTCAATTTCTTCCCAAGAAGTTTTGTTTTTCATAAATCTTTTTATATATTTGCCACATCACTTGCAAAGGTAAGGATAATAAAACGCTCACACTAAAATAAATTATAAATGGCACTAGGCAACAACTCGTCCGCTATCTATGTGGACATTCGTAACGGTAAAGTATTCCGTTATTCGAAAACAGAACAAGAGGGTACAACCCCTATTCTCAACAGCAAAGGCGAAAAGAAGCATTACTTTATCTACGATTACATCGAAGGTCATGTAACCGGCTTTTCTACTCGTGAAGAAGAGATGCAAGGAACTACAAAACTTGTATTTCAAGTTCACTTGTCGGATGGCGGTGAAAACTACGTTGTAAAGATGGGTGTAGAGACTGCTTACTTCAGAATGTTTTGCTCGGTTATGCCGAATATCGACTGGAGTTATCCAGTACGTCTGATTCCCCGGATCAAAGAAGAGAATGGTGTAAAGAAATCAAGCATGATTATTGTCAACAATAACAATCCTGTTAAATTTTACTTCACCAAAGACAATCCGAACGGTAAGCCAGACATTGTTGTAACCAGAAACAAGAAAAACGAGATCGTTGACATTGATCGTGAAGACGAAACTCAATTCTTTTTGAATCTGGTAGCTCAGATGAAAGACAAACTCGTTCATCTTGCTGTAGCTAAACAGCCTACTGCTTCTATTTCTGTAATCACAGAAGAAGAGACTGAGGTTGTTCTACCAAAAAGTAAAGTAAAAGCATCTTTCACCGAAGACGAATCTAACGATCTTCCATTTTAATCTACAAAATGGCTAAAATTGCTAACCCAGCATTGGCGAAAACCATTGCCGAAGGGATTACTGCCAGCAAGGGGAACTCAAATGTTCCCCCTGCTGCAGAAAAAGAAACAAAAGTGTACGAACACATACAACATCATTATGACAAAGAAGATAAGATTGTTCGTCAGAGTTGTATGAAGGCAGCTGCTTCAGCTTACAATCCTCCGTTTGGAGAAGCTCCGGAAGAAATAGCAGCCAAGATTATCAAGATTTCAGAAATACTTTTCACATGGGTGAATTCAAAATAATATCGATCGACAAAGACGAAGACTACGAAGGCTGGTTAAACTTTCGTCAGAATGGGGTTGGGGCCTCAGAAGTAGGAACACTGCTCGGACTAAATCCGTACAAATCAAAAATAGAACTCTTCTATCAGAAGTTAGGTGTAATACCTCAGATGCAGGAAGAGAATGTTGTGATGTTCTACGGTAATCGTTTGGAAGACTTTGTAGCTTCTATGTGGGAGTACTATTCTGGAACCCCAGAATCAATTGTTGAAAATTTCAACAAGCAGCAAAAGCAGCGTTATGCAAAGTCGGTAAGTGGGTATATACTCAATAGTGATTATCCGGAAATGTTCTTTTCCCCGGATAGACTCATTGTATCAAAAGATACTGATAAAATTGTATACAACAATAAGCTTGTCGCAAAAAATATCACCGGCATTCTAGAGATCAAAACAATTTCTGGCTTTGCTTCCAAGCAATGGGAAGGTGGTATACCGCCCAGTTACATTATACAGGTAACTGCCTATATGATTGGCTTAGAACAGCAATATGCAGAAATTGCATTATTTGAAGACGGCAGAAAGTTCAACGTACTTCCGGTAGAAAGAAATGAGTCTCTGGTAGAAAAGATACTAGCAGAGGTTCAAGATTTCACTGATAGAATAAACGCAGCCAAAGGAGATATGGCTAATGTACATTTGTACGAACCGGAACCAGATGGCACGCAGGCATTCGAACAGTTCTTGAATAAGAAGTATGCTCTATCGGCAGATAAAACAATTCAAGGAAACAAAGAACTTCTTGAGCTGGCTATTCGTCATAAGATGGCAGCAGACGAACTCAAGGAGAAAGAGAACGAAGTACGTGAGTATACCAACATGATAAAGAACTACATGAAGGAGTTCGAAGCAATTGACTTTGGAGCCAGTGGTAAAGTAATTTGGAAAACTGATTCCCGGGGCATCAGAGCCTTAAGAAATAACATTTCAATCAAACCATGAAACTAGAAAGAGAAGTACGCAAGATGTTAAACTACCGCCAGGATGTAGCGGAGTATTTAATCAGACATAACCGCACGGTTGACCAGGAAGTTAAATTAATCGAGCAAAAGAAGTCGGGGCTCTCAGCATCTCAGCGAGAATTCGTACTCACTTACTTTGATCCAGAGGTAGTAGAAGAAACAATAATCGAAGATGGACAAGAACAAACAGAAACAACTGATAACTGAAATCATGCAAGAAGATCAAAAAGACGGACTATATAACCAGACAGCAGTAGAATGGTTATTTAAAAAACTATGGGACGAGCCTAAAGATAAATTTACTTGGTATGCTCTACTCAAGGAATCCAAACAAATAGAAAAGAACCATATACTAGCTGCTTATCTTACAGGTATTATTCATCCATTAGAAATGGATATATCAAAAGGAGCAGAAAAGTACTACGAACAAAACTATGAATCAAGACTGGATTAAACTTGTAGATAAGTACTGGCACGCCATGAGCGAAGAGACCAGGAAGGAAACTTTTGAGGATTGGGTATCACAACCTAATTTTAATGAGATGATAGAAAAGAACGAAGAGGTTAGACTTTTCTATGCTAGGTTTGATCCGGATAATCAGTTTACAGTAACCACTAATTTTAACGGTATTGTAAACAAAATGCGAGCCTTCAAGTGGGGAAGTAAATACCATGTAGGTTCAATAGCTTCAATTGCAGATGATTTTATAACCGGAGTAGAAAAACTATCTTTGCCAACATGACACAAAAAGGAATTTTATACAAAGCCGGTGGAACATGGCTTGTTGAATATTTCAGTTCAAGCGAAGAAGCTGAAGCAACTACTATGCGTTGGGGTACAATACCTGTTCTACCAATTCAAGCCCACCACATCGAAAAGGTTTTTGATGCAAAAGCTCACAATGAAATTACTTTCTCGGTAGTCAGTGTCCCAAAAGAACAGCATGGTGAACACATGTGGGTACAGCAATACGCACACGTAGTTGTTCCATCGGATAACAATGAGCTTACTTGGAATACTGTATGGACCAGATGGGAAGTTGAACGTGGTTGGTTTGCTGGATTCTGGGAACTTAAGAGCTGGCTAGAAAAGAACTTTGATATCAAAAAGAAACACCAAGAAACATTAAAATGAAAAGCACAAATATAAACTCACTGCCTCTGCTGGTAAAAGCAACTGATTATATGTACGACACTATCGGTCGCTTGCCTCAGTGGAACGATTACGTTTTGATCCGGTACACTTCAGAAGAAAGCAAAACTATGTCTGACTTTTTGTTTATTCCGGATCACAGCACAGATAATGAAATAAAATACTTCATGGTTCCTTGTAATTCGTTCAGATGCAGGAAGGAAGTTTTAGTACCCGGAGCGTATGCTTATAGGCTGGGGAAGAAGTACGGAGCCATATACGGTCAGCAAATGGGAATGGTATTCGTACATGACGTAAGTCAGAATATTACCAATTCCGATTTCAAGAGCCAAAAGTTATTAGGAATAAACCTCCTATTCAACCCAATACACCGGTTCTTAAAACCAACCACCCCGGTCAGTAAAGTATCCCCCGGTTCAATCACTGTATCGAAAGATTACTATAAAATCATACAAGAACATTGGGACACAAACAATACCTCCTTTGAGTTATTTGTCGTACACTTGTCTTCGTTGATATGATATTAGCCCCTAGGCCAGGGGATCGTAAAACACGGAGCAAGTCCGTTCTCATCGTATAGGAGATAGGGGTACACTCCCGATGTCGTTTAACTGAATAGCCGGAGTTACCCGGCTGTTCGCTTTTTATAGCTGTTCACGAAACTGTGAACCTGTGACAACCTTTTGTAACAAATTTAGCCTATATTTGTAACAGAATAATATGAATCCCTTTATGGAAACCTTTATGGAAACTTTTCAAACATTTGCTGCCCTCTTCTCCTACTGCTGTGTGGTATTTGCCGTATGGGTATTTTTTAAGAAACCAGAATAACACGGTTTGACAATCTATAGCTAACTATTTAGTAAGTTACCGTGTGGTTAATTCCACAATGGAAACTTTCAACACGCTCAAAGTTTCCTAAGTTTCCATTTACTGCCTACATGCTATCTGCACGCTACCTGCACGCTATTTGCATGAATTTTGCCGTATATCTCATGCATACAATTCAATATAGCTCATAATGCACGATAAATCAGCTCACTTTATTAATATACCCCCCGGCAACTTGATCCCCCCGGGGAGGCGTGAGAATAATGTTCGTGCGAGTGCTGGAGCTTTACGTAGTGATTTTCTTTCCGCCCGCCCGCGAAAAAACACCCCCGGGCATGAAGAGCCCCACCACCCAAGTTTAACAACTTGGTTGGTGAACTCGAAACGCCACACGAAATAAAAATGAGATTTACCCCTTTGGGGTAAGGACGGCCTTTATAAACCGCTAAACGAACAAATGTTGGTGTAACCAAACCCCTCGACCAAAGGAAACTCTCTGAGTTTCAAGGCTTCGAAACCCTTAAAGCCAGAGGCTTTCAAGGAAACTTTCGTTCGTTTGATGAAATCAAACACTCCCAAACCATTTCGATTTTGTAGACATTTGTCAAAAAGTTTTTTCATTACGTAAGTAATGAACTAAAACAAAGCGTTTCAAGTACTTACGTACTTGGTCGGGTTTGTTGGTCGGGTTACGTGCTATGCTTGGGTGATGCTTGGGTGATGCCGGCATGACGTTCGAGTAGCGGTCGGATAGCCCTCGTATGTACGTAGGCGTTACTACTGCCTGCGTTAATAATTTTTTGAAAATAATCCTTAAAGATTATTTTCACTTTGCCATTAAAAACTATTGTAGAGTTGAGTGCCCTATAACTTTGTGCTGTCGAAACGGCAAACTAACTGCCTCCCGACAAACGTTCTTTCCCACTTGTCACAACCCAACTGCTGAGAGCACGGCACAGTCGCTGTGAAGCGTTCTGCTCGAATGGAGATAGCCATCTCCAAACAGAGTTTGGTTGCGTTCTTTAACATACATTTCCCTTCGGGAACAAGGGAAATTTGGGGCACTCCTTCGAGGATTGATGTAATCAATGCCGCAGAGCAAACTGCAATACCTTTAGGTATTTGTTCTTACCCTTTAGGGTAAGTTATCATCAGCGAAGTGAACCAATAGAAAGTGCAAACGAAGTTTGGTCTGACACCTCAGGCTAAATTTATTTAGCCATGGTCGGTCTATGGTTAGCTTTGCTACAAGTCAGTAGCTTAAATCTGCGTTGATCTCTCAGAGAGAGAGGGTTCGATTCCCTCACCGACCACTAAACCAATTAACTAAAGTTAAACCATGAAAAACCTAACAATTTCTGAAATCTTAGATTTCAATCTCGAACCAACCAAAAGTTACGTTAACGTAAGAGACGAAGTCTTTGAAGTTATCCCTGTAGAAAGTGCTAAATTCTATCTTTTAGATAGCCAAAACCATCGTATCTTTACCCTTGTAAAGGGTAATTTTTCCGAAATCCCCTATTTCTTCAATGAAGAATACTTGGATAAAAAAGCTAAGTACTTTTTGTACTTAGAACCAGGCGAAGATTATGATTTTGCCGAAGTACTTTGCGAAGCAACCAACTAAACCAAACCAACCATTTTTAATAAATTAAAAACCACAAAAACCATGAAAAACCAAACCATTTCCTCCGCCAAAGACATTCTGTCTTCAATCTCTGACATGAAATCTTCAAGCCAAAAGGCTTGGCTGACCAAAAACATCAATCAGCACACCGAGTACATTAGAACTATCGAAGATAAGTTCTACAATCGCAAATGGAAACATTACTATGGTGAACCTCTTAATGAAGAGGTTATTCGCTTCGAGGTTGACCAACTCAGAGAGTTGATGCAAGCAAGGCTTAAACTCGATGGCAAAAAAGTTGCTGAAAGCAAGCCATTACCAAAGGTAAAATCTGAAAAACCAAAACCTACGGCTCAGACTGTAACCGAACTTGCTATGCTCTCCAATATCACTGAGCTGACAAAGTCAGTGGCTAATCTCACTGGACAACTCGGAGAGTTGACTAAAATCGTTACTCAGAACAGCAAGGACATTGCTGCTTTGCAGTCAACAATCAACCTCACCAATCGTTGGCTTCCCGAACAACCAAAGGTTGCAAAGACCACAAAGAAAGCCAAAGCGGTAGCTTCAGCACCTGCAAAGGTTGTCGAAGACAAGTCAGTTCAGTCAGTTCAGCCAAAAAAGTCGAGTAAATCTTTACTCGAAGAGCTGTTCGGTTCTTTTAGAACCGTGAAAGCCGACAAACCTAAGACCGAAAAGTCAGACCGTAAGGAATATAATCCTTACGGCACTGGCTACAAGGCAAGTAAAATGTCTCGTATGGAAGTTCGCTAATTGTAAACAATTAAACCAATCAATCAACCAATCAATAAACCAAAAATCACCATGAAAAAATTATCATTTTTTATCTCGATGCTTTGCATAGGCTGTGCTTGTGTATGTTTCGACCAACAACTTGTAGCTTTAGCTATAGTCAATGTCATCTTATCGGCTATCTATTTCACTAACTTTTGTCTAATCGAAGATTAACATGGAATTTTGCATAGTATTCGGACTTTATTCATTCATCATCTTAGCTTTGCTAAGTATCATCACTCACATTATCGAAAAATAAAATGTCAAGAGAATTAATTGAACTGAGCCCCAAACATGGGGCTATCGAGTACACCTACGAAGTCAACGACCACATGTACGACAAAACAGAGTACCTCGTTACATTACTTATCAATGGACATCAGATTGACTTTGGTCATATACTGACCAATGACCTTGAACTTGTCCATGAATTTGGTCACCAACTTTACGAAGACTATAAACAATTTATACAACCATGAAACTTGTTAGAAACAAAGCAGTGTTCAGAGTCGGTGATACTATCACCCTAATTACCTTTGGTAAAACATCCAACAAAAAGATTGCATCCCCCGGGGAATTCATCGGGCAAACATTCCACTTCAGTCGTGAACAATACGAAGTTGCTCAAGGCAAGCCATCCATGAGAGAGTTCTTCTCTCATGATGGCAAAGTTTGTTTCGATTGTCCCTTTGCTGTAAGCAATGGTGCTAAATTGACAGCATGTTATACTCACAAAGTCATGCAGTATTCGGGCTTCTTATCGTCTACGAGATCCATTGCAAAGCAATATCCAGAGTTCGAGCTGATACCCCAGCTAACTGATGAACTTGCAAGTCAACTTGTCAATAGAAGTGAGGGACTTTATGTCCGTTTCGGTAGCTATGGAGAACCAACACTTATGCCGATTGACTTAGTCAAGTCGATTGTTGCTGTAGCAAAATCATGGACAGGCTATACTCATCAATGGATGAGTCGTCTCGAGTACTCAGAGTACTTCATGGCATCGACACACACGCCTGGTCAAGACTTACTTGCAGAGCAATTAGGTTGGAGAACATTTCATGTTGACAAAAATCCAATCGCTGGACTTATCAACTGCCCTGCTTCAGCAGAGATGGACTTCCGTAGTAACTGCTCGAAGTGTGGGCTTTGTTCGGGAACAAAAGGCAAAGGTATCAAATCAGTATTCATCATAGAACATTAATTAATTTAATCACATGGAAAAATCACCATTAGAACAAATCGCTGAACTCAGCGAACGAGAAGCAAGGCGTATGCTGTTAGCGTTTATGGAAAATCGTACACTCAGAGAGGCATCACTTGCTGTTATCAACAAACAACAAATCATTATGAAATATCACGCAGTTTATCTAACAAGTTATGGTCACGAAATTGTTGGTGACCTTGGGTTCGACACCTACGAACAAGCTATGAGAATTGCAACTTCAGTTGCAGAATCACTTAATCACACACTTAAATATATAATCGCAAAGCCATGCTAAAAGTAAATGTAACACACCTCAGAGTAAGGATAATGAACAAGTTCATTGTCAAAATTATTGTCAACGAAAGGTCACCCGAAGGTTACTATCAAGGGACAGCAGAACTATCCCTTTGGGATGCCATTGGTAATCGTCAACTATCATGGAAAATCATTCACTTAAGTGACCTCGAGTCAGAAATAAGTGACATGCTTCCCGAAGATATGTTCGATGATGCATGGGACGTAATCAAAATCGCAATCAACACAAACTACACAGGCTAATTAACAATTAAAAATTATGACAAAGACAGAAATTATCAAGAAGATTGACAGCGGTAAGATATTCTCTTGCCGTTATGTAAAACAAAATGGTGAGATAAGATATCTCAAAGGTCGTACCGGTGTACGCAAATACATCGGACGAGATGGCAAAGTTCACGAAGTGAAAGGTGTTGGTTTGAAGTTCAAACCAAAAGAACTTGGCTATCGTATTGTCTTTGATACTAACATCAAAGAATTTCGTATGGTCAACACCATTACACTCTTGGAATTCAACAGCCAAAAAGTAGGAAACTTTTTCATGCAATCAGAACTAGAAACAAAATAATAAAATAAAAATCATGACACAATTCGAATGGGCTTTACGACAAGTCAAAAAACAAAAACTGCAGACACCAAATGTAATGGCAGAAGGCAAACAAGTTGATTACTTCGGTTATCAATTATCCGTACATCATTTCAATCTGAAACTCATGGCTAAAGGCATGTCCTTTAGAGGTATAAAGTTCTCAGATATCAAAAGATATTACGGACTCAAGGGTAGAACTGCAAGCGATTGCTTGCCTCAGTTCGAACAAATTCTAAACGACTACAAAACAAATTTCATCAACTTAAACAATCAAACAATTAACAATTAAAACTATGGGACGCTATTATTCTGGAGACATCGAAGGCAAATTCTGGTTTGCCCTACAATCAAGTAACGCTGCATCACGCTTTGGTGGTATTGAATCTGAACCTCAGTACATTCAGTACTACTTTGACGAAGAACATTTGGGAGACGTACAAGCCGAACTCAAACGTATCGAAGATACACTTGGCGACAAGATGCAAATCATTGACAAGTTCTTTCAAGATAACATGGGCTACAATGATATGACGCTAGACAAAGCCGGTATCAGCAGAGCTGAACTCAGTGACTATGCTGACTACGGATTGGGTAAACAAATCGAACAATGTATCATTGACAATGGCAGTTGCTCATTCGATGCTGAACTTTAATAATAATAATCATGACAAACATATTAGAACTTTACAGAAAGACAACATTCACAGATGAAGATAGTGAAGTGATTAGTAATGCGATTGAGAATAAGACAATAGATACAACCACCATAAAAGAAAACTTTATGGACTTTGTATATCATAATGTCGGCAATCGTTATCCACTAGAAGATATTTGGGATTACACCGATGAAAATTATTCTAATGGTCTTACTCACATTGAAAACTACAACAATCTATTAGAATTTTTAAATAACAAATAAAGAAATGGGACAATACTATAAAGCAGCTATACTTAGCAGCAACAAAAAGACAGTCAAATCACACGTTTTTTCGTGGGACTTTGGTAGCGGAATGAAACTTATGGAACATTCATGGATTGAAAATCCATTTGTAAAAAGTTTCGAGTCGTTAATTCACAATAATCCTCAGCACGTTGTATGGGCTGGGGATTACGCTGACCACTGCAAAGGACTTAAGTCCAATGTGTACGATAGATGTACTGACAAAACAAAAGTCACCCCCGAACGTGAACTATCTTTACTAGATAGTTTGTACGTTATCAACCACACTAAGAAATGCTTTGTCGATAAGACAAAGGTTCCTAGTGTTGATGGCTGGCGTATTCATCCCCTGCCCCTGCTGACTTGCGAAGGCAATGGTCGTGGTGGTGGTGACTATCGTAATGATGATAAAATTGTGGGCTCATGGGCTCGTGATTTAATCAGCGTATCAAGTGATAAACCCGAAGGATTTACTGAAGTAAAATTTAATTTAACAGAACAATGAAAAACATAATTGATGAAACCTTGGAGGCTATCTATGAAAAGGGGCTCAGAGGTATGATTGAATCCTGCTTTGCATATGGTGGTCTAAGCAAAGACAACCGCTACATCCTGCCCTACATAGATAAGTTAGGCGAGCAGGAATTCCACCGCATCTATGATGAGCACGCAAAGTATATCACTGAGAACTTTGAAGTGGAATATGACGTGGCTACCGACAGCGAAGGATGTACTTACAATTCACTTAAACAAATAAAATAATGGCAACAAAAAACTATTCGGGTTCCGACCTGGGCGAAGACTTCAAGCAGTTCTTCCGCAAAGAAAAGAGAAGATTGACAGACATATTGAAAGCTAAAGGCTGTACCCAAATTGAACTTGGGTACAGCTTTTATTATTTCAGTGGCTTCTTTACCTCACCTACCGGTCAAGTTTACTACCTCAGTTGTAGTGATGTAAGGCATTGGGGTTACGATAAGTTACTCATTCGTACTGCCGAGCACTACAAAGATTATAGGGGTGGTAGTAATCAGTACTGCTCAATAGATAGACAATCGCTGTTAAACTTTAATTTAAAATAAATAATCATGGCAAACAATTGTTGGAATTGGTCCTGTATTGAAGGCACCAAAGAAAGTTTAGACTTGCTTCAGGCAAGGTTGAAAGAAGCCAAAGCGTCTGATGATGCTTTGTATTATACAACCTTTCATCATGTACTTGGTATATCTTTACCCGAAACTGACGTTGATGTGTACGACAACTTCGGTACTAGATGGTTCGATGCCGAATGGGATAGGGACTCTGACACCTCAGCCACATTAAGTGGAGATAGTGCATGGTCACCACCATCAGAGTTCTTCCGTAAGTTATCTGAAGTCTATAGTCTAACTATAGAATCAGATTACGATGAAGCAGGTTGC
>Ga0163212_1001144_pt1 | contig 11690 bp, 9 predicted proteins | sample Malawi_45m_30L_FD_113532 | JGI IMG/M metagenome (GOLD analysis project Ga0163212, IMG submission 113532) | Freshwater microbial communities from Lake Malawi, Central Region, Malawi to study Microbial Dark Matter (Phase II) - Malawi_45m_30L | ecosystem: Environmental > Aquatic > Freshwater > Lake ...
GGCCATCCTGTACACCCTCATGGTGCAGTTTCGAATACCGGAAATTCAACCCTCTAGAGCCGCCCTCCGCCAAGGCGTCATCTTCGATCTGCACCAGCGCCGCAAGGTGTCCTTGGGCGTCGACGCCCGAGATATTCGGGATGCCACGGTGGCACAGCTGCAACAGCGCTTTGAGGTGGACACCGACCAAGCCCGGCGCGTGAAGCATCTGGCCTTGAACTTGCAACGCCACTTGCTACCTGACCTTGCTGATGAGGACGTGCGGGAATTGGCTTGGGCCTGCGACCTTCATGAGATTGGCCTGATGGTTTCGCACCATGACCATCACCGGCACAGTGCCTATCTGTTGGATCACCTGGACGCTGCGGGCTTTTCCCAGAGCCAACAGCGGCGAATTGGCGAGTTGGTACTGGGCCAACGGGGCGGTCTGCGAAAGGTTGAGGCTGGGTTCGCACGGAAAGACTTCGCCCTGCTGTTGTTGTGCCTGCGACTGGCCGTCTTGTGTTGTCATGGCCGCCACCAGGCAGCCAAGGTGAAGCTGCACGTCCACCGCGACCGTCAAGGCGAGGTGATGATGTCCTGGGGACACAACACCCGCGAGCGGCGCTTGACGCCCGCAGAGCTCAGGACACAGCACCTGCTGCGCGAGGAAGTCGCGGTGTGGTTGAAGTCCGGGCTGCTGCGCCTGCGCTGGACCGACGGATCCGACTAAAGCAGGTCAGGCGTGCGCACCGCCACGGTCGTCACCGCGAGCTTGCCATCGTCAAGCGCTTTGGCCCGAATCCACCAGATGGCGCCCTTCTTGATGCGCCAGGGGTTGTCGGCGGTGACTTGCTGAGCACCCATCAGGTACGCGGCCGCCAGGCCCAGAGTGGGTTGGTGCCCCACAACCACGGTGACCTCCCGAGCCTGCGGCCATCGGGTTTCGGCCAACAGATGTTCAATCGTGCCATCCGGCGCCAAGCCGGCCACGGTCTTGAATCGTCGCTCCAAGGCTTCGGCCGTGGTCTGCGTCCGAAGCGCAGGGCTCACCAGGATGCGTGCACTCTCCGGCAGAACCCGGTTGAGCCACTCGCCCATGCGCTTGGCTTGGCGCTGCCCCTTGGGGGTCAAGGGTCGATCCAAGTCTGCCAAGGTCTCGCTGCCGGGAACAGCTTCAGCGTGGCGCCAAAGTATCAAGTCCATGTGGTGTAGCGCCTCAGCAGTTCGGCCTGCGCACTCAAACCCTGCGGGTTCAGGGGTGCATACCCCCCCGTGGCATCCAACTCCCATGCACCGCGCTGGTCGTGCAGGTAGGGAACCAAGGCCTCGTCAATGACCCGTTGGCGGAGTTCGGCATTGTCGATGGGCCAAGCCAGCTCGATGCGCCGCTGCATATTGCGGTTCATCCAATCGGCGCTGGACAGCCACAGACTCTCATCTTGCGGGCCTGATCCCCAACGGAAGTAGAAGATTCGGCTGTGCTCCAGAAAACGCCCCACCACCGAGCGAATGCGGATGTTCTCCGTCAGGCCGGCCACACCCGGTGCGAGCATGCAGGCCCCGCGAACAATCAGGTCGATCCGGACACCTGCTTGTGATGCCCGTACCAGGGCCTGCATCAGATCTTGATCTGTCAGTGCATTGCACTTGACAACCACCCGCGAAGCAAACCCACGGCATGCAGCCTGGGCAGTACGCTCGAGCAGTCGAAGCATGCGCTGATGCAAACCCGAGGGTGCGACCGACAGCTTCCTCAGCCGCGGCAAATCGGCCAAGCTGGAAAGGTGTCGAAACAAGGCCTGCGCGTCATGTGTCAGTGCTGGGTTGCAGGTGATGAAGGCCAAGTCGGTGTACAGGCGAGCCGTGGCTGCGTTGTAGTTTCCCGTTGACAGATGCAGGTAGTGCCGCAGCCCCAAGGCAGCGGCTTTGCCATGACGGTGGTGGCTGCCCGCGGCCAGGTCGCCCTTCGAATGGCCCGGCCTGGCGCCTTTTGGCGCTTCACGCCTGGTCACCAGCAGCATCTTGGCATGGGTCTTCAAGCCCACCACGCCGTACACCACCTGTGCGCCCACAGCCTCCAGTCGATCGGCCCAGTCAATGTTGGCTTCTTCATCAAACCGCGCCTTGAGCTCCACCACCACCAGGACTTCCTTGCCTCGGCGGGCGGCCTCCAACAACAGCTCCATCAACTCGGACTGCCCGCCCGTGCGGTAGATGGTCTGCTTGATGGCCAAGACGTCAGGGTCAGCCACCGCCTCGCGCAAGAGCTGCAGCACCGGATCAAACGAATCAAACGGATGATGCAACAAGCAATCTCGCTGCCGCACCTGCGGCATCAGGGCTTGGCTTCGCTGCGTCAAGTCGCGCGGCCAGGCCGGCTCAAAGCGAGGAAACCGCAAATCCGCGCCCTGTGCCTGGTCGATCAACTGGTTCAAACGCACCAAATTGACGGGCCCATTGACCCTGAAGACGGCCTCATACGGGATGCCAAACTGCCGCTGCAGGATACTGGACAGCGACTTCGGGCAGGTGTGTATCACTTCCAGCCGGATGGCCAAGCCAAAGTGACGCCGCGTGAGCTCAAATCGCAGCGCCTGTCGTAGGTTGGTAACCTCTTCCTCATCCACATCGAGATCGGAATCACGGGTCACACGGAACTGCGAGAAGCTGCCGACGGTGGAGCCTGGAAACAACTCATGCAGGTGAGACCGAATCACACTGGACAGCAGCACAAACGACTGACGACCCGGTTGCAATTCGTCGGGCAGCCGAATGACACGGGGCAATGCACGGGGCACGCGGACAATGGCGATACCCGCGCGCGACCCCTCCGTCAGCTCCACGATGAAGTTCAAGGATTTGTTGGCCACCTGTGGGAACGGGTGTGCAGGGTCAAGCCCGATGGACATCAGCAGCGGCTGAACCTGCTCGTGAAAGTACTGCGCCACCCACGCCCGCTGGGCCGTGTTGCGCTCCGCGTGGGTCAGGATGTCGATGCCCGCCCGCCGCAGCTCGGGTGATACCTGGTCGTTGAAGATGGTGTACTGTTCATCGATCAGTTGATGCGCCTGATCGGAAATGGCCCGCAAGGACTCCAGGCCTGCACGGCTGCCAGACTCTCGTGACTGTTGCAGCAGGTCGGCAAACCGCACCTCGAAGAACTCGTCGAGGTTGGACGACACGATGGTGATGTAGCGCAAGCGCTCCAGCACGGGAACATCGGGGTAGCGCGACTGCGCCAAGATTCGCCTATTGAAGGCCAGGATCGACGACTCCCGGCTCAACCAAATCGGCGCCTTCGACAAATCGCTTACCGGCCCATCAGAAGGCTCTGCCACTGAGTTCGCAGAGCCGCGGTTGCTTGCCATGGCCAAAGGTTATGCAGCATTCGTGACGGAATGATGACGAAACAACACTTTGGTATGGCCAGCGCGTGTCGATTAGGGAACCAGGTCAATTTGAACAATGGCGGTGGTCCCGCTGACCTCGTTGCCGATGATGAGCAGCGGCTTTCCGTTGGGGGAACGGTGGGCTGGAATCAGGGTCAGGCCCTCGGCCCCCCGGTCACCCGTGGTGCCGCTTCGGCTGTTGAAATAGGTCAGAAAGATCGGCTTGCTGGGGTCGGTGATGTCGTAAGCCATCACACCGCCGATGCGCTCCAGGCCGATGAAGGCGACAAACTTCTTGCCAAACCGCCCGATGGCAACGCCCTCAGGCTCGGGGCCCTTGGACGGGCTGCGACCGTCCAAGGTGTTGTTGTCATGGCTGGCGTTGAACAAGGCCTGCGCAGTCGCCTGCGTGCGACGCTCCAGTTCGTCCCCCGAGTCGTAGATGCGCTTGAGCGAGGTGTCCCAGATGCTGAAGGAACGGGCACCGAAACTGTAGAGCTCGGTGCAAAGCCCCGCGGCGTTCTTGCCCGTACTGCCCCCATTGGGTGTTGTGGTGATCCGCAGACGGCCCAGGTTGGAATCCAAGATCAAGTTTGCGGCGTCAGCGAAGACCGTGGGATCAAGCCCTTTGTCGCAGTGCGCACGAACGCGGGTCTCTTCGTTGAAGCCCGGCCAGTCGGCCCGTGCATCGCCCTCGTTGGCAGTCACCAGGTAAGTCACGCCATTGATGGAGTAGCTGGCGATCGCATCGGGCAGATACATGCCCTTAACCGGGTAGTTCGCGATCTTGATCGCAGGCGTGCCGGAATTGGTGTTGAGGCCGCCATCTTCATCGCTGGCATCCAAACCCATGCCAACGGCCATGTGGTCCTTGAAACCCAAGGGGCGAATGTCGGTAACACGCGCCGAATCGATGTCGACGATGGCCACTGCGTTGTTTTCCTGCAGGGTCACGTAGGCCGTTTTACTGTCGTCACTGACGGTGATGTATTCCGGCTCCAGGTCTTGTGCAACGCTGGCATTCGGGCCATACAGCCGAACGCCCAGACGACGCAACTCATCAGCCCGAGCGTTGAATGCGGAAAAGCCGGCGGTGGCCACGGTAGGGGTGCGGCCATCGTTGACCGTGATGATGCTGATCGACCCCTCGGGATCGACGGAATCCGGCAGGCCATAGCTGTTGGGTTCTCCTTCATTGGCCACCAGCAGGCGGCGCCCATCTGGGGTGAAGGTCACCATATCGGGCAGCGCGCCCACCACGACGCTGGACAGGAACTCCAATGTGCTCGCGCGAAAAAAGGCCACTCGGCCTGGCGCGGTCTTGGGCGAGCTTTCGATGGCCAAGGCCACCAGCCCTTCATGGACGGCCACACTGTTGATACCAGCCCCAAACGGTGTGCCGCTGATGCTGCCCGCCTTGCTGGGCTTGGTGGGGTCGCTCAGGTCCAGCACATCCACGGTGTTGTTGGCGCCGTTGACCACGAACAAGCGTCGACTTTGCCAGTCGTAGGCCGTTATCTCCGCCGCCCCGAGCACACCGCCGTCAAAGCCGCCAATCTTTTGCATGGTGATCGATGAGGGCGTGAGCTCTTCTTCGGTAGAACCGGCACAGCCCGTCAGCGCCAACAAGCCCATCGTTAGCAAAAAGGTCATCAGCAAGACCAAGATGGGAGAGCGTCGTGTGGAAGAAGCGTTCATGGTGTGCATCACTTTGCTTGCCGAGTGGATGTGATGCTGCGGCAGATTCATGAAGAATCCGTGAAGATGCATGGCTGCCACAGGGTCATGAGTTCGTCATCAGCTTTGGCCATGCTTGGGCTATAGACATGTCCACGCCCGCCCATTGGAACGAACCAGCCGAGCCTGGCCAGGCCCTGCGGGTCAGAACCGTCTGGATCTCCGACATCCACCTCGGAACGCCAGGGTGCCAAGCCCAGGCTCTGCTCGAGTTCCTCAAGGATGTGGAGTGCGACACGCTGTATCTGGTCGGTGACATCATCGACGGCTGGCAGCTGCGCCGAACCTGGTACTGGCCACAGTCCCACAACGACGTGGTTCAAAAGATCCTGCGCAAGGCGCGCAAGGGCACGCGGGTGGTGTTCGTTCCCGGCAATCACGACGAGTTTGCTCGCCGCTACCGAGACCACAACTTTGGCGGTGTGGACGTGGTTGAAGACTGCATACACACCACCGCTGACGGCAAGCGGCTGTGGATCACCCACGGCGACCTGTTTGACGGCGTCATCCAGTGTGCCCGTTGGCTGGCGCTGCTGGGTGATGCAGCCTATGAATTCATGCTCCGGGTCAACCGCCACCTCAACCACCTTCGTGCACGCTGTGGCTTGCCGTACTGGAGCCTTTCCAAGTACCTGAAACTCAAGGTCAAGCGGGCTGTGTCCTATGTCGGTGACTTCGAAGGCGCTGTGGCTCGAGAAGCGCGAAAGCGCGGCGTGGATGGCGTGGTGTGTGGACACATACACCACGCCGAGATGCGCATGATCGACGGCATCTTGTATTGCAACGATGGCGATTGGGTCGAGAGCTTGACTGCTCTGGTGGAGCATGCAGACGGCCGTCTGGAGATCATCGACCGCAGTGCCTGTCGCACCGCGTGGGGCGGTGCACAGGCTGAACTTCCGCTCGAGGTGGTCAGGACCAACTGATCCTGACCGGTCTGAGCGTCAAGCGGCCACAGGCCACTGCATGACTGAATCCGTTCGCGCCACCGCTCCAGCCACGGCGGGCCGTCCAATGCTCCAGTGCCGCAGGCCGGCTTCGGCCAGTTCCTCGCTTCGGTACAGGTTGCGCCCGTCCACGATCACCCGTTGCGCCAACAGTTTGGCCAGATCTGCAAACACGGGACTGCGGAATTCACGCCACTCCGTCACCACCACCAAGGCATCGGCGCCTTCGCAGGCCTTGAGCGCTGTTGAGGCCAATTGAAAGTTGCTTTGCCCTTGCCAAATGCGCGCAGCGTTCTCCCCCGCCACGGGGTCATAGGCTTGAACCTTCACACCCATAGCCAGCAAGGCGTCGATGAGCACCCGGCTTGGGGCTTCCCGCATATCGTCGGTTTCAGGCTTGAATGCCAGCCCCCACACCGCAACGGTCGACCCGGTCAATGAACCGCCCAAGGCCTCGTGGAGCATCTCAAGCAGGCGCGCCTTCTGACGATCGTTGACGCCCATCGAAGCGCGAACCATGCCCATCTCCAAGCCCTGCGCTTGGCCCATGGACACCAGGGCACGGACATCCTTGGGAAAGCAAGATCCGCCCCATCCACAGCCGGCATACAGAAAGTGCGGCCCAATTCGCTCGTCACTGCCCACGCCGATGCGAACCTTTTCGATGTCGGCACCCAAGCGCTCGGCCAGCCCGGCTATTTCGTTCATGAAGCTGATGCGTTGGGCCAACATGGCGTTGGCCACATACTTGGTCAGCTCTGCACTGCGCACGTCCATCACCTGTATGCGTTCCCGGTTGCGCAGGAACGGTGCATACAACCCCCGCATGATGAACTCCGCCTGGTCGCTGCTGCAGCCCAGCACCACGCGGTCGGGCCTCATGAAGTCTCCAATGGCCACCCCTTCCTTGAGGAACTCCGGATTGGAGACCACACTGAAGGGCACGATAGCGCCCCGCTCATGAAGAACATCCCTGAGGATCGACTGCACCGCATCTGCGGTACCAACCGGCACGGTGCTCTTGTTGACCACCACCTTGTACTCAGACATGTGCTGCGCGATCGATCGCGCAACGTTCAGCACGTGGCTGGCGTCGGCAGACCCGTCCTCGCCCGCGGGCGTTCCAACGGCAATGAACAGAATGGTTCCGTGTGAGACCGCTTCGGCTGCATCGGTGGTGAAGATCAGGCGGCCAGCCGCTGCATTTCGCTGGACCAGCGCGTCAAGGCCTGGCTCGTGAATCGGAATGATGCCCTGGCGCAGATGGTTCACACGGTCTTGATCGACATCAACACAGCAAACGCTGTTACCCATTTCCGACAGGCACGCTGCCGTGACCAGCCCAACGTACCCCGCTCCGAACACACTGACCTTCATACCCATCCCCTCCAATGGAATGGAGCGATGGTGATGGGGGAAGGTTTCAGCGCGGTGTCAGTTCGATGGCGATTGCGTGAACACACGAATCTTCATATGAATGCCATGAAAAAGGGCGATCCTCTCAAAATGGCGCGGACGATGTGTGCCCCTCAGGCGTGTCCGCAAAGATTGTCTAACCGGAGGCCCAAATGGATCATCCAATTCTGTCCGTCCACGAGTTTGCCGATCACTTCCGTCGCAAGGCTCAGGATCTGGGCTACGACAACTGCGAATTGATTGACCTCAATCCCCATCAAAGTCGTCATTGGTTTTGTATTCGTGCCGCCTTTGGTTTTGTGATCAGGGGTCAGGCCATCATCGGAACCCACCTGCAGCGCCTGACATGCAGCGCTGCTGAGGAATTTGAGCTCTCCAATGCGGAAGGCTTGTGTATCGTCTCGGGCTCCGAAGGCGCCCGTGTCTTCATCGCCAGGTTGGGTCGGCTGAACAACCCCCTGATATACGGCGCTTCGGCGCGAATGGTCGATCACGCTTGGGGATAGCGTGACTGATGGTCCCCTCTGGAACCCTGAGGGCAGTGGTTCGTGACGCCTCCGGGAGCCCGCCTCCACAGCGCCTGCCCCACCCGAACCTCCTCACCCTGAACGATCTCATCGGCCAGTGGAAGCGACCTTGGCGAGATCACCACGATGGTGGACCCATGCTCAAACCAGCCCATTTCCTGGCCGCGTACATAGGGCACATCGGTGGGGATCTCGTGCGCACCGCCGTATTGCAGATTCAAAACTGAAGGCAAGGCGTGAAGCCGCAAGCTGGCCACCAAAATGGCGGCCACCGGAACCAAGAGCAGGGGCGTTCCGTCCTGCATCGTGACCCGAAGAACGGCCCGCACATTGCGGCAGAAGAGCCTTTCGATCCGTTTGAGTGCGATCGGGTTCACATTCCAGGTGTCACCGTTGATGTAGGTGATGTGCTGGAGCCTCAGATCGGCCGGTGCGTGGAAACGGTGGTACATGCTGGACGTCAGGCGCAGGGTCACAAAGTACCCATCGAGGAAGGGTTGGAGGTCGACATGTGGACCCACCAACTCCTGTAGGGCGTATGGCATCCCCTTGGCTTGGAGAACCGTCCCCTCCAAGACCCGTCCGTGAGCACCAACGATGGCGTCACAGGGGCTGCACACCACATCGGAGCGCTCGTCGATCGGCCGCATGCCCGGCTTCATCTCTCGGGTAAAGCACTCGTGGATGGAGGTGAACGACTGCTGCTTGGCCTCTGAAAGGTCCAGGTGGGTGAACCGACGCCAGACCCAAATCGCGGCTGCCGTGAAGGCACGGCTTCGGATTCGGCTGATGCGTCCCATCAGCAAGGTCAAGGTGTGGCGGGGTATGCAATTGGTCAGCAGAAAGTTCAAATCTTCCTGCGCGCCCAGCCTGCCCAACCATCCCCGTGGGCTGCCTGGGGGCTTCACCGGTTTGTCAACGAACCGCGATACATCTGTCATGTTTGCAACCTCTCAAGGCCTTGGCCTTGGCTAGAACCATGGAACAAACCCTGTCTTTGACGGTACTGTCGCTCTCGATCTCGGCCGCCCTGGCGGCTTGGCTTGCACCCAAGGCACGGCGCCGTTTGATGTTGTCCCGCGCCAAACATCGCTCGCTGACCGGCCACTCCAAGATGGCCAAGCGAATTGCGGGTTGGCTTCCGGGGTATCGCCTGCAGGAAGACGCCTTCTACGGAGCCGACGGCGCTGACGACACCTTGCAGGCCACGCGCCGTGAAGCGATGGACAGGCTTTCGAAGCACTTCCGTCAGCGCGTCCCCCATGGAGCCCACCTGACCCAGGAGGCCAAGCAGTTCTTGGCTGACCTCGACTTCACCGGGCGCTACCGGGTTCCCTTCCAGTTCACCGAGACGCTGGCGCAGGCGATACACACCAGCAGCTTTATTTCCCGTACAAGCGGCGCTGTGATTGAAGACGTAGACGGGAACCGCTACTTTGACGTCTCCGGGTCGTACGGTGTCAACGTTCTGGGGTACGAGGCCTACAAGGCTTGCATGGAAGAAGCGGTCTTGCGCGCGGGTGAGCTGGGACCTGTCTTGGGCGCGTATCACCCGGTGGTGCTTGAGAATGCCCGTCGAGTTGCGGACATCGCCGGGCTGGACCAGGTGAGCTTCCACATGTCCGGCACCGAGGCTGTGATGCAGGCCGTGCGCTTGGCTCGCTACCACACGGGTCGCCGTCACCTGGTTCGCTTCTGTGGCGCGTACCACGGGTGGTGGGAAGATGTTCAGCCCGGGCCCGGCAACCCCCTTCCACCACGCGAAACCTACACGCTTCAGGACATGAGCGACAGGAGCTTGGATGTCCTGCGCAGCCACCGCAACATTGCCTGCGTCCTCGTCAACCCGCTGCAGGCGCTGCACCCCAACAGTGCCGCACCAGGGGATTCGAGCCTGGTCGACAGCAGCCGAAAGGCCTCTTATGACCGGGCCGCCTACACACGTTGGCTCCACAAGCTCCGTGAGGTCTGTACCGAGCGGAGCATCGTGCTGATCTTCGATGAAGTATTCCTCGGTTTCCGACTGGCCCCGGGTGGCGCACAAGCCTACTTCGGTGTGAAGGCCGATATGGTGACCTACGGCAAAACCTTGGGAGGTGGCTTCCCCGTGGGGGTCGTTTGCGGGAAGGCCAATCTGATGCGCCGCTATCGACCGGAGCGACCCGCCGACATCTGCTTTGCGCGGGGCACCTTCAACTCGCACCCGTATGTCATGGCCGCCATGAAGGCGTTTCTCGACCGGCTTGATGAGCCGCAAACCCGTGCGCTGTACGACCGCTTGGAGGAACGTTGGAACGGACGCTGCAGCGATCTGAATCACCGGCTGCAAAGCGAGGGTCTGCCGGTGCGGGTGGCCAACATGAGCACGGTGTGGACATTTCTGTACGAACGGCCCTCGCGCTTCAATTGGATGTTTCAGTTCTACCTGCGCAAACACGGTTTGTGGCTGAGTTGGGTGGGCAGTGGGCGCATGATCTTCAGCCTGGACTACAGCGATTCGGACTTTGCGCAGGTGGCCGACCGCGTCGTAGCGGCCGCTCAGGAAATGCAGGCCGACGGATGGTGGAGCGGCCCGGCCCTGAGCAATCGTGAGATCAAGCGCCGGGTTTTCCGAGAGATGTTCAACCGCTGACCGAACGCTTCAACAGCACCGCATCAGCGGTGCTGTTGCACATGGGTCATGGGGTCGTATCGCTCGCCTCGCAGCAGAGCCAAGGGAGCCTTGTGGTACAGCATCACGTCGTGGAAGGGGTCGGTGATGATCTTGGTGCCCCAGACCAACCCCGTCATCAGGTCTTTCTGGTGCCACAGCTGCAGCACCCGGAACAGCAGGCCGCCCAGGCCCAGAGCCAGCCACGACAAGCCCACGTCGTGCAAGTAGCCTGAGAGCCCGACAGCGGGCTCGATAAGCCCGCCCAGGCTGGGGTTGAGGGCCAGCACCAAGGGCATGAAGGCCCACACACTCATCAGAACGATTTTGCGGCGGATGTTGTAGCCGACCTTGACCTCTTCCTTGTACTCGTCGGTGACCTGATTCACCGCGTCATAGCCGCGTGGCTCAAAGAAGAAGTGCCCCGCCTGTCGCGTGGTCATCGACACGCACCAAGCCAGAAGGGCTGACCATGCCGGCTCAACCACAAGCAAGGCATAGGCGCACAAGAAGCTCAGTGCGCTGACCAGATGCAGCGACTGGTTGATGCGGCAATGGTGATAGAAGCGGTGATCGTCCCAGCGTTGAATGCGAAGCTCATCGAGAAATCGGCTCATGTGGTCTGTGCTCCTGGACAAATGGTCGGCGTTCAAATGAGGCTCAAGACAGCCCCATCAGGGTCAGCGATGCTGGGTTGAACTGTCGATCCAATCAGTGAAGACTGCGTGACGGGCGAATGTCGGTTTCAAGACAAGCGGCCTGTCATCAATTTGTTTTGTTGCCAAGCGACGATCCGAGCATGCAAGCCGATCACACCGCTGACCTGCAGATCGATCATCTGGAGCGATTCGGTCGTCGACTGCGGATTGCAGTGGTCACAGAGACCTACCCGCCTGAGGTCAACGGTGTGTCGCTGACACTGTCGCAGTTGGTGGGCCACTTGATTGAGCGGCAACACAGCATTCAACTGGTGCGGCTGCGCCAGCCCGCGGATACTGATCAAGGTGGCTCCGACGCGTCGATGACATTGGGCGTGCCATCA
>Ga0163212_1001148_pt1 | contig 11647 bp, 11 predicted proteins | sample Malawi_45m_30L_FD_113532 | JGI IMG/M metagenome (GOLD analysis project Ga0163212, IMG submission 113532) | Freshwater microbial communities from Lake Malawi, Central Region, Malawi to study Microbial Dark Matter (Phase II) - Malawi_45m_30L | ecosystem: Environmental > Aquatic > Freshwater > Lake...
GAAACGAGCCCTACGTTTTGATAGACGAAGGATTCGGAATCGAAAATTAAGCGCTTGTTGCGCTGCGTTTGATTCTTCAGTTCCTCACTCATGGCTCACTCCTGACGTAGTGTGGACACGAAAGACACTCCCTCTGGGAGAGACAGTCGTGACGACAGATTAAGTCGATTGACGGTAATCATGCCGACTCCGGGTTCGTTCAGCCGAAAGTCGTGGTAAAGCATCGAGTAGATATAGTCCGATTGATCGGCCGAGACCACCGCGTGTAGGACCTCGGTTTTAGGGATTTCGGGAAGGTCACCCGCCTCGCTGGTGCGACCAATCGGTTTACCTCGAGTCGAATAGAAATACGCCTCTCGGATGCCCCGTTGATACAGCGACTCCATCATCGATTCGGCGCCACCTTCGTATAAAACGCAGGTAATGAGTCGGGTGTAGTTCAGCCGTTGAACCTCGCTCATGAGCGCTCCGTCAACAAGTTTGGCGGGATGTAGGTCGCTGCTTGAAGAAGTGGGGTCACATACAGGTACCCCATACCCGGCGTATCAAGGCGACCCACGATGAAAATCCGTTCGAAGATGCGGTCCACCTGATCGCTCGGCACCATGAAACTGATGATCTCTCGCTCCACATCGACTGCGACGCCAAGGAGTCCCATGCGCTCACGTACTCCAGTGCCGACGCCCATGTGAACGGTTGCACCTTGAACACCGAGTTCAAGTAATGCTTTGTTAATGGTATCGGCCATGCCTTTTTGGATGACGCAGGTCATCAAAGACACGTCGATTAGATTGGTCATTCTGCGCTTGGCCATGAATCTCTCCTAGCGTCTTAAAAACAAAAGTTCTATATGACGAGCGAGCACGCTACGCCCCACCCGCAGCCAGTTCTTTTTTAGTTTTCCACTGCACATAAATACCGAGCATGAGTACTGCACAGATCGGGGCGATCGAGGCAGCAGCCAAAATCCCGAAGCCTTCGAGAGCTCCGACGGCTTTACCAAAGCCTAGCCCCATCGCGAGAACCAGCGGCACGGTAACCGGGCCGGTGGTGACACCAGCGCTATCCCAGCCGACGTTCACGAACTCCTCGGTTGACATGGCCGTTAATATAAACGCCAGAATGTAACCGGGTACCAAAATGTAGAGCAGATTGAAATTAAAGATTAATTTACACACGCCTAACATGATGCCGGTGGCGACACCGATCGCCACCGCGTACATCAGCATCGACTTCTTAAACGCGCCATTCGTGAGATTTTGTACGGTCAGTCCGAGCGCATTTAATGCGGGCTCTGCCATCGTCGCGGCATAACCCAACGCCCAAGCAAAAGCCGCTGCGAGGAAGATACCGACGGCGTAGGGGTACAACGGAGCGTTTGGCATGGCCTCGATGCCCACAAATGCCCCAGGGATCAGCGAACCGGTCTGTGACCCGAGCGCGGCTAAACCATAAGTAAGACCGACGTTGAAGGTACACATGCCGAGCACACAAAGGAACAGACCCCAAACAATGATGAACGCGTTGGGGAGCTTCTCTCTAAGGATACCGAAGAGCACGACCATCAAGAAAATCACAAGCGGCACAATCGCCTGCACCCCGAGCTTCACATCGAGACCCGGCGACACCTCGTACCAAGCCTTTGCAGACGTCGCCGCTGCGGCTGCGCTCTTCGCAGCGACCTCCGCAAAGATGACATCGACCGGAACCGTGAATTTCCAAAACACGGCGAGCGCGAGCACCGCTAAGATCGGAAAAACCGAGGCCAGCGTGACGATGCCGAACCCCGAGAGCGCCGAATTGCCTTTCCCCCCGGAGTTCGCGACGCCAATGCCAAGCGCCAACACCAAGGGCACCGTGACGGGTCCCGTCGTCACTGCGCCGCAGTCCCACGCGAGGCCAACCACCGTGATAAGCAATGGATCTAAGGAGCAATACGCCGTGAGTAAGATGACCGGCGCAAGACTGAGATAAATGAGCGGCTTGAGACTCCAGTCATACAAAAATCGGACGGTTCCGAGTATGGCGGCAACGCCGACGCCGATGCCGACGACGAGCACGGTCGAGGCCACGCGTTCGTTTAGCATCGTGTACAGGTAGGGTGCCTTTTGTGGGTCAACAATCGATCCGGCCATCTGCAGAGTGCCAATGGCGGGTTCTGCGTAGGTCACCCCGATGCCGAGCAATCCGGCGATGGCAAGTACACCGGGTAGGGGAAGTTTGCGGGGCAGGTTGCTACCGATGATGTCGCCGAAGGGCATTAGACCAAGCTTCAGACCCTCCATGAAAATCATCAGACCGATCATCACAGCGAGCAGTCCCGTTCCGATGAGGGTCGCATCCGCCACCGATTTTTGCAGCACAAGCCACTGGAAAACCGCGAGGAACACGGCCAGCGGAACGACCGCTGTGACCTGCTCCATGAAACGAGTGCTGAGATAGGGTTGGAGTAAGTTGACGATGTCCGAACCGGACATGTTCAGCTTGGTAATCTTTTGCGGGATTTCGCGCCCTTGCGCATCGAACTGTGGTTTGGGCAATACGTCGCCGTAGGTGACGGAGGCGGTGTCCACCGAGACGGCCTGCACATACTCGCCGAAGCGAACGTTCTTCGCCATGAGTGCTCCCCTTGCGCGCAATTATCGTAATTCGGGACTACGTTAACGATCCCTTTCCGCCTATAGGATCAAATGAGGGCTTCAATAGCAAGGGCTGTGTTGCAAATCGGCTGAGCCGGATGACCCGAATCAAGCGAAGGAGGCTAGTCTATATAAGTCATTGAATTTAAGGGGATAATTTATTTTTCGGTTTAATTTTTACGAGATCGGGATTTGCGAGGTTTGGAGGGCCGTAAACACAACCCGAGCGGAGAAGCACGCAGACACGCTCGGTTACGACAAAGCGCTCACGGTACCCAAGGCACGAATCGAAATCGAAGCGGTTGCCGCGCAAGCGACGAAATAACACATAATAAAAAAACCGGGATGGCTGGGCCACCCCGGTTTCATTGACCGATCAGATCGAGATGATGATCAGCGACGGCGAGTGCCGAAGTTATACTTGAACGTCACATTCCAGCTGCGCGGCGCCTGGATGTAGGCGAGATCCGACAATACCGACACCACCTGTATTTCATCGGTGCAGTTGCGACAGTTCGCCTGCACCCGCCAACCTCCCGAGGCGTTTTCGAGCGTAACGCCAGCATCAATCGTGTCGTACTTCTTCACGAGCCCTGTCGGGGCACCGCTGGTGGCGACGTTGTTGTCACCCGTGTAGGCCCACAGGACGTTTGGCGTCAGACGCAGGCTCTCACCGATGTTCAAGCTGTAACTTGCACCCAGGGCTAGCGTATCCGGTGCGCGAACGGGATCAGCAAAGTTACCGGACGGATTAATGATGCCCGCATTGCAATCAGCCGCACGACCACCCGCACCAGCGATGGAAGCCTTGCACGAGGCTTGCTGCGCAATAATTGAGGTGGCAACATCCTGATACTTGGCATCCTGCGACCCGGCGAAAAGAAACAAATTCAAATTTTCCGTAGGGGCGTAAATGAGCTCCGCCTCGACCCCCGTATTCTTCATGCCCGCAAAGTTACGGGTGATAAAGGAAATAGCGCCGGTTGGAGCCACAAATGCCGACGGTGTCTGCAGATCTTCGACGTCAAGGATGAATCCCGTCAGGTTCAAGCGCAGCGTGCGATCGAGCCATTCGGACCGTAGACCGAACTCGTAGGACCACACAGTCTCAGGGGCAAACGGTTGATTTGCGACCGGCGCCGTACCGCGAGCGTTCCAACCCCCTGACTTGAAGCCGCGGGTGGCCGAAGCGAAGACGTTCATGTCGTCGCTTACGTCGTACTTGAAGGCGATACGCGGCGTAAAGAGCGTTGTGTTCAGCTCCAACGGAACGCCGTTAGCAATCAAGTTCGCCGTGTTAACGCGCGTTGTTGCCGTTGGCGCAGCGGCAATACCCGGAGCCGCATTCGCTGCGAAAGCCACCTTCTTGGTTTCGTCGGTATAACGACCGCCCAAAGTGAGCGTCGCCTTCTGGAACGGCGTGAAGTCCCACTGCGTGTAGACCGCCATCGCATCAGCGCGATTGTCAAGGATGCGATCCTCAAGTACCAGCGTCAGCGTCGGCGAAAGGCTGAAAAGATCTGCAAAGTCCGTCACATTCTTTTCGTCGAAGAAGTACATTCCGGCCACGTACCGGGTGCCCTCGCCGATCTCACCCGTCAGCTTGATTTCCTGGCTGAACTGCTTGTGCTCACCATCGTTGGCGATGGTGAAACCGCCGACCGGGTTGGTCGGCTGCGTGCCACCCGTTGCAGTCTTCACAGCCGTCCCGTTGAAGAAGTCGATCGCAAACTTTTGTGACATATCGACATAACCGGTGATGAAGCTGAATTCACCGACCGACGACTGCCACTTTATATTCGAGGTGATCATCGTGCTCTCGACGTCGTTGCCGAGGTTATAGAAGCGCTTCTCACCCGTAATCAGATTCGCAAGTGGCGTACCCGTCTGACGTAAACCCGTGCACGTGAAGCGATCGCTTGTGACGTTGCCAAGACATCGCGCCTCAACGCTCTGCGCACCACTTGACGTCGGCGCCAAGCCGACACGCTGCGGTAAAAGCGCGACCTGCGGGCCGGCAGCCGGGATAGACACAAGTACATTCGCGGGTACGTTATTGCCGCGGTAAGCAGAGCCCGAACCGCGCGCGAAGTTTAGAATATTGAGCCCTTTATCTTGCGAGTGCTGGGCTGCGAGATCCCAAGTCACCGCATCAGAGACGAGTACGCGCATGGAGCCACGCACGCCCATGGTGTCAGTGGCGTTGATATCGTCCTCACCCGTTATCGGATTAGAGACAAAACCATCGTCCTTGACCGCGTAGACCGAGAGCTTGGTCAACACAGTATCCGACACGGGAAGATCGATCGTGCCGCGGAGGCTGCGTTGGTTGTACTCGCCGAAGCCCGCCTCGACGTAACCTCCCATCACTTCGCCAGGCGCGCGCAAGATAACGTTCATCGCGCCACCGGTGGTGTTACGCCCGAACAGCGTACCCTGCGGGCCACGCAGCACTTCGATGCGCTCGACATCGAACAAGCCGAGGTTATTGGCGTTCTGGCGGCTCAAGAATACGTCGTCAACATACGTGCCGACGGGCGGATCAAACGTCGCAATGGATTCAGTATTACCGATACCACGCAGGTAGTAACCGTTAGCGGTGCCGAGGCCGGTGTTGTTGAAGCCGAGCAGGTTTGGAATCAACTTGACCATATCGAGGGTTTCGGTGACGTTCAGCTTTTCGAGCTGATCTGCAGAGAACGCAGAGATAGCGATCGGCACATCCTGCACGCGCTCTTCTCGGCGTTGCGCCGTGACGACGATTTCATCCAGAAGGCTGCCGGAAGCTTGTGATTCTTGCGGATCAGGTGCCGCAGAGGCCGTCCCGGCCGCACTAGCGACCGCGAGAGCTACAACAAAACAGCTCAATCTCTTTTTGTATTCGATCATTGGCATCTCCCCGGTTGGAGCGCCCGACGTCGGCGCAACCCTAGTACGCTAAAGGAAGTCCGAAGAAGTTTCCAGAGTGTCGCTTTAATTTAACATTTTAAGATGACCACCGCGCTGGAGACTATCTGACGCGGTTTTCGACCGCCCACCCGTCGATTCGGATTTGCAGCGGGATTAGGAGTTCACGCCCAGTGATTGCTACATTACAAGCGTGAGCCAGCGTCCTCGGTCACCTCTGGCGGACCTCCAAGTTGAAATGCGTCGTGACGATCTTGCGCGAGCCGCTTTCGTAAGAGATCTACGCCGATGCATTCTCGATCAGGGCGCCGATTGGATTAAGCGCGACTATCGTGATCACATCGAGATAACTCTCGGCGATAAGCCCTCCGCTCGCGATATCCACACTGCAATGAGAGGGCGAGATTCCTTTCGGTTTTACTCAGCTCTCCGCACTACATCGCAGGACCTTCTCTACCAAACAGTGCAACCGGGGATCGAACGAGCCGCCACCAAAATCAACGAGCGAATACGTCACCTCGCGCGTGGTAAACGACCCGGTAGTCTGAGCTTGGATGCCAACCTCGAGATCCCCCGTTCGGTGTCAGCAATCGACATTCACTTGATGCCGGGCAGTTACCACACCGAGTACGAGTCTGACGATGCCACGATGGGCCTCGTCTACGATCAACGATTACGCATATCGACATTCGGACTTTTTGGGCCAGACCTCGGCGATATCGGTAGATCCATCTCTCACTATGTCGCCGCGGCGATGCCAGATGTGAACGTCCATCGCGTGCTCGATCTCGGCTGCACTGTGGGACACAACACACTGCCGTGGAAGGGAACCTTTCCGGACGCTGAGGTCTTCGGCATCGACGTGGCAGCGCCGTGCCTACGTTTCGCACACGCACGGGCGCGTTCGATCGGTGTCGCGCTCAATTTCCAGCAGATGAACGCGGGACAGCTGCGTTTCCCCGACGAGTCGTTCGATATCGTTTTCTCATCGATGTTCCTGCACGAGATTCCGAAGAAGGAGATTCCGCAAATTTTGCGCGAGGCCTATCGCGTGCTTCGACCTGGCGGCCTCATGCTGCACATGGAGTTACCGCCGGATGATCAGCTCTCCGCATGGGACTCGTTCTATTTGGATTGGGACGGTCACTATAACAATGAACCGTTCTATCAAGCCTTCCGCTCCTTAAAACTACCGACTCTGGTGGCTGCGGCCGGTTTCGCGCCCAATGATTATCTGCAGGCGGTGGTACCATCTTGGAACGCTTTGGGCGAGACGCGCTGGCTTGAGGCTCTCTCGCACACGCATATGGTCAACTCCGACAAGACGGGTCGGTTGACTACCGGTATTCGCTGGTTTTTCTTTGGCGCTCGGAAGTGAGCTTAAGCCGCCTTTCCGGTTTTACGATCACGACGGTCGACCCTACAGCTACCGCCGCCAGCTACGCAGCGCACTTGGGTTATATCGTTTGCGATGAGGGCTTCATCCCGCCCATGAGGGCGGCGCAATGGCGTACGCCAAAAATTACCGGTCGCCGTTATATAGAGATGCAAGTACCTGACTCAACTGGGCCCGTTTGTTTCGTACGATTTATCGAGCAGGCGCTCCACCCCGGACTACCGCTGCTGGGGCACGGCTGGAATGCAATGGAATTGCTCTGCCAAAACCCGTACGAGCTCGCTAAGGATTTCGCAGGCAGTGCGTTTAGGGTCGTCATTCCACCAAGGCCGCTGCCCTTCAATCCGGATCTGCACGCCATGCAGGTGATCGGTCCGGCCGGCGAGCTGATCTACTTCACGTCACTGCCCAGTGATAACGCTTTGCTCGATCTGCGTCCGGCAGAGCGGCGAGTCGACGAGCCCTTCATTGCGGTCCTAGGTGGTCCCAACATTGAAACGATACTCGGCTTCTATCGAACACAGCTCGCGACGCCGACGCTACCGCCGGCACCAGTCAACATACGCATCATCAATGATGAATTTGCACTCGGCGATGATGCCTGCGTGCCGCTCGGCATCGTCAAGCTACCAAGATTTCAATTGATCGAGGTCGACGAACATCCAAGCGCATCGCAACCCCGTCCGCGGCGCGAAGGCGAGTTGCCGCCGGGCATCGCCATGGTCAGCTTCGACGTCGCAGGGATTCAATCCCTAGATCGAGTTCACATCGTGATCGGTGCCGCCGGTGAATGGCTCGAGTTACCAGCACCGAACTGACCGAAGCCGACCGAGCATGGCACGTCACCCACTAAACGCGAGTCGAGAAACTCCCACCACTCGCCCTGACTCACGCGGATACGCTCCCACTCGTCATTGTGCTTACGCGTCGCGAGGCCCGATCGATACCGACCGTAGTCAGCCTCAGACTCGAAAGCAGCCCAACACTCAAGCGTGTAGATCTCACCAATCACGGTGACGAACCAACGCACGCCTCGCACCATCGGTAAATCCCGGTAGAACCAGCTCTCGCGCTGCTCCAGCCACCTCCAGAAAGAGGGCATGTCTTGTTGAGCTTGAGGGCTGAGCCGCATCCGGTAGACGAGATAAATCATTGTTACTCCGTGTGTGGCGATTGATCGCGATCACCTAAATGGGTCCGAGTCTAACAGTGCGTTACAGTGAAGCTTATTGGCATTGGAGTGAATAGCGATGATCGAGCACCGTTTCGATGGTTGGCGCATCGTATTAGCCGCGACCGTGGGTCTCGCCTGTGGTATCGCCACGCTTGGTGCCTCAACATTTAGCATCTTCGTTGGACCCATCCGGCTGGAAACGGGTTGGTCACAGAGCGCGGCCTTCGCTGCATTGATCGCCATAACCTTCACTGCGGCACTGATGTCACCCTTGATGGGCGCGATTGTCGACCGATTCGGTGCAAAGCGGGTCATCCTCATCGGCTTTGTATGCGAGATCGCCATCTTCGCCTCCTTTGTGTTGCAAGGGCCCGATATCTGGAGTTTTTACCTTCGCTACTTCTTGCTGTCGGCGTTCGCGCTTGGTACCACGCACGTCGCGTTCGCAAGAGTGATCACGCTCTGGTTCGACCGTCGCCGTGGCCTTGCGCTCGGCATCGCCCTCTCCGGCGTAGGTATCGGGGGTTTCATTTGGCCGCTGTTCGCACAGGCGATGATCGAAGCCTACGGCTGGCGGATGGCCTACCTGCTACTCGCAATCGCCATCGGTGTCATCGCGTTGCCCACCGTTACGTGGCTACTGAGTGACGATCCAACGAGTCTGGGCCAACGACCCGACGGGGATATCGGCGACTCATCCGACTCACCGATCGCTCAGCCGGTCACGGGAATCACGCTCGGCGTAGCAGTTCGATCCCGAAACTTCTGGAGGATTCTACTGACGTTTTTCGTCATCGGCTTCGCCATTCAAAGCGCTCTGATGCACCTCGTGCCAATGCTGACGAGTCGCGGTATCTCACCGATGGCTGCAGCCATGGCGCAGTCGATGATGTTTCTCGCCGTCACGACAGGACGACTCGTCACCGGTTGGTTGATGGATCGGTTTTTCGCGCCCCATGTCGCAGTGGCATTTTTGCTAGCACCGATCGCTGGGCTAGCCATACTCGCGATGGATATTCCCGATCAGTTCGCCGTTGTTGCTGCGCTTATGATTGGTCTCGCCGTCGGCGCCGAAGTCGACGTATTGGCGTACCTCAACAGCCGATACTTCGGCATGTTGCACTTCTCGAGAATCTACGGTGGCTTCTACGGAATTTATTCTTTGAGCGGAGGTATTGGACCACTTGCTACAGCCATGGTTATCGAGCGCGGTGATTACTCAGCCGCCATGTTTACGCTCTGTGGTCTGTTAGTGTTGAGTTGCCTCGCTCTGCTGAGCTTTCCGTCTTTCCCATCCGCATCAAGTACAACGAAACCGTAAGCCCAAGTCCGGAAAATACAGGATCAGCGATAACGTTAGCTGAAGCGTCATCGCAAGGCTCGGCACACCACACCGGCACGTACCGCGAGCATCAGACAAGAGCCTGACACGAAACTGCCATGAAGTGATGCCACGAAAGACCGACGGCGTGGCGCCGCCAAAGCCAGTGGACAAAGAGTCCCTCGAGGATCACGGGGACCACAATCTACCCGAACAAGCGGCCGTGCCGATTATTGTCGGTTTCGGAGCGCTGACGCCCGGCAGGATGTGGCAGCTGATGGAAACCGACCGCGGCGGCCGTCCTGGCGATGGTCGGTCAGCACGGATCCCGATCGATGCGCGCGGCCAGGCGACCATCACATCCGCGATCGGTACGGATATGCGACGCTTCCGCCTTGAGACGATGGTCTGACCGGAGAGGTCGATCGCCAAATCCTGAGGAGAGATCATGTTCGATAAATATGGATGGTTGCTGACGAAGTCATCCGAACCGGTATTTTTTGTCCAGTGTGACGGTCATAGTCAGCTTCATAGTCCTGGCTGAAACTACATTCGAGGGGCGTCGAGACCACACGCATCACCCTCGTATCGCTTGTTTTTTATTATTACTCGCCAGAGGAACGGGTTGATGTTGCTTGTGTTCGATCTGGAAGGGGCAACCCCTCAGCGATGGCAACGCGTTCGAGCGCGGTCTCAAACAGCATTCGCGCGGCGCCGGCGGTGCGTTGTAAAAACGCGTGCAGACTTGCGTCTGTAGGACTTCTATTGACGCATTCGCCGCTGTAGGTTTCGAAGTTGGAGATCTGAATAAGTAACTGCGCCAGGTGACCGGGACACTCGCAGGAAACAGCTGAGGGTAAGTCAGCAAATTCCGTCAACTCTAGCTCTGCGAAGCGTGGTGCTGATATCGACCGGTGTGTGAGAGCCATTTCAAAAGCAACGGTAGCGTCATCGGCTCCGCTATCCTGACCGGTATGCGTCGAGGATTGGCCCAGACTCTCTAGCCAAGCGCCGAGGGTCTCGTCGTTTACTGGCTCAAGGAGAGCCACAGCACCAACGCCCTCCAACTCCTTACGACCTGTAGTATTCGAAAATCGGTAAGTCACTGCCGCGACCCGTGCACGCCACGCGGTTTGAGCAAACCGTAGTTTTTGTCCTATACCTGGCTGAAGACCAGGAGACTGCCAAAGGAACACATCAATCGAAGGTTCCGTCTTGTCCCGGGGTCCATGCGTGGCGCTCTCCAGCGAGTCGAAAACACCGATGAACTGAAATACGGGTCCGTGGGGCGAACGATCGCTCCATCGTTGCAGCCGACGCGCTAAGGGCTGCCCTACCACCAATATCTTTATCGGCCCCGACCTCTTAGTCGGGTGGATATCTTTGGCGGGTCTCGATCCCTGAATTGAATAAATGATCTCTCGCAGGCGATCGGTGCTGAGCATCGCAAGCAAACTAATTGCCTGACCCTGCTGGGTGAGCTGTCGCAAAAGGGTGGCTCGCTCGGCATCTGCTGTGGAGTACAGGCGATGGCCGGAAGTCGTCTTACTTGGACGCACGGCTTGATAACGCTGTTCCCAAATCCGAAGGGTTGCTACCGGCATACCGGCCATCCTTGCAACCGCACCGATGCGGAACCGGGGCTGCAACTGTTGTACCGACCCGACGGGATGGGCAACTACGTCTGAACTCGTCATAACTTTTTCAATTTGAGTCATTTATGAGTCGTTTTTAAAGAAGAAAAGTCATACAAATACGATACTATGTGCCTTGCGAGTGCATTCAAAAACGCTTTAATCTTACTCAAATTGTATACGAATGTTATGGCAGTAGATAGATATGAGTGAGGTTTTTGCAGAATCTTGTCTGTTGGAAGGGTCCTCGACAAGCGTTCTGCGTTCCCGAGTGGGCGTTAAGGAGTGGGAGTTCGAAGAAGGAAGCGGTGTTTCTTGTCGGGGTTCGGGCAAGCGGGTCTTACACGCCCGGCCGACGGCACGACGTTGTACTCAGTATCGGAAGGTTTAAGCATAAGGAATTGCTCAATGGCTATTTCACAGGATGTAGTTGGGAAGAGTGGTTTTCGCGTTTGGCTCAACAAGCGTCTGCCGGTTGATGAGTTTATTGACTCGCAGCTGATTGGCTACTTCGCGCCAAAGAACTTCAACATTTGGTACTTCTTCGGGGCGCTGGCACTGCTCGTCTTTGTCATC
>Ga0163212_1001153_pt1 | contig 11636 bp, 5 predicted proteins | sample Malawi_45m_30L_FD_113532 | JGI IMG/M metagenome (GOLD analysis project Ga0163212, IMG submission 113532) | Freshwater microbial communities from Lake Malawi, Central Region, Malawi to study Microbial Dark Matter (Phase II) - Malawi_45m_30L | ecosystem: Environmental > Aquatic > Freshwater > Lake ...
AAACGAATAAATAATAACACCAATAACATGGGCAGCCTTAGAGGAACCGAGCCTGGTGCTGTTCGTATTCCTGCTGGACAAGATCGAATTACAGGACGACCTATACAGGCATTACAATCATTGTCGGAAGACCTAAGTTCGATACAGGGACTTGAAGCCAAGGTAACCGCTCTTCGGTCTCAACTAATAAACGCATCTACTCCTGCTGCTCGTGCTGCATTGCTCGCTCAGATAGCGGAGATAGAAGCCAGAAAGAAAGAGTTTGATGGTACTGCTGCCAAAGAGCGTGAGAAGCTGGCAGAACAAGCGGCAAAAAATCGTGAGCAAGAGGCGGAGAAACTAGCGAAATCACAACAACAGTATGAGCGGGATATATTCAATCTGCGTGAAGGATATGAGCGGGATGTTGCCAAGTTACGACTCGATACGCTGAAGCAGGTGCAACAGTTGGAGGCTGACCTGCAGAAACAACGACGAGATGCGGAGTCGAACCTGGCTGATGCGGTACTCCGTAGAAGTAGGGCGATGGAAGATGCTACCCTAGCCATGCAGCTAAGGTCAGGCAAGATTACGCAAAATGAATTTGATGTACGGACGGAGGCTAACCGATACGAACGGCAGGCGCAGGACGACATACTGAAGTATCAGGCTGATAGGTTGAATGTACAGGATCAGTATCTACAGAACGTACAGAAAATAAACGACTTAGAAATTGGGCATCAGGAACGGTTGCAGGAACTTGACCGTAAACGGATTGAAGGATTAAATAATGCTGCCCAGAGGCTATCAGATCAGGGTGGTACGAGTTCGGTAATGTCAGGCAAGTTGATGGCGTTAAATTTATCAGAAAAACAAATTAAAACATTAGCCGAGATGGGGTTCACTCCTGCCACTTGGAACGTGTATCGACAGGCATTGGCAAATATAGAAAGTGGAGGCGGCAACTACAGCATTATAGGTGGAGACCAAGACCTATATGACGGAGCATATCAATTCGGTCCTGATGCTAAAATCGATGCTGCTAGAAGATTGGGCGTTGGTGTGCCAAGTAGGCAGGCATTTAGGTCTAATGCCAAAATGCAGGAGGATTTTCTAATTGAATTTACTCGTGCCAATTATGGCTACCTACAAGGCATGATACAAGGACAGTCGCGTCAACGTCAGCAGGAGATATTAGCCTATGCCCATAATCAAGGAGCTGGCAACACAGAGAATTACCTGAGGACAGGCAGGGTTGGGTCTGATGCGTTTGGAACAAAAGGCACTCGATATAGAGAGGAGTTTAGTAAACTTCTTGGCAGCACCCCAGTTAATACTTCTATTGGTGTTCCTGTCTCGTTATCAGCAACGGGAGTATCGCAGTTCGGACAAATATTTGCATTAGCCACCAATGGTGCTAAGTTCTCGCAATTCAACCCATCAGCAGCAACAGGACGGTTTGACTACAGTACTGCACAGACTGGTCTATTCGATACTAAACGGTTTGCTAATGGGCTGACGTATCCTAACTTATCTGGGTTCGCTCCATTCCAGAATCCATCAATCTTTGGTGGTGGTGGCGTTGATTTTTCAAGGCTTCAACCATACCCTGGACAGATACAGGGACTCGGCTTCCAGACAGCACAGATGAATCTAGGGACAGCACAACTTGGTAATCGGTTTGGGTACACAAGTGATCTAACTAATCCACAGACTGGGACACTCGCTGTTATGCAGCAGGAGTTTGACCTGGCAATGCGGCGGTTCCAGTTAGAACAACAGTTTTCACAAGTCGCTGTTGAAAAATATCTCAAGGTAGAAGAGGCGGCTCGCTTGGAGATGCAATCACTTGAAACAGCAAACCAAACATTACAGAAGGAGATTGAATCAGGCACGTTAGATGCAACGGCTTTAGAAAGCAAACGCAGCGAGCTTGCGTTAAATAATGAAAAACTTGGGCAGCTTCAACAACTACCACAACTCGTCCTGCAAGAGTCGCAGGCACAGCAACAGTTACTACAACAAAAACAAATGGAGCGGCAGCTTCAGGTTGACATTGCCACCATAATCAGTACCAATATTTCGCAGGGAATAATGAACCTAATCCAAGGTTCGCAGTCGCTGGGAGAGGTGCTGAACAATGTGGTGATGAACATTCTAAACCAGATGTTGCAGAGACTAATTGAGATGGTGGTACAGGCGACCATTTTCCAGGGCATCATGGCGGCGTTTGGTGGTGGTGGTGGATTGTTTGGAGGAATAGGTAAGCTGTTTGGTTTTGCTGATGGCGGCATCATGACAAGGGACGGAGCAATGCAGCTTCAACGTTATGCCAGAGGTGGTATTGCTAACAGTCCACAGCTAGCCATGTTCGGCGAGGGTAGTCAACCTGAAGCATACGTTCCGCTACCTGATGGTCGGTCAATACCTGTCACGATTAAAGGGTTCGCTAATGGTGGCATCTACTATCCTGGACGGTACGGACTGTATGATGATCCCTTTAATTTCCTGCGAGGAATACCTGATACTGAACAATCACGGAAATATGATGCCGATGCTGAATACCGTGACACTGTTGATAAATTGATTGCCGAATATATCGGGATTCAATACACTTCAATGATGGACGCAATGCAAGGCGGCACCAATCAACATGCATTGGAGGAGACGTTAGCCAAACTACGAGAACAACAATCTGACCTATTCGCTGATCAAGAGTTTTCACGCTACCTATTAGACCAGGAAGCTGAAACGTTCTTTACTGGACGAAACCTTGGATACTTGCAATCTGCATACGGGTTAGGCGAGGATGAGGCGTATTCAATGGCGGCACGCTTACAACAGCAATATGTGTATGACAGGATGAATCGTGAATCACAGTACCAGAACTATATGTCGCAGTTAGTAGGCGGCGTTTACGACCTAAACTACGAGCCAATACAAAACAGGTTCGCTCCAAACGAATATCAGAAGGCACTGGGTTACTCTATACAGTATCGCAAACCGCTAGCATTCGGTCAGTATGCAGCAGGTGGTATCGCTCGCTCTCCACAGTTAGCAATGTTCGGTGAAGGTTCATTGCCAGAGGCATACGTCCCACTACCTGATGGACGGACTATACCAGTATCGCTTCGTGGTGCTACTGGCGGTGAGCAGACAAACAACGTCAATAATATCAGCGTTAACGTTACTGCTGCTGGAACTACTCAACAATCGGACGGCACTCCAACAGGTGAAAGGTTGGCTCGTGCTATTACTAGGGCAGTACAGGAGGAGATTATCAAGCAACAACGACCAGGAGGGCTACTTCGATAATGGCAACATTTAGCTACATTCCTGACTACGGTGCTGGACGTACTCATACTCCACGTATCCGCTCTGTTCGGTTTGGCGATAGCTACGAGCAACGGTTAGCCTATGGACTGAATACTAACTTACAGGTCTGGCAGTTATCGTTTAGTGCCCGTACTGATGTTGAAACTCACAGCATCCTCGATTTCCTTGATGCACGAAATGGCGTTGAATCATTTGACTGGACAACACCAGATGGCGTTAGCGGGAAGAAGTGGGTGTGCCGTCAGTGGCAGAAGTCGATGATTGCCTTCAATATTAATAGCGTATCGTGTCAGTTCGAGGAGGTGGCAGAACCATGACGACAGGAACATGCCTCGGTGGGTCATCTACTACAATCAACCTGGCTACTACTGCGAGCGATAACGATTCAGTATATCGTGGGATGCAGATAGACCTGACAGGTGGTACTGGCTCTGGGCAGTCTGCTTATATCTCTGGATACCGTATCGACAAAGATGCAAGCGGCACAATCGTTGGTCGTGTTGTAATTATCGATGGCACATTCAACCCTATCCCCGTTAGCGGTAGCACTACCTATCTAATCCAGAGCAAGGCACAGGCGGAGCTGCAGAAATTAGCACCATCCGCAATAATCGAACTGTACCAATTAAAACTATTTAGCAATCTGCACAATAGCAGCGATACCTATTACTTCCATGCTGGCATAAATGAGCTAAATGCTAATCTGATCTTTAATCAGAATACTTACACTCGGTTGCCAATAACAGCTAACGGGTTTGAATATACGAGTAGTGGTTCGCTTCCACGACCACAGTTGACAATATCAAACCTGAGCGACATCGGGACACAACTATTGCTGATAGCCAACGGCTTTAATCCTGGCAATGACCTCGGTGGAGCGAAGGTAACACGGCTGCGAACACTTGTTAAATTTATTGATGCTGCAAACTATCCTGTCACCTATACTGGCACCTACAGTCAGCCAGGTACAACAACAGTAACAGTAACGGTATCTGGTCATACGCTACAGACTGGCAATAAAATCTATGTTGCTCCTACGTCTGGCGTTGCTACCGATGGACAACGGACGGTAACTAGCGTAAATGGCAACGACTTCACCTATACCGCTCCTGACCAACCAAATACCAGCGGTAATATCAATATTAAGTTTAATGCTACTGCTGACCCTAATGCCCGTATGCCAGATGACGTGTTCTACATTGACCGCAAGTTGCGGGAGAACCGTGACATCATACAATGGGAACTGGCATCTGCGCTTGACCTGGCTAACGTGAGAATACCGAAGCGACAGGTGATTGCCAACCTATGTCAGTGGGCATATCGCTCTGCTGAATGTAGCTATACTGGAACAAATTATTTCAACTCGGAGGATGCTTCAGTCACCCTCGCTTCACAGGATGTATGCGGTAAACGGTTAAGTAGTTGCAAGAAACGATTTAGCGGAACACTGCCATTTGGTAGTTTTCCAGGGATAGGGCAACGCAAATGATTAATGATGCTATACGTCAACACATACTGAGCCACATCCACGACGAGTCACCCAATGAAGTGTGCGGGTTGGTCATAGTATTCTCTGGTCGTCAACTGTACATACGTTGCAGTAATATTGCTAATGACCCGTTGGACAATTTCGAGATAGACCCAATTGAATGGAAAAATGCTGAGGATAAGGGACAGATATTAGCAGTAGTCCATAGCCATCCTGGCGATGTTAGTCCATCCGACAGGGATAGGCAATGCGCTGAAGAGGTCGGACTGCCATGGTTGATCATGAATGATAGGAATGAACTGTACGAACTCGTGCCAGATAGCTACTCCAAACCGTTTGTTGGTCGTCAATTCTGCTGGGGTGAAAACGATTGTTGGTCGCTGGTATGGGATTGGTTCAAGGAGGAGCGGGGTATTGAACTAATGGATATGGAGCGACCAGAGCCAGACGCATGGTTGGTGTATCCAGAACCATTCATAAATGCTGCCCAGCATGGGTTCATGCGAGTACCTGCTGACTCACGACAGTATGGAGACGTAATTGCCATGGCATTAGGTGATAGCCAGTATCCTACTCATGTCGCAATATACCTCAGTGACAACCGTATACTGCATCAGGTATACAACAGACTGAGTAGCGAGGACGTGTATGACGGCTACTGGTTGCGGTCAACGCAAGGGGTATACCGATATGCTGGTTAGATTCTATGGCAGGTTGCGTACTATTGTTGGACGGCGTTCCTATGACGTGACAGTACGCTCTGTGTCTGAAGCGATGCGGTTTCTGTCAGTAAATTTCAGAGCACTTCATGGATACCTCGAACATACACGGCTGACAGTACTTGTAAATGGCATGCCCATCCACGACCTGCAGCTATGTGACTATATTGGAGACGGCACTATCGACCTGATACCAGTGGCGAGCGGGTCACAGGTTGCATCCGCTATCAGCGGCGAGGTGCTACAAGGAGCAGCACTGGACGGACTAACGCTGTTCGGACTCGCACAAAGTCAAATCGACATCGGTACTACTAAGGCGTTGTCGATTGGCGGCACGTCTCAATTGCTGTCACCGATACCAGGCATTGGGAATCCTAGTCTCGGTAATTATGAAGGGAACAGTAATGACCATCCGAAAAATCGTCCTGAGTTAGCGACTACGGAGAATGGCGAGAAAACCTACAATTTCTCAGGGATTAGCAATTCAAGTCAGCCTGGCTCTCCACTACCAATCCAATATGGCATGCCCATTGTCGGTAGTATTGTAATATCGCTTGGTATTACCGTTGACGAGAGAGGTAAAACGAAATGACAGAGAAATATATTGGTGGTGGATTTGGCGGCGGCGGTGGTGGGTACACTCCACCTCCTCCTCCACCACCACCTCCTCCACTGCCAGCATTACCACCACTGCCACCGCTGCCTGACCTGCCAGCACCATATCAGCCCAACGTAACTCCTAATAATCTATTCAATGACAGTTATATCGACGTACTCGAATTAATTGGAGAGGGCGAGATTGAAGGGCTAGCTACCCGTGTACCAAATTTTACAGGAACATATACACAGTCCGCCAAAACAATTACCGTCACTCACAGTTCCGCAGTACCACTAATCCCAAAAACAGCAGGCACTTTTACCTTTACTGGTGGTGCTAGTGCTGATAATGGAGCTCGTGTAATTGATAGCGTCATTAGCGCAACTCAGTTCACTGTACTGTCCAACACGTCCCGCACGGTAACGTCTAGTGCTGTTACCGTCACTAATATAATCGGGATGGATTCAATTTATTTTGACAAATTGCCACTTGTGCAAAAGGACGGTACCTCGACATTTAGCGACGTTACCGTACAGCTTGCTACTGGCACACAGGCGCAACAACCGCTAGCCAATTTCCCTGACATCGACCAACAGTTTGACCTAAACGAACCACTAGAACGTGCAGTAAATGGTGGTGTGAAGCTAATTCAAGTACTCGATAATACTATCGACTTCGTGAAGGTCAGCGTTGGCGTGTATGCACTGCAACAACTAACAGAGATGGGCGATGTGTATGGTTCGTCCGTCGAATTTCGGATTGAGTATAGCGTCAACTCTAACAGCGGCAGTCCTACCTACACAATTGCAGTACCAGAGACACAGACAAAAATCTCTGGCAGGACATCACAACCATTCCAGAAACAATTTGGATTCGCTCTACCTGCCAACGTAAATGGCAGGACAATACGTATCACTCGACTAACGGCAGATAGCAATGATCCTGATAGACTCCAGAACAGGACCTTCATAGCCTCATATAACCTGATAATTAGCGCAAAACTATCATATCCAAATACTGCATTGATTGGGATGCGGTTATACGCTCGACAGTTTACGTCAATCCCGCAACGGTCATACTGGATTAAGGGCTTGAAAGTCTTGATTCCTGATAATGCTACCGTCGACTATAGCAATGGGCGTATTACTTATACAGGCGTATGGACTGGGAATTTTGCGGCTGCTACCTGGTGTGCAGACCCCGCATGGTGCCTCTACGATATGCTGGTTACTAAACGGTATGGAACAGGAGACCATTTATCGGGCGCACAATTAGATAAGTGGGCATTCTACTCCGCATCACAATATTGTAATCAATTAGTCAGCAACGGCAAGGGCGGCACCGAGCCACGGTTCCTCCTTAATATTAATATCAACTCGGTGCAGGAAGCATTCGCTGCAACCAATTCGTTACTCAGCGTATTCCGTGCTATCGGCTACTGGTCTACAGGCAGCCTAATTATTGCACAGGATAGACCCGTACAACCGAGCTACCACTATACTGCTGCTAACGTAATCGATGGCAACTTCGACTATAGCGGTTCATCTGTGAAGTCCAGATCCACTACCGTAGTTGTTGAATGGTTTGATACTGAAACCCGTGAGATGGGTTACGAGTATGTGGAGGATGCTGACGGTATTGCAAAATATGGATTGATACCACGAGATGTTAAAGGGGTTGGTTGCCAGAGCCAGGGACAGGCAAACCGTTTAGGAAAATGGCTCATGTTCTCCGAACGGTATGAAACCGATGTCGTTAATTTTGAGGTGGGCATCGATAGCGGAATGGTATGCAGACCAGGAGCAGTAATACGTGTGTCAGACCCAACACGGGCAGGAGTACGTCTTGGTGGTCGCATAGCATCGGTTAATGGAACAACTGTAGTCGTTGATTCTCCTGTTACTATCAACGTATCACTTGGTGTTACTATTTACTGCCTACTGCCTACAGGACAGTCTGAAGGGCGGGCGGTTATGGCAGTCAATAACCTGAATGGTAACGCCAACATAACAGGAGATACGCTAACCATTCAGTCAGCATTTACCAGTACTCCACAACCTGGTAGCGCATTTGTGATTGATAGCACTGCATTGCAGACACAGTTATTTAGGGTAGTTAGCGTTACCGAAACACAGAACGGTACATTCCAAGTTTCCGCTCTAACACACTATCCCGACAAGTGGGATAACATCGAAAAAAATCTAGCACTACAACCACGAGTCATCAGCGAACTCAACCAACCACCTGTAGCTCCGACCAACCTATCCGTGACGCAGGCATTGTATGAAGAGCGCAACCAGGCTAAGGTCAAAATTTTGGTATCATGGACACCATCGGCACGGTCAGTTAGATTCCTGATTGCCTACAAATACTCAGAGTTTGGAACATGGATACAGCGTGAGTCGGAGGTGGCATCATTCGAGATTAATGATGCCCAGGCTGGACAATACACCGTCAGAGTAACACCAGTATCCGCAATCAACCTACGTGGCAGGTTTGCCGAAACTACCGTCCTCCTCGATGGACTACTCGCACCACCAGGACAGGTGCAGGGCTTCGGGGCGGCACAGGTTAGCAAAACGGTTATGAGGTTAACGTGGGATGCAACAACAGATATTGACGTTAGGATTGGCGGGAATATTGAAATCCTTCATACTCCTGCATTAAGTAGCCAGTCCTATCAAGTCGGTAACCTGTTAGCATTCCTGCCTGGTTCTGCCGTCACTGTTGACGTGCCAGCCATGACGGGAACATACATGGCAAAGTTTGTGGACAGTTCACGAGTGCGCTCTGTGACTCCTTCATTCATATCGACTAACGTGCCCAGCCTGTTCGAGTTTAATGTAGTCGCTACCAGCGCACAGCATCCAGCCTTTAGCGGGACAATATCACAGTCCGCAGCATTCACGGGAACATATACTGGCGGTGCTGCTACTGTCACCCGTGATAGCGGTTCAACTACTGCTACCGTAACAACAGCAACAAACCATGGATTAGTCGACGGCGATGGCATACGGTTGGACATCGATGGCATCCAGGTTAACTACCCAATCACGTTTGTTGATAACACGTCCTTCACAGTGACTACCGCAGCGAGTACGGCTCTGTCGGCAGTCAGTATCACCGTGTATGCAATGACCCAAACCGATGACCTCGTTCGTTCATCCTCTGGTCTCACATTGTCTGGATACGGAGACTGGGATTCAATCGTCAACCTCGATAACTACAATAATATCGACAATGCGTATCGTATTAAATCAGCGGGCACCTATACCTATTCCACCGTCAACGACTTCAATGATCTAGGTGCTGCATATCCTAATTGCGAGGTCAGGACATCACTAACCACATTAGGGTATCTCACCAATAGTAATATTGATGATTGGCCGATACTGGTAAATGAATCAGTAGTTCCTTCAATCGAAAACATCCTGAATTGGGATGGTGGCGACACGTTCGAGGCTAATGTATTCCCATATCGTAGGGAGTCGAGCGATAATAGTACATTTACAGAATGGATACCTGGATACCGCAACGTAACGAGCCTTCGCTACCAACAATGTAAATTAGAGTTTATTACGACAAATCCAATCCACAACGTGTACTGCTCAGCGGCTACAACTACCGTTGATGTTCCTGAATATCAATTGACGGGTAACAACCTGACATCTGGCAGCGTCACTTTTATTCCAGCATTCCATAGCGATCCATTCATTGCAATCACCATGGAAAACGGAGCCTCTGGTGATTATTATGTAATTACTAGAACCGTCGTTAGCGGTAAAACCACAGGGTTCACTATCGTGTTCTACAATTCATCGAACAATGTAGTGACCCGTACCTTTGATTATCTAGCACGAGGATATTAATATGCCAAACCATGATTATGTTATTGAGAATGGCTCAGGTTCAGCAGTACGAGCGGATATAAACAATGCGCTCCAAGCGATTGCGTCTGTCAATAGTGGTACAACTCAGCCATCTACTACTGTTGATAAGATGCTATGGCACGATACGACTGGAGGGGTTAACGCGCTTAAACAATACAATACCAATGCGTTTACAGGACTACGACTGTTTAATCCACAGATAATCGATACTGGACTACTCGATACTAACGGCAATGAAGCGCTTGGTATCACTGCAACGGCAAACGCTGTAAATGAAATAACGATAGCCAATGCTGCAACTGGCAATAGTCCTGTAGTGAGCGCATCTGGTGGTGATAATAATATTAATCTGACACTAGCTCCTAAAGGCACAAGCAGCGTGTTTGTTCCTGCTGGTACTGTAACTAATCCATCTGTTAGCGTATCCACTGATAGTAACACGGGCATCTACTTTCCAAGTGCTGATACTATGGGCTTCGTCGAGGGTGGTACTGGGTATCAGATGGGTTATCGTAATGTTCCATCGGTTGGTGCAGACAAGACGACCAACTATACCCTTCAATTGGCAGACCGTGGCAAGCTGGTTACTATTGGAACATCAGGCGGTATCACGGTTCCTAATGCCGTATTTAGTGCAGGAGATATTATCTATGTCTACAACAATACTGCGTCCTCGTTTACTATAACTCGTGGTGCCAGTGCGGTTTTGTACCAGTCTGGTGTTGATACCGATTCAGCTACATTAACTGTTGCTACCCGTACTATGGGTGCAATTCAATATGTGTCATCATCTACGGCTGTTTTTTTTTCAGGGTCTCAAGGTGAAACATTTTACGAGGTTCAGTATCTGATTGTTGCAGGCGGCGGAGGTTCTGAAAGCGGGGCTGGTGGTGGGGCTGGTGGATATATCTCCGCTGTGACTGGTGAAACAGGTTGTTACTGTGACGGTGCTGGTGCTGGTACTGGTAGCAACTATGTACCTACTGGCAAATTTTTACAGGTAGAAACTGGAGTAAATTATAACGTACAGGTTGGCGCAGGAGGAGCCGCAGAGTGTAGAGGCACTAATTCATACCTGGATACATTAGTCGCTATTGGCGGCGGTGCTGGTAGCCTCACGACAAACTACTATAATCAACAGTTCTTTGGTGGTTCTAGCGGTGGTGGTGGTCCGGTCACAGGCTCAGGGGTATATGGATTATCTGTAAATCAATTTGTACCACGTCAGGGAAATAGAGGACATTTTGCAATTCAAGAGTATGTTGCCGTTACGGGATATGGTGGTGGCGGTGCTGGCGGACGTTCAACATCAGCGACAGGTGGAGTTGGAATGTCCTCATCTATTACTGGCAGTGCTGTTACCTATGCTGCTGGTGGAAATTCCAACACAAGCGGCACTGGTACAGCGAATACAGGCAATGGTGCTAATCAAGCGAACAATGGTAATTCTGGCGTAGTAATAATAAAATATCCATCATCATTGACGATTAGTATAAGCAGCAGCCATATAACATCGACTAATGGTACATACACCACCCCAAGTAATTATGCTGAAATAACGTGTAGCGGTGGACATAACCTTGGTGTTGGAGAGTCTGTTGTCTGCGATTTTACAAGTGGCTCAG